>WNGI01006321.1_pt1 | contig 10751 bp, 12 predicted proteins | sample 5400621 | NCBI WGS metagenome assembly WNGI01 (sample SAMN13153374, study PRJNA577476) | soil metagenome | isolation source: 20 cm soil or saprolite under Garry oak tree replicate 1 | place: USA:California | collected 2016-06-15 | reverse complement strand
CCGTTGAAGTCGGTGGTCACCTTGCCGCCGGTCCCGAAGGTGCCGTCCAGGGTGCCGTCGGGGTTGTACCGGGCCAGCGCGAAGTCCTGCGACCGCGACGTCTTGGCCGCACCGGCGGCCACGATCTTGCCGTCGGCCTGCACGACCACCCCGTGAGCCTCGTCCATGTCGCCGGCGAAGTCGGTCGTTACCTTGCCGCCCGTCCCGAAGGTTCCGTCCAGGGCGCCCGAGGCGGCCTGGGCCACCCCAGGCAACGCCAGCGGCAACGCCAACCCCGCGGCCACGCAGATGACCAACCTGATTGAGCGTGAGTGATGCACGGTCATCCCTCCCGCGCCTCCCCGAAGAAGCTGCTTCGCCGACACCGTAGCCCTCGACGTGCCCACCGAGAGGCCGTCTGGACCCAATGATGGCCAAACAGGTAGTACGGGCGAACGGCCCCCGCGGATTCACCCCACGGAAAATAAGTGCCGTCGAAGCCGACCCGGACAGCGATACGACCGTGAGCGGGGCGGGATGCCCGCTTCAGAGCGCCCGCGCCGACCAGGGGTTTCTGCACTCCGGCGGCGAACCGAGAACCGTCCGACACCACCCGTCTAGCCCAGCAACCGCCTCGACGAAGTCGGCCTCGACATCGCGGCGCATCTCCGCCCGGCCCATGGCGTGCGCTGACTCTGCGGTGAGGTGGTCCACCAGACTGGCGCCCATCCGCATGGCGCTAGCGTCGCCGAGGCAGGCCCCAGCGGCCGGTATACCCCCAGCAGTACGCAGGCGCGCGCCTCGGCCCGGCGGAGTGGTCTGGCGTCCCGATCCGGCAGGATGGCCCCGCTCGCTCGTACTCACTGTGGAGGTACCGACATGAGGATCCGCGCGTTTCCGGCCCGGCCGCTGCTGCCCGCGCTCGCAGTCGGGGCGGCTCTGGCTCTGCTGTGGGCCGCGGCCAGCCCGGCCGCGGCGCAGGGCAGTGGCCGCAAGCTGTCCACCGTTCTGACCGGGGCGGCCGAGGTCGGCGGCGGCGACCCCGACGGCACCGGCACCGCGGCGCTGCGGGTCAACCCCGGCACCGGCCAGATCTGCTACACGATCACGGTCACGAACCTCGACCCGGTGACCGCGGCGCACATCCACAACGCGCCGGCCGGCGTCAACGGCCCGGTCGTGGTCCCGCTGACCCCGCCGACCAGCGGGTCGGTGACCGACTGCACCACCGCCGACCCGGCACTGGCCCGTGACATCGTCGTCCACCCGGAGAACTACTACGTCAACGTCCACACCACCGTCTTCCCCGGCGGGGCGGTGCGCGGCCAACTCTGAGCCCGCGCCCATCACCGACACAGAGGCAGGACATGTGCCAGCCCGGCGGTGACGAGCCGCTCGACGGTGGCGCGGCCGTCCGGCCGGCGCGAAAGAGGCACGTGCCGGCCGGACGGCCGCCGAAGGCAGGTACGCGGGCGTACCCCCGTTGCGCTGCGGCACACCCCGGGCAGCTGCGACAGGACCGGACCACCGCGAGCACGCAGACCCGCCGTGACCATGTCTGCACACCTGCGGCGGTACCCCGGGTGGCGGCTGGCGACGCTAGAATCGCGGCCCTGCCCGCCGGCCCGTCTGAGGCGATTTCCCATGTTGAACAGGCCGGTTCTGGCTTCGTTGGTGCTCGCCGCCTCGCTAGTGACTGGTGGTCCGGCGCCGAGCGCGTCGGCTGCGACGGCGAGCTTCCAGGGTCTGGCGGCGATGCCGGCCGACTACGGCGGCGGCACGTTTGCGAATGGGTTGTCCGGTGACGGCTCGACGGTTGTCGGCTACGCCTGAATCAGCGGGACCGCGACGCGGCCGATCCGCTGGACGGCCGCCGGTGGCTATCAGGAACTGGGGAATCTGGGGGTCGACTCCAGCAACGGGCGGGCGTACGACGCTTCGTTCGACGTCTCGGCGGTGGTCGGCCAGTCATCGACGACGGTCGGGCCGAGCGCTTCCCGCTGGCAGGCCGCCGGCGGGATGCAGCCCTTGCCGATCTACCAGGCGCTGGCCACCTCGGATGACGGGTCGGTCACGGTCGGCATGGACATCCGGTGGACGGCTCCGGGGCAGGTCGACCACCTGGGGTTCCTGGGCGGCAACAACTACACCAGCGCCTACGGGTGTCCGCGGACGGGCAGCTGGTGACCGGGTTCTCGGAGACCTCGCCCAACCGTTACGCGCACGCCTTCAGCGGGACCCCGGCCGGCGGCATCCGCGACCTCAGGGTGACCAACGGCACCGAGAGCCTGGCGTGGGGGGTGTCCCCGGACGGCAGCGTCGTCTACGGCGAGGCCCGCGACCAGGCCGGCTACTGGCGGACGTTCCGGTGGGCCTCCGCGCTGGGCACGCGGGACATGGGCACCCTGGGCGGCCCGATGAGCACCGCGCACGCGGCGTCCGCCGACGGTTCGGTGATCGTCGGCAAGTCGTTGATCAACAGCAGCTCCGGCTCGCTGCGGGCGTTCCGCTGGACACCGTCGACCGGCATGCGTGACCTGCGGCAGGGGCTGCTGGACGCCGGCGTCACCGCCGTGCAGAACTGGACGCTCGCGGTGGCGGCCGGTGTGTCGGCCGACGGTTCGGTGATCGCCGGATGGGGATACCCGGCGCCGCTCACCCCGGCGCAGCCGTTCATCGCGGTGCTGCCCGTTCCCGGCGGTGGCGGGGCTGCCCTGTCGTCGGTGTCGCTGAGCAGCTCGTCGGTGCGGGGCGGCAGGTCGGTGACCGGCACGGTGCGGCTGACCGCGGCCGGCCCGCCGGCGGCGCCGTGGTGTCCCTGGCCAGCAGCGACATCGCGGTGGCCGCGGTGCCTTCGGCGGTGACGGTGCCGGCCGGGGCCACCAGCGCGACCTTCACGGTGTCCACCAGCTCGGTGTCGTCGGACCGCACGGTGACGATCTCGGCGAGCTACGCGGGGGTCACCAAGACCACCACGTTGACGGTCAAACGCCGATGATCACGGACGGCGAGACTGTCGAACGAGCACTCAGCCAGCGCCGGCAGACGTGCTGGCCCGCCGAACCCGGGTCGGCCAGCCGCCGTGGGGCACGGTGGGACGGGTTCACCGACCAACCCGGTCGGCCCGTCGCCGCGGCCGGGTCAGGCCGGCGGGAGGCCGGGTGCCCCCCGTCGCTGCACCGGCAGCCCCCGCCACCGGCTCGTGGGCAGGCTCGTCCGCCGGGGTCTGACCTGCTCGGTCGTCGGACCGCCGGCTGCCCGCGGTGAGCAGGTGCAGCGGACGGCAGCCGCGGCACCCCAACCGGAGGTGCCGTTTGTCCCCGTGGGGTGAATCCCAGGCCCTGCCGGGTCCGTATATGTAGGGGCGGACCAGGTGTCCCGGCACGAGTGAGGTGGAGTAACGAAGATCGTCCTCTGCGACGGGGCGTTGGAGATGAGGTTGACCGGAGGGTCTGAGCTGGGCTGGTCGCAGGCACCGACGCGATGCGCGCTCGCCGCCAGGCTCACTGCTCGCCACGGGGCGCTGACGGGCTGCGGGCGAGGCGACGCACCAGGCCGGCCCCGGGCAGCCTCGGCACGCTCCGCGGTCCGCATGGTGTCTCGTCCGGGGGGTGCACGTGCCGGTCGGCGTCGTGGCCGCCCCGGACGGCTCGGCGTGGTGCGCCGCGGACGCGGCCGGCGGCGACGCGCGGCCGGACGGTCCACCGGAGGGGATCGGGGGATCTCCCCGGCGGGCGGCATGGTCGAGGCGGTCACGCCGGCGTGCTGGTCGGTCCCGGAGAAGCCGACGGTCGGCTCGGTCCGCGCCGGTCTGGGTCACCAAGCGAGGCCAGACCGGCGGGCGGCGTGGGCGGCCGGGTCCAGATCAGCGAGTTGCGGAAGCCGATCGCGGTGCTCGGTGAGTGTGGGGAGGAGCGGGATGAAGTCCATCGTCGTCATGCCGGTCGCGTTGGTGGGACTGCTTGGTGTGGTCGTGGGTGCGGCGTCGGCCGCGCCCGGCGTCACCGAGCGGGTGAGCGTCAGCAGCGGCGGCGCGGAAGCGGATTTCATCAGTGAGATGTCGGCGGTCAGCGCGGACGGCCGGGTCGTCGCGTTTGCATCGCAGGCCAGCAACCTGGTGCCGCTGGACACCAACGGCGTCGCCGACATCTTCGTTCGTGATCGCGTCACCGGCACGACCGAGCGTGTCAGCGTGGACAGCAAGGGCCGTCAGGGCGACGGGCACAGCGGAATCGTCGGCGTGGCGGGCTACCCGGCGATCAGCGCCGACGGCCGTTTCGTCGCTTTTCCGTCGGAGGCGACGAACCTGGTGAAGAAGGACCGGAACGGTGCGACGGACATCTTCGTCCGCGACCGGCTCACCGGTACCACCGAGCGGGTCAGCGTGAGCAGCGCAGGACGCGAGGCGAACGGGTTCAGCGACGGGCCGGCCATCAGCGCGGACGGCCGCTTCGTGGCCTTCCATTCGGGTGCCGACAACCTCGTCCCCGGCGACGACAACTTCGCCGACGACGTGTTCGTCCGCGACCGGCTCACCGGAACGACCGAGCGCGCCAGCGTGAGCAGCACCGGCGTGGGCGGGAACAGTACCAGCTTCCTGGCCGATCTCAGCGCCGACGGCCGATTCGTCGTGTTCACCTCCGGCGCCGAGAACCTCGTCCCCGGCGGGACCACGTCGTTCTTCCAGGTGTTCCTGCACGATCGCGCCACGGGGACGACCGAGCGCGTCAGCCAGGACGCGGCCGGGAACGGCGGCGATGGCAACAGCGCCGTTCCGGTCGTCAGCGCGGACGGCCGCTTCGTCGCCTTCGAGACGGTCGCCGCCAACCTGATCGGGGACGGAAGCCACCAGGGCCATATCCTGGTCCGCGACCCGGCCACGGGCGGGTTCGAGCGGGTCAGCGTCGACAGCGCCGGCAACCCGGGCGACGAGTTCAGCGGCCGCCCCGACATCACCGCCGACGGCCGCTACGTCGCCTTCCAGTCGATCGCCACGAACCTGGTCGCCGGGGACACCAACAACCGCAGCGACATCTTCGTCCGCGACCGCCAGAGCGGCACCACGGCGCGGGTGAGCGTCAGCAGCGCCGGGGCGGAGGCGAACGGCGGCAGCGAACGGGCGAAGATCGCCGACGATGGAGCGGTCAGCGCGTTCCAGTCCAACGCGGACAACCTCGTGCCGGGCGACACCGGCCCTACCACCGACATCTTCGTGCACGTCCGGTAGACACCACGCATCCTCCAGGAGGGAGCGGCAGGTGGAGGGTCGGCAGGAGTGTCGAGGTCGCATCTCGGTGCGGATCGTCGCGGCGTCGCTGGGGCTGGTGTTCGCGGTGCAGCCCGGTGGTGCGGCCGCCGGGCCGGGGCTGACCGAGATCGTCAGCGTGCGCAGCAACGGCAAGCAGGCAGACAACATCAGTGCGCGGTTCAGCCCGCCGGCGGTGAGCCCGGACGGGCTGGTGGTCGCCTTCGACTCGATCGCGACCAACCTGGTCGGCGGCGACACCAACGCCGCGATGGACGTCTTCGTTCACGACCCCGCCAGCGGCAAAACGGAGCGGGTCAGCGTCAGCAGCAAGGGCAAGCAGGCCGACGGCTTCAGCCGCGACCCGTCGGTGAGCGCGGAGGGCCGTTTCGTCGCGTTCACCTCCGGCGCCACGAATCTCGTTCCCGGGGACACGAACGGGTTCGAGGACGTGTTCGTCCGCGACCGGCTGACCGGCCAGACCAGGCTGGTCAGCGTCGGGTTCGACGCGACGCCGGCCGACGGTGCCAGCCTCGGGCCGTCGATCAGCCGCGATGGTCGGTTCGTGGCGTTCGCCTCGGACGCCTCGAACCTGATCCCGTCCGGCGCGGTTCCGGCCGGCCGCGACATCTACGTCCGCGACCTGGTGACCGGGACGACCCAGCTGGTCAGCGTCACCGCCTCCGGGCAGGCCCGGGAGCAGCACGGTCGGGGACATCAGCGCCGACGGCCGCCTGGTCGCCTTCTCCTCCTTCTCAGCGAACCTCGTCCCCGGCGACACCAACGACGCGTTCGACGTGTTCGTCCGTGACCGGGCGGCCGGCACCACTGGGCGGGTGAGCGTCGACAGCGCCGGCCTGCAAGCCGACGCGGCCAGCGGCGGGCCGCACATCAGCGGCGACGGCCGCTTCGTCGCCTTCAGCTCCGAGGCGAGCAACCTCGTCCCGGGCGACACCAACGGCCGCCGCGACATCTTCGTCCACGAGTTGACCGTCGGCAGCACGCAGCGGGTCAGCGTCGACAGCGCCGGCAACGAGGCGAACAGCCAAAGCGACGGACCCGGGATCCGCGGCGGGCTGAGCTGGGGGCCGGACATCAGCGGCGACGGCCGCTTCGTCGCCTTCGACTCGATCGCAACGAACCTCGTCGCCGATGACACGAACACCTGCGGGCCGTTCTACCAGTCCCCGGCGGGGGCCTGCCCGGACGTGTTCGTCCACGACCGGCTCACCGGCGAAACGAGAAGGGTGAGCGTCGACAGCGCCGGCGCGCAGGCGAACGCCGCGAGCACGGACCCGGCGATCAGCGCCGACGGCTCCGTGGTCGCGTTCTTCTCACCCGCGCAAAACCTCGTCCCGAACGACACGAACACCTGTCCCGCGTTCGGGACTCCACCCGGCGCCTGCCCCGACGTCTTCGTCCAGTCGGATAGTTCTCCATCCCGTGACCAAGCTGGCGAACCGGGCCGATGCGGGAAGAGGGCCGGAGACCCGATGGCATTCAAGGGGTGAACAGGTAGGTCCATCGACGTCCAAGCAGAGGGAAGGTGTCGGATGTGAAACGCATCAGGCGGGCGGTCTGTCGACGGGCGGTCCTGGCGGTGCTGCCGCCGCTCGTCTTCCTCGCCGCGCCCGCGCCTGCGGAGGCCGCGACGTTGATCTCGCAGACGACGTGGGGAGGCGCGGACTCCGAAGTGACGAATGGGACTGCCGTCGCCTCGGATGGCAGTACCTACCTCGCCGGGTTCACCACAAGCTTCGATCCGGCGGCCCGGCCGAGAATCTTCACCGTCAAGTTCGCCGCGGACGCCTCTGTGGCCTGGCAGAGGACCTGGGCGGGTCCGGAGACGTTCGGGGACGACGAGGCGAACGACGTTGCCGTAGCCTCCGACGGGTCGCTGTACGTCACCGGATCCACGGTCGGCGTCGCCGGCGACGCCGTGCTGTTGAAGTTCTCCCCGGACGGAACGCTGCTGTGGCAGAACAGGTGGGGAGGCAGCGGCAGCGACCAGGCCCAGGCCGTGGCGGTCGGCGCCGACGGCTCGGTATACGTCAGCGGTGGGACCAGCAGCTTCGGCAGCGGCGGGGTCTTCGTCCTGAAGTTCGCGCCCGACGGCACCCTCGTCTGGCAGAAGCACTGGGGAACGGGCGAGGAAGCCGGGCAGGGCGTCGCCGTCGGGCCGGACGGCAACATCTATGTCGCCGGGGTTGCTGCCAGACCCGCCCAGGTCGGCGCCTCCGACCTGGTCCTGCTCAAGATCGACCCGGCAGGTGTTCTCCTCTGGCAGCGGGCGTACGCCGCCGCCACGAACGTCGACGCCCGCGGCGGGGTCACGGTCGCCCCCGACGGCTCGATCTACGTTGCCGGCGCGCTTCAAGATGTGCCAGCCGGGGGGACGGTCGTGGTGGACGCTCTCGTCGTCAAGTTCGCGCCCGACGGAAGCCTGCGCTGGGACCGCACCTGGGGCGGCCGCAGCGGCGATGTCGCCGGCGGCGTCGGCGTCGCGCCGGACGGCACCGTCTTACTCGCCGGAGACACCAACAGCTTCGGCGCCGGCAGCGACGACGCGTTCCTGCTGCGGCTGAGCCCGACAGGCAAGAGCCTGGACGCCAGTTCGTGGGGAGGGACCGGGATCGACCATGGCGACGGCGTGGGCGTCGCGCCGACCGGGACGATCTCCCTGGGCGGGACCGCGCAGGCTCCGCCGTACTCGTTCCTCCGCGCGCCGACCCGGACGTCCAAGCCGCGGGAGACCGTGTCGACGCCGACCGCCGCGCTCGTCGACGCGGCCGGCACGCTGACAGATCCGGCAGGGCTGGTCGGGACTCCCAACGGCAGCACGACCTTCGCCGGAGAATTCGACGCCGGGCTCGTCCGGATGGCACCGTAGCGGCCGACCAGCGATGCGCAGGACCGCTTGACGGCTGACCGAGAATTGACACCGGGACGACGCGCCGTCGCGTCGAAGGGCGACCACCAGCCCATCCCCGCTGTCGGCCCGCACGCTGAACCGCCCGCCGAAGGTGTCCCCTCCTCGCCGCCGCGACCACGGCCGAACGCGACCAACACACTCGCTCCCCGCACGAGGATCCGCGCCGGACGCCGCTGCCGAACCTCGACCTCGCCGGCAGGGTGCCCTGATCGACCGGGGGGCTAACGCACCTTCGTGAAGACGTCCAGGAACCCGATGGTGTCGACGGCGACGAGGCTGGTCGCCACGGAGAAAAGGGCCGTGGTCGAGCCGTCCGCGCTGATGCCGGGGTCGGTGCTCGCGCCGTTCGCCTGCCCGACGTCGAGTGGTGCCGGGTCCGGCCCGGGCGGTGACGCGCGCCGACTCGGATGGGCCGGACGGCGGGCCCCCAGTCGGCTTGACCTTGGACCGGGCTCCAAGGTTACGTGCCAGCGGCGGGGCCCGGGTGACCGCCGAGCGCGCCGCCGATCACCCAGCGCCGGGATAGGTGTCTGCCGCCAGCCGCTGGCGGCGCTCCAGCCGCGGATCTCGATGACGACTCGACTCCGTCGAGGTCGGGCAGGCCGAGGTCCCGGGCCGGAGGCGGCGACCAGGCGCCATCCCAGATGCCGAGCTGCGTCGGCCGGCGGCCGAGCCCTGCGGCTGAGCGGAGCGCCGGCCGAACCGATGCCCGCCCGCGCCGTCCGCCACCTCCGGGCCTTGTTCCAGCAGCCCGACTGAGGTCAGCGCGAAGGTCTGCCCGACCCGGTCTAGCAGCGCCGGCAGCGCGGCCTCCCGGCGCAGCACGTCGCCGGCCAGTGTGGACAGTGTCTCAGCCTCGGCGGCGGGGGCGGCTTCGCCGCTGCGGCGGGCGGCCAGGTGGACCACGCCGCTGACCATGGCGGCGACGGCGACGAAGACCGCCGGCTGCGCCGGCACCCCGACCCGATCGGTGCGCGCCAGGCTGACCCGCCCGTTGCCGGCGACCTGCTCCGAGCCGGCGAGGCCAGTCTCGCCACGGCGTATTCCATCCACAGCCGGCCGACTCAGAACCCAGGAACGGTGACGTTCGAGACCACCCTCGGCGTCGCCGCCGTCCGTCCAGGCTGCCAGGTTCTGGCCCTCGACGTACCGATCGCACCAGACTTGGTTCGCAACTGCATAGTTATGCACAGCCAACTGCGGGATCCATCGCACGCTCCTGCCGCGCGGCGGTCGCCGGGTCGGTGGTGTTGGAGCCTGCTATCGGGCACGGTCCGCGGCGTTGTTGCTGTGGCGGGGGAACGCTGCGCGTGCGGCGCCAGGATAGGGGCCGGGGAGCCGCTTGTCCGGTTCGTGGACGTCGGCCCGGGGCGGTGGGTCCATGTACGGTGTTCGAGGCTCAAGCTGTCCGGACAGCTACACGCTCATCCCCTTCCACCGGCCGGCCACCTTCGCCGACCTCGTCAACCCCTTGGTGCGGGCTCTGCCGCGAGACCGGCGCCCAGGCCCTACGGCACGGCGCGGTCAGTGGAAGGTGAACCGGGTGGCGTCGGTAGGAAAGCTGAACCAGGCCAGCGCGCGCCGAGGGGTCAGCACGCGCAGGCCGCCGCCGTCTTCGCCGGCCCAGGCGTCCGCGGCCGGGCGGTAGTCAAAGGTGTGGTACTTCTCGAACGCTGCCGCCAGTCGCTCGCCCAGAGACTCCGCCGGCGCACGCGCAGGTCGGGACTCACCGTCGACGATCACCGCCTCGGTGCCGCTTTCGAGGTTGAGCGAGCAGGCCGGATTGCGTGTCAGGTTCCGTGCGTGCCGCGTGCTCGGCGCCCGTCGTACCAGAACCGGCCGTCCACCCAGCCGCCCCACCGCGGGACGACGTGCGGTCTGCCGCCGGGACGGACGGTGGCCAGCCAGTAGGCCGTGGCGGTGACCAGGCGTGCTTCCACGTCGGGCCAGGTGAGCATTCCGTCAGTGGTCGCCGGCAGGCCGTACCCCTCGGGGAACACCGGGCGGTCACTGCGGGGAGCGTTCGTTGCGTCGGGCATGGTCCCGCATGGTAGGTGCGGGTGCCGACAGAACTCCGTTGTGAACGTGGCCCGCAACATGTGCTCATGCCCCGCCATACTGCAAGATCAAACACCCGCTCTTGCCGCCGACCGCGCACTCGACCGGGCGTCGGGCCTGGCCACGGGGCGTGACGGCAGTCGGCCGTCGGTGGCGCGGGGCGAGGCAGCGTCCGGGGCATCCTGTCCCTTCGGTGGCGCCGGTAGGGTCTCGGGCGTGTCGAGGAGGCGGTCGCGGTCGGAGAAAGGTGGCACGCGGCGTCGGCAGGATCCGTGCAGCCGACGCGGCCCTGGTACGAGCGCGGCCCGTCCGACGAGGAGATAGCCGCGTTGGACGACGACCCCGAGGCGCTGCGGCTGACCGTCACCGTGCGCCTTGTTGTCGGCGTGACCCGCGCGAGGGTACTCGATCGGTATGCGCGGAGGTCTTGCGCGCGCGGGCGGATTCCCTCGACCCGGAGGGGTTCGCGCCGTTGGCGTACGCGGCGGCATGCACCGGGGGACCGGACGAGGCAACGGACGGCCCCGCGGGCCGGGT
>WNGI01006320.1_pt1 | contig 10751 bp, 10 predicted proteins | sample 5400621 | NCBI WGS metagenome assembly WNGI01 (sample SAMN13153374, study PRJNA577476) | soil metagenome | isolation source: 20 cm soil or saprolite under Garry oak tree replicate 1 | place: USA:California | collected 2016-06-15 | reverse complement strand
CCTCGAGGAGGTCTTACTGGTAGGCCGCAACAACCCTCTCAAGCCTCGCCAGAATATCAGCCGCTGGCAACCAGCGGCCGACGGGGCAGTTAGGCAGCCCGCTGTTTCGCGAGTCGCACGCGTTTTGTCAGCATCCAGCCCGCGATTGCCACGACCCCCATCGGGAGCACTACACCGAGAGATTGCACGACAAACGCCACGAGCGCGACGAAATTGCGCCACGCCTGCGTGAACGCCTCGCCCATGACGCTCTTGCCGGCGGTGCCAACCACCGGGAATGGTTCGTGCACCGTCACACTGAGCGTGCTCATGGCAGTGTGGGCCTCCAGGTAACGGATCCTTCCCTGGTAGCGCTCGATCTCCTCGCGAACGCGGGCCAGGGACTGCTCGACGTCCAACACGTCTTTGAGCTTGCCGGTCCGGGTGGCGAGCAGATCGATGAGGCGCCGTTCCAGCCGTCGGGCGTTATCCATCCGGGCGTTGACGTCGACGAACTCCTCACCCACGTCCTGAGCTTCCACGTTGACGGACTCGAGTCTGCCGATCGGGCTGAGGCCCGAGAGGACTTCTTCAAAGCGCATAGCCGGGACCTTCATCTCGATGTCTCCCTGACGTTGGCGGCTCTTCCCCACTTCGATCTCCGAGTTCGCGACGTACCCCCCAAGACGCGCAGCCAGCTCTTTCACTTGGGCAACCGCCCGCTCCAACGAGTCGACCTCGACGGTGGCCGTCGCGGTTCGGATGATCATGCTCGACGCCGCGTCGGCGGGCGCCACGGGAATCCACTCGTTCCCACTAACGACGATGCCCTCGAGCCGTGCTGGGGCGGGTCTGCCCGCGGCGTCGTACCCGATTCTCCTGCCTGCTTGGAGTTGCGGTGCCACCGTCCCGCTCGAATCGGAGTACAGATGCGCACCGCGGTCTCCGGCACGCCGCTCGTTCCGACAACCGACCAACGTTGTGGCAATGAGTGTGATCGCGAGAGTTCTCACGTCTCGGCTCCATTGGGGGGATGCCATGTAGGACGTGATCTGCGTGACTCCTTGCACAGCCAGTGTTCGTAGATTGGACGGTATGGACGCGATCGCCGTAAAGCTCGAACGCTTGAAGCGCGAAGCACAGCGCGAGTGGAAGCGCAAATGGCGCCAGAAGTTGCGTCAGGCGACGCCGTCGAACGCCGCCGAATGGCGCGCGCTCGCCGGCGTCGCCCTGAGCACGCTGCTCAAGATCGCGCTGATCATCGCACTGCCGTTTGCCGTGCTGGTGCGCGGGTCGGTCTTCATCTATCAGCACGGCGAGACATCGGTATGGCTCGCGTTGCTCGTCGCGGCGTTTCTCTCCGCCGCCGTCGTCACCGTCTATGCCGTCTGGCTCGCGCGCAAGTTCACAAAGAAGGGAGGGAACAGCGGGCGAGCCCTGATTATTCCGCTCGCCAAATGGGTGGCGCTGCCGCTCGTGGTGTTCTACTGCGGCTATTCCTTAGTCTACGTGGCGAGTGTGAACGCCAAATCGGGGCCGGTGCGGGCGTACTACCGCTCGGTCCATCCCCTGGTGCGTCTCGCGCTGTCCACGCTGATTCTGGTCGATCGCGACATGCTGATCACCGATACTGGACGGCAGCCGGAAGACTACACGCGCATGGGGCTGCCCACGAACAGTCGCACGCGTCACTATCGTCAGGCCGACGGCTGGATTCACGCCGTCGATCTGCGGACCACCGGGCGAGGAATGATCAAGAACCGCGGCGTACAGTTCTACTTCTGGCTGATGGGATTCGACACTCGACGCCACGTTGGAACTGCGGATCACCTGCACATCGAGTTGAAGTAGGGTTCGTTACCCAAACAGCTGCTGCAGGTCGGCGAACGGCACGCCGTACGCTTCCAGCGTTGCGTAGGTGCCCTTCTCTTTCCACTCTCGCGCCATTCTCCTGATAAGACCGAGCGTCGCCCGCATGGGCGCCGAGCCGAAGGTTACGCGGCGTACGCCGAGCGCGGCCATTTCCTTGAGCGACGGCGCATTCGGCGTGCCGAGGATGTTGAGGGGCGCGCGGATCAGTTGGACGAGCTGCTCGATCGTGCCGTGATCGCCGACGAACGGCACGAACACCGAATCGGCTCCGGCTTGGCGGAACGCGTTGCCGCGCCGCACCGCTTCTGTCAGGCGCTCCTCGCGCCGGAGCTCTGGGGCTTCGAAGGCGTCGGTGCGCGCATTCAGCACGAACGGAATGCCCACCGCATCGGCGGCGGCCCGGGCGGCGCCGACGCGTTCGACCGCGAGAGGAAAGTCGATCAAGCGCTTTCCTTCCATTCGATCTTCCAGATTCATTCCAACGGCTCCGGCATCGATGACACGACGCACAGTCTCCGCGACCGCCTTGGGCGGCATGCCGTAGCCTGCCTCCATGTCGGCGGTAATGGGCACATCGATGCGGCGGGTGATGCGTGAGACGGCGGCCAGCATTTCGTCTCTAGTGATCCGCTCGCCGTCCGGGTATCCCAGGCTGAAGGCGATCCCCGCACTCGTTGTGGCGAGTGCCTTGAAGCCCGCTTCGATGAAGATCCGCGCGCTGCCCGCGTCCCACGCGTTGGGCAGCACGAGCATCGGGCCCTCGACGTGGAGTCGTCGCAAGACCTCGGCTTTTCCACGAAGCTCTGACGTGCGAGAGTCCGACATGGGCGGGTATCTTATCCGTTCCTCGAACGGAGTCAAAGCGTGCTGCCGCTCATCGCTCTTGTGCAAGCAACCTGTGTTTCCCAGGCGGCCAAGCTGCCCTCCGTCGATCCACGCTGGGCCGCGGTGGCTGCGAGAGCGCGCGCCATCGCCTGCGAGAAGCTCTCCCCCAACATTCCCGGATTCGCTGTGGCGGTCGCGGTGGACGGGAAGATCGTGTGGTCAGAAGCCTTTGGATACGCGGATCTCGAAGCGAAGCGTGCCGCGACGCCAGAGACGCAGTTTCGCATCGGCAGCGTCTCGAAGCCGCTGACCGCGGACGCCGTCGCGCAGCTCTACGAAGCGGGGAAGCTCGACCTCGATGCGCCGGTGCAACGCTACGTGCCCACATTCCCCCAGAAAGGTGCGCCGATCACAACCCGGCTGCTGGGCGGCCATCTGGCCGGGATTCGTCACTACAAGGGCGCTGAGTTCACGCTCAATCAGCATTTCGCGAGTGTCACGGCAGGACTGGCCATCTTCAAGGACGACTCACTGGTCGCACCGCCCGGCACGCGCTTCTCATACTCGAGCTACGGCTTCAATCTCATCGGCGCGGTCGTCGAGGGCGCAGCCGGTGAACAATTCCTGACGTACATGAGCCGGCATGTTTTCAAACCGCTGGGCATGACTCACACAGCGCCGGACAAGAACGACAGCCTGATCCCCAACCGCACGCGCTTTTACGACCGCACCGACTCCGGCCAGTTCGTGCTTTCCCCGACGGTCGATAACAGTTACAAATGGGCCGGTGGAGGCTTCCTCTCCACCGCCGAGGATCTGGTGAAATTCGGCTCGGCGCATCTCTCGCCCGGGCATCTCAAGGCCGCCACGCTCGAGCTGCTGTTCACGCCGCAGCATACCACTTCCGGAGAAGCGACCCCGTACGGGATTGGCTGGTTCATCGCGAGGGACACGCTGGGGCACCGCTATGCGTACCATGGCGGTGGCTCGGTCGGAGGAACAACCGCATTCGGGGTCGACCGCGATTCGCGCGTGGTGATCGCGCTCGTCACCAACCTGACCGACGCGCGCCTAGCGCCGCTGCAGGAGATCAGGCTGGCGTTCGACTCCGCTGCGACGCGGCATTAGCTACCGCGCGAGGCGGTAGCCCGTTTTCCGGACGGTCAGGATGTGCTTGGGATTCGCGGGGTCGCGCTCCAGCTTGCGCCGCAGCTCCGCGACGTGGGTGTCGACGGTGCGGCTCATGACCTCGGCGCTGTAACCCCACACTTCGATCAGCAATTCGGAACGCGTGATCACGGCGCCATCGCGCAGCAGCAGCGCGATGAGCAAATCATACTCCTTGGGCGTGAGCGGGACGGGCGAGCCGTCGCGCAGCACCGTCCGCGAAGGCGCCAGTACTTCGATCGCGCCGAACTTGTCGAAGGCGGGAGTCGGCGGACCGCCATTCTTGCGCGATGCACTGACCCGCCGCAGCAGCGCTTCGATCCGCGCCAGCAGCTCCAGGACACCGAACGGCTTCGTGACGTAATCGTCGGCGCCCAGCCGGAGGCCGCGGACCTTGTCGGCCTCCTCGCCGCGCGCCGTCAGAATCAGCACCGGCATCGCGATGCCGTCGTCACGCAGCGCCCGCAGCACCCGGAAGCCATCCATGCCGGGGAGCATCAGATCGAGAACGACGAGGTCGGGTCGTGCCGCGCGAGCGCGCGACAGGCCCTTCGTCCCATCCTTGGCAACCTCGACCTCGTAGCCCTCGATTTCCAGGTTGTTGCGCAAGCCATACGCGAGATCGGGGTTGTCCTCGATCACGAGGATCCGCTTGGTACTCGTGACGCTGGGTCCGGTGCTCATGCCGGCAGCTCGATGACGACGCGCGTGCCAGTGTCAGTGCCCGCGTCGTCAATCCAGGCGCGGCCGTGATGGAGCACCGCGAGCTCACGGACCACGGCGAGCCCGATGCCGCTCCCGGCGACCGCCGAGCCGCGGTCGCGCTCGAGCCGCCAGAAGCGATCCCACACGTGCTCTCGGTCCGCGCTGGGGATGCCCGGCCCAGCGTCTTCCACCCACAGCCGGGCGGCGCCGCCCCCGCCCACCCCGCCCGCCGCGCCCGCCCCGCCCGCCCCGCCCGCCCCGTTGTCGAGCGTCGCGCCGATGCGGATCTCCTGACCCGGGGGGCCATACTTCACCGCGTTGTCGAGCAGGTTGAGCAGCATTTGCCGCACCGCGCCCGGATCGGCCGGGACGACGAGATCCTCCGGAACGGCGGTGGACAGTCTCGCGCCCCGCGCCGCCGCCAGCGGGGCGAAGCCGTCGATCACTTCGCGCACGAGCGGCGCGAGCGCCGTGGGCTCCGGCGTGATGTGCGCCGTTTGCCGCTCCGAGCGCGAGAAGTGCAGCAGGTTCTCGACCAGGTGCGTGAGGCGACGCGCCTCCTGATCGATGATCGCGAGGGAACGCAACCGCTCCTCGTCGGTGCGCACGCGCCCGAGCACGAGGGTCTCGGAGAACATGCGGATCTGCGCGAGCGGCGTCCGCAATTCGTGCGACACGCCGGAAATGAAATCCGTGCGCAGGCGCGCGAGCTGCGATTCGCGGCGCAACTGGACCAGGGCCGTCCCGATCAGCGCGGCGGTCAAGCCCAGCAGCCCGAGGATCAGCGGCAGGCGGGATTTGGGAAGACCACCGATGATCAGCTGATCGGCGACCGACGCCCGCAGGGTCGCCTGCGCGTAGAGATCCCCCATGTCCGTGCCCACGGTATCGCGCGCGGTGAATGGCGACGTGTACTGAACCGCGGAGCGATAGATCTCCACGCCGTAGCGATCGGTGATGATGATCGACCCCATCGAATCGTACTGGACACCACCGGTGAGCGGGCGGGGCAGCAGCGGGAATTTTTCCGTCGCTTGAATCACCAGCGGTCGGAGCGCTTCCGGCTTTGCTTCGAACCCGAGCGCGGTGCGCAGCATGCCCTTCGAGTCGCGCAAGACCGTGTAGGCGACGTAGCGCCGCTCGCCGCCTGGCTGGCCCAGCACCGTGCCCATGTGCCACGACGTGTCGTAGACCGCGCGGGTGTGAACGGGCAACGTGTCGGTCATCCAGGAACGGACGGCGTCAGGCAGCAGCTCGCCCGCCGTCTCGAGTCGCCCGTCCTTCAAGTCCATCTGGAATGTGAAGCGGATGTACGGAGTCAGTGAGAATCCGCGCTCCATCGCGTCGACGTGGAGCTCGCTCGGGGCCGGCAATTTACGGGGCGACATTTCGTGCGCGTGCTGGATGGCTTTGAGCCGCGGCATGACTGCATCGTAGATCTCAATCGCACTGCGCTGCGCCACGCGCGCCGCGGCGAGCTTCGCATAATCGCGCAGCACGCGATCCGCCTGCGCCCGGTGATACCGCGCTACGCCGTACGCTTGAACGGCGAGTACCGCCGCGACGCCGAAGGCGAGCACCAGCAGCACCGCCACGACAGCGGCGCGTCGCACCCGGAAACGGGGCAGTCGAGAGAGGAAACCCATCGTCTAAAGAATCCCTCTTCCGTTGCGACCCGGCAACACGGGACGGACTCGGCTGGACGTATCCCTGACAAAGGCGGCGCGCAAACTCGGGTACATTCGAAGACAAGAGGGTCAACGTAACGAACGTTGACCCTCTGAACTGTAGGTCGCGGTCAAGTGTCGACGGCCACTTGGCCCGGCCTCGCCAACCCGGAGTGCAGCGCGTGGCTCCGGGTTTGGTTTTTGTTGGCCTAGTGACGCGCCGACATCGACGGGACCACCCGCATCCGGCCCAGCATCTCCGCGATGCGCTCGGCGGCGATCCCGAGGGCACAGCCGATCGCCAACGCGATCACCACCCGGACACTACCGTTGACGTTGACTGTCCGGGCCCCGAGTGCGCCGATGGCAGTAGCCGCACCAAGGAACGCACCGGCCGTATAGGACAGCAGGGGAACCTGCGCCTGGAACACCATGCCGAAAATCGCGGCGCCCATTGCCAGCGCGTCGAGCAGATCATTGCCGCCCAGCGCCCGGGCCACAGCGACGTATAACAGCGCCCAGACAACGCCGGACGCCGAACCGAGTGCCGACTTCTGCAGTCCCATCATCCCGCCACCGGCGCCAACGAAACAGGCGAGTCCGACGATCACGGGCCACAGCTGTAAGGGGAGCTTGCCGAAATGTGATACGACGGCCCAGAGGGCCACGACGATCCCCAAGCTGAGTGCTTTGGTAGTCGACGCATTCATATGTTAGGCCTCCTCCAGAAAGGGGGAATCCGGCGCCAACATAATGAACGGGTGCTCCGCGGTGCAACGATGCAGGGCTAAAGTCGTTGAATTACATAGGCTTCCATCGCGTAGTACTCGGGCAGTCCCAGCCTGTCGGCCCGGGCGGCGGTCTCCAGGTTCCGGGCCTCGACGCGCTGCCAAAACTCGCGTTCGTCGTAGCCGGGGAACGGCGCCGTGTCCTTTTGCGACTGATGCCGGAAGATCGCGAGGATTTTCGCGTGCAGCTCGTCCTGTGACAGGGGCACGAGGACGTCCGCCTCGGTGAGCGACCACTCCTGCCAGGCGCCGCGATAGAGCCAGAGCTCCGGCCGTTGCGCCGCCTTGTAGGCGGCGAGCGCTTGCTCGATTGCCGCCTTGCACGTGCGGTGGGTGCCGTGCGGATCGGAGAGATCTCCGGCGACGAAGACCAGATCGGGCCGCACGTCCTCGAACAGCCGCAGCACGATCGCGACATCGCCGTCGGAGAGCGGGCGCTTGCGCACCTCCCCCGTCTGATAGAACGGCAGATCGAGGAACCGCGCGGCGTTGGGGGGAATCCCCACGGCCGCGAGCGCGGCGATCGCTTCGGATTCGCGAATGAATTTCTTGAGATTCTGCACCACGGGGATGTCGACGTCGCCCGGCGCCTTCTGCTCCATACCGGTATTCACCGTCGAGCGCGCGCGCTGGACCGTGGCAGCGTCGAGTCCGAGCGACGCGGCGGCCCGCTCGACGAAATCGAGGTGGCGCGTGACGTCGTGGTCGAACACGGCAATGTTGCCGCTCGTCATGTACGCCACGACGATCTGATTCTCGTTTTCCCAGAGTTTGCGAAGAATGCCGCCCATCGAGATGACATCGTCGTCGGGATGGGGCGAGAAGACGAGGATGCGCTCGTGAGCCGGCAGCTTGGCGCGGCCGCGAATCTTCTCACGCAGCCGGTTGAACACCTGGCCGTTGATCGGTCCCGCCGACCCGGCGCGCGCGAGCAGCGGGCTGAGATGGTTCTCCGCGTAATCACGCGCCGACAGCTTGAGCACCGCCTTGCCGACCCGCTCAGCGAGCCAAACGACGGAGCGTTCGACCAGCGGGGGACTCCATTCGACGCCTCCGCCCTCCAGCACCCACGGGGTCTTGATCCGCGTGAGGTCGGCGCCCGCCGCCAGGTCCAGATAGACGGTCACGCTGCCGTGGCGTTGCAGGAAGGTCGCGGCGACGTCGGGCGAGATCTCGCCCTCGACGGCGCGTGCCACGATACCGGCCTTGTGCTCACCCGTCGCCATCAACGCGATTTCCTTCGCGTCGAGAATCGTCGCGACACCCATGGTGAGCGCTTCGCGCGGCACATTCTCCACGCCGAAGAAATCGGCGCCGGCATCCTTGCGCGTCAGGGTGTCGAGTGTGACGATGCGGGTCCGCGACGCCGCATCCGATCCCGGCTCGTTGAATCCGATGTGTCCCGTCTTGCCGATGCCGAGCAGCTGAAAATCGATCCCCCCGGCGATGCGAATCGCTTCTTCGTACGCCGCGCACGCTTCGGCCACGCGCTCGCGCGGCGTCGTACCGTCGGGGACATGCACGTTCTGTTTGGCGATGTTGACGTGCGCGAAGAAGTTCTCCCACATGTAGCGGTGATAGCTGTGACTGCTATCGGGCGCCATCGGGTAGTACTCGTCCAGATTGAACGTGACGACGCGGGAGAAATCGACATCGCCGGCCTGGTGCCGGCGGATCAGCTCTTCGTACACGCCGAGCGGCGTGCTGCCGGTGGCGAGGCCGAGGACGGCCCCGCCCTTGGCGCTGGTCTCGCGCTGGATGATCTCAACGATGCGGTCGGCGACCGCGACCGCGAGATCGTTGTGCTCGGGCAAGACGACGGTGCGAAGTCGCTCGAGCTCCCGGGAGCTCTCGATCGTCGGCGGCAGGACGCGGCGCGCGGCGGCCTTCGCCATCTACACCTTCACTTCGATGGTTGCCCCGCGTTTATAGCGCACGTACAGCCACGCCATCGGCACGATCAACATGCCGGCGGCGATGATCGTGAGGGCGAGCAGGACCGCCGAGAGGAGCACTGCCTGCTGGGAAACCTTGGCGGCATGGAACAGGGCGGAGTCCTGCTTGGCGAGCAGCACGATCATCGCTTCGCGCGCTTCCTGGGCTTCCCGCCCACCCGTCGTGCTCGTACTGGTCAGCCCGAGCAGGACGTTCTGCACGAGATCGCGCTCGCGCGAATCCTTCATGGTGTTGGCGAGCCCCGACAACTCCACGCGCAGCTCGCGGCCGATGCTGTCACGCTGGGCAATGGCCTCGGGCCGCTTGTACCCGGCGTCGGTCCCCGTCGCCATTTGACGCCACACCTCAAAGCCGGCGTTGTACTTGTGCAGGGTCTGGACGGTGTTCGCGCCGTGGCTGGCGGTTGCCGCGGCTTCCCGGAGCGATACGATAAGCCACAGCCCGATGAGGAGCGCGAGGGCCAACGTGACCGCGCTGATGGTCACGGCGATGCCCGGCCGAATGAAGGTGTAGTCCTTCATCGCGATGGCGAAAGACGAGCGCCCGACTGAAGGGCGAGACGGAGTGGGTGGTGGGGTCGTCATGGGCCGTAGGCTACCGCTTGACGGCGCGCACGGCAACCCGCATCTCTAACGTGCGCCCCCGCCCATACTTGATCTTCCGAAGAGCTCTTGGGCACTTGATGGAGGAGAAGTTGGACGCAGGGGAAGTTCTGCGACAAGCGAGTGCAGTCATCGGCCGGCCGGTTACCCTGTGGGAGGTGACCGGTCCTCGTGAGTCCGTCCCCCGCGCGACGTCCACTGCCGGCGTACCTCCGCCATTCGATCTCGACACCACGCTGCGACGCTGGCATGTGCCCATTCCCGTGGGCTCGCTCTGGATTGCGGCGCCTGGCGTGGGGGAGGCTTGGGTGGTGGCGCCCGTGCGGTCACGTCCGTCGGCGCCGCCACCCGGCGGGCGCGAGCGCCGCAGCAGGGATCGGCTGGCGCTCGAGCTCGCGGGTCTGGCGCTGGCGCACGTCGACGCTCCGAGCCCTGGCGCAACCGCTCCCGGTGTCATCGTGCACCAGGCGAGCAATCCCCTGACGGCCGCGCGAGCCGGCCTGCAGCTCGCCATGGAGTCAATCGGCCGCTGGGTGGACCTCGCGGCGGATCGCCGTCTGACGCTGCTCGACGACCTCGGCGAAGTCCTCGAGGACATCGACCGCACGGCCGAGTATCTGCGCGTGATGAAGGAAAGCGCGCGCACCGGTGCCCTGACCGCGCGCGTCGAGCGCGGCGGGCGGTTCGATGCCGTGCGCGTGATCCGATCCTGCCTCACCCTGGAGCGCCGGTTACTGCGCGATCGCGGCATCGACCTCGACTTCACCACGAGCCTCGAGGTGGGGTACCTGAAAGGCGATCCCAACGCGCTGTTCGATGTGCTCGTGAATGTCGTACGCAACGCCGCTGACCCCGCGGGCGAGAAGCCCACCGCTGTGCAACTGCAGCTCGAGCACAAGGGAAACGACCTCGTCCTCATCGTGCGCGGTCGTGGGAAGCTCGCCGACGTCGCCAAAGTGCGTGGTGTTGCCGAAGACGTGTTCGGCGGGACCGTGACGATCGAATCGCCACGGAGCGGGGGCGGGGGCGGGGCAACGACGTTGACGATCACGCTGCCGTTGCCGTCGCAGCGCGAGCGAGATACGCGGAGCGGAGGGAGCGGGGGGGAGGGCTAGTCGCCCGCGAGCAGTCCCGCGAGATCGAGTGGCCGCGTGTGCATCTGGATGCCTCCATCCTTGCCGCGCGGCCAT
>WNGI01030308.1_pt1 | contig 10752 bp, 14 predicted proteins | sample 5400621 | NCBI WGS metagenome assembly WNGI01 (sample SAMN13153374, study PRJNA577476) | soil metagenome | isolation source: 20 cm soil or saprolite under Garry oak tree replicate 1 | place: USA:California | collected 2016-06-15 | reverse complement strand
CGCTTGTTTCAGCAGGAGGCCCGCCGGGGAGTTGTTGAAGGAGTCGCCGTCGTAGAAGGCGACCGCTCCCTCGATGGTCTCGATGGCATTGTTGTGGAAGAACGGCCCGCTATCCGCCGCCTCCACCAGCGGCGGAACGTTGAACGACCCGTCGCCCGGCGTGTGGAACCCGTCATCGGGGGGAACCTTCTGGGCCGTCAGCCGCGCGGGCTGATCGGGCAGGTCCTCGACGCCGGTGTTGAAGTTGGCGTTCCCGAGGCTGCCCGCGCCGAGGTTCGCCGTCGCCCCGGCATTCACATGGCAGAGGTTGCATTTGCCGAGCTTGTTATCGAGGAAGATCTCCTGGCCCCGCTTGGGCACGGTGCCCTTGAGCCGCAGGGGCAGTACCAGATCCTGCTGCCGCCCCAGGGACAGCTGGAAGGCCTCGAGGGCGTCGAGCTCGTCGCTGGTCGGGAGACGGAAGTCCTTGCCGGGGACCCGGTTCAGGGTCTTGGTGAAGTGCTGGATGACGGCGCCGGTCGCGAAGGATCGGAGCGATCCATCGCCGGGAGCGCCGTCTCCCGACCACCCGGTGCGAGGCCCCCCGGGGCTCTGGATCGAGGTCCGGAGACCCAGCACGTGCGGGACGCCCCGCATGACGAACTTGTTCCTCAGGTCGCCGAACCCATCCAGGTTCTCGAGGATCAGCCCGAACTCCCGCATCAGCGCCGGATTCTCGAAGTTCTCCTTCAGGGCCGGATTGAATTCGGCGACGAAGAGAGGATTGTCCTTCGGGAGCCTGGCGATGAACGCCGGATCGATGGTGAAGTTGTTTTCCTCCGGATGGCAGGTGCCGCACGTGCGCCCGTTGCCCGCGAAGGTTTCGTTGAAGAAGAGGTCGCGACCCTTCGCGACGAGCCGGCTTTGCGGATTCGAGGGCGGAGCGGATTTGCAGGCCTGAAGCCCGACGACGGCCAGGAGGACCCAGGGAACACACAGCACGGCCGTGCGCTTGACCATGGACGGTGCGCTCAGCCGCGCTTTTTCTTGGTCGGCAGGAACCGGTCGAGCCAGGGTGCCGCCGCAGCCATGAAGAGGCCCGGAATCGCGACACCGCTGATGACCCCGAGGATCGAGAGGAAGACGAGCGAGATGATCACGATGGCGAGATCGAGGAGCTGTGCCATGGCGCCTATTCTACCTCGAGGATCATCTCGATCTCGACGGGAATGCCCATCGGCAGCGCGGCCATGCCGACGGCCGAGCGCGCGTGCTTGCCGATCGCCTCGCCGAACACCTGGATCATGAGGTCGGAGAAGCCGTTGATCACCTTCGGCTGGTCGCCGAAGTCGTCGGCCGAGTTGACCATGCCGAGCACCTTCACGACGCGCTTCACCTTGTCGAGGCTCCCGAGCTGTGTGCGTGTCGTGGCGAGCAGCGCGAGCCCGACGGTGCGCGCCACCTGGTACGCCTGCTCGACGGTCAGCTCACGGCCGACCTTGCCGCGGGCCATGGGCTTGCCGTCGGTCCGGTCCGGGCCATGGCCCGAGACGAACAGGAGATTGCCGACCCGGACCGCGCCCACGTAGTTCGCGAGCGGCGTGGCGGGCTGCGGCAGTGTGATCCCGAGCTCTTTCAAACGCGCTTCTGCGCCCATGCGAACGGCTCCTGTTCGAAGGAATGACGGCGGCCAAAAAATGGTGGCACACTACGTCGTGCCCGTCAAACCGTCGCCGGCCCGGCCGGCACCCGCCGCGACGCTCGTCCTGCTGCGCGACCGCCCCGCGGGATTGTTCAATGACGCCGGCCCGTACCAGCGGCAGGCCACCCACGGTGGCGGCGGGCTCGCGGGCCCCGCTACAGATGAAGCCACGCGTGCCTGTCTCGGGCCACCCACGGTGCACGCCGGCCTCGCGGACCCCGTTACAGAGGTGCTGCTGATCCGGCGGCACCGCGCCGCCAAGTTCGCCGCCGGCGACTTCGTCTTCCCGGGGGGCACGCTCGAGGCCGACGACCATCCCGCCGACGCCGCGGCGTGGTGCCGCGGCCCCGAGCCCCGCGAGGCGGCGCGCCTCCTCGGCCTCGAGCCCGGGTCGGGCGCGGCCCTGGCCTACTGGATCGGCGCGATCCGCGAGACGTTCGAGGAGGTCGGGATCTTGCTGGCCCACGGCCCCGACGGCGCGCCGGCTCGGGTCGAGGGCTCGCGGCTCGCCGCGCATCGGACGCGCTCGTGTACTTCGCCCACTGGATCACGCCCGTCGTGAACCCGCTCCGCTTCGACACGCGCTTCTTCGCCTCCGCGGCACCGGCGGGGCAGGAGGCGGCCGCGGACGAGCGCGAGATCACGGAGGTGCGCTGGCTCACGCCGCGCGAGGCCTTCGACGCCAACGCGCGCGGCGAGTTGCCGCTGCGCGCGCCGACGCTCAAGAACCTCGCCCTCTTCGAGGGCGCCGCGACGGCCGCGGAGGCGCTCGCGCGCGTCACCGGGCGCGCCGTGCGGACGATCATGCCGAAGGTCCTCGGCGAGGGCGCGGCGCGGCGGGTGCTGATGCCCGGCGACGTTGGGTACGACGACGCCTAGAGGGCGCCGGGCCGATCGACGTCGCCACCCTTCGTTCTCGGTCGTCGCCGGCCCTCGACGTACAACCGCGTACGCCTCGGGCCTGCTCCTCCCTCGGGCCTCGTCGGGCTCGTCGCTCACCCCGGCGCATCGCCAGGGCTCGGGGTGCGACGCTCAGAAGTATGCGAGCAGGCGGCCGCACGCGATCACGCCGGTCCAGAGGGCGAGCGACGCCAGCGCGGCCACCCGCGCGGCCGGCGGCGCCGGCGCCTCGACGTTCCAGCGCGCGACCGAGCGGAACGGCCAGCGGTGGAAAATGAACGCGTTGCTCGCCCCGGCGGCGACCAGGATGAGCTTCAGCCGGAACGCCGGGTTCTCGTAGAACTCGGTCGCGTGGGCCGCGAACATCATGGCGCCCGACGGCACGACCAGGAGCAGCGCGAGGCGGGCCCACGGCAGCAAGTGGCGCTCCATGCCGGCGACGGGCAAGCGGGGCGACCAGCCGAGCAGCCGCAGGTCGAACATGAACGCGCTGCCCACGAGCAGCACGAAGCCCACGATGTGGGTGATCTCGACGATCGGGTAGAGCCACGCCCACTGTCGCATGGCGGTGGCCAGCGCGGTCGCCTCGAGCCAGCCGAGCCACGCGGGGCCCGCCGACGGGTGCGTCACCTGAGCTCGACGGTCTGGCCCGCGAGCGTGATCCGCTCGGCGCGCATCTCGTCGGCCTGGGTCCGGTGCGGATAGCCGACGACGGTCGCCGTGCCGCCGACCTTCAGCATGGCCGCCGGGAGTCCGCGGCGCTCCATCCGCGTCGGCGGGGCCAGGACGACGAGCCACACCTTGCCAGGGACCTCGAGCCGGATGTGACCGTGCGGGTGCTCGTAGCCCGATTCCTTGATGGTGCCCGTGAGCGTGAGCGCGGCGTTCGCGTCGTACCCGCTCCAGCCGTGGTGGGCGAAGACGGGAGCGGCGGCGCCGGCGGCCAGCAGCGCGACGGCGGCGAGGACGGAGAGACGCGTGCGCATCCGGTAACCTCCTCAGTTCAGCGTGTCGGGTTGGAGCCGGCCGGCGACGCGGAAGCGCCCGCCGCCGAGCGGGCTCAGCACGACCAGCTCACCCTCGGCAGGGTACACGGAGGTGAGGGCCGCGATGTAGAGCTGGTGGGTGACGAGCACGAGATTGCCGCCGCGGGGGCGCTCGCCGGCGAGCGCGCGGACCTCGCGCGTGCGCTCGGGCTCGAGCTCGCGGTTCCTGAAGGTCGAGTTCAGCGCGGGCCAGGGGGTCGGCTCGCCGAAGGCCAGGCGCGCCGTCTCGAGGCACCGGCACCACTGGCTCGAGAGCACGCGCCCGATCGGGATCGCGCGCGCCCGGAAGGCGGCGCCGAGGCGCTGCGCTTCCTCGCGGCCTTCCGCGGAGAGGTTGCGCTGCGTCGCGCAGTCGTCGAGACGGAAGCTCGGCGGGTCGCCGACCGACTTGTCGGTCGAGGCGTGGCGCATGACGATCACCTGGCCCCCGGACTTCAGGAGCGCCCAGAGCGCCTCGTCGGCCGCCGCCGCGCTCGCCGCCGCGTGGGCGGCGGCGAGGATCAACGCCGCGAGGACAGCGCGCGACACCGCCCCCGTCACCGCGCGGCGCCCTGCCGGGGCTTCGTGGCGTTGACGAGGACCGCCATGTTCCCGTACGGGTGCTTGTTGTCGAGCATGAGCTGGTGGCACTCGGGGATGTCGTCGAAGCCATAGGTCTTCGACAGGCACGGGTCCACCTTGCCCTCCGCCACGAGCTTCGTGACGGCCGCCGCCTGCGCGTCGTTCGAGAGATGACTTCCCTGGAAGCGCTTCTGGCGCATCCAGTGGTAGCGGAGGTCCAGCGTGGCGTTGTAGCCGGTGGTGCCGGCGCAGATGACGACCATGCCGCCCGTCGCGCAGACGAACACCGACGTCGGCAGCGTGGCCTCGCCCGGGTGCTCGAACACGAGCCTCGGGCTGACGCGCTCGCCGAGCGCGTCCCAGCAGGCCTTGCCGAAGGCGCGCGCGCCCTTCGCCCACTCGCCGTAGGCCTTCGCGTCCTTGGTGTCGGGCAAGGGACCCCAGTGGGCGAACTGGCTACGGTTGACGACGCCGCCGGCGCCGTGGTCGAGGCAGAACTTCTTCTTCGCGTCGTCGGAGACCACGGCGAGCGCGCGCCCGCCGACCGCGCGCGTGATCTCGAGCGCCAGGCTCCCGAGCCCGCCCGCCGCGCCCCACACGAGCACGACGTCGCCGGGCTCGACGACGTGGGGCGGCCAGCCCATCAGCATGCGATACGCGGTGGACGCGCAGAGCAAATAGCAGCCCGCCTCCTCCCACGTGAGGCGCCGGGGCTTGGGCACGCACTGATGCGCCTGGGCGCGCGCGAACTGGCCGTAGCTCCCGTAGTTGGTCTGGTAGCCCCAGATGCGCGTGCTCTCCGCGAGCATCGGGTCCTTACCCGCGCGCACCCACGGGTCGTCCGCCCGCCACCAGCCGCTGTGGACGACCACCTCGTCGCCGACCGCGACGTTCCTGACGTCCCGGCCGACCGCCCACACGACACCCGAGCAGTCGCTGCCGCCGGCGTGGAAGTCCTCGGGCTCGCCCGCCTTCTGGCGCTCGGCGATCACGTCGAGCGGGGCGCCGAGGGCGGCCCATACGTTGTTGTAGTTGATGCCCGAGGCCATCACGTAGATCAGCGCCTCGTCGGCGCCGAGCGTCGGGGTCGGGATGACTTCTCGCTTCCAGGCGTCGCGCGGCTGGCCGAAGCGGCTCTGCCGCACGAGGTAGGCGTGCATCCGCTTTGGCACCTCGCCGAGCGGCGGTCGCTCTCCGAGGTCGTAGAGGTCTGCCATGACGTCCGCGGTCTCCTTTCCGGTCAGTTGACGTAGAGCTTCTTGACGAACTCGGCCCGCTCGAGCTCGTCGAGGAACGAGGTGTCTGCGATCCGGGCGAGCGAGAGCGTGGCCGCCAGGGGGTGCTCGCGCGCGAGCTCGTCGAGGAGCCGCCGGATCGCCTGCGCGCTGGGCCGGGGCATCGCCTGGAATCGCGGCAGATGGAACTCGTAGGCTTCCTGGACCGCGCGCCGGTCCGGGAACTCGAGGAAGCGCTGGAGCAGCGGCAGCACGGCCGCCCGGTTCGTCTTGAAGAAGTGGATCGTCTCGACGTAGCCTTGCACGAGCCGCGCGACGAGCGGCCGGTTGGCGTCGATCAGCCGGCGCGTGCAGCCGACGACGGTCGTGTGGAAGCCGGTGCTCGGCGGCTCGAACACGTTCAGGTTGAACTCCCGCGGCCCGCGGAAGCGATAATCGAACGGGAGCACGCCGGCGTCGATCCGGCCCGCGGCGAGGGCCGCGTAGATCTTGCCCGTCGTGCCGAGTGGCACCAGGGTGGCGCTCACGCCCCACACCCGGAGGGCCGCGCGGAGCGTGATACCCGTCTGCCCGGTCTCGCTCAGCACACCGACCCGCGCGCCGGCGAGCTGCGACGGCTGCGAGATGCTCCGCCGGGTGAGAATGGGCACGCCCGTCCAGGACGGCACCGTCGGCGCCAGGAGGATGACCGCGTCGTGACCGGCGAGCACGCTCTCGACGAGCGACGCAGTGCCGAGCTCGGCGAACTCCCAGTCGCCCCGCACGAGGCCGGCCGCCGCCTCGATGCCGCCGGTCTCGAGCCCGGGGAGGGAGGCGTCGAGGCCGAGCCGCCGGAAGATGCCCGCCTCCACTCCGATCCAGCCGAGGCTCTGGAGCGTCGCGCGGAATCCGATGGCGATACGGGCGCGGTGTGCGTCGCTCGGCGCTTCCGGGCCACTACCCATTGAACTGCTGGACGAGCCGGGGGAGCCGGGGGTCGTCGAGCCCGGGCTGGTACGGCTGGTAGAGCGACGTGCGGTCGAGCAGCCCCGCGTAGCGCTCCTTGATCTTTCGGCCGAGCGTCTCGTACGTCCCCGTGACGGCGAAGGTCTCCACCATCTCGTCGGTGATCAGGTCGGCCATGCCCTTCCAGTCGCCCTCGACGGACTTGCGGTGGAGCGCGGGCGTCAGGTCCTGCCAGCCGTGCGCCGCGAGCACCGGCTCGTAGGTGCGTGTGGAGGCGTAGAAGGCGATCTGCTGCTTGACCGCTTGCCTGTTCTGCGCGAGCTCCTGCTCCGTGTCCCCGACGACCGCGAACGTCGAGGTGATGTAGGTGAAGTCCTCGCGCCTCCGCTTCGAGGCCGCGAGGCCCTCGTTGACGGCGGGCTGCACGTACTCGCGTAGGTACGTGGGGCTGTTGAAGGGGTGGACGTGGAGGCCGTCGCACACCTCGCCGGCGACGCGGCACATGTACTGATTGACGCCCGCGATGTAGACGGGGACCTTCGGGTGCGCGATCGGGCCCGGGTTGAAGAACGGCGTCATGAGGTCGAAGCGGTAGAACTGGCCCTTGAAGGCGAGCGTCGTGCCGTTCTGCCAGCAGTCCCAGATGGCCCGGAGGGCCAGGACGACCTCGCGCATCTTCGGCCCGGGCGACTCGAACTTCACGGAGAAGCGCCGCTCGTTGTGCCCCTTCACCTGCGTCCCGAGGCCGAGGATGAAGCGCCCGTCGGAGGCCTTCTGGAGGTCCCAGGCGATGTGCGCGAGGACCATCGGGCTCCGGGGAAACGTCACCGCGATGGCGGTGCCGAGCTTGATCGTCGAGGTCACGGTGGCCGCGACCGCGAGCGGCCTCGACCTTGCGGGCGTAGCCCGGGATCGACTTGAGATCGTGGGTGAGCATGCCGACGTCGAGTTTCACGGGCCTCTCCTTTGCGAGATACCCGCGAGCATACTTGACCGGCGTGGGAGCGGTCTAGTACCGCCGGTGCCTCGCCTCAGGCGGGCTCGAAGAGCTCGATGGCGTTACCGGAAGGATCGTCGAGCAGGATCTGCTTTCCTCCGTTGCCGATCACGATCTCGTTGCGGAACCGGCACCCTGCGCCCCTCAGCTTCTCGACGGTGGACACCAGGTCCTCGACGGCGAGCTGGATTCTGTTCCACCCGCCCGGGACAGGCGCTTGGCCGTCGAGCATCGCCCGTCCCGCCCCTCCAGCACCGGGTCGGTTGAGCAGCAGCCTCAAGTCCCCTCTCGAGAGGCTCGCGAAGCCGGGCGCGGGATGCGTCTCCACGGTGAAGCCGAGCATCTCGGTGTAGAAGGCGATCGCCGCGTCGACGTCGGCGACGATGTAACGGACACTGACCTGACCCATGGGGCCATTGTCGCGTGACGGTCAATCAGCGTCCGGCGGCCTCGGCGCCCCTCAGCGTCATCACGGTGGAGCTGGCCCGGGCGACGAGCCGCCGCTTCTCGTCCACGATATCGCACTCGACGAGCCCGATCGTGCGGCCGCCCTTCACGACGCGCCCGGTGGCCGTGAGCTTCCCGGTCCAGACGGGCTTCAGGAAGTTGATCTTGAGCTCCAGCGTGGTGAACGTCTCGCCCTCGGCGAGCCCCGCCGCCCAGGCCATGCCCATCGCCGCGTCGGCGACGTCGCAGAGGATGCCGCCGTGGACGGTGCCCATCGGGTTCGCGTGGCGCTCCGTCGCCTCGAGCTCGACGACGGCCGAGCCGGGCTCGACGGCGCCCAGCGTGAAGCCGACGAGCGTGGCGACGGGCGGCGGTGGAATCGCGCCGCTCTGTAGCATGCGAATGCGGTCGAGCATCGTGGGCATGGCCTGGTCTCCTCAGCGGCTCCGTCGGACGAGCATCGTGAAGATCATGGCGTGGGTGACGAGCAGCGCCGGCACCACGAACGTCGGGATGTAGTAGGCCGCGCCCAGCCTGACGTTGAAGCGGACGCCCTGGTAGAGCGCGTTGACCAGGTCGACGGTCCCGACGACGTTGAAAAGCCAGACGAGGGCGAGCGCGGCCGACCAGCCCGCCCTGAGCGCCACGATCGCCGCGAGCGCCAGGAGCGCCGCGAGCAGGTCGCCGTACGCCGCGGGGACGGCGAATTCGGCGGCGAGCGCTTCACCGACGACGGTCGGGACGAGGAAGACCATCCCGACGTAACGGGACGCGTGCAGGAAGAGCAGCGGTGTCAGCGCCGAGGGCAGCGGCAGGCTTGCCAGGCGCGGCGCGACGTACCAGCGGGCGATGAGCCCGTAGAGGCTCAGGCTCAGCAGGAATTGGACGCCGAAGATCTGCATGGTGGTCATGGCGCCCTCCGCACGCCCCAGGCGCCCAGATGGATCGCGCCCGCGAGCGATGCCCCGAAGATCACCAGCGCCGCGGCCATCACGGCGAAGAGCGCCGTGAGCGCGCCGCCGAGCCAGTGCAGAATGAGCCAGCCGCCCACCGCCGCGACGACGAGGCGGGCCGCGCCCGCCAGGATCGGCCAGAGGAGCCGGCCCGCGCCCTGGGACGCGAAGTAGAGCGCCAGCCCGAGGCCGAAGAAGCCGTAGGTCGGGCCGACGACCCGGAGGTAGGCGGTGCCCGCCGCGAGCACCTCGGGCTCAGCGCTGAAGAGACCGATCCACGCGTGCGGGAAGAGCGCGGCGGTGAGCCCGATCGCCTCCGTCGCGCCCGCGGCCATGAGGGCGCCCGTCCACGCCACGCGCCGGGCGCGCTCGCCCTGGCCGGCGCCGAAGTTGGTGCCGACCATGGTGACGAGCGCCGAGCCGAAGCCGAAGACGAGCGGGATCTGGAGGTACTCGAGGCGCGCGCCCATGCCGTAGCCGGCGAGGGCGAATGTGCCGAAGGGGCCGACGAGCGCCGTGAGCAGGACGACGGTCAGGTTCGTCTGGACGTTGCTGACGAGGCTCGGCGCCCCGACGCTCAGGATCTGGCCGAAGAGCGCCCGGCGCAGACGCACCGCGGCCGGCGCGAGCCGAACGAGGCTCCGGCCCGAGAGGAGGTAGCCGAGAAACCCGAGGGCGCCGAGGGCGTAGTAGGTGACGACGGCGATCCCGGCGCCCCTGACGCCGAGCCGGGGCAGAGGGCCCCAGCCGAAGATGAGGGCAGGAGAGAGCACCAGCAGCACGGCGCTGCCGCCGAGCACCACGCCGGCCGGGAGCAGCATGTTGCCGGTGCCGCGGACGACGCTCGCGAGCGTGTTGAAGAGCCAGAACGCGGCGGCGCCCGCGAAGATCACGTTCGAGTAGGCGAGCGCCGCCTCGAGCGCGCCGTCGCGCGCGCCCATGGCGCCATAGATCAGGCGCCCGCCCGCGAGCATGCCGATGCTGAAGAGGCCCGCCATCGCGAACGCGATGACCAGCGCGTGGGCGACGAGCGCGTCGGCGTCCGCGCGGCGGCCCGCCCCGAGCGCGCGCGCGACGGCCGAGGCGACGCCGCCACCCATGCCCCCGGCGGACATCGTCTGCATGAGCATGACCAGCGGGAAGGTGACGGAGACGCCGGCGAGGGCGTCGGCGCCGAGCCAGCCGACGAAGTAGGCCTCGAGGACGCCGATCGCCACCTGCGTCGCGAGCATGACGACGTTGGGCGCCGCGAGCGCGAGGAGCGTCGGGGCGATCGGACCCTCGAGGAGCCGCCGGGTCGGCGCGTCCATGTGACGTGACTTGCTAGTTTATAGTGACTAGCTTTTCTGTCAAGCGGGGCTATACTCGGGGCGTGGCCAAGCGCTACGGCCAGGCGTGCCCCGTGGCGAAGTCGCTGGAGGTGATCGGTGACCGCTGGACCCTCCTGCTCGTGCGGGACCTGCTGCCGGGCGCCCGGCGCTTCCGGGACCTCGAGGGGAGCCTCAAGGGAATCCCGCCGAACATCCTGTCCGACCGGCTGAAGCGCATGGAGGAGCACGGGCTGGTCGCGCGGCGCTTCTACTCCGAGCACCCGCCGCGGGCCGAGTACGCGCTGACGGAGCGCGGGCGCGATCTCGGGGTCGTCGTCGGCGCGCTCGCGATGTGGGGGACGCGGCACGTGCACCGCGCGAGCGAGCTGGTCCACGACGACTGCGGTCACCCGGTGGAGCTGAAGTACTTCTGCCGCCGCTGCGCCACGCGGGTCCGCGGGAGTACCGTGCGCGTCGCGCGCCGCCGCCCCGGGGCGCGACGGACCGCCTGAGGCGCCGCTAGCTCAGGCGCACGCGGCGCGGAAGCGCGTCGAGCACGGCGCGCGCCTCGCGCACGAGCGTGTGGACCACCTCGGCGGCGCCGGGAAGGTCGCGGATGAGGCCGACGCTCTGGCCAGCCATCATCGGGAAGTACTCCGGGTCGCCCTGCTTGAGCG
>WNGI01007859.1_pt1 | contig 10752 bp, 6 predicted proteins | sample 5400621 | NCBI WGS metagenome assembly WNGI01 (sample SAMN13153374, study PRJNA577476) | soil metagenome | isolation source: 20 cm soil or saprolite under Garry oak tree replicate 1 | place: USA:California | collected 2016-06-15 | reverse complement strand
CTTTCTTTTCATCGTCGGCATCACGACACACCTCTCGATGACGGCCCGCCGCGCTCGCGGCGACGACGACGCGGCCCTCGTCAAGCAGATACTCCGGCGCGGAATCATCATCTATCTGCTCGGCTTCGCGATGGCGATGTTCCCGTTCTATCAATGGGGAGCGATCGCGTCCCTTCCCAATGCGACGCCGTGGGACCGGATCATTTACCGCATCGAACACGTGCGCATCCTGGGGGTGCTGCCGAGTATCGCGATTGTATACGTCTGCGCAGCGCTGCTAACGCTGAAGACGACTCTCAAGCAGCAAATAATCATCATCGCCACGCTCCTCTTCGGGTACTGGTTTGCCATGACGCTGATACCGGTTCCGGGTGAGAACGAGATCGGCGCGCTGTTGATTCACACCCACGACAGAAATCTCGCGGCGTATCTCGACCGCCTGATCCTCGGCACCAACCACACCTGGACCGGGAGCGTTACGTTCGACCCGGAAGGGCCGTTCTCGACGATTCCAGCGATTGCGACGGCGATGCTCGGCGTCATTACCGGACGGTGGATCGCGCTTAAAGACAAGTCGCTACCGGAGCGGATCAGTGGTCTGTTCGCGGGTGGATCGATCGCCATGGTGATCGGGCTGATGTGGAACTGGTCGTTCCCGATCAACAAGAATCTCTGGACGAGCTCTTACGTGATGTTCACCGCCGGCATGGCGTGCGTGATGCTGGCGACGATCATGTGGATCGTCGATTACCTGAACTTGAAGGGATGGACGAAACCGTTCGTGGTGTTCGGCGTCAATCCGATCGTGGCGTTCGTGGGCTCGGGTGTGCTCGCCAGGCTGATTTACACACTTTGGCACGTCAACTACGATGGCAAGTCCGTGTCACTGGTCGAAGCGATCTATCAGTCGGTCTATTTGCCTTGGCTGCCACCGCGCGTCGCATCTTTAGCGTTTGCCATCTCGTTTGTCCTCTTCGGCGGCTAGCTCGCTTACACGCTGACCCTGCCCGCTTCGCGGGCACCCGCTCGCGCGCAAACTACAACGGCGCGCGCGAGTCTCTTGCTACGCGAGGCGCCGCCTACGAGGACACCCCGCCTCTCCTGCATAGATCTATAACTGCACGCGCGTCGAAGGCGATTCGCGTCAGTCCGCTCTCTCTCGGAGGTGCCGAGCTTCGCTCGGCGCGCTCCCGCGCGTGGGGAAAGGAGATCGCGCGCGTCGGACCGCACGCAGAGGCGCAAAAAAGATGACAGGCACCGCTGCGGACCAAGAGGGAAGGCGAAGGGGGTCCTCGTAAGCCGCGTCAAGCGAGCGACCAAGGAGACCCGCGACCGAGCAGAGCGAGGGAGCGTAGTTAGGGGCTCCGCCGAAGCGAGTGTGCGGCTGGAGAGGAACCCCCTCCGCCGTACCGGCTAGCGCCAGCTGGCGAACTGTAAAGCTCAGCGCCGAGCTTTTGCGGTCGTGACCCGAGAGCGAGTGATCTCCTTCTCGGCCAACGAGCTCGTCGCGACCATTTCGGCCTCGATCGGGACACCGGCGCGCCGCACCACGTAGGCCTCCATCGCGAAGTACTCGGGTAAGCCGAGTCGATCGATCCGCTGCGCCGTGTTGCGATTGCGCTCTTCGACGCGCTGCCAGAACTCTCTGTCGTCCTGACCCGGGAAGGGCGCGCGATCCTTCTGACTCTGGTGCTTGAAGATCGCCAGCTTCTTGGCGCGTAACTCGTCCTCAGAGAGGGGAACCAGCACGTCGGCTTCTGCGATCTCCCACTCCTGCCACGCGCCGCGATAATACCATACCTCCGGCGGGGGACCCGAATACTTGGCGAGCGCTCCCTGCACGGCTTCGAGACACATCCGGTGCGTGCCGTGAGGGTCGGACAGATCGCCGGCGACGAACACCAACTCGGGCTTCTGCTCCTCGAGCAGGTCGAGAACGATGCGTACGTCCTCCGGGCCGATCGGATCCTTTCTGACCTTTCCAGTCTGATAGAAGGGAAGATTCAGAAAGCGCGCCTGTTCGCGTGTCATCCCAAACGTCTCGATACCGGAGACCGCCTCCGCTTCGCGGATCGCCCGCTTCATCACCTGCACAGGAAACGCGTCGATTTCTCCGACCTGCTTGGATCCGAGAAATTCCTCGACTTCCTCGATCAGCGCGCCCGCCGCCGAATCATTGATGTCGAACGCGTTTCCGAAACGACGCACGAAATCCGCATAGCGCCGCACCTCGTGGTCGAACACCGCAATGTTTCCCGACGTCTGATAGGCGACGAGGATCTCGTTTCTGTTCTGGTGCAGTTTGTTCAGCATTCCGCCCATCGAGATGACGTCGTCGTCGGGATGCGGAGAAAACACGACGACGCGCTTCCCGGCGGGGAGCTTGCTGCGCCCGCGAATCTTGGCGATCAGCGCATTGAACACCGTGCCGTTGAGGGGACCGGCTCCCCCGTACCGCGCCAGTAGCGAACTGAGGTGGTGCTCGCGATAATCGATCTCGTCGAGCTTGAGGACCGATTTTCCTGTAGTCTCGCCGAGCCAGATGACGGCATCGATTTCGCGCTCGCGGGTCCATTTGACTTCGCCAATCACCCACGGCGTGCGCACGCGAGTGAGGTCGGCCGCTGATGCGTGGTCAACGTAAAAGATCGCGTTGGGATGCTGCTGCAGATAGGTGGCAGCGACATCCGGATCTGGCTCGCCCTCTACCGCGCGCGCGATGATCGCCGCCTTGTGTTCACCGGTTGCGACGAGCGCAATCTCTTTCGCATCCATGATCGTCGCCACGCCCATCGTGATCGCCTCGGTGGGTACGTTCTCTTCGCCGAAGAAATCGCCGGCAGCATCGCGGCGGGTCACGGTGTCGAGCGAGATGCGACGGGTGCGCGAGTCGGCTCCGGAGCCAGGTTCGTTGAACCCGATGTGGCCGGTCTTACCGATGCCAAGGACCTGCAGGTCGATTCCGCCCGCTTTCTTTATCGCGGCCTCGTAGGCCTCGCACTCGACGTCGACGTCGTCGCGCGGAACATCGCCGCGCGGGATGTGGATGTTTTCGGGACGGACGTTGATGTGGTTGAAGAGATTTTCCCGCATGAACCGGTGGTAGCTGTGGATGCTCTCCGGCTTCATCGGGTAGTACTCGTCGAGATTGAACGTCACGACGTCTGAGAAATCGAGGCCTTCTTCGCGGTGCATTTTGATCAGCTCGCGATAGATCCCGATCGGTGTGCTGCCGGTGGCGAGTCCGAGCACCGCACGTCCCCCTTCTCGCCGTCGCTCCCTGATGATCTCGGCGATGCGTTTGGCGATTGTGCGGGCGATCTCATCGTACTCGACGATGACGACGGGGACTCGTTCCTTGGAGGCTGGCATTTCAGTAAGAGGAATGAGGCGTCGTCAAAGATAATCTGATCGCGCCCCGTCTGCCTCACTGCTATTATCTGCGGGAGATTACCTATCTGTGGAGGGTAATTGCAGCATCCCGTAAGCCGTCGTCAGGCGCTCAAGCTACTCGGCGCATCGGTTGTGGCGCTACCGCGGACTTATCGAACGTTCCCCGTCGGCGGCGATGACGCGCCGCTGACATGCGATCAACCCGAGCGCAGGCCGAACATCCTCTTCATCATGACCGACGATCAGCGGCAGGATGCAATGAGCGCCTACGGAAATTCCACACTCCGAACCCCGAACATGGACTCGATCGGGGCCGGTGGAGCTCGATTGACCGAGTTTTTCGTGACCAACTCTTTGTGCGAGCCCAGCAGAGCATCCTTTCTGACGGGGCTGTACTCGCATACGCACGGTGTGCTGACGAATGGTGGCGGTCCCGACTTCGCGGACAACCCCGGCCTGAGGCCGGACCAGAAAACCTTCGTCCACATTCTTCGTGACGCCGGCTATCACACGGCCATCGTCGGGAAATGGCACCTGCCCACCGCGCCGACCGGCTTTGACGAGTGGGTCGTCTTCCCCGGTCAGGGGCAGTACTACGACCCCTACATGATCGCCAATGGCGCGAGGGTCAGGATGCGCGGGCACGCGGACGATGTCACCGGTGATCAGGCGCTCGAGTTTCTGCGCACTCGTCCGAAGGACAAGCCGTTCTGTCTCTTGTATCAGTTCAAATCGCCCCACCGGTCGTGGATGCCGGCCGAGCGCTACGCGCACGTGTTCGACGATGTGATGATCGAGGTGCCGCGCACGTTCGAGGACCGGCTGATCGGTCGACCCGAAGCACTGCGACGTGCCGAGATGGCGATCGCCGACATGCCGGATTTCGCGAACCGAGGCGTTTCGCCGTCTCTTCCGCGCGAAGAGCGAAAGCGCCGCAATCTCGAAGAACTCGTAAAGAATTACTACAGAGTGCTGCTGAGCGTGGATGAAAACGTCGGCCGCGTACTCAAACAGCTCGAAGCAGATGGTTTTACCCAGAACACGATCATCATGTACACGTCGGACAACGGCTTCTTCCTCGGGGAGCATGGGCTGTTCGACAAGCGGCTCATGTACGAGCCGTCGATTCGCGTGCCGATGCTGGTGAAGTATCCGGCGCGCATCCCGGCGGGACGCGTCGATGTGACGCACATGACGCTCAACATCGATGTCGCGCCTACACTGCTGGATCTGGCCGGTCTAGCGCCTCCGGCCTGGATGCAGGGAAAGAGCTTCGCGCCAATTCTCACCGGTGCGTCCATTCCATGGCGCGATGCCTTCCTGTACGAGTATTACGAATTTCCCGCCGAGCACTGCGCGCGAAAAAACCGCGGCGTTAGAACGAGCCGCTGGAAGCTGATTCAATTCTGGGAGCAGCCGGAGGAGTGGGAGCTTTACGATCTGAAGTCTGATCCCGACGAGACGCAGAACCTCGCTTATGACAAGCGGTACGCGACAATCGTCGCGCAGCTAAAAAAGCGGCTATCCGACCTCCGACGTGAAACCGGCGACGTCGATCCACCCGGTCCTGCGCCAGTTGCGAAGGCCTGCGGAAACGGAGTCAACACGTTCTATGCGAATCCGCCGAAATAGGCGTTGATACCGCAGACTCCGGCCTCACTGCTGCGGACTGCGCAATGCCGTTGGTCCGCAACCCGCAGTTCGCAGTAACTACGGCTTGCGTTCCCCACGAAGAATCTCCCAAATCGCCGGGTCTTCGGGTCCCAAAACCCAGACGGAGAATCCGCGCAGACGATATGTGCGCGCGAGATTCAGCTTCTCCCTGAAGCTCCGCGCGTTCTCGAGAAACACCCACTCGTACACGCCGCTGTTGGAGAAGTAGGCGTAGGGCACTCCGGCGATGCTGTCCCATTGCATGGTCGCGCCGTGGCGCTCGACGATTCCGGAGCCCCACGTCCATCCCACGGTTTCCGCCCACGATCTCGCGCGTTCGGGTATCGTGCGATCTTCGCGCGTGTACCAGTGATCGCCGTAGGTCGGAATTCCCAGGGAGAGCTTCTCGCGCGGAACGTACTTTAGGAAATATTCGATGTTCTCGCGCATCCACGGCAGCGCTGCGACCGGACCGGGAGGAGTTCGCCGCGTGTTCTCGCTGTACGTCATCAGCGAAATGAAATCTCCGGCCTGTCCCAGCGCAGCGAGATCGTAGCCGGCGCGCCAGCTGTCCTGCAGAAACCGGTGATAAGCGGTCGGCCCGGCATTGTCTTCGGTGCGATGCACGACGGCGATGCTCAGCGTGAATCTGCCGCGGTGCAAAGCGTTAGCGGTCTCCCGGTACCAGGAAGTGAGGAGATCGCGATCCTGGATGTTGACGTTCTCGATGTCGAACTGGATTCCCCAGTAGCCGTTTTGCTGACAGAGCTGGAGCAGACTTCTGGTCGCGCGTGCGCGGGCGGCCGTGTCCGACAGGAGTTTCCTGAGCGCTGGTTGGTTGAATGCCTCGTTCACGACGAGAGGCATGACCTTGACGCGATGCGCTTTGGCGAGCACGAGGACGCGCGAGTCGAGCTCGCCGAACACGACGCCGAGACTGTCGACGGTATAGACCTGCGGGCCGAGGACAGTTATCTGGTCGATGTTCTTCACCAGACTTTGGTAGGAGTCCTCGCGATCGACGTAATAGAACAGGCGCTCGAGTGCCTGGGCGGGAAGGGCGGGAGGACGGAAGAGCGAAATACCTGCAACTGCAGCAATAATTCCGGCAAGCGATCCTTTCAACATGCCGAGAATCTAGCTCTCAGCTAACTAGCTGCGAGGCTATCCGCTCCCCGCTTCCGTTCTGTGGATGTTCGATCAGGCGCAGATCTTTACGCCGAGACTAGCGAGCTTCCCAGTTAACGATCCTGGCCCCTAAGACGGCCTGCTGGGTCGCGTCGGCGACATCGCGCCGGAGCTGAACGTGGCGATTGTTGTTGCGCGACGGATTCACTCGGTTGGTGAGGACCACCACGAAAAGATCCTTCTCCGGGTCGATCCAGATCGAGGTGCCGGTGAATCCGGTGTGACCGAAGCTCCACGGCGAAAAGAACTGGCCCGCGCTCGAGCCGCCCTCGGGTGAATCCCAGCCGAGGGCGCGCGTGGACTCCTTGCCCTGGCGCGCTGTCCAGCGCGCGATCGTTGCCGGCTTGACGAGGCGGACGCCGTTCGCGCCCTCGCCACCGTTCAGAATCATCATTGAGAAGAGCGCGAGATCCTTGGCGGTGGAGAAGAGACCGGCGTGGCCCGCCACGCCACCCATCGCCCACGCATTCTCGTCGTGCACCGTACCCCACAGCAGGCCGCCGCGTGCATCATCAACCTGGGTCGGCGCGATACGCGATCGTATCGTAAATGGCGGCTGAAATTGCGTGTCGATCATGCCGAGCGGCCGAAAAATCTTTTCGCTGGCGAGGACGTCGAGCGTTTTTCCCGTAATTCGCTCCATCACCAGCTGGGCCAGGATCATGTCCCAGTCGCTGTAGATCATGTTGGTGCCGGGTGTGTACTCCAGCGGGCGCGCGTTGATTTGATAGAGGTACTGGTCGCGTCCGCGCGCAGTCTGGTAAATATTCGCGCCTGCTTCGAGTCCGCCGCTGTGAGTGAGGAGCTGTCTCACGGTAATCTGCGCTTTCTCCGGTGAGTTGAACTCAGGGAGATACGAGACGACGGTGCGGTTCAGATCGAGCTGTCCCGCTTCCTCGAGAATCATCGCCAGCGTCGTCGTGGCGATCACCTTGGTGAGGGAGGCGAGATCATATAGGGTGTTGGTATCGACGACTGGAGAGCCGGGCTGATTCCAGTCGATGTAGCCGTAGCCCTTCATGTAGGCGATGTGTCCGTTGCGGCCGACGGCAATGGCGACGCCGGGAGCAACTGCCTCCTCGATTGCGGTCTTCACGATTTTGTCGAGCTTGCCCACCAGCGAGGTGTCGAGGCCGGAGTTATTGAGGCCGACTTCCGGTGGTATGTACTTGATCGGCGCGGGCGGAGTTGCGACCACTCGAGTGGGAGGGGGCGGCGCGCACGAGGCCAGCACTACAAGACAACCGGTGGCAAGCGAAGCGAAAGACTTCATTGACTCTGCGTCTGGGTCCGGGACCGATGAATGCCGGCGCCAAAAGGAACGCCCGGCGGCAACGATATAGGCAGTCGCCCGTTGATCTCACGCTCACCCAATAATGCCAGGGCCGCGGCGCGTTGACTGATCGGCGCACCGCCCCACGCCAGCAGGTACGAGGACACCGAAGGGAACGCACTCAGGAGGTACGGGCTTCCAAATGAGAGGACGATTATGGGCTTCCCGGACAACGCGAGTTTTTCCACGAACTGGCCAAAAGCTTCCTGGGTAGCCACGGACCCAGCGAATGCGCGGGGCGAGACGTACGCGGAGATTACAACCAGAGCGGCTGAGTCGGCCTGACCGGCGAGCACCGAATACTCACCGTCGGTCGTCCTCGAGTCCACGCGGGCAGTCACAGTAGCGGGCAGCCGCTCTGTGATCAAAGAATTGAACGCACGTCCGGCCACGAGATCAGCGGCATCAGCGTAGGTGATCGAAAGAATTCTTCTGGTCGAGTCTCGGGTGAGCGGCACGAGGCTCATCTTGTCCTGAGCGAGTGTGATCGATCGCTCGGCTACCTCCTGCGCGATGCTGGTGTGCTCGGGAATGTCGACGATGCGATCGATTGCGTTCAGGTCGACAAGCCTTCCCGTTCGAAGCCCGGCGCGCGCCTTTGCCGTCAGTATGCGACGCACTGACGCATCGATTCTCGACTCATTCAAGCGACCGCTGCGCACGGCGTCAGCAACCGCAGTGATCGCATCCGGGACACTGCGCGGCATGAGCAGAACATCGGCGCCAGCCGCGAGCGCCATGATGAGCGGCTCTGTTGCGCCGTATCGCTTGGCGACGCCGCCCATCGTCATGGCGTCCGTGAAGAGAACGCCGCCGAAATGCATTTCGTCGCGGAGAATCCCGGTCATGAATGTCGGCGATAGCGTCGCTGGACCGGCGCTGTCGCCTTCGATTCCCACGACGGCGATGTGAGCCGTCATGATTGCGTCGATTCCTTCGCCGACCGCTGAGCGGAAAGGCGGGAGATCGATGGAATCGAGCTGCGCGCGATCGGCGTGGATCGTCGGCAGATCGAGATGAGAATCGACGTCGGTGTCGCCGTGGCCAGGGAAGTGTTTCCCCGTGGTGAGGAGTCCAGTCGATCTCGCGCCACGGATATAAGCTGTTGCCAGCCGGCTCACGAGCTGCGGATTCTCCCCGAAGGAGCGGGTGTTGATGATCGGGTTGAGCGGATTGGAGTTCACGTCGAGCACCGGTCCAAAAACCACGTGAACACCGATCGCGCGCGCTTCGGTGCCGAGCACCTGGCCCAGTTTGTAGGCGAGATCCTCAGAGCCGGTGGCGCCGAGCGCCATGACTGGCGGAAAGACCGTACCGCCGCCCTGCGGAAGTAGTGACGGAAGAGCGTAGATGTTCCCGAGCCGCATCCCGGGTCCGTTCTCCATGTCGGACGCAATCAGAAGTGGGACTCTGGCGCGAACCTGCAGCTCGTTGAGCTTCGCGCCGTAGCTAAGTGGGAGGCCGATCGAGAGAACCAATCCTCCTACTCCATCCTCCTGCACCCATTTGCGCACCTGCTCGAATTCGGGCGACCCGATGGCGACGTACTCACCGCCGACCCACGGCATTATCAGCTGTCCGATTTTTTCGCGCAGGGTAAGAGAGGCGAGCATGCGGTCGACCCACTGTTGATCCGCGGCGGAAAGCGGAGTGGCCGCGCCGGGACTAGCTGGTCCGAGCAGGCGGCGCGCTGAGGCGTCGACGCCGGGAACTATGGTCGGCTGTATTACTGACGGGGCAGTGGCGCAGCCGAACAGGATCGCAACGACGCCGATTCTCAGGATGGCGGGCATGATCTCATATAGAAGGAATGTGCACGATACTTGTCAACAGCGCGGGCGCCAGTTGATATACCCCAACAAAAAACCCCGGATTACCGGGGTGTTTTGCTCGAGCTCTCTCTCCGACGAAGCGCGAAGCTCGATTACCTGTTGGCGGAATTGTCCAGACAAGTCCGGTTGGTAGCTGGACAAGTTGTTGATGGCGCAACGGTAATGTCACCTCTTGCCGTAACGGTATAGACATGGCCGCCAACAAATGAGACGGCCGGTCTCGTTAGTGCGTTCGTAGCTGTTCCCGCGTAGCGCGTGCTGAGATCATACACGCCGGCCGGGACAGTCGTGAACGCGCCTGCGCCCTTGTACGTCACCTCAGCGCCAACGGGGACCTCCGCTGCCGTAGTGCTATTCTTTGCATACAACGTCATCGGGTTGGCGTTGGAAATCGCGTGGACGAACCTGACAGTCGCCACCGAAAAATCCGTCGGCTCGACGAAGGGATCTTCCACCACGAAACCATCCACGGTTTTGGTCGTGGCATTGTAAATCCCACTCATGTAGAACGAGTAGAATTTCCCGTCCTCGATCGTCGTGGTGACGGTGGAGATCGGCAGATCCTTGTCAGTCGTGGCCGCGATCCTTCCCGTCAATGTGTATTGGCCCGGCGCTATTGCCGCGTAATTGCCGCCAGCCGCCGCTACGCCATAGGCGATCCCGTTCGTAGACTCGGTGCCGGTGGCCGAGAGGATCGCGCTCATCTTCGTATCATTGGCGTAAAAATTTACTCCTGGTGCATTCACGCCAAAGTTGAAGAACCTGACGCGGGAAGGAGCAGCCGGTGGTTCAGTTATGTTGCGGAGCGCGTCCTTGCCACACGCTGATAGCAGGCCTGCAAAGAGCAGCGCCGCGATAGATGAATGTCTGGTCATGATCATGGTTACGGTTGAATGATCCACAACGGCTTGGTGTGATAATCCAGAGCAAGTCCGCCGATCACATCCAGGCTCGCCCTGTTCCAGACGTACTCCGAGTTGTATCTCGGTCTGATGCGCTGCACGATTTTGCCTCCATTGTCGGCATATAGAGCCGCTGGAGGCCCAAAGCCGCGGAACACCTGCGTCCCGCTAACGGGATCGATATCCGTGTAATGGTAGCGGCGCATATCCATCCACAGCTCGTTGTGTCCCCACGCCCACTGCGCGATGTACTTCTGGGACATGATGTGGGACAACGTCAGCACGGCAGGAACGATCGCCGGAGAGGCGAGGAAGTTGGTCTTCTCCGCTGCGGAGATTTGCGGCGGCGTCTGGTTCTCATCGAGGTTCCGGGCGTTGACGAAATCGATGTGGGATGAGATGCCGTTTCTGTACGCAGTCAGCGCTGTCGCCTGATCTCCCATTTTCAGTG
>WNGI01006318.1_pt1 | contig 10753 bp, 3 predicted proteins | sample 5400621 | NCBI WGS metagenome assembly WNGI01 (sample SAMN13153374, study PRJNA577476) | soil metagenome | isolation source: 20 cm soil or saprolite under Garry oak tree replicate 1 | place: USA:California | collected 2016-06-15 | reverse complement strand
CTCTTCGACGAAAAGAAGAATCGAGAAGAGCAAACGGTCGATCTGGGCGAAAAGAAAACCGACGACCAGGGACACGCCGAGTTTGACTTGCAGCTCGAACGATTTGCCGACGCAACCTATTCGATGCTCTTCATCGCGGAAGGGTTTGAAGGCGAAGGCGGTCGCAGCATCACCGGCGACGTCAGCGCGCTCGTTTCGGCGTTGCCTTACGTGATCGGCTGCAAAACCGGCGGCGATCTTCGTTACATCGAGACGAACAAACCACGCGCGGTCGATTTGATCGCGGTTGATCCGCAACTCAACCGGATCGCGGTCGAAAACATTACGATCAACATTATCGCGCAGGAATATGTTTCGGTGCTCAAGAAGCAGGAGAACGGCAATTACGTTTACGAATCCGTTCTGAGAGAGCGCCCCGCGAAATCGGAAAAAATCGCGATTTCCGCGAATGGTTTTCATTACACGCTTCCTACCGGCGATCCGGGCAATTACGTGCTCGAATTGCGCGACGATCAAAATCGCGCGTTGAGCAAACTGCATTTTTCCGTGGTCGGTCAGGGCGGAGCTATCAGCGCGCTGGAAAAGAACGCCGAGCTAGAAATCAAACTCGACCGAAAAGAATACCGGGCTGGTGACGAGATCGCGATCAGCGTGACCGCCCCCTACGCCGGCAGCGGCCTTATCACGATCGAGCGCGAGAAAGTGTACGCTTACGGCTGGTTCCAAACCAACACGGCCAGCAGCATCCAGCACATTCGTCTACCTGAAGGTTTCGAGGGCAGCGGTTACATTAATGTCGCCTTTGTCCGCGCGCTCGACTCGAAGGAAATTTTCGTGAGCCCGCTCAGCTACGGTGTCGTTCCCTTCACGGTTAATGTCGAAAAACGCCGGCTCAAGATCGACCTGGAAACTGCGGCGACAGCCAAACCCGGCGAAGCGCTGCGCATCGGTTACAAAACCGATCGTCCGGGCAAGATCGTGATCTTCGCGGTCGATCAAGGGATTCTCCAGGTTACCAATTACAGAACGCCCGATCCGCTCGCCTATTTCTTCCGCAAATGCGCGCTCGGCGTCGAGACGGCGCAGATTGTCGATCTTATCATTCCGGAATTTTCGCTGCTCCGTTCGCTCTCCGCCTTTGGTGGCGACGGCGGCGAAGTTCAGAAATTGAATCCATTCAAGCGTGTCACGGAAAAACCAGTCGTGTTTTGGTCCGGCATCCTCGATGCCGATGCGACATCGCACGAGGTCACTTACAACGTCCCGGATTTCTTTGACGGCACACTAAAAATAATGGCCGTCGCGGTTTCGAATGAAACAACAGGGGCGACGGACCGCGAAGCGCTGATTCGCGGGCCATTTGTCATTACGCCGAGCGCGCCAGTGCTGGCCGCTCCGGGCGACGAATTTGAAGTCGGTGTGACGGTGGCGAACAACGTCGAAGCCTCTGGCGTGGATGCGGAAATCGCACTGCGCGCGGAAACGTCCGCTCATCTGTCGATCCTGGGACAGGCGATCCAGAAATTGCGGATCACGGAAGGACGTGAGCAAAGCGCAACCTTCCGATTTCACGTGAACGACATTCTCGGTTCCGGCGAGATCAAATTCGTTGCCAGCCGCAACGGCACCGAGACGCGCCGGCGCGCCACGCTCAGTATTCGCCCGGCGGTTCCGTACGTGACGGATGTTCGCAGCGGCAATTTCAAAAAAGGCAGCGTGCAAATTCCGATCACTCGCCAGATCTATTCCGAGTTCTCCAAACGCGACGCGGCGGTCTCGGCTCTGCCGCTCGGTCTCGCCCACGGACTGGATGTTTACCTGAAAAATTTTCCGCACGGTTGCAGCGAGCAAATTACAAGCGGCGCCTTTTGCAGGCTGATGCTGGTTGACGAAGCCGATTTCGGATTAAGCCGCGCTGAGATCAACAAGCAACTCGAATACACGTTCGGCGTGTTGCGCCGCAGGCAAAACGACCAGGGCGCGTTCGGGTACTGGGCGCCAGAGACCGGAGAGGGCATCAGTTTCAACTCCGTTTATGTGATGCATTTCCTCAGCGAAGCCAAGGCCGCCGGCTTCCCGCCGCCCGCCGATATGTTCGCGAGCGGCCTGCGCAATTTGCAAAAGATGGTTGCGCGCGAGCCGTCGGACTTTCAGGAGGCACGGACATTGGCATATGGGATTTACGTGCTCACACGCGAAGGCGTCATCACCACGAATTACATCCTCAATCTGCGCGATTACCTCGACAAAAATCACGCCGACGAATGGGAAAACGATTTGACCGGCGTTTATCTGGCCGGCGCGCTCAAGCTTCTGCATAAGGACGCCGATGCCGAGAGTTTGATCGACAAGTTCAAGATCGACAATCGCACCTCGCGATCTTACGACGATTTTTGCCAGCCGCTGGGCGCCAATTCGGAATACGTCGCCGTACTTGGGCGTGAGTTTCCCGCGCGGCTCAAGAAGATTTCAGCGGAACAGTTCGAACAGATTCTGCGACCCATCGGCGATGGCTCGTTCAATACCCTTTCAGCCGCCTACGCCGTGCAGGCGTTGAAATCCTATTCGCACGCCGTCGCGCAAAATCTGCCAACGCTGACAATTACTGAAGTACGCGCGAACAAACGCGAAATCAGCCTGGCCAGTGGCGCGAAGATGATGCAAAGGTCGGCATTTTCTAAAGACGCAAGCGCGCTTCGATTCAAAAGCGCGGGACCAACCGGCGGGCTGGGCGCATTTTTCCAGGTTATCGAGGCCGGTTTCGACCGACGCGTTCCAGAGCGGCCACTTACGGCCGGATTGGAAGTTTACCGTGAGTTGCTCGACAAAAACGACAAGCCGGTCACGCGCACCAAGCTGGGCGAACCAATTCACGTCCGTTTGCATATGCGCAGTGTGCAAAACGAATCGGTGACCAACGTCGCCATCATCAATCTTTTGCCCGGCGGCTTCGAAGTTGTCGGTTCTTCCTTGCAGCCGGGACTTTCTTCAATTCCTGGAGTCGATTACATCGATGTCCGCGAGGATCGTGCGGTGTTCTTCGCAACCGCATCAACTAGCGCTCTTGAGATCAATTACCAAATCAAATCGTGTAATCGCGGCGAATTTGTGGTGCCGCCCGTGTTCGCCGGGTCGATGTACGACCGTAACCTGAAAGGACAGGGTGTAGGCGGACATATTACGGTCACGGAATAGGCGTTCGAATTACGGAAAATGAAAATGCGTGTAATTCTGAATGAAGTCAGGGACCTCTCACAGGGTGATGGAGCACGCTGCGGACACCGTGCGACGCAAGCTTCGTTGGTGAGGTCCTTCGCCAAGCTCAGGATGACCGCGTTTGGAAATCGGCGATTCAAAAAAACACTGCGCGCGTTCGTGTTTTTCTGTGCGTTCGTTGCTGCGACCTGGCTAGCGTTGCCGAAGCCGCCGCTGCTCGATGGCATTTCATTCTCGCAGTGCGTTCGCGATCGAAACGGCCAACTGCTTCGGGTCACGCTTACCTCGGATCAGAAATTTCGGATCAGGACGCCACTGCGTGACATTTCGCCGGAGCTGATCGACGCAACGCTTCGATACGAAGATAAATATTTTGCGCATCATCCCGGCGTGAATCCTGTCGCGCTGATTCGCTCCGGGTTTGGTCTGCTGCATCGCGGCCCGCGCACCGGAGGATCGACAATCACGATGCAGCTGGCGCGTCTGCGTTTTCGTCTACAAACGCGGACGCCCGGCGGAAAGTTCGTACAGATTGTACGCGCGCTCGAACTCGAGCGACACTATTCGAAGGCGCAAATTCTCGAAGCGTATCTCAATCTCGCGCCTTACGGCCGCAACATCGAAGGCGCTGGTGCAGCGAGTCAGATTTATTTTGGCAAGACCTCCGCGCGCTTGACTGGCCCGGAATCAATTTCCTTGAGCGTCATTCCGCAAAGTCCGTCCCGGCGCGCTTTGTTCAGCGACCGCGAAAATCCATCGCTCGATTCCGCGCAAGACATTTGGTATGATCGTTCCAGTACCGACACGCGTGCGCAATTTTCCTCGCGGCTTTTTCAGGCGCGCGCGCAAACCGAAACAAGAATGCTGGCACCGCATCTTGTCTGGCAAGTTCTGGGAGCAGAAAAGGGCCGCGACCTCATTGTCACGACGCTGGATCTGAATCGACAGCAATTAATCGAGCGGCGAATCGCCGGTTACATCCGGGCAAATCGAAATCGCGGAATGCAAAACGCTGCCGCAATGCTTGTCGATGTCCGCACGATGGATGTGCTCGCGCAAGTCGGCTCAGCCAATTTCTTCAACCTCGAAATTCAGGGGCAAGTAGATGGAACCCGCAGCCCGCGCTCCCCTGGATCGACGCTAAAGCCGTTTGTTTACGCGCTCGCGCTCGATCAGGGCCTGATTCATCCATTGTCGATCCTGGCCGACGCGCCGCGCAGTTTCGGCGATTATAACCCGGAAAATTTCGATCATGAGTTCCTCGGTCCGATCCGTGCCTGCGATGCGTTGGCTCGCAGTCGGAATCTTCCCGCGGTCGAACTCGCATCGCAGCTCGCAGATCCGACGCTTTACGAATTTCTTCGCGGCGCCGGCGTTCCATTGCCGCGTTCCGAATCGCTTTACGGCTTGTCGCTTCCTCTCGGCGGCGCGGAAGTGTCGATGGAAAACTTGGTGAGACTTTACGCCGCGCTTGCCAACAACGGAAAGCTGCGTCCGCTTCGCCGTTCGTTAGGCGATCCAATCCCGACTCGAGGCCGCCGCATCGTCACTCCCGAGGCTGCGTTCCTCACTCTCGAAATGCTCAATAGGCCCAGGCCCGAAATGATGTATGCGGATTCAGGCCGCATCGCGCCGATTTTCTGGAAAACTGGGACCTCGCACGGTTTTCACGACGCATGGTCCATTGCGGTCTTCGATCATTACGTGCTCGCGGTTTGGATCGGAAACTTTGACGGGCGGCCAAATGCAAATTTTATCGGACGAGCCGCCGCGGCGCCGCTCCTGTTTCAAATCATCGACAGCCTGCGCGGAAGCTGGCCGGAGCCTAACGAGCCGCATTTACCGCCATCGGGCGCGAACCTGAAGCGCGTCAAATTTTGCGCGGTGTCAGGCGATTTGCCGGGACCGCATTGCACTCAACACGTCGAAGGCTGGTTCATTCCGGGTGTTTCGCCGATCAAAACCTGCGATGTGCATCAAGAAGTGCTTGTCGATGCTGCAACGGGTCTGCGAGTGCCGATCGATGACGGAACGCGATCTCTCCGGCGTGAAGTTTACGAATTCTGGCCGACCGATCTGCTAAGACTTTTTGAGCGCGCAGGCATGCCACGCCGGCCGCCCCCGCCGTTCTTGCCCGGCACGGATTCCGACCTGGCAGCGCGCATCGGAAATCCACCGCAAATTATTTCTCCTGCCGGCGGATTCCTCTTCGCATCGTCAACCACCATTCCACTGCGCGCGAAGACGGATGCAGATGTGCGCGAAATTTACTGGTTCGCGGGTAAAACCTTTATCGGCAAAGCTCCGCCGCAAGAGGTAATTTCATGGAAGCCATCGGCAGGTCGATACGAATTGACCGCGCTGGACGATCATGGGCGATCAGTTTCATCCGCGATCGCGGTGCAATAGTCTTTAATCGGCACTTGAACACATGTTGGCGTGACAGCAGCGTAACGCTCCATGTCCCGTCAATACACGCTGCAGCGCGCGCCTACTTCGACATCGATCCATATCGATTACGCGGCGGAGCTGAACGAGCAGCAGCTCGCCGCGGTCACAGCGCCGCCGGGTCCGCTGCTCGTCATCGCGGGTGCGGGCAGTGGCAAAACGCGCACGCTCACCTACCGGGTTGCGTACTTGCTGGAGAACGGCATCGATCCGCGAAATATTTTGCTGCTTACGTTCACGAATAAAGCGGCGCGGCAAATGCTCGATCGGGTCGCAAACTTGTTGCCCGTGGATGCGAGCGGGCTTTGGGGCGGGACGTTTCACTCGGTGGGAAATCGGATGCTGCGACGTCACGGAAGCGCGCTCGGTTATTCTAGCGGGTTCACGATCATGGATCGCGAAGATCAAAAAGATTTGATCAATACTGTGGTAGCAGGCGCTGGAATTGATCCGAAAGAGATCCGGTTCCCTAAAGGCGATGTGCTCGCTGAGATCTTTAGCTTTGTCGTCAATACAGAGACATCGATGGAAGAATTGCTCGCCGGAAAATTTCCGTATTTCCTGTCGTTGCTCGAAAAGATCCAGGAGGTCCACGACCGCTACGAAAAGAAGAAGAAGGCCACCAACTCGATGGACTTCGACGATCTGCTCGAAAAGACGTTGTCCATGTTACAGCAACACGAAGGCATCGCCGCGTTTTATCGTCGGCAATTTCAATTCATCCTTGTCGATGAATATCAGGACACGAACAAAATCCAGGCTGACCTGGTTGATTTGCTCGGGCTGGACCACAGAAATGTGATGGTCGTGGGCGACGATGCGCAGTCGATCTACTCGTGGCGCGGCGCGAATTTCCAAAACATTCTCGAATTCCCGAAGCGCTATCCGGATACGCACGTGTTCAAGATCGAGATGAATTACCGCAGCGTGCCGGAAATTCTGGAGGTCGCGAACGCGGCGATCGCGGCCAATGTTCAGCAGTTTCGCAAGCACTTGAGCGCAACGCGCGAATCAAACACCGTGAAACCTGCGCTTGTGGCGCTCAATGATGGCGCCGAGCAAGCGCAATTCGTCGCGCAACGCATACTCGAATTGCGGGATGAAAATGTCGATTTGCGCCAAATTGCCGTGCTTTATCGCGCGCATTATCACGCCATTGAATTGCAACTGGAGCTTTCACGTCGCGGAATTCCGTATCAAATCACGAGCGGCATTCGATTTTTCGAGCAGGCGCACATCAAAGATGTCACCGCCTTTGTTCGGTTCGTAGCCAATCCGCGGGACGAGGTCGCTTTCAAGCGCATAGTGAAATTGCTCCAAGGCATTGGCAATCGGACTGCGGAAAATCTTTGGCGCGCATGGGAAGACGGCCTGGCTGTAGCCGAGATCGGTAATCCAGCTTCTGAAGCAACGTCAGCGCCGGCCGGGGTCACCGACCCCGGCTACAGCGGCGCCGCCGGACACAACTTTGGCGAACGTCTGCTCGCAATGAACGTGCCGGCCAAATCGAAGAAAGCGTGGGAGCAGCTCGCGCATACGCTTGATGAGATCGCTCCAGGCGGGCAACCAAATCCGCCATCGGAAATGATCACATCGATTGTGGGAGCGATTTACGATGACTATGCGAAGATGAATTTCCCGAACTATGAATTACGGCGCGAAGACCTGGATCAGCTCGCGGTGTTTGCCCGGCAATTCAAGGATGTGCACGAATTTCTTTCGCAATTGGCCCTCATCAGCAATGTCGATGCGGAAGCCGCGCCAAACCAGACGAGCGACAAGGAAGCGGTCAACCTTTCTACGGTGCATCAAGCCAAAGGGCTCGAGTTTCACACTGTCTTCGTGATCTGGTTGACGGACGGAATGTTTCCGAGCAGTCGCTCGCTCGACACGCGCGAGGCGCTCGAAGAAGAGCGGCGTCTGTTTTATGTCGCCATTACGCGCGCGCGCGACGAACTTTACCTCACCTTTCCGCACATGCGGTTAAGTGGAGGTTACGGCGACGTGTTCCAGCGGCCATCGCGTTTTTTGCAGGAGATTCCAAGCGCACTCCTAGAGGACTGGCAGGTACGACGACGCTGAGTTTAAGGCCACAGATGAACACAGATTTTCACAGCTAGGGGATGCTCGAATTCGAACCTCTGAATCTGTGTTTCATCCGTGTTTATCTCTGGCTGAAGGGAATTGATGGATTTATCGCCCGACAAAAAGATTGCAGGCGTGCTCGTGCCGCTGTTTGCGCTGCGGGGAGAGGAGGATTTGGGAATCGGCGATATTGGCGCGTTACGGGAGTTTATCGATTGGGCAGCAGCAATTGGATTGAAGCTTGTCCAGCTTCTGCCCATTAACGAGACGGGAACCGACAACAGCCCATACAATGCTGTCAGCGCCATGGCGATCGAACCGACGACGCTGCGCCTTGCGCCAAACTCGCCGCAAGATTTAACGCGCGAAGACTTTGATGCTTCCGTGGCCGATGTCGATCTTCCCAGCTTCCGCCTTGGCGAAGTAAAATACCGCCAAGTCAAAAAACTAAAGCGGCGCATGCTGGAAAAGGCGTTTGCGAATTTCTCCGCTCACGCGAGCGAAGAACGGCAGTTGGAATTTCGCGCATTCCGCGAGGAAGAATCCGCATGGCTGCACGATTACGCATTTTTTCGTGTCTTGATGGAGGAGAATGACGATAGCGCCGCGTGGAACCGATGGCCCGCCCAGCATCAATCAATGGAAAAAGCGCACAGTTGGCTGCGCGACCTGCTACAGGAACGACAAGCAGCGGTTGCGGGCCGTCAAAGTTTCTTCTGTTATGTGCAGTGGATTGCGCACCAGCAATGGCGCGCGATCAAATCGTACGCCGAGGAATGTGGCGTGGCGTTAATGGGCGATATTCCATTTGGCGTCAGTTATTACAGCGCCGACGTTTTCGCGCGGCGGGATGAATTCGTGCTCGAGTGGTCCGGCGGCGCACCTCCCGAACCTTACTTCAAAGACGACGCGTTCACGCAAAAATGGGGCCAGAACTGGGGTATTCCGCTCTATCGCTGGGACAGAATGCGCGCAGACAATTTTGTGTGGTGGCGCGAGCGGGTGCGCGCTGTCCGGCATATCTTTCATCTATTTCGGATCGATCATGTCCTCGGGTTCTATCGCATCTATGCCTTCCCGTGGCGGCCGCGGAAGAACAACCAATTTCTTCCGCTCGATCAGCATCAAATGCTGGAACGAACCGGCGGTCGCGCTCCGCATTTCGTTCCACATGACGACGACACCCTCGAGAATCGCGAGGCGAATAAACGTGACGGCGAAGAATACCTGCGCGTTGTGCTGGAAGAGGCTGGCGGCACACGCGTAATTGGCGAAGACCTCGGCGTTGTGCCCGATTACGTGCGGCCCGACCTGCGGTCGCTCGGCATTGCCGGGTTCAAGGTTCCGCAATGGGAGGTGTATGAAGGACAAATCACGCCGGGAGAAAAATACGAGCGGCTCTCCGTTGCGACTTATACAACACACGATCACAAACCGATCCGCGCCTTATGGGAAGAAGCTTTCGAGCGGCCGACCGCTACGTCTGACCAATCGAGATTCGATTTGGCGAAGATCGCTGTTTTTGCCGGCCTCGATCCGAACCTTAACAAGATCGATTTTGAAAAAGATTTTTATCCGGCAATTATGGAAGCGCTTTTCAAAAGCAACGCTTGGATTGCCGTCGTCATGATCACCGATTTGCTGGCGCGCAAATACCGCTTCAATATCCCAGGTACCCCCGCAAACTTGAATTGGACGCGGCGAATGCAGCGCTCGATCCGCCAGCTGAGTTCCAGCCGTAAAGAGCGAAGTCGAGTGCGGCTGATCCATCAGCTACTGGTAAAAACAAGTCGCATTTGAAACTTGGGATAAAGGCGGTCTGTCGTCAGCTCCATGTTGGAGAGGCGGCTCCCTGCTCGCGAATGCCTTCGGAGTCCTCGACTGCGAGGTGGGTCCGCGCGTGCGCGTGAGAACACGCGCCACTACAGCGCCGCAGCGTGCACGATTCCGCTTAAGCGCTCTTTTCGATGGGAGCGCCGACTTTGTTGCCCCATTCCGTCCAGGAACCATCGTAATTGCGGACGTTATTCAGTCCCAGCAGATAGGTGAGCACGAACCAGGTGTGACTCGAGCGTTCGCCGATCCGGCAATAAACTATTGTATCCTTTTCGGGACCCGCTCCGCATTGATCGAAATAGATTTTTGCCAATTCCGACGCTGACTTGAATGTGGCGTCATCATTGGTGGCGGTTTTCCAAGGCATACTCTTTGCGCCCGGAATATGGCCGCCACGCAGCACGCCTTCCTGCGGGTATTCCGGCATGTGCGTGATCTCGCCTTTGTATTCGCCCGGCGAGCGCACGTCGATCAGCGGCTTACCGCTCTTGCTTTGCGCCAGTGCTTCGTCGAAAAATGCGCGAATCTCCTTATCGAATCGTTTCTTCGGCACCGAATAATTTGTCTTTTCATATTTCGGGACTTCGCGCGTCATGGGACGCCCTTCAGCTTTCCATTTGTCGCGGCCACCATTGAGAATTTTCACCTTCTCGTGTCCGAACAGCCGGAACGCCCAGAGAGCGTAGCAAGCCCACCAGTTAGCCTTATCACCATAAAAAATGCAGGTCGTGTCTGGCGTGATGCCGTTGCGACTGCAAAGCTCCGCGAATTTTTCCGGGGAAATATAATCGCGAATAACGTGGTCTTGCAGGTCGGCGCGCCAATCGATGTGCACTGCGCCGGGAATGTGCCCGGTGTCGTAAAGGAGCACATCTTCATTCGACTCGACGATCCGGATCCCGTCGTCGTTGAGATGCTGCTCCAGCCAATCAGTTTCCACTAGGGCTTCGGGATGAGCGTATTCGGCGGGATGCGTTGCCATAGGAGAAAATTTCACGCCGCTTTTCACTACGGGCAAGAGCTTTCGTGTTGGGACCGGTAGCGCGTCGCGCGCGATTCTAGCGTATGTCGCTCGGCAGCCGCGGCGATGCGAGTAACTGCTCAAACTCGCGCCAGCGCTGCTCCGGTTCCTCCGCCGTGCCACCGCGCCTTTCGATGTAACTTCGCA
>WNGI01006316.1_pt1 | contig 10754 bp, 8 predicted proteins | sample 5400621 | NCBI WGS metagenome assembly WNGI01 (sample SAMN13153374, study PRJNA577476) | soil metagenome | isolation source: 20 cm soil or saprolite under Garry oak tree replicate 1 | place: USA:California | collected 2016-06-15 | reverse complement strand
ATTTGAAACCGCCGTCCCCTGGCGGGTTGTGCGACGGCGTGACCACGATTCCGTCGGCCAGTCGATCCTTCTTATCGCGGTTATGAACTAAGATCGCACGTGAAATCGACGGCGTCGGCGTAAAGCCATCGTCGCGCTGGATGACCGTTTCAACCCCATTGGCGGCGAGCACTTCGAGCGCGCTCCTCTGTGCCGGGCCCGACACCGCATGCGTGTCCTTGCCCATGAAAAGCGGTCCCGTGATCCTCTTGCTCGAGCGGAATTCACAGATCGCCTGGGTAATCGCGAGAATGTGCGCCTCGTTGAGCGTGCCGTCGAGCGGGCTGCCCCGATGACCGCTGGTGCCGAAACTCACCAGCTGGCGAGAATCATCGACGTCTGGCCGTTTTTCGTAATAGGTTTTTTCTAGGCGATCAACGTCGATTAAAACATCGGTGGGAGCCGGTTTTCCCGCTAGCGGATGAATGGCCATGTGAAACCCCTTCTGTAACGGCGTCCCTGCCTTTCGACGCAGGCCGCAATCTTGCTTTAATTTATACAACGGGGAGAATGTAGATCATAGCCGCGAGCAAAATTGTTTGAACCGGTCCGCGTCTTTACAACACTTCCAACGCGTAGAGCTTGGCGTTCTCTATAGAGACATTCAGCACGACGTTGCCTTTAAGTGAGGTTTGCAATACATGATCCAAAGCATCGCTGCCCGCGACGGCGAAACATTTGGTCTTGCTTTCGCTCGAAATCGCGTCGATGACAATCCTGCCGCCACGGCAGTCGGCGTTGATTTTGATTTGCCCCTTTGGACTCTCAAGTGGCACCGTGGTAAATCGGCCGTTGGACGATGTGGCGTAAACAAATCCGTCTTTTCGCAAGGTTGTAAACCCGATGCAGAAGCGATGATTCTGGTCATCATAAGGGCTGTCTTTCTCACCCGCGGCGTGGTCAAAATTGGCGCCGCCGTAATACACGCGCACCTCGTCTTTCAAAAACAGCGGTTGTCCGGCGGTCGTGATCATGCCGCTGTCCCAGCCATTCGCCCCGAGCGGGATTAGCGGCGTATCCGAAAATCTTTTCCAGCGCTTGCCGTCGGCGCTGCCGGCGAGAAACACTTCGATCGTGCCCTGGTGCGTGCCGCGCTCGATCTCGTGGTCGATGTAGAAAAGCCACAGTAATCCGAGATAGCCCTCGCCGTAGTTGAAGCCACAGAGACCGTAGAAATCCGCCCAATGAAAGCCTCGGTCTCGCGCCATTCGGTCTTCGTCATCGCCGGGAATCCATATCGTCGCGGGATCGCTCCAGCGTAGGAAATCGTCGCTCTCGGAAAAGCCGACGCACCTTCTCGTCCTGTCTTCGCCGTCGCTCTCATAAGTTTTAACGTGGCTCACGAACTTGCCCGTGCGCGTATCTTTGAATACCGGCGCAACGTCGCTGAACCAGGTCTTGCGGCTATTCTTGGCAGGAAATTTGAGTAACGGGATCACCGGATTTTCAGCGGCGGGAGAAAAGTTAATGCCGTCTTTAGAGAATGCCGAGCAATAGCCCCGATCGGTGAAACCGAAAAGTTTGAAGCGCCGTACCCGATCGAGGGGATCGTAGACCATGCTCGGCATGTGCAAATCGAGGACTACATTCGAATTAACCTGAAGCGGCTGCCCGGCGCTCGTGCATCGTTCGACGACATCCTCGGACGCCACCGTCGGACCGACGCTCGGCTCTTCGACAGTAAACCCTTTGACCAGCGGCTTTTCCCAACTAATGCCGTCGCGGGAGCGGGCATAGGCGACATAAATTCCGCCCGCCTGGTACCACATCCGGTAAATCGTCGTCTTGAGCACCGAACCATAGAGATAGGCCAGGACATTTTCCCAGGGATATTCGGGCACGAGAACGGGAGTGCCGTGCTTCACGGCGTCGCCTTGTTTGAAATCGATTTTATCTAGAGAGGCAATCTGACTCGAGTAAGGGAAAACTATTTTCATCCGGTGTTTAATGAGGCGAGCTTAGACAGGGACGATTTTAGCGCATCGATCAAAGTAAGCTAAATGAATCAACGTACTCAGGCAACGACGAATCTCGTTGTTTACTGAAAGATGCAAAGAATGCTTCGACGAGCTCAGCATGAACGGAAATTTCTGCGCAATTTCTGTTTTGACTCTTTCGTCCTTAGAGCTTGAGGACGTCAAAAATCTTTCCGGAATCCGTTAAGGAAGTGCTCGTCTGGCCTCGGGATAAATTTACAAGTTTTTTAGCCCCGGCATCACCCGCTCGGCGAACAGGCGAATATTTTTCAGCGCCATTTCCTGCGGCATGCCGCCAAAGTGAAACGTGCCGGAGAACGTCGTGATGCCACCTTCTTCATGCCAGCGCTGGATCGTGTCGCTGCAGCGCTCAGGATCGCCGACGATGATAAAACCACGCGCCATATCGGAGCCGATGTCGCGTTCGGTCAACCGACGGCTGGGATCGGCCGCGTGGTGAAGATCGCTGTAGTTTTTCATGAACGGCGCCGCTTCGCGCATGCCGCGCTCGAAACTATCCGAAACGTATATGTGAAATTTGCCTAACACCTCGCGCCGGACGAAATCATGACCGCTTTTTGCCAACGCGCCGCGATAAATTTTTATCAGGTCGTGCAACGCGTCCGTCGTCGGGTGAACGAAGGGCACTGTCATCAAGTCGTAGCCCATTTCACCCGCCCAACGAAACGTCTCTTCACTGCGCGTGGCGCCGACCCAGATCGGCGGATGCGGCCGCTGCACGGGTTTGGGCAAAATGTTGACGTTGTCGTAGTTATAGAATTGGCCATGAAAGTTGATCGGTGCGTCGGACCAAGCCTGGCGAATGATCTCCGCGCTCTCCCTAAACCGTTGAGTCGCTTCGTCCCGGCTCGCGCCGAATTTTCGGTACTCGACCGGCTCGCTGCCCTTGCCGATACCGAAATCGATGCGGCCGCTGGAGATGACATCGGCCATGGCGTAGGCTTCCGCCAACTCCAAAGGGCTGTGCAGCGGCAGCACGGCCACTGCCACGCCGAGGCGGATACTCGAGGTCATCTGTGCGACGGCGGATAGAAAAGTCGGCGGATGGGGCAGCGTGCCGCCATAGCCGCCGAAGTGATGCTCTGTGACCCAAGCCTGGTCGAAGCCGAGCTTTTCCACCTCGACGATCTGCTCGAACATGCAACGATAGTAATCCGCCAGCGCGCCGTCGACCTCAGGCATGTACGTGGGAAGAATATGGGAGCCAAATTTCATGGCGTCATTTTTTCAACTGTTAGAACAGAATCGTTTTTAACTTGGCGACCAGGCCGGCATCCAGCTTGAAAATGCCTTCCACCGTTTTTCTCATATCATCGGCGGTCACCGGCGCGAGGCCGATCTTCGCTTTGTCCGCTTTCGCGATAAAGTCGTTGTCTTTGACGGTCTCCTGCAAGGCCTTCTGTAGAATTTGCGCGCGTTCGATCGGCGTGCCGGGCGGTACACACGTCAGGAGATTTTGCTTGAGTTTAGCCTGGGCTCCCATGTCCCTCTTTCAAATAATCTTGCCAAATATGCTGCGGCTTGAAGCCGAGCATGCGCCGCGCTTTGGATGAGTCGACACAGCTCCAGTGGGTGCCGGCAACCTTTTTTATCGTCGCGCCTTTTGGCAGATACTTTTTAACCAGCTCCATCGTGGGTTGAATCATGCAGTTCTTGGGTGCCGAAGCAATGAACACTTCGTGGCCCTTGAATTTTGCTTCCAACGCCAGGCGGCAAGCCGTCGCCGCGTCGCGCGCGTCAACGTAAGTCCAGAAGCCCTTCGCTCGAGACCGCGGAGCGCGCCAGCGCTCTCTGAAGCTTTCGTAAGACAGATCGAAGTTGACACCGGGAAAGCGCAAGCTGCTGATCGTCATATCGCCATTTAGCGAAACGATCGAATCGGCAATCTGCTCGCCGAGCACTTTGGACAGTCCGTAGGAGTCCTGCGGCTTGGATGGATGATTTTCGTCGAGCGGCAGATACTCGGGCGCCCACAGTTTGGTCGCATAGATGAATCCAAACGCCGCCGTGCTCGACGCAATGACGACTTTCTTCATTCCCATGTCCGCCGCGGCCCGTAGCACGTTGTAAGTCGCCGACACGTTGTTGCTGAGAGTTTCCGCGTCCGGCGTGAGATTGGGCGCCTGATAGGCGCCGAGATGAATGATGCCGTAAGCCCCGTTGAGCGCCTCGAACAAATCTCCGGAATGTCGCAGATCGGCAAGCCAGCTCGGGCAAAGTTTTTCCTGCGGCGGAACTCTATCGAGGCTGAGAACTTGATATCCGTGCCCGAGCAGATCGCGAATCACGAACTGACCCAGCCGGCCGCTGCCGCCGGTAACAACGACTTTTCTCATTTCAATTGAAATCTCCTCCTGCGCGTTGGACGGCTTGAACGATTTGAACTGACTTTTTCGTTTTAGCGCTTCGGAATTAAGATTTCCTTTAGCTTTGCGATGAGCGTCGGATCCAGTTCATATAGGCCTGCGAAAGTTTTCGCGGTGGTCGGTCCGTCGATCGGACCGATTTCCAAGTCGGCCTTTTTCGCTTCCGCCGCGAGCTCGGGATCGCGGAGTGCTTTGACGAACGCTTGTTGCAACACTTGCAGTCGGTCAGCCGGAGTGCCTGGCGCGACGGAATAAGGAAATTGATAGACGTGCACGTTATCCGCCACCCGCAACAAAGTTTTGGCCTCGTCGGTTTTGGCATAGTTGATCGCCAGGGGAACCTTCTTTAAATCAGGATGTGATTTGAGCGTCGTCTGCAGCACGACGTGAATTTTTCCCGATTCCATCTGGCTGCGCCAAGTCACCTTAGTCGCTTGCCACGAGGCGCAGAGGCCGTCGGCTTCGCCGCTTTCTACCGCGAGGCGCGCCTCGGCGCCGCCTTTGTAGCCTTCGATCATTTCCAGCGGCAGGTGGAGTGCTTCTTTAAGTAGCTTGGGAACATCGGACAGACTCGTTCCCGGTCCGATGGAAGCGATTTTTAACGGCCGTTTGGCGGCAAACCAATCGTCCACTGTTTTGATGCCGCTCTCCCGGTTAAAGTGACACGCGGTATCGTAGGGGCCCGGAATACCGACCCAGCCGACTTTGCGGGCATCGAACTTGGTCGCCTCGTTTCCCATAATTTGCTGCAGGATCAGCGGCGAGGCCCACGCCGCGATCGTGAGCCCGTCCGGTTTCACGCGGTTGTAAAGATGATTCGCGGCAATAATGCCGCCGGCGCCGGGCATGTTTTCGACGATCCTCGTCGGATTGCCGGTGACATGCTTGCCGATATGGCGCGCGATCAGCCGGGTGTACTGATCGTAGGTCCCGCCCGGCGAATAACCGACGATGAAAGTCAGAGTCTTATCTCTCAAAAAATCCTGCGCCCCGGCGCCCGCGGTGCAACACAAAACAAGCGCAGCCGCGGCGACGTTTACAATCCATCGATGGCCTCTTTCGTTCATGAGGTTCTCCTTAAAATCATGCGGAAACCTTTTTAACAAAGTCGATTGTCTTTTCTCCCGCGGGAGGGAGTGCTTCGCAAGAAGTTAAAAAGGGAAATTATCTTGTACTACAGATGCTGGTGCCCTGCCACAACAGCCCAACCCTACGGGCCATTGGATAATCCTTGAATAGTCGATCAGCTGGGCAGCGGTACAAATAACAGCAACTGCAGCGGTGGTTCCATTGCGGATCGCCGTCTATTCGCAATGTTAACTTGCCTGCAGGGATTTATTGCGACAAAGAGAGTTGCAGAACGGCACAACGAAATGTCGACTGCATCGCGGCGATCTCGGAAGGCTTTTTAAAGGTCATTGGAGCGGCAAACGTGAACGCGGAGCGGTGAAAGATCAACAGTCAGATTGAACCCATTGATTCGGGCTTTGGCAGCGGCAACGAGGGGAGCAAACGCTCCCCTCGTTGGCTGCGATTTATGCGCGAATTATCAGTCTCCGTCTTCGTAGTCTCGTCCGAAGCGGAAAGACGCATCGCGCCGTTGTTGATCGAGCTGGCTTAGACTCGTCGGAGTTTCTTCGCAGGATCCGTAGAAATCGATGACGTCGCCCTGCGAGCGCTTCAGTTCGGGTCGATCCGTGGCCAACGTACGTGGACGAAGCGCCTGAAATTTCATGTGACAATAATCCTCGGCCGCCTGTTCTTTCAGGAGCACGTCATCAGCAGCGCGCGCGCTGCCTGCCATTGCGCCGAGCAAAATGGCCGCTGATAGAATTGATCCGGTCCTTCGCATAGCATTATCTCCTTTTTTGTTGGGCATTCATTACATCCGGAGCCTTTGGTTGTTTTTTGCGAGGCGTGTCTGCTCCGTTCGTTTTCTCCTACAAGACTTTCGTCGCACGGCCCACGTTGAAATACCGCCAGTCAAGATTCCAGCGATCGCCGCGACTGATGCCACAAGCGAACCCAAGCGATTTCTTTTCACCTCCTCTTTGTCCAGGGTTCCACTGTCGTGTTTAAAAGGAGCAAGCGATATGCCGAGAATTCGATTACATCGATGCCGGAGAATTCCTGTGCCCAAAGATTCATAATCCAAAGCGTGGTAAAGACTTGGCTCAATGACATAACCGGTTGGCTATACGATTAGCCTTGAGAACGCCCAAGAGTATTTTCTGTGGAGGGAATCCGCCGCTGACTTTGTAGGCAAATACGTGCACTAAAACTGCCCAATCATTAGGCCCGAGCATTCCAACTGCGGCGAGAATGCAATCAAGAAAGCGGAGCGTTCCAAAACACCAAGTGATGGCAAAGTATGTCACCGGATACTACTACCGTCGTACCATGTTGGTCTATATATAGATTTAACGCGAGCACTCACGGTCCCCTAGTTTTTAATCTCTGCGGGCGCATCCAGCGATCAAATTTGCTGCACCACCGCAGTAATCCGAGTTTAACCTGGTCTTAACCAACCGTTAACGTGACGGTGCTACCTTGGTCCCGCTCGTGCAGCCTGAAAAACAATCGAAGGGAAAACCAATGACGATGGCGGCGATCAGCAATAGAAATTCGCGACGAATTCCGATGGGGCTCTTGGGCGTATTCGTAGCTGTGCTCATGTCCCCGCCGGTCAACGCGCAGAATGTAATGTCGACTTTCACGTTTCCGGATGTGTCGATCAAAGAGTTTCAGAACAAGAAATTTCCTGGCAGCGTCGCCAACGATCGCAAGGTGCTCCTGGGTTCGGTGGGCAGCGATCTCTGGCACGGCCCGAAGGACGCGCCCGATGAGTTTTGGATGCTCACTGACCGTGGTCCCAACGGGCTGATCAAGGTCGATGGGAAGAATCGCCGTACCTTCTGGGTTCCGGAATTCAATCCGACGATCCTGCGGGTTAAGACCGAAGGAAATACAATCCGAATTCTCGAAGCATTCCCCCTCGTGGGTCAGTCAGGCAAGCCGGTAACCGGTCTGCCGAATCTGAAAGACGTCGACGAAACGCCGTACAATTATTCCGCACAGGAAGTTTTGCCGTTAAATCCCAACGGCCTCGATACCGAAGGGCTCGTTCGAACCATTGCCGGCGACTTCTGGATCGGCGAGGAATACGGTCCGTCACTCGTACACGTCGATCGAACAGGTAAGGTGCTGAAGCGTTATCTCCCTGAAGGGTCCAACCTCGAAGGCACGGATTATCCCCTGGCAAAAGTTTTGCCCGCGATCTACGGCAAAAGAAAGATCAACCGCGGCTTCGAGGGGATTGCGCTGAGCGCCGACGAAAAAACGCTCTACGCTGTGCTGCAAAGCCCGCTGTCAAATCCGGATCGAAAAATCGGCGATGCGTCGCGCAACACGCGCGTGTTGACCTTCGATCTCGCCAGCGAAAAAGTGACCGCTGAATATGTCTACCGTTTCGATATGTCCACACAGTTTGCTCCCGCTCCTGCCAATACTCCGGATGAGATGAAGCTTTCTGCCGTGGTCACCGTGAGCCCGACGATGCTGCTCGTGCTCGAACGCACGGATATCGTGGCAAAGCTATACAGCGTCGATATGACCAAGGCGACCAACATTCTCAACACCAAGTGGACCGACCCGGAAACTAAGACGAGTCTTGAATCGCTCAGCGATCCCGCTGAAGCGGAGCTGCGCGCGTTGCCGAAGACTTTGGTGATCGATTTGAGTTCCATCAAAGGCGTGCCCGAAAAGATCGAAGGGGTCGCTTCGCTCGACCAAAATACTATTGCCGTTGCCAACGACAACGACTTCGACAGCGAAGAAAGCCAATACGATGCTGAAGGAAACAACATCGGTAAAGGCAAAAAATCGCAGATTCTTGTCATCACGCTGGATAAACCGTTGCCGGTGCCGCTAAAGAGCGTGTCGGTACGCTAAAGTTCCGCGCAAACATTCCATCATAAGGACGTCTCGTCTATAACGTCCTGCCGACGAAGTTGAAATCGAAAACTCTTTGCACGCCACTGTAGACGGCGGTTGCCCCAGCTTGACCACTCTGCCGCTCTTCAACTACGATCGAGCGCCACAGAGGAGGGTCCCATGCGGGCGGGAATGAAACTGTATGGATGGAGCGGTTTCGTCATGGCGGCGCTTCTGCTCGCTTGGAGCCAGAGCGACGCCCAGGAAAAACTCAAAATCTCCTACAGCTCAGTGGACGCTCCCAACGCCAACTGGTACATCGCCGAAGACAAACGGCTGTATCAAAAATACGGGTTGGACGCAGAGTTGATCTTCATCCCTACGTCGACCACCAACGTTGCCACTCTGGTCGCCGGCTCCGTCAAAGCTGCCAATATTTCCGGCGGCAGCATCGCCAACGGAGTTGTCGGCGGCGCCGCACTCGTCGCCGTCGGCTGCTTTATCAATACGCTTCCCTATGAGCTGATCGTGCATGAGTCGATCCGATCGGCGCAACAACTCAAAGGCAAAAGCGTCGGCATCAGTCGCATCGGCAGTTCCTCGGACGTGGCGGCGCGGGTCCTACTAAAAGGTTTGGGACTAGAACCGGACAAAGACGTGGCGGTCCTTCAAGTCGGCGGCTCAGGTGAAAGAGCAGCCGCATTCGCCTCAGGAAAAATCGTGGCATTTCCCTCACCGCCGGGAACCATTCATCTCACGAAAGGCATGGCCAGCAGGACGCTTATTACGACGGCGGATTTCCCTAAGAGTTATCCATTCCCCTACGTCTGCCCGACGACGCAAAAAAGTTATCTGTCGACCAACCGAGACACGGTCAAGCGCCTGCTGATGGCGTTGATCGAAGGAGCCTACTTTTTCAAAACCCGCAAAGAAGAAAGCAAAAAAATTCTTGCCAAGTATTCTCGCCAATCGAACGAGGGCTATCTGGAAAGCGCTTACCAGACCATCGCCAAGCTTTTCGAGCGTGTGCCCCTGGCGACGCGCGAAGGCATGGAGGTGCAGATCAATGAAGCGCTCGCGCTGGCGCGCAAGCCCGGCGCTAGCGTGAAGGTTGAGGATATTATCGATGACAGGCTCGTCGTCGAACTGGAAAAGGAAGGCTTCATTGACCGGATCTACAAATAGTGCCGTCGTAATGATTCGGTGTGCCGGTATAAGTCTTCCGCATGACGGTCAAGCGACTCCGCAGCGCTATGTTAAGCTTCCAAGAAGCTGGTTTGTCCGCCGCACAACAGGGTGGACATTTCCCCTGTGTGGGAGTATGGAGGGCCTAGGTTAGCAAGCATCGTTGACCACTATCGGCCCACTTCCGCCACAATCATGCGGCAGTTTAGGAGGATCACTCTATGACGATACAATTCGCAAGAGTCTGTAGCGCTGATGTGAAATGTGCGTCGTTTCTCCCGGCCATGTTTCTATTGCTCGTTATCAATGCTGTGCCGGCTGGCGCCGGCATGGTCCGCATTTATGTCACCAACGCCGCCGGAGACAGTGTGCACGTCATCGATCCCGCGACCAACAAAGTGGCGCAAGAGATCAAAGGGATCGAGGGCGCGCACGGAATTAATTTCGCTCCCGACGGTTCCCGCGTCTATATCAGTAACGAAGCCGATAGCACTCTCGACGTTGTCGATCGCAAGGTCGGAAAGATCGTCAAGAAGGTGCCCCTCAGCGGCCACCCCAACAACATCGCCGTGACCAAGGACGGCAGCCGCGTCGTTGTCGCCATCGCTGAAACCGCGGGCGCGTTGGATTTTATCGATACGGCGTCGCTGACCCGAGCTAAGACTGTTCCGGTGAACGGCCGCCAGCATAACGTCTACGTAACCCCGGACGGAAAGTATTCGGTCTCCGGCTCGACCAGAACGGGGGTGATCTCTGTCGTCGACTTACAAACCGAACAGCCTGCCTGGGAGGTCAAGCTCGATGCCGGCATCCGCCCCATGACCTTCGAAGTGAATCCCGACGGCTCGACGCGCCGGATCTACGCGCAGCTATCCGATCTCAACGGGTTTGCGGTCGTAGATTTCGCCGCGCGAAAGGAAGTGGATAGAATCAAATTACCGGATGACCCCACCGGTTTTGGCGTCCAGGAGAATCGCTTGGGGTCGCCGTCGCACGGAATCGGAGTCGCTCCCGACGGAAAAACCCTGTGGGTCACCAGTCTGTCGGCCAATGCGGTTTTTGTCTACGCTCTGCCCGATCTCAAACCTCAAGGGCATGTGGCGCTGCCCGAACTCAAGCTCAAGACATTCAGCCGGCCCCTCGGTGCACTGCCGAACTGGGTTACGTTTACGCCGGACGGCAAGTTGATCTATGTTTCCAACTCGGGAATCAAATCCGTGTCTGCAATCAATAC
>WNGI01021499.1_pt1 | contig 10755 bp, 9 predicted proteins | sample 5400621 | NCBI WGS metagenome assembly WNGI01 (sample SAMN13153374, study PRJNA577476) | soil metagenome | isolation source: 20 cm soil or saprolite under Garry oak tree replicate 1 | place: USA:California | collected 2016-06-15 | reverse complement strand
GATGTTGAGCTCCGGCCGTACGTAGATGTAAATGCCATCGGAGCCGCCGCCCAGCTTGGTATCGTGAAAAACGGAGTAGAGCATCTGCGCGAAGGCGAGAGTGACCATGATGAAGTAAACGCCCGCGGTGCGGACGACGAGAAAGCCGATGATCAGCGCGGCAACGGCCGCGACAGCCATCGCCGCCGGCAGCGTGAGCCAGAGATTGGCTGCTTCGTATTGCGGCGAAATTAGCGCGAGAACATAAGCGGCGACACCGAAATAGGCCGCCTGCCCGAGGCTCACCAAGCCGGTATGCCCAACCAGCAGATCGAGGCTCAGGGCGAAAATCGCCATGATCATGATTTTCGCGCCGAGCTGAACATAGAAAGTCGCGCCGATGAGTGGGAAGAGGACGATCGCAAGCAGTGCGGCCAGCAAGGCGGTGCGCGGAAGGGAGATCGGGATCACGGCGTTATCAGGCTTTGTTGGCGATGCCCTGGGGGCGCCACAAGAGTATCAGAGCCATTACCAGATAAACGGCGATGGCGGAATATTCCGCGGCGATCACTTTGCCGATCGTATCGGCGCAGCCGATGGCGAGAGACGCGATCATTGCGCCATTGATCGAACCGATGCCGCCGATTACGACGACGACGAAGCAGATAATCAGGATCTGATTGCCCATGCCGGGGAATACAGAAGAGATCGGCGCGGCAATGGTGCCGGCAAAAGCCGCGAGAGCCATGCCGACGGCGAAGACTAAAGCGAACAGTAGCGGAATATTCACGCCGAGCGAGGCTGCCATCTCGCGATTGCTGGTGCCGGCGCGGATCATCATGCCGATCCGAGTTTTGTGAATCACGAAGTAAAGCAACCCGGCGACCCCTAGACAAACCGCGGTAACGAACAAACGATAGACGGGATAAGACAAAGTATCGGTAAGCGGGATGGAGTAGTCGAGCAGCGCCGGGATTGCCACGCCGTGCACCTCATCGCCGAACAGAATGCTGCGCAATTCTTCAAAGATGAGAATCAAGCCGAACGTGAGCAATACTTGATACAAGTGGTCGCGCTTGTACAAGCGACTGAAGATTGCTGTCTCAAGCAACAGACCTATAGCAAACGCGATGACGATGCCGATCGGAATCGCCAGCCATAAACTGCCGGTAAGCTTAGCGAGCCAATAGGCGAGATAAGCGCCGACCATGTAGAAGCTGCCGTGGGCGAGATTGATCACGCCCATGATGCCGAAGATGAGCGTCAAGCCGCTCGCAAGGAGAAACAATAAGAGGCCGTACTGCACGGCGTTCAGTAACTGAATTAGATAGAACATGAAAATCTTTGTTCCAGTCGTTCCAAATGTTTAGGATGGGAGACTGAACTTTATATCTCGGTGTTCTCCGATCGGGTTAAACGTCTGGAACTTTTTGAACGATTGGAACGTTTGGAACGCGGCGTCCTCGCCGTTACAGTTTGCATCCCCGCGCCGGATCGGCGAGGGCTTTGTGCGCGACGCTGACAAGTTTATTCTCACGGCCGACAACTTTGCGCAGGTAAATGTCCTGAATCGGGTTGTGCGCTTTCGACATCGTCCAGGCGCCGCGCGGGCTGTCGATCTTGGCCTTCTCCATGGCGGCGATCATTTCTTTTCTTTTGCTAATGTCGCCTTTTACCGCGTCGAGCCCGGTGGCGAGCAGCAGGCCGGCATCGTAACCCTGCACGGCGTAGACGTCGGGAGCAAACGTATAGGCTTTATAATAAGCGCTGCGGAAGTCGCGGTCGCGTTTTGTGTTCAATCCATCGGCGTAGTGTAGCGTGGTTTCGAGTCCTTGCGCCGCTTCTTCCGTCGCATCGAGCACGCCGTCGGTGAGAAAACCAGAGCCGAACAACGGGATGGTTTTTCTCAACCCGGCGGCTGCGTAATCTTTGATGAACTTTGCCGCGCCGCCACCGGCGAAGAACACAAACACGGCGTCCAGCTTGATTGAAGCGATCTCGGTCAGCAAGGCTTGGAATTCCACATTGGGAAACGGAATCCACAAGCCGCGCACCGATTTGCCACCGGCTTTGATGAAGCCTTCGGTAAAACCCGCGACCGCTTCTTCGCCGGCGCCGTATTTCCAAGCGAGGGATATAACATTGCGGATGCCGCGATCGGCGAGCACTTTGCCCATCGGATACGAAGGCTGCCAGTTAGAGAACGAAGTGCGAAAAATATTTGGCGAGCATAGCGCGCCGGTGGCGGCGTCGAGACCGGCGTTGGGAATGATCATGAGCGTATTATTTTCTTTGGCGATCTTGACCATACCCATCTGCACGCCGCTGTGCACGGTGCCAACCAGCACGTCGACCTTATCGCGCTGCACCAGCTTGTTGGTATTCTCCGGCGCTTTTGCCGGCTCGGCTTCGTCGTCAACCGTAAAATATTCTAGCTCACGTCCGCCGAACTTGTTGCCGCGCTCGGCGACCGCAAGCTTAAACCCGTTGGTGATGGCGACGCCGAGCTGCGCGTACGTACCGGTATAGGGTAGCATCAATCCAACGCGGACCTTTTGTGTTTGCGCCAACGCCAGCGCCTTTGGTAGCAATGCTCCCGCCGTTAGCACGCCGGCCGAGGTCAAGAACTTTCTGCGGTTCACATTATGATTGAGTTCCATCCAATCCCCCATATTCTAAACGCTATGGATTTCTGGAGTCTTGGGAATCCAGAAGCCCATTACTCCATCACTCCAATACTCCAGTTCATTCTCATATTTTCGCGCGCAGCTTGAAACGTTGAATCTTGCCGGTGGCGGTCTTCGGCAAGTCGTCGACGAATTCGATCCAGCGCGGGTATTTGTAGGGCGCGAGCCGGCCTTTTACGTATTGTTGAAGATCGGCGGCAAGACCTGGCGATTGCGCCGTATCGGGACGAAGCACGACGTAGGCTTTGGGTTTGATCAAGCCGCTTTCATCGGCGTGACCCACGACCGCCGCCTCAAGCACCGCGGCGTGAGAAGCGAGTGCGGACTCGACTTCGAAGGGGGAAACCCAAATCCCGCTCACTTTGAGCATGTCGTCGTTTCGTCCTGAGTAGGTGAAATAGCCGTCATCGCTTTCGCTGTATTTGTCGCCGCTGCGGGCCCAGGCACCGAGAAAGGTGTTGCGGCTCTTTTCGCGGTTGTTCCAGTAATACGCCGCGCTGGTCGGACCGTTGACTTGAAGCTCGCCGATTTCACCTTTCGGCACCGGCTTGCCGTCTTCATCGACCAAACGGATTTGATAACCCGGCACTGCTTTTCCAGTGGTGCCGTAGCGCACGTCGCCCGGGCGGTTGGATAAAAATATGTGGAGCATTTCAGTGGAGCCCAGGCCGTCGAGAATATCGACGCCGGTGCATTCGCGCCAGCGCCGTCCGACCTCGGGCGGTAGGGCTTCGCCCGCCGAGGTGCAGCGACGCAGGTTGAGCTCCTCGCGTTTGGGCAGATCGGGGCAGGATAAAAGCGCGCTGTAAAGCGTCGGCACGCCATAAAAAATTGTCGGCCGATGCTCGCGCAGCACGCGGCAAACCGCTTGCGGCGTTGGCCGGTCGCTGAGCAGGATGGTGGTGGCACCCACCGAGAGCGGAAAAGTCAGGGCGTTGCCTAGACCATAAGCGAAGAACAACTTCGCTGCCGAAAAAACCACGTCACTGGCCTCAATGCCGAGAATCGGCTGGGCATAGAGCTCTGCAGTGCGCATCAGGCTTGTCTGCACATGCACGACGCCCTTGGGCGTTCCCGTGGAGCCTGAGGAATAGAGCCAGAAGCAATCGTCGTCGGGGCGCGTCGGCGCGACCGCAAAATGGGTAGCCGCGCTTGCCATCAGGTCGGAGAGGAGTGGATGCATCGAGCTGTTCGTTCCAGCGACCACGATATGTTTGAGGAACGGCTGATCGCCTAAGATCGGCTTAAATACCGGCAGCAACGCTTCGGAGACGATCAACGCCTGAGCGCGGCTGTCGCGCAGCATGAAATCAAAATCGTTGCCAGTAAGGAGCGTGTTGACGGCGACCGGAACAAGCCCCGCTTTGATCGCGCCGAGAAACACGGCCGGGAAGTCGATGGTGTCGAGCAGACACACCAAGATGCGTGTTTCCAGCGCTAAACCGAGGTTCGTCAGCGCATTGGCGCAGCGATTGGTTCGTTCCGCAAGGTCGGTGAAAGTGTAACTGCCGCGCTCGTCGATGTAAGCAATCTTATGCGGCCGTGCCGTCTCGTTCCGCTCGATCAGGTCCACCGCCGCATTATAGAGGGGCAATTTTGGCGCTTGCTCGTTCATCTTCGCCTCCCAATCGATTCTGGCGCGTTCCTTTGATTCGGGCTGCAGCCAATGGGGACGGCGTTGTTATTACTATAGAAGGGAAGCTGGCGGCAACCTCGCGGCGCAAGATTCTATTTTAAGTAGCCGCGTTCCCGGTAAAAGCGTCTAGCGCCTGCGTGTAGCGGCACGTCATAGGGCGTTTCTTCGTCGTTGGCGCACAGTTGCGCCACGCGGAGTTCCTTATAGTTGTCGGTGGGGATCAGGTCGCGGCGTTTTTCGATTGCTTCGCAGAGCGCATAGGCGACTTTATTCGGCATATCCGCATGAACGATCATCGGCCAGCCGCTGAAATCGAGCGTCGGCACGTCTTCAGCAAGGTTGTTAAATCGCGTTTTTGTCATCATCGCGGGCCGGTAGCCGAGTGCAAAGACTGCGTTGATTGTGCCTGATTCGATTCCCTTGCGCCGGCTCGCCTCGCTGGGCCGTGGCGCACTATGAAGCTTGGCGCCCCAGCGACGCAGATCGCCCAGGGAAAAACCCGCCGCGCCCAAAACCGCCGAGACAGTGAACATCGTCGCATTTCCGGTTAGTGAGCTTTTGGGTATTACTCCAGTGGAAAGGCGCAAGGGAATACGATCCTTGCCGATCTGTGACAAGGAAGTGATTCCCGTCGACTCGTGAACCGCGAAACCCATGACGTCGTAGGAGGGGAAAACGGCGACGGTCCTGAGCGGGAGCCGTTTGGGGTAGGGGCCCGTGCCCCGGTACGCCATCGTCAAGAGCACCGAGGGATTCACCCAAGCCAGTGAGTACTTTCCTTCGGCGACCGCAAGGATCTCGCGAAAGCTGCCGGTGGTGAAGGAAATCGTCACCTCCGGTCGCGTTTCAGATTTCTTTGTGTCAAGAGAAAGCTTGAGCACGCGGCCAAGATCCGTGTCGGTTTGCAGCACGTTCTCTGCGGCGCGTCTGGTTTGGTATGAAAGCGAACTGTCGTAGAGTCCGGCAGCGATTTCCAGCAGGCCTTTGGCGCGCTGAATGCCGGCGTTGTATCGTTGGGTGGCCATAGCAAATCCTCCCGCTGGCGACCACACAATAATGGTCGGCGCTTGGAATCACAACATGTAGGATCGATGCGCGTCTGAATTCGAGGAACTCTTCGACGAACTCGGGGTCAACGGTCAAGGCACAGGCCGTTTCCTCGAACCGTGAACGGCGAGCGCTATGTAACTAGCCTGCTCCACTAGCCGTGAACCACGCAAGTCTTCGGTCGATGAGCCGCGGGAAGGACCTAGTTGGAAATTTGAGAAAGAAAAAAGAGAATGGGGTGTAACAGGACTGCCGGACCGTCCTTTATCGGACGGTCCGGCGCCGATCGATCAACAAGTTACTTTTTCAAGTCGCTTCTTAACTCACGCCGTTGAGCGTCCAACTTAGCCTGGTCTTTTCGCAGCTCCACGCGATCGCCGTGAATCTCTTTCATGTCGCCGCGGATTTCCTGGCGGTCTTTCATAATTTCGCTTTTGCTCGCGCCGTTGCGCAGATCGCTCCTCAGTTCTGCGCGATCTTTTCTCAGTTCGGTGTAATCTTTGCGCAGCTCCACGCGATCGCCCTTAATCTCTGTGCGGCTGTTATGGATGTCTTTGAAATCCTGGCGAATCTCAGGTTTGTTGTGGTGGCCGCGATTGTCGTAGCGGACATCCCGATGATACTGGCGAGGGTCGGGGCGTCGATAGTTACGGCGGTCGTGCTCGTCATGGTCAAATTTCTTGCCGTGACTTTTTTCCCAGCCCTTATGCTGTCCGTGATTTTCATGATGTTCGGACCTGCCTTTCGGATCCGCCAGTGCAGGCAGAGCAGGAATCAACAAAGTTGCCGAAAGTAGGCCTCCCAAGACTAAAACTTTTGAGCGATTCATTTCAATTCTCCTTTTGTACACAGGTTAATTTCGTTTTGTCCGTTCAATTAATATTCCGTCCGTTGATAGCGCTGGGTCTCGTGTCGATTTTGTTCGATGACGCGTTGGTTTTGCTGAATCTGCTGTTGGTTATACTGGTACTGAGCTTGTTCTTGTCCCTGCATATAGTCGCCCACGAGCGCGCCGGCGCCCAAGCCAGTACCCGCGCCGATCGCAGCGCCCATACCGGGATGCCCGAATGCGCTGCCGATCAATCCGCCGGCCGCCGCGCCGCCGACAGCCCCAATGCCCGCGCCTTTTTCCCGGGTCGTCATCGGTCCGCCGGCGCAGCCCGCGGTTGCTGCCGTGATCGCAACGATCGCCGTCCATTTCGAAAATCTACCAAGGGTCTTTCGTGTCTGCATATCGCCTCCTAGCTTTTGAGCTTTTCGCTCCATTCGGTCGGTAGCGACTAGAGCAACCCATATGCCAGTGGCCCAAACGGAACTCACTATCCGATTTTTACTGATCCGCTCCCGAACAGGCTTCGATCGGTTCGGTAAAATTTACGGGCCCAAGTGAATATGTGCGGCGATTGAAAACGAGTGATGTTTTAGTGGGGTTTCAACGTGAAGAGTCGTGGAAATACCGGTCGTGGCATTTTTCGTGAAAGATTGGCCGATATTGGCCCCGGTTTTTAATCGCTGCGGGTTAGTCAAAGACGGCGTGACAGGAAGGGGGATGGTTCTAGTGCGGGGATGACATTTCTCTCTCTTGAAAGGCAACTTGGCGCTGTTGTAGAGATTAGGCGGTATCGCGCACGGCCGGGGACATGAATAGACCGCAATTCAAGAATAGGGAAGCGACATGGCAGCCAAATTCAGTATTCTAGTTGCACTTCTTGCCTCGGCTCTGCATGTGCCACTGGCCTATGGTCAAGAGAAACCGAAGATCTTTCTGGGCGCGTCGAGTAAGACTTTAGGATACAGTCCGCTTTGGGTAGCAACCAAGAAGGGCTTCTTCGATCGGCAGAGCTTCGACGTCCAGTTGGTCCTTTTGCGCGGCGTGCCGATGACCTTGCAGGCGCTCGCGGCGGGCTCGCTACACTTCGGTTCCGGCGGCCCTGAGCCTTACATCGAAGCATCGGAGCGCGGCCTCGACTTCGTCGTCACCGGCGGGATCATCAACGGCATCGCACAGTTTCTGATCGCCGCAAAGAATTATAAAACTTATGAAGATCTTCGCGGCGCGACCTTCGGCACGGCGTCATTGACCGGCGGCACGATCACGGCGCTTAGAGAAGCTCTTAAGCTCAAGGGCCTCGAGTATCCGCGCGACTATAAACTGCTCGTCATCGCTGGTGGTTCGTCGGCGAATCTTGCCGCGCTGCAATCCGGCCAGATCGCGGCGACGACGGTGGCCGTGCCGCTCAACTTTGCCGCCGAGGAATCGGGACTCAACGTGATCGGCCGGCTGAGCGAAGGTATTGCGCACTTTCAAACCAACGCGCTCGTGGCACGGCGTTCCTGGGCAGAGAAGAACCGCCCGTTAATGGTGCGGTTCATGAAGGCGATGGTTCTAACGTTTCGTTGGATGTTCGAAAATCGGGACGCTACGGTGGAATTTCTCTCAAAAGAAATGCAGCTCAAGCCGGTCCATGCGCGCAAGGGGTGGGAATTCTATACGCAGAATCGCTTCTGGCCGCCGGACGGTGACGTGACTATGGAAGGAATGAAAAACAATATCCGGATTTACGCTGAGCAAACCGGCGCGAAGGGACCGCTACCCGATGCGAGCAAATATGTCGATCAAAGCTATTTGCGCGAAGCATTGAAGGAAATCGATAAGCGATAGAGAAGATTCCCGGCCCACAGTGACCTGGCAATGACGGAAGCGGTATGTCCGTGTGCCACCGAACCCGCGGGTGATTAGGCCGCCGACCTTGAGCGGTTCCAAACTCATGTCTCCGGCTTCGGCCGACGCAATGATTCAACTTAAAAATACAAATCCTATTTGAAAACCTCTTCGGCGATCTTCGCCGATTTCGCCCAATAATTGTTGATCGTGTCTTCGCCGTAATTTTCCAACCGGTTGTTTTCGTCCACGGTGAGAAAATCCTTCGACGCGCGCACGCCGTGCTCGACCATCCATTTGGTCTCGACGTCGAAGCGGCGCGTCGCTTGTCCCATCGCTTTGCCGTAAAGCTCCTGGCCTTCTTTGCCGAGCAGCCAGTTGATGAACACCTTGGTCGCGTTGGGGTGCGGCGAGCCCTTGACGACCGACAATGCGCTGCTGCCGCAACTGGTGTACGTGCCTTCTTTCATATCGGGCAGAGTTTTGATCGGCAGTCCGGCTTTAATAAAAGGCAAAAATGTATAATAAGTGAGACCGATGGTGAGCGCGATTTTGCCCTTGGCCAAACTGTCGGCCAGCTGGCGCTGATCGCGGGATAAGAACATTTCTTGCGCGGCAAGTTTTTTCAAATACTCCTCGCCTTTGATTTTCAAGAAGAACGCCCAGGTAGCGGTGCCGGCTCCCGGCGAGCGCGGATCGAGGAGGCCGATTTTTCCTTTCCATTTTGGGTTGAGCAAGTCGTCGTAGGAACGAATGTCTTCGGCCTTCATCAGCGTCGGGTTATGCCAGATGTTTTCCGACTGGTAAACTTGAAACGCGTAGATAAAGCGCTTGGCGTTGTCGAGCCAGATATGGCCGCCGAACCAGCGCTTGGGCTCTTTGACTTCCGGCAAAAGCAGCAGGGGTTCCACCGGCTCCAAAATGCCGGCATTCAACAAGCTAAAGGGAGTCGCCGTGCCGCTGATCAACAAGTCGAAGTAGCGCACGCCGGCGGCGTGCTCGGCTGCGATCTTGTTGGCGTTGGAAGGCCCGCGCGCGTTGGTGAGATCGAGCTCGATGCCGGGAAAACGCTTGGGAAAGATTTCCCCGATGGCTTTGCGCAGTTCCGCGCTGGCGGGAATCGCCGCAACGAGCTTGCCTTCTTTCTTAGCGGCATCGACGACTTTTTCCCAATCAGTTTGGGATGGTGGGCGTGCTTCGCCGGCAAAACTTGGCGTCGCGCTCAACGACACGATGATAATGGTCAAGGCAAAGCGGAAAACTCCCATTCGTGCCTCCCGAAGCGTAAATGTGGCCATTGAGACGAAACCTGTGATCGTGGTCGGACCAATCTGAACCGGACGGCGCCGCCTGTCAAGAAATCCGCAAAAAGTCGTTCGCGATAGCGAGACAGACAGGAATTATTCGTGACGTGAAAGCGCGAGGGAAACACGGCTGAGATACTCCGCACGATCGGTCATTCCATAAGAATTATCTATTTGATAGATAATAAGAACCTATAGTAAGTATCGTATAAAGATAATCCTTGCTAATAAATCATAAGGAGAAGCGCCATGAAGAATTGGTTTCGCCTTCCAATGCTTGCCTTTCAGATCCTTGGTCTGCTGGGATTAACACATAGCCTTGAGGCCCAACCGCTCCGGAAAGCGACCTTCGAACTTCGGAATGAGATCACCGTCCAAATTCCCGAGGGCGCCAAGCGAGTACGGGTTTGGGCTGCACTTCCTCAAGACGACCCGGCACAGCAAATTAAAAACCTCAAGATCGAGGCGCCGTATCCTTCCAGGGTCGAGCTTGATTCCGAGGGTAGCAAGGTGTTGTTTTTCGAGGCCGATGCTCCGAAGGAAAAAGAATTCAAAGTCATCACCAGTTTTGTTCTTACGCGCTCGGAAGTGCGTAGCGGCGTGGACGCCAAAAAAGCCAAGCCGATTTCCGACGCCGACCGCGTGCGGCTGGCGCACTACCTGCAGCCCAACAAGCATGTGATCATCGACGGGGACATCCGGAAGTTGGCCTTGCAGATCGTCGGTGATGAACAGAATCCCGTCCTGGCTGCGCGCAAGCTCTACGACTGGTTGTTGGAAAACGTGGAGTACTGGGTGAAGGATCCGAAGAACAAGAAGGCGTCGCCGGTTGGCAGCACGACTTACTGTTTGACTTCCCGCACGGGGAACTGCACCGATTTCGAATCGCTCTGGACGTCGTTTGCGCGCAGCATCGGAATCCCGACGCAGATCGTCTACGGTTCCTTTCTCAAACCGGACTTGATGGGGCAAGACCAGGATCAAAGCTATCACTGCTGGGCGGAGTTCTACGCGCCCGGCCTTGGCTGGATACCCCATGACGTGGCGGTGGCCGATCTCTACGCCGGAGAGTTTCCGGTAAACGACGATAACGAGAAATTGGTTCGCCTCACCACCGCTGATGGCACCTATGGTCCCAACCCAGAAAAGGTCAACTATTATTTCGGCAATCTCGACGAGCGCCGCGTTGTCTGGTCACGCAATCGAGACCTTACCTTCAATCCGCGCCAAGACGGAGAGCCGGTCAACGCATTGCCCAAAGCGTACGTGGAGATCGATGGCAAAGAACATCCGGAAACGAAGGGATGGGTGAGAAAGCTCACGTTTCGCCAGGTCGATTAGCGAGGAATACCGCTGTGGAGCGAAAAGCGCTGTCCGATGAACTGGAGCGGACGGTCAAACTGCTTGCCGATCTTCAGGGCCTGCGCGGGCGTGTCTGTA
>WNGI01033004.1_pt1 | contig 10756 bp, 9 predicted proteins | sample 5400621 | NCBI WGS metagenome assembly WNGI01 (sample SAMN13153374, study PRJNA577476) | soil metagenome | isolation source: 20 cm soil or saprolite under Garry oak tree replicate 1 | place: USA:California | collected 2016-06-15 | reverse complement strand
GTTTCGCTCCCTGCTGGATAAGCTTGTTGCAGCCGAACGATGTGAGGCTCGTGATCGGCCCGGGGACCGCGAGCACCGCCCGGCCCTGGTCGAGCGCCGCGTCGGCGGTGATGAGCGCGCCCGACCCCGCTGCGGCCTCGACGACGACGGTCGCCGCGGCGAGACCGGAAACCAACCGGTTGCGGCGCGGAAACGTGTGCGCGTGGGGCCGCTCGCCGGGGGGCAGCTCGGTGATGAGGCAGCCGCGCGCGACCATGCGATCGTACAGGGCGCGGTTCGCCGCCGGATAGACGACGCCGAAGCCGTTGCCGAGCACGCCCACCGACGCGCCGCCGGCGTCGAGCGCGGCGGCGTGCGCAATGGCGTCGATGCCGCGCGCCATGCCGCTCACCACGACGGCGAGGGGCGCGACGCCGGCGGCGAGCAGCCGCGCCGCCTCGGCGCCGTACGTCGAGTGATTGCGACTGCCGACGATGGCGACCGCCGGCCGCGCCAGCAGGGCGACGTCGCCCCAGGCGAACAGCAACGCGGGCGGCTCGGGGACCTCGTTCAGGAGCGCCGGGAAGGCGGCGTCCTCCGGCAGCAGCACGACGGCGCCGAGCTTGGTGATCTGATCGAGCACCGCGGCGCCTCGGCCCACTGCGGCATTCCGAATGGCCGTCGCGGCCGCCTTGGAGAACCCTGGCAGTCCCGCGAGGGCGCCGTGCGGCGCCTGGATCGCGCCGCCCGCCGATCCGAACGCGGCGATCAACGCGCGCAGGCGCGCCGCACCGATCCCCGGGATCTGCGCGAGCGCGAGGTAGGCGGCTACTTCGTCACGACTGCGCTCTGGAGCGTCCGCCATAGCGACTCGAGGAGATCCGGCAGGCCCTCACGGGTCACCGCTGACACCGCGAGAATGGGCGCCCCCTCGTCCGTGCGGAGTGCGGGGTGCGGAGTGCGCGGTGCCAACAGATCCATTTTCGTGAGCACCACCACGTGCGGCTTCGCGGCGAGATCGGGACCGTACAGGGCGGCTTCCCGTCGCAGCAGCTCGTACGTCGCCTGCGGGTCAGGGCTGTCGGCGGGGACCAGCACGGCGATGAGCCGCGTGCGCTCCACGTGCTGCAGGAAGCGCAGCCCCAGGCCTTTCCCCGCGTGCGCGCCTTCGATGATCCCCGGGATGTCCGCCACCACGAACGAGCGGTGGTCCGACAGCCCCACGACGCCGAGGTTGGGCTCGAGGGTCGTGAACGGGTAGTCGGCGATCTTGGGGCGCGCCGCCGAGATCACCGACAGCAGCGTGCTCTTACCGGCGTTGGGCTCGCCGAGCAACCCGACGTCGGCGATGAGCTTCAGCACCAGCTCAAGGCGGCGCTCCTCGCCGACCTCACCGGGCTCCCACTCGCGCGGGCTCTGGTGCGTCGGCGTCGCGAAGCGGGCGTTGCCGCGGCCGCCGCGGCCCCCCTTCGCCACGAGCAGCGTCTGGCCCGGCTCGACGGCCTCGCCGAGCAGCTCGCCCGTCTCGGCGTCGCGGATCACGGTGCCAGGCGGCACGGGGAGGGTCAGGTCGTCCCCCGACCTTCCGGTCATATCCTTGCCCTTCCCGTGCACCCCGCGCTCCGCGTTCCAGTTGGTGCGGTACCGGTAGTCGAGCAGCGTCGCGAGGTTGGGGTCGGCGCGGACGTACACGCTGCCGCCGTGCCCGCCGTCGCCGCCGTCGGGCCCGCCTTTGGGGACGAACTTTTCCCTCCGGAACGAGCTCGCGCCCGCTCCCCCGGCGCCGGCCACGACGATGACGACGGCGCGATCTATGAACATCGGCCCTAACGCGGAACGCGGAAGGCGGAACGCGGAACAGGCCGCCCACCTCCTCGCGCAGTGGTGATCGACGAGACCGCGATGGCTACCAATTGCCCGGCTTCGTTCCGTAGGGGTGACACACGTCCCTCCCCCAGCAGATGGGACTCCACGAGCAACTCGAGCCAGAATTGGCTTTCGTCTGCTTCTTCTTCCACGATGCTCATCTTTGCGATGAAATCTCTCCGCGATCGTGCGCGGCGCGCCGATCGGTAGTTCGCCGCAACGGACGTGCCCGAACGTAGTAACTGCTTCCCGATGACAGCTGCGGACCAGGAGCGAGGCAAGTCCCGGACAAGGCGGATCACATCAAGAGCGAATGTCTTGGTTCGCTGCTTGAGATCGGTTGACTGTTCCGCGTTCCGCGTTCCGAGTTCCGCGTTCACAGATTCCGCTCGCGCACGTCAGCCCATAATTCCCAGACCTTCAGCGCGCGAGTCGCGTCCAGGTCCTGCTCCACCAACGCCAACACCTGATCCACCTCCTCGCGCGTCGAGCCGGTGAACAGCGCGCCGCGCAGGTGGGCGTGCAGCTGGCGGGGCGTCGGGAGCATGGCGATCGCCGCCAGCGTGCACAGCTCGCGCCGCTGCGCGTCGAGGCCGGGGCGGCTCAGCACCTTCCCGTAGGCGTCCACCACCACCAGGGCCTCGAGGGCGGGATGCAGCCCGCGCAGGTTGAGCAGCAGCTTGTGATAGGTGCGCCCGTACACCTCCGCGCACAGTGTCGCCCCGCGTTCTTTCCACAGCGCCCAGTGATCGTGCGCGAGGTCCTCGCCGGCCTTGGCCACGGGCCCGGCGACCTCCCGCCACACGCCGAATGCCATGAGCGTGAGCGGATACCCGACGTTGTGGAGGCTCTGCAGCAGCAGCTCCTCCATCCACTCCGCCGGCACTTGGGCGGCGCGCGCGACGGTCATCCGCTCGCGCAGCTGCGTCTCGTCGCCCTTGGCGATCGCGGTGGCGACGCGGATCAGCGCGACCGTCCGGGGCTCCAGTTTACTCACTTCTCTTCTCTCATCCCTCATCCTTTTATTTCTCCAGTCCCCCATTTACCCGCAGCTCGCCCACCTTGTCGCCCCGGGAGTTGATGTGGTCCCGCACGGTGAGCGACTCAGGCTGCGGCTTTACGCCCAGCTCGGCCAGGACCGCGGCGATCGCCAGCGCCGCAGCGGCGCTGTTGCCGTCTTCGACCTTGAGCGTAATCCCCAGCCCCTCAGTCACGATCATCGCGCTGTACACCCCCTCGGCACCAACCTTGACGAGCACGCGGCCGGGATGCGCGCGCATGAGGTCGGTGCAGGGGCGGCCGGAGCCGGCGATGAGGTCGGGGTGGCGGATCATGGATCCCACAACGCGGAACGCTTCGGAACGCGGAAGTGGGAACGCGGAACGCGGAACATTCGGTGGAAGCTCCCCGCCACTGTTCCGCGTTCCGCCTTCCGCGTTCCCCGTTTGAACCGCCAGCCGAGCATATGCCACGGCCATATTCCGCAGTGGAAGTGCGTAGCAGACCACCCCGCACCCATCCGTCGCCGTGCCGAGGCGCTGCGCCGGGACGTCGGTCCAACGGCTCACTTCCTCCAGGCAGCGCTGCTGCACGGGATGCTCGGGGCGCGTGTAGAACTCCGTCGGCCAGCCGTGGTGCCGCGCCAGCGCCAGCATCCCCGTGTGCTTGCCGGAGCAGTTCGAGTACACGGCCGTCAGCCGTACGCCCCGCGTCTGATAGTCCTTGGCCACGGTCTCCGACAGCGGCGGGTGCGGCCCGCACAGGAGGTCGCGCTCACTGCACCCGACCTTCTTCAAGAATGCGCGCACCAGCTCGACCTGCCGCGGCTCGCTGGAGTGCGAGGCGCAGGCGATCGCCAGCTCCTCGGAGGTCAGCCCGAAGCGGTCGGCGGCGCCATCGGCGACCAGCGGCAGCGCCTGGAACGGCTTCGCCGCCGAGCGCCAGAAGGTGACGAGATCGGGGTCGCCGGCGCGCGCGACGAGACGCCCCTCGCCGTCCACGACCGCGACGTGGACGCGATGGCGGGATTCGACGAAGGAGCCGCGCCAGGATTCAACGAACATGGCGCCGCAAAATACATGGAAACCGGCCAGCGGGGTGGGCTCGTCCCTCGGGGGCCCCGGGCTGTCGCCCGGGGTCAGTACTACGCATGCCCGAATTGCCTTACTGACCCCGGGCGAAAGCCCGGGGTTCGCGAAGCGGGACCGGTGACCTGCTCGCTCAGGGCTCGCCGTTCGTGCCGATCAACGACCCTGCCACCGCGCTCGCCGAGCACTTGATCGCCCGCGGCGTCATGGCCGACCCGTCGCCGCTGACGCGTCCGTTCGACCGCGGCGCGCTGGTGCGGGCGCTCCAGGCAGTGGACACGACGGCGCTGTCCGGCGGCGAGCGGCGCGCCGTGCACGCGGCGCTCGCAGATCTCGAGATCCGCGAACGCGGCGCGTTTGGACGGTTGGATGGACACGTCGGTACGGCGGCTTCGACCTACACGGTCCGCGACCCATTGGAGCTGGACCGCGGCGTCCCCGTGCACACTCCCGGCAAGTCCCGAAGCTTCGTCTCCGGCGGGCTGGACCTGACACTGCTATACGGTCCCCTGGTCGTCGTGACGCACCCGTACTTCGACACCCGTCTCAAGTACGACCCTGACTATGAAGGAAAGAAGGACCGGGTGATCGCGGGGCGGAACGCGGAGGCGTATGTGCGCGCCGTGTGGCGCTATGGCGAAGTGTTCTTCGGGTCCGTGGATCGCAATTGGGGTCCGGCGGCCGTGCCGGGCCTCTTGGTGTCGCCGTCGCCGTACGGCTACGACCACTTCGCGGTCACGATCGGCACGCCGAGCTTCCATATAGAAGGATTGCTGACGCAGCTCGACGACGTGAACGACACCTTGGGGACGCCGAACCACCGCTACTTCGTGGCGCATCGGCTCCTGATCCGCCCGCCCGGTCGCACCACGCTGGTGCTGTGGGAGGGCAACGTGCTGGCGGGCCCGGACCGGCAGCTCGAGCCCTGGTACGCCAACATCTTCACCCTCGGCCTGTTGCAGCAGTACGACCAGGACTCGCGCACCAACAGCCTGTTGGGATTCGACCTCCAGACGCGGCTCGGCGGCGTGACGGCGTTCGGATCCTTCCTGCTGGACGACATCCAGATCGACAAGAAGACGGCGGCGGACAGCGAACCGCCGTCCTACGGCTTTACCATCGGCGGCCAGGGAGGTCTGGGGCACGCCAGCTGGAGCGCGTTCTACACGCGGGTCGTGAATCTCACCTATCGCACGCCCAGCCCGCCGGAAGCGGTGATGCGACGCGACGTGGGGTTGGGACGCAACTTCTCAGACTATGACCAGCTCACCGTGCGCGCCGGTTGGTACGCGGGGCCGGGAGTGCTGCTCTCGCCCGAGGCGACGCTGGTGCGGCAGGGCGCGGGCGACTTCCGCCTCCCCTACCCGCCGGTCGCGGCGTATGATACGACGCCGACGTTCCTCGCCGGCGTCGTGCAGCGTACGCTGCGCCTCGCCATCGGCGCGGAGCTGGCGCGGGGGCGGTACACGGTGAGCGCGGACGCGGGCGTGCATCTTCTGCACAATGCGGGACATGTGACGGGGGTCGACAAGTCGCGGTTTGTGGGACGGATCGCCGTCACGTATCGGTTCAGGAAAGAGAGTGTATTGCCATGAGAAGCCGGGACACGGGACACGGGACACGGGACACGTGGCGCGCGGCGGCAGCTTACCATTGCATGTACGTTTCCCGTGTCCCGCTTCTCGTTTCCCGATTCTCGTGACCGAACCCCTCCGCTTCACCCGCGACCGCCTCGCCGCCCTGCTCAAGAAGATGGCCGAGTGCCGCATCGTCGTAGTTGGCGACGCGATGCTCGACATCTATCTCGCGGGGGACGCCGAGCGCATCTCGCCCGAAGCGCCCGTCCCCGTGGTCACGGTGCGGGGGCGGCGCTACGCGCTGGGCGGCGCAGCGAACGTCGCCGCCAACGTGGCCACGATCGGCGCCGAGTGCCGGCTGGTGGCGGCCTCACTGACAAGCACCTCGTGGTCGCGGCGTCGCGACCCACAACCTCCAAGACCCGCGTCGTCGCCCGCGGCCAGCAGGTGGTGCGCATCGACGAAGAGGTCGAGGACGCGATCCCGGCGCGCGTGTTGGACCAAGTGCTTGATGCCCTCGACGCCGCCATGGCGGATGCCGACGCCCTTGTCATCGAAGACTACAACAAAGGCGTGCTGACCCCGGAGGTGATCGAGCTGGCGATGGCGCTGGGCAAGAAGCGTGGCGTCCCCATCGTCGTGGACCCCAAGTTCAAGAACTTCTTCGCCTACCGCGGCGCGGCGGTGTTCAAGCCGAACCGCCGCGAGCTGGAGCAGGCGATGGGCGCGGCGCTGGACCTCGCCCATCCGGACGCGCTGCCCACGTCCCTGGCGAAGCTCGGCGTGGACAACCTGCTGCTCACGCTGGGGGCCGAGGGGATGGTGCTGGTGACCAAGGACGGGGAGATCTCCCGCATCCCCACGATGGCGCGCGAGGTGTTCGACGTCTCGGGCGCGGGTGACACGGTCACGGCGTGGGTGGGCACGGCCCTGGGGGCGGGGGCCGCGGTCCGCGAGGGGGCGCTGCTGGCCAACTACGCGGCGGGCATCGAGGTCGCCAAGGCAGGGGTGGCCACCGTGTCGCCCGCTGAGGTGCTGGCGGTGCACGAGGCGGAGCATGACCAACTCGGACGGTTGAGGCGGGGGGGGCTGCTATGAACGCGGAACGCGGAAGTCGGAACGCGGAGCAGCAGCGCCGAGCTTCTCGCGTATGTTCCGCGTTCCGCGTTCGCACTTCCGCGTTATTTTGCCTGTCACGGGCCCTTAGCTCAGACTGGTTAGAGCAGCGGACTCATAATCCGTAGGTCCCAGGTTCAAATCCTGGAGGGCCCATTCAAAGTGCGGAACATATTGGCAGGCTTCGTGCGACGCGATTCGATCGTTTCTTCCTCACATTCCACTATCCGGATGCTCTCATTATCTTTGGCGATCTCGGGTGGTTAGCTCAGCTGGTTAGAGCGCCGGTCTCACATACCGGAGGTCACAGGTTCGAGTCCTGTACCGCCCATCCCAAACGCGGAACTCGGAGCGTGGAACGCGGAACTAACGGGCCGACCTCCCCGCCACTGTTCCGCGTTTCGCGTTCCGCGTTCCGCGTTCGAAGGTTCCGCGTTCCCACTTCCGCGATCTGAATGCACCGCGTCCTCTTCCTCTCCCACACCTACATCGACCCCGCGACGCGCGGGAAGCTGCGCGCGCTCGCGGCGCGCGGCCTCGAGGTCACCGTCGCCGTGCCGCAGCGCTGGCGCGAGCACACGCTGGGCCGGGCGATCGAGACCGCGTGGGAGCGGCAGAGCGGCGTCGAGGTGTTCCCCGTCCCCGTCAGCCGCTCCGGCGACCCGATGCTGGCGCGGTTCGGCCGCCGCGCGCTCGGCGCCCTGGTGCGCGACAAGCGCCCCGACCTGATCCAGGTCGAGGAGGAGCCCACCTCCATCGCCGCGCGCCAGGCGGTGACCGTCGCCGGCCGCCTCGGCATCCCCGCGGTGCTGTTCAGCGCCGATAGCGTGAGGCGCCTGCCGCTGTTCACCCGCTGGCGGCGCCGCCGCCTGCTGCGGCGCCTGCGGGGGTTCCTCGCGGGCAACGCCGCGGCCGCCGAGCTGGCGCAACGCGAGGCGCCGGCCCTCCCCGTCGCCGTCGTCCCCCAGCTCGGCGTCCCGGTGCCGACCGCACCGGAGCACCAGCCGCACGAAGGGCTGGCGATCGGTTACGTGGGGCGCTTGGTGCCGGAAAAGGGAGTGGATACTTTGCTACAGGCGCTGGCGCTGAACCGCGACGCGCCGTGGCACCTGACCGTCGTGGGGGACGGCCCCGACCGCGAGCGGCTCGAGAGCCTGGCGTCGGCGCACCGGCTCGCCGCGCGCGTCCGCTGGCTGGGCGCGCTGCCGCCGGCGTCGCTGCCGCGGGTGTGGACGACAATCGACGTGCTGGTGCTGCCCTCGCGGCAGGGGGAGCGGTGGAACGAGCCGACCGGCAACGTGCTCGCCGAAGCGATGGCGCACGAGGTCGCGGTCGTGGGCGCGGCGACGGGCGTGATCCCCGAATTGATCGGGGATGGCGACGCCGGCGTGATCGTGCCGCCCGGAGAGCCGAAAGCGCTCGCCGACGTGCTGCGCCGGCTCGGCGCGGCGGAGGCGCGGATCCCGTATGCGAAGGCGGCGCGAGCTCGCGCCCTGAAACTGTTTAGTGATGATGCGGTAGCAGAGAGAACGATGGACTTCTGGACTACCGTTCTCGGTTCACGGTCGTCGGTTATCGGTAATGCCGACGGAGAACCGATAACCGACAACCGATAACCCGATGCCGCGAATCCTCCTGGTACCGGATCTCCCCCTCGACCACTCCCCCGTCATGGACAAGTACGGGCATCGCCTCCACGACTGGCTGGAGAGCAGTGAGCCGGCGCTCGAGGTGCGGCTCGCGGCGCACATCGGGGAGCTGACGCGCGAGACGCGTGACGGGCGCAGCTCGGGTGGGTTCATCCGCTGGTGGACGCAGCCGGTGGACCCCGCGCGGGTGGTGCTGCCGGGCCCGTTGCAGGGGCCGCAGCGCTACGTGGCGCGGTACTTCTTCTATCCGCAGCGCCTGAAGCGCGAAGCCAAGCGCGCCGACGTCGTCCACATCCTGGACCACGCCTACGCCCACATGCTCCCGCGCGCGCGCCGGCGCCCCGGCGTCGTGACCGTGCACGACTTGATGCCGGTGATCGTGTTGCGCTCGCCCACCGGTGGCTGGCGCGAGGGCATCCGCAACCGGTTCCTGAAGGGCACGCTCAAGGCGCTGCGCCAGGCCGATCGCTACATCGTCGGCACCGAGTGGTTGAAGCGCGAGCTGGCGACGTGGCTGGGCGACGACCGCAACATCCGCGTCGTCCCCTTCGGGGTGGACCGGGCGTTTTTTACGGAGAGTCCCCGGGCGCGCGAGCGCGGCCGGGCCGACTGGGGCATCCCCGAGGAGGCCTTCGTCGTGCTGCACGTCGGCAGCACGGTGGATCGCAAGAACGTGCCGCTGGTCATCGAGACCGTGGCGCGGCTGCGCGCCGATGCGGACACGTATCTGTTGCAGGTCGGCGGAAAGTTCAGCGGCGACCAGGAGCAGCTCATCGACCGGCTGGGGGTGCGCGCCGCGGTGCGCAGCGTCCGGTCGGCGGACGAAGCGGTGTTACGCCGCGCCTATCGCACCGCCGACGTGCTGCTGTTCCCGTCGCTGTACGAGGGGTTCGGGTTCCCGATGCTCGAGGCGTTCGCGTCGGAGCTGCCGGTGGTGGCGTCGAGCGCGGGGGGGTTGCAGGAGGTCGCGGGCGACGCGGCGGTGATCGTCGAGGGCCGGGACCCGGTGGCCTATGTCGAGGCGATCGAGGACCTGTCGAGCGATTCCGACGAGCGGGACGTGGTGATCGATAGGGGACGAAGGCGGGCGCGGACTTTTTCCTGGCAACGTACGGCACTCGAAACGGCTAAGGTGTATCGAGAGCTTGTGTAGCGCGGAACCGGCTAACCGAGGATTCCGTCCGCAGCGATGACCGTCCCAGGCAGGAGGAGCGGTCGCAACAATTCGCCTCGCGTCACCGTGAGGATTTCGCCGTAGCCATCCGGGGCCGGCTGGCGGTACACGCGGATGGCCTCGGCGCCCAAGTCAACGAGCCAGACCTCGGGAATGCCGGCCCCGGCATAGAGGGGGATCTTGACGTCGCGGTCATAGGCGAGCGTGGTGTCGGCGACTTCGATGATGAGAATCGCGTCCGCCGCCAGCGGGTGGCGCGGGTACGCGTCGGCACGTGGTTTGAGCACCACCAGGTCGGGCTGGGGGGCGTCGTGCGCTCCGAGCACGATCGGATTCTGGACGTCCACGATGGCGTGTGCCGGCACCGCCGGGGCGAACAACGTGTTCAGACGCCGGACGCAGCTGGCGTGGCGGTCGCCGATCGGGCTCATCTCCACGACCTGACCGTGGATGAGCTCGACGCGGGCGTCCGCACCCAGCACGCCGAGCTCCGCCAACCGCTGGTAGGCTTCCACTGTAAATGGGCCCTGAAGCACGGGCGGTGCCATGGGCACAATATGGCCTCGGCGAAATGGCCGAGTCAATTTGCGAGCGGCATCGCCGCGCTATGTCATCCGTTTGACCGTGCAAGGGACCAGAAAAACGGCGAGACCGGCTCGGTCGGACGTCTCAGGGCAGCTTCACACCATCAGCGCGCGCATGGGGTGCAAGACCCGCCGGAACGGGTCAAAGACGAGGCCGAGGATTTCCAGCGTCACGACGCCGAGGAGCGGCTCGGCGTCGCCGGGATCGCCCAACACCACGGGGGTATGGCCCTCGCCGTGCGGCAGGGCGATGAGACATTCTGAGACTGACCGGTGAACGGAACTGCCGTCGGCGAGCACGAACTGCATCTCGCGTTTCGCGGTGAGGCCGATCGCCCGCCACACGGGCTCCGGGAGGAGTGTGTAGGTCGCCCCGGAGTCGATGAGAAAGCGGACCCGGCCCTCCGCGCCCGCAGGACCTCGCACGATGCCCTCCACGTAGCTGATACCCACCTCCGGTTGCCTTGCCGAGGAAGGTCGCAACTTAGAGGAGGGGGGTCAACGCCTGCTCAACGAGGGCGCCGCAGCTCCAGCGCGCGTGCTTCGCGTTAACGCATCCGGCTGGTCGGAGCCGGCGAGTCCGCGATGGCAGTGCGGCCCCGCGGGGTTCACCCTCCTTGCTGGCGTGGCCCCTGCCCAAGCCATACCCGTGCGGGTGCCGGTTTGGTGTTCTCCGGGGCATAGAGGCTGTCCCGAGACTAGCGAGGGAGCCCCGGGGTTAACC
>WNGI01007586.1_pt1 | contig 10756 bp, 11 predicted proteins | sample 5400621 | NCBI WGS metagenome assembly WNGI01 (sample SAMN13153374, study PRJNA577476) | soil metagenome | isolation source: 20 cm soil or saprolite under Garry oak tree replicate 1 | place: USA:California | collected 2016-06-15 | reverse complement strand
AATCCGCCATAGCACGCGCATGCTTAGCCTGAACGACGTGTTCAACCGCGAAGAAGTTGAGGCCTGGATAAAGCGCATGCAAAAGCTGGCGCCCGAGGCCAAACCGGAATTCTTCATCGACGTCAAGCTAGATGGCCTGGCCTGCGCGCTGGTCTACCAAGACGGTAAGTTTGTGCAGGCGGTGACGCGCGGTGACGGGTTTGTGGGCGAGGATGTCACGACCAACATCCGCACGCTGGAGAGTGTGCCATTTCAGCTGCGCCACGACAAAAAATATCAGCAATTTTTGCAAGGCCGTACCGAAATTCGCGGCGAAATTATTATTTACAAAAAGGATTTTGAAGCTCTTAACAAAACCCGCGAGACCGAGGGCAAACCAGTGTATGCCAACCCGCGCAACACGGCCGCTGGCAGTATTCGCCAGCTTGACCCGCGCTTGACTGCCGCCCGCCCACTCCGTTTCCGAGCCTGGGATTTGTTGCGTGATAACCCCGCCGAGGTGCCGACTAATGATTTTGCCCACCAAACCCTGCGCGGTTTGGGTGTGGCTGCTGGCAGGCAGTCGCAAGTGCTCAAAGACGCCGACGAAATTATGCGCTTTGCCGACCAGTGGGAGCACAAGCGCCATGATTTGCCATTTAACACCGATGGCCTGGTTATAAAGCTCAACGACCGCGCTTTGTTTGCTCGCTTGGGCGTGGTCGGCAAAGCGCCGCGTGCGGCCGTAGCCTACAAATATCCGGCCGAGGAAACAACGACGGTCGTAAAGGACATAGTGGTCAGCATTGGCCGCACCGGCGCGGCCACGCCAGTAGCATGCCAGCCTGCATAACGCCGGCGAAATTGCCCGTAAAGACATCCGCGTCGGCGACACGGTGGTGATTTTTAAGGCTGGCGATATCATCCCACAGGTGCAACAGGTGTTAACCAAACTCCGGCCCAAGGCGGCCAAAAAATTCGATATGCCCAAAGAGCTGAAGCGCCAATATCCCGAGCTGGAGTTTGTGCGACCAGAAGGCGAAGCAGTCTACCGTGTCAAAGGCGCCACCGGCAAGATTCTGCTCAAACAAGCCCTGGCGCATTTTGCTAGCAAGGGTGCGCTGGATATCGACGGCATGGGCGAAAAAAACGTCGCCGCCCTGGTCGACGCCAAGCTGGTGCATGATTTGGCCGACATATACACGCTTACCAAGGAGCAAGTGCTGGAGCTAGAGCGCTTTGCAGAAGTCTCAGCCACCAATTTAATCAACGCCATTGCCGCCACTAAGCAGCCCGAGTTGCCTCGTTTTGTTTATGGTCTGGGCATCCGCCATGTCGGCTCGCAAACGGCAATTGACCTCAGCGAGCATCTTAGTTCGCTTAATAAGTTGGCGCATGCCACGCTGGATGATTTAATGGGCGTGGAAGGCGTGGGCGATATTGTGGCCGAGTCGATTCTGGCGTGGTTCAGTGACGTCGACAATCAGAAGTTACTCGAGAAGTTCGAGCGCCTCGGCGTCAAACCAACCTACACCTCGCATGCCCGCGGCCCACTGCACGGCCAGAGTTTTGTTATCACCGGCACGCTGGCGAATTTGGAACGCGAAGCAGCCGCCGACAAAATCCGCGCCCTTGGCGGCACTTTCCAAACCTCAGTCGGCAAAACTACCACCTACGTCGTAGTCGGCGAAAACCCCGGCGAAAGCAAAATCGCCGCCGCCAAAAAACTCGGCACTAAAACTATTGATGAAAAAGCACTTAAAAAAATATTGAAAGGGTAGGGTATGCAGAATACAGAAGCAGATCTGCAGAAGTATTTTAAGGACTGGCAAGCATGGAGCGCACAAGCAAAAGAATACGATTTTGCGCGCCTCAAACCCATGCATGCCGGCTGGAAAGTTCCGGACGAACCAGCACTGGGCAATAGGATAACCGAGCTGCTGCCGTTTACGCAGGAAGCCCACATTGGCACGGTCGACAATCGCAAGATTGCTTTGTTGGCGCTCAACCAGCCAGTCGAGAATGTGCCCGTTTTGCAGATTATGCAGTTGCGGCCGGATTCCAGCGACCCACTCGGGCTGGACCATGTGGCGTTTTACTGCGCAGATATTCCGAGTTTGCAAGCTGCATTGGGAAAAAACGCTTACAAATGGGAACGGCAGAGCAATCCCGGCCACACCTGGATCTCGCTGTGGTTTGGCCCGATCCAGCGCGAAGCAAAGTTTTTCGATCATACTTCGCTTGATCTCGGCGCGCGGGAATTAACCGAAGCAAGTGAGCGCATAAAAGCAGGCACCTATGGTCAGTAGCTATAAAGGTAAGCTCTTTTGCTTTTCGCCGCCGGTCATGCTGGCGACTTTTGCACTGGAAATTTGTTTGGCTGCATATACCGTCTGGAAGTACAAACTGAATGGCGTTAGCCGTTTGGTAGTGGCTATGTTTAGTTTGCTGGCGATTTTTCAGCTGGCCGAGTACATGGTGTGCGGCGGTTTGGGGATGTCGGCTGAGGGCTGGGCGCGAGTTGGTTATGTGGCGATTACGTTGTTGCCACCTCTGGGGTTGCACTTGGTCTACGCACTGGCTGGCAAGCGCGATCCGCTTGTTACTGGGCTGGCCTACTTGGCGTCGGCTGGTTTTATGAGCTATTTTTTGTTCGGCTCGTCAGCATTTAGCGGCAGCCAGTGTTTGGGAAATTACGTGATATTCCAGATCACTTCGGCTGCGGCCTTGCTCTACGCGGTGTATTACTATGGGTTGCTATTTGCTGGGATTGGGCTGGCACTACGGTTTGCAGCGAGTGCTAAGCCGAAGCCGAAGGGCGCGCTACAGGCTTTTGTGGCTGGCTATGTTTTATTTATGTTGCCAACCACTACCTTGAATCTGCTCAGTCCGGCCACCATTGCCGGTATTCCATCCATTATGTGTGGTTTTGCGGTGTTGCTGGCGGTGGTGATGGTGTTTTGGGTTATGCCACTGGTGGGCAGACGGCGAGCATGAACATTACCTTCATAACCGGCAACCTCGGAAAAGTAAAATACGCCGAGTTGTGGCTTGGTCATTCGCTAAAGCATCACAAATTAGACCTGGACGAAATTCAGTCGCTTGTGCTGCAAGAAGTGGTCGAACACAAAGTTCGCCAGGCTTTTGGTATGCTGGGCAAAACTGTGCTGGTCGAAGATACCTCGTTGGAGTTTGAGGCTATGAACGGCTCGCCAGGTCCACTGATAAAATGGTTTGATGCAAGTAATATTATTTGCCGTATGCTTGATGGGTTTGACACACGTAGCGCAACAGCCAGGACGTGCTACGGACTGTTTGATGGTCATGACATACGTTTTTTCGAAGACGTTATGCGTGGCAGTATTGCCGTTAAGCCGCGCGGCAAAGGTTGGGGATGGGACGATGTGTTCATAAACGATGGCTACGATATTACTCGTGCCGAGATGGACGAACAGACGTATGAAAAAACATCTTATCGTAAGACTGCTCTTAATAAGTTAGATAAGTATTTACAGAGTCAAGGTTGAGGCTTGCAAAATGCTCACGCTTGTGGAATCATAAGCGTATGAAGCTGGTGCGCATCGCGGCTCTTTGCGTTAGCCATTCAAACAAACATTACTTATAAACAAAAAGAGCCTCGGGTGGGCGCGCACGAGCCTCATAAAGTTATCGCCTGAAGGGGCGGTTTCTTTTTGGACCAGGCTTTGCTACAATCACATCTGTTGGCAACTTACGGGGCATTGGCGCAGTTGGCTAGCGCGCTTCCATGGCATGGAAGAGGTCATCGGTTCAAATCCGATATGCTCCACCATATTGAAACAAAGTTAAAAATGCTCTTGATTTTACGACCGAACTCGGTACATACTGTATGCACTATGTCCAACGACCAATTTACCAAACTCGAAAAATACCTTGACGAGCGCTTCGACATTATGGAGCAGCGCTTTGACTTTACTGAACAATATATGCGAGGACGTTTCGACGCTGTTGACGAACGCTTCGATAAAGTCGATGCTCGATTCGATAGGCTTGAAGGCGTCGTAGACACCCTAGCCGCTGATGTCTCTACGGTGAAAGACGAGCTTGCCGTCCACATCTATCAAACCACTCGCCGTCTTGACCAACACCAAAGTTGGATCGGCCAACTCGCTGACTGTTCGCAGGTCAAGCTTGATTATTCCACATGAACCCATTTCAAATCCCCCTCCAGCTGCAAACTCTCACAGCGGCACCAGCTGCCAGTTTTGTTCGTCACCGTAACTATGGTTACGCTTCCTCACAAAAACTGACAGCTGGCACTCACTGTGAGAGTTTTCGCTATTGGAGGGAGAGTTGAAATGGGCTCGAATATTATTGCCACAGCATGCTATTATAAAAAGACAAGGAGTTGAACATGAGCGAATCATCCATTCCCCTCGGCATCTGGCGCAGCCACTACGAATACCCTAGCAGTTCTCGGCAGGCAGAGTTCGAGGGTGAGCATTTTATGCGTTTGCATCAAAAAGATAATCATTTGGTGTTCGAAAGCGTGAGTAAAGTCAGCAAATCGTACACTATCGTTCGCTTAACCATCGACGAAGACGTAGCCACCGGCAGCTGGCAAGAGCAAACCGAGCCAGAAGGCTACTACAAGGGCGCAACTTATTACGGCGCCATTCAGCTATTGATCAGCGACGACAAGAAGCATATGCAAGGCAAATGGGTCGGCTTTGGCAAGGACATGAAAGTTAATACTGGTCCATGGGAGTTCACCTATGTGGGTGCCGAACTGCCCGAGCATCTGACGACCAAGGTCAAAGACTCCACAGCTGCCTAAGAACCCACTCCAATCCCCCCATTACACCCCACCCTAACAACACTCTCCGCCAGTTTCCCTCGTCAGCGTAGCTATTATATGGCTACACTTCCTCACCAGAACTGACGGATTGTACTCACCAGGGTGGGTTTCACTAGGGGGGGGAGATTTGGAGTGGGTTCTAAAACTGTTGGCTAGCAAACCAACTTGACGCCAACACCCCCGACCCGCCATACTTACAAAAAGTAAGTACTTCTTTTTATGGATCCGTATAACCCCTATCAGCCGCAATCAGTGCCGCGCCCGTCTGACGACGCCAAATTACCGGCGCCGCTGACCAGTCAGCCTCCGCCAGAGGTGGTGGTTATGCCACCCGCGCCCGCGTCAAATCCCACCAAAAAATGGCTTTTTATTACCGTGGGAATTATCAGCGCGCTACTGGTGGCCGGTGTTATTGTGCTGGTGGTCTACGCCTACGTAAGCAACACTCCAAACTACATGCTGAACGCGGCGGTCAATAATTTGGCCAAGTCGAGCGGTGTGGCAGCTGATTTTAGTTTTGATACAGTCGAGGACAGCAAAACTAGCTCGGTTAAAGGTGACTTTTTAGCTTACACCGACCCGGCTGATAAGCAAAAGGGTGCGTTCATTCTTGGTGTTGGCCAGAATGATACCCAAGTAGGCGCGACCGTGCGTCTTTTTAGCGACGCGCTGTACGTGCAGCCTTCGGGTTTGGAAAATATCAGTCGCCTGAGCAAATCGTTGGGGGGCGAGGAGTTTACATTAAGTAACGCCGCGCTCGACGCACTCAAAAAACTCGATGCCCAGTGGTATAGCCTGACATCGGAAGACGCCCAGCAACTCTCGGGTGAAGGTGAGACCTCGATAGTTAAAGACACCATTACCCCCAACGACATACAAACCCTGCAACGTTTGTATGCTGAACATCCGTTTATGGTGGTTGAGCAGCAATTTGGCGACGAAAAGGTCAACAACACCCAGTCCATGCACTTAAAACTCGGCGTCAGTGCCGAAAAATTAGTCGAGTATTACGTTGCCGTTAAGACTGCCAATATAAAGTCGCTGAACATTACCGAGCAGGACATAGCCGATATTAAAAAAGACGACACCATCAACAAAACCAAATTCGAGGTATGGATTTCGCGCGACAACAAAACCTTCCAACAAACCAAAGTACTCAACACCGACAGCCCCGACACCGCCACCTTTACCTTCAAGCCCGATCGCGTTGCTACTCAGCAGCAAAGCGTACAAAAGCCGGACGGCGCTAAGAGCATTAGTGAGTTAATTAATAGTTTGTTCAGTATTTTCCTGACCAGCGAAACCGAGCAACCGCCTACCACAACAACCGCTTCACCCGCCATTTAAATACAGCGGCTGTGCGGTACAATAACAGCAGACGATGAAAAATATTGTACAGTTTTTACTGGAATTTCAAGCTAAGCGATTTTTAAAGCACCACAAACCAAAAGTAGTCGCCATTACCGGCAGCGTGGGCAAAACCAGCACCAAGCTGTTTACTGGTGCGGTACTGAACCAGCGTTTTAAAGTGCTAGTGCAAGAGGGTAATTACAATATGCACATCAGCGTGCCAATGACCATTTTTGACCTGCCCATGCCCGCGCAGCTTAAAAATCCTTTCGCCTGGGTGGCTGTACTGTGGTATATGGAGCTGAAAATTCACCGCCCCTTTAATTTTGACGTGATTATTCTAGAGCTTGGCACTGACCGTCCCGGCGACATCGCCCATTTTGGCAAGTATCTGCGCCCGGACATCGGCGTGGTCACGGCTGTGGCGCCCGAGCACATGGAGTTTTTTTCGTCGATCGACAAAGTTGCCAAGGAAGAGCTGACGGTGGCCAACTTCAGCCAGCTGGCATTAATTAACCGCGACGACATCGACGCCACCTTTGCCCGATTCGTCAACAACAGCAGCATCGACACCTACGGCACCAGCGGCGTGGCCGAATATCGCTACGTAGTCGAGGATTTCGAGGTAGGCAAGGGCTTTCAGGGCAAGCTTATATCGCCTGAGTTTGGCGAGCAGAGTGTCAACCTGAACCTAGTGGGCGAGCACAATATCAAAGCGGCTGTAGCAGCTGCCGCTATTGGTATAAAACTGGGCTTGCAAACGCCTGAAGTCGTAGCTGGCCTGAGCGCTATCAAGCCGGTCAAAGGCCGCATGCAACTGCTGCGCGGCCTTAAAAACAGCGTACTGATTGACGACACGTACAACTCTAGCCCTTCAGCCGCCGTCGCCGCCCTGCAAACGCTGTATTTATTCCCTAACAAGCAAAAAATTGCCATTTTGGGTTCGATGAACGAGCTAGGTGATTTTTCCAAGCAAGCCCACGAAGCTGTCGGCGAAGTGTGCGACCCGACCATGCTCGACTGGCTGGTGACTATTGGTGACGAAGCGGAAAGATATTTGGCCCCAGCTGCCGCCAGCAAAGGCTGCCAGGTGCGCAGCTTCAAAAGCCCCTACGACGCCGGCGCCTTTGCGCACTCGGTGTTGCATCCTGGCGCGGCAGTGCTTGCCAAAGGTTCGCAAAACGGGGTTTTTGCCGAGGAGTCGCTCAAAATTTTGCTGCATGAAACCGAAGAAGAATCACAACTCGTTCGCCAAGGCGCCGACTGGCTGGCCAAAAAACAAGCTCAGTTCGATGTTTTTTCCGACCCGCCTAGACGGTAGTTTGCTTGTTGTGCTACAGTACATCTTGCAGCTACCCACTCGAGTCGAAGAAGGTGAACAGACATGGCTCCGAGGCCTCGTTGGAAGCCTGACGAAAACGAGTTTCTTAGGCGGAACATGGGAAACATGTCTCCTGAAGAAATTGCCGCGCGTCTTGGCAGGCCAGTAGGCGGTGTCAGGTCGCGGCTTCGGATTGCCCAGCAACCGCGTGCGTCTGCGCGCACGGGGGAGGCATCGGGCCGACGTAGACCTTGGACACGAACTGAAGATGGCAAGGTGATGAATCCTTTCGCCTCACGCCAGCTTTCAGACGATAGCGCCCTAGGTGAACGGCTTAACCGCACCGTAGGCGCTATTCGAAAGCGTCGTGCGGATTTGCGCACAGCGATCAACTATTTCGGCGCTGACGCTGGCAAAGTTACGGGCAAGCGCAAGTCGGGTGCCGCTAGACGCAGGCGCAAGCGTACGCGAGGGGAAGATCAGTGACCTGAGTCCGCCGTTCTCTGGTGAACTGCAACAACCGAACGGCATTCGTACGCTGTTCGGTCGAGCGCACCCCGTCTTTAAGCCAGCCGGGGTGCGCTGCATTACCTTGGTATCATTGGTAAGATGCCGTTGTAAAGCAATAGCAAGTCCTTGTACAATAGGCCTGGAAGTTTTCAAGCCGCAATTTCCCGCCTTAGCCTTCCTCACAGAAAGGCACCTCCATGGTTAGGCGTAAAGGTAAAGGACGTCAGGGTAGACCCTGGACTCCAGCAGAAGATGACCTTGTCCGAAACAAGGAGTTTCCAGACCCGGAGCTGGCGCGAACGTTGGGACGGCCGTATACAGCTATCCGGAGACGACGCGCTAGACTCAACGAAGACAATCAAAAGGGCAGCCCCCGCCGTGGAAAGCGGTGGACCAAAGACGAGATAGCACAGATCACCGCTCCGGACCACCCTCCTGCTAGCAAACTTGCGCATATGCTTGGTCGCTCGGAAACGGCGATCAATCTCAAGCGCGGTCTGCTACGGCAGAAAGGGAAGGGAGACAGCGACAAGAAAAAGAAGGGCTAGGGCAAGCCTCTTTCAGCATGCGGCGCCCCGGCAGTTATTTGTTTGGGGCGCCGCAGTCAGTTTATTTTGACTCAAAGCTGCTGCACTGTTTGTGGCCAGCCGACCGTCCACTTCTTTGCCAACCTGGCCTACGATACGTCGGCTAATCTGTTATAATAGTTTCAAATGACACATCATCAAATGCTTAGTATTGCCCTCGAACTCCTCCCTTAGGGGAGTACTGTTGTTATTTCATATCTTTAATAACACCTAACCGAGGAGCAAAAGTGTACTTATGAAACGCTACAAACCAATCGATATCGAGCCCAAGTGGCAAAAGGTGTGGGAAGAAACCGGCATTTACCGTGCTACCGAGGATCCAGGTAAGCAAAAAGACTATGTGCTGGACTTTTTCCCGTACCCTTCGGGCGCGGCAATGCACGTTGGGCATGTTCGCAACTACACCATTAGTGACGCGCTAGCTCGTTTTGTCCGACAGCGCGGCAAGAACGTGTTGCACCCTATGGGTTGGGATGCTTTTGGCTTGCCCGCCGAAAATTATGCCATTAAAACTAGCATCAGCCCGCAAGAAGCCGTGGAGCGCAACACTGCTAAATTCAAACAGCAACTAATGCAAATGGGCATTGGCATAGATTGGTCGCGCGAAATTAACTCGACCGACCCCAGCTATTATAAATGGACGCAGTGGTTCTTTACCTTCCTGTTCGAGCGCGGACTGGCTTACCAAAAAGAAAGCTTGCAGTGGTGGTGCCCATTTGACAAAACCGTGCTGGCCAACGAGCAAGTCGAAGCCGGCCGCTGCTGGCGCTGTGGCAACCAGGTGACTAAAAAGCCGCTCAAGCAATGGTTCTTCAAGATAACTGAATACGCCGACCGCTTGGTCGACGACCTAGACAAAATAGACTGGTCCGACGCCATCAAAGCCATGCAGCGCAATTGGATTGGCCGCCGGAGCGGTGCCGAGATTGAGTTTGAGATTGAAGGCACTAGCAAGAAGTTGAAGGTTTTTACCACTCGCCCCGACACGTTGTATGGCGCGACGTTTATGGTTTTGGCGCCTGAGCATCCGCTGATCAAGCAGATCACAACCAACGAGCAGCGCGAAAACGTCGAGCAATATGCAGCGTCGGCTATAGCCAAAAGCGACATTGACCGCATGGACACCAAGCGCGAAAAAACAGGCATTTTTACCGGCGCGTATGCCATCAATCCGGCAACCAAAGAAAACGTTCCAATTTGGGTGGCCGACTACGTGCTGATGGGTTATGGCACCGGCGCTATTATGGCCGTGCCGGCGCACGATCAGCGCGACTACGAATTTGCCACCAAGTTTCACTTACCAATAGTTGAGGTTGTGGAGCCGGTTACCGGGCAGTTACAAGAGAATGCCGAGTTCCGTCGCAGCATTGTGGCGATTGTGCGTAATCCCAAAACCGGCAAATACTTGTCGATCAATTGGGGTAAGCAAGGCGGTAATTTGTTCATCGGTGGTGGGCGCGAAGAACATGAGGACATCGTCGAGACGGCCAAGCGCGAGATTGCCGAAGAAGCTGGCTACACTAATGTTCGGTTGGTATCCAAAACCGGTCGTATTCATCACCATTATTTTGCTCACAGCAAAAACGTCGCCAGGTATATCGAGGCTAACGCCCTGTTGTTCGATTTGGTCGACGGCACCAAGCAAAAAACGGCCTTGGAACCAGACGAGCAAGGCAAATTCGTGGTTGAGTGGTTAAGCGAAAAAGATGCCATTTCTAATATTACCGACCAATTGCACGCTACTTCGTATCGGCTGCTGGTGCAAGGCGCTTGTTATGACGGCGAAGGGGTGATGGTAAATTCGGACAAGTACAATGGCCTGAGCTCTGCCGAGGCGCGTGAAAAGATTGTGGCTGACCTTACTCAAAAAAACATTGGCAAGGAGCGCGTTAACTACAAAATCCGCGACTGGCTAATCAGCCGCCAGCGTTATTGGGGCGCGCCGATTCCGATTATCCATTGCCCCAAAGATGGCGCTGTGCCAGTGCCCGCAGATAAACTGCCGGTCGAGCTGCCCGACATGGACGATTATCAGCCATCCGACGACGGCCGTTCGCCGTTAGCCCGCGTGCCCGACTGGGTCAACACTACCTGCCCCAAGTGTGGCGGCCCAGCCCAGCGCGAGACCGACACCATGGACGGCTTTGCCTGCAGCAGCTGGTATTTTTTGCG
>WNGI01029615.1_pt1 | contig 10757 bp, 5 predicted proteins | sample 5400621 | NCBI WGS metagenome assembly WNGI01 (sample SAMN13153374, study PRJNA577476) | soil metagenome | isolation source: 20 cm soil or saprolite under Garry oak tree replicate 1 | place: USA:California | collected 2016-06-15 | reverse complement strand
TTTTCCAGCATTGGCTGTCGATCAGAAGGGCAACACATTTGCAGTGTGGTCGGATAACTCGAATATCTGGATGTCGTCCTCGACTACGCAGGGCCGTAGGTGGACAGCTCCTGTGCGAGTCAACGGCGGTGCGACGGTCGGGAAGTCCAATGTATTTCCCGCAGTCTCAGCGGACGCGTTTGGACATGTGGTCATAGTCTGGTTCGGAGCCGATCGCGCAGGGAATTCGAATGATGCGGCTGTCATGGAGCCCTGCGATGGCAGCACCACCTGTATGCAGCAATGGGCCAACTGGAATGTGTACGCGGCGGAAACGGTTAAAGGAGCTAAAGCGAGTCCTTCGTTCACGCAGTACACGGCCAGCGACCACGTTATTCACCGCGGCACCGTCTCCAGCGGAGGCTTGGGTGGCAGCGCCAATCGTGATCTAGGAGATTATTTCCAGGTGTCGCTCGATCCGCAACATCGGCCCGATATCGCCTTTTCGGATACCCACAAGGTTCATCCCGATTGCGCGACTATTGGGTCCGGCGCCTGCGGGCCGGACGATCCAAATACTACCCGACTGATCCGCGCTAATTTCACGCGTAAGGTGAAGACCACGAGCGGAATTGTAACCAACGGAGCCTGCGCGACGGAGTAGTGCACGTTTACACAAACCGCAAGCGCAATTTGGATAGCTGCAAAATGGGGCCGATCGTGAAGGCACGATCGGCCCGTTGTCTTGTCTATGCTGTTTACCTTTCGTCGCCTGGCTCGTCCATATCCTCATGCTCGGGAGGGATACTCTGTGCGTCTGCTCGCCGTCTGTTTAACTTTGCTCACCCTTTGCGCTGGACTGCTGGCGCAGACAACTCCAGCTTCTTCGTCATCGTCATCGTCATCCGCGTCGCGCCGGCTCGAGTACTTTGATCCTGCAATGGTCGACCGAGATCTCAACCCATGCTCGGACTTTTTTCAGTACTCTTGCGGGAAGTGGGTAAAGGCGAATCCGATCCCATCTGACCAACCCGGCTGGGGGACGTTCAATTCGCTCGGCCTATGGAACATCGCTGCCGTTCGCGAGACGCTTGAACAAGCGGCGGAAGCGGCCAATCGTAACCCGGTCGAGAAACAAGTGGGTGACTATTTCGCGGCCTGCGTGGACGAGTCCGCGGTGAACCGGGCTGGCCTCGCTCCGCTTGCCTACATTCATCAGCGGATTCGTCCGGCGAACCTGAATTTTATCGACGCGCAATATCAGGGTGTGCTGTTCGGGATCTACGCTGCGCCTGATTTCGATGACGCCAAGATAACGCTGGCGGCACTTGATCAGTCGGGGATGAACCTGCCGGCACGCGAGTTCTATCTCAAGGACGACGAAAAATCTAAGCAGATCCGAGATCAGTACGTGAAACACGTTGCCCGCATGCTTGAACTCAGCGGGGAGCCGCACGTAAAAGCGGCGGCGGACGCGAGGTCCGTTCTGACGATCGAAACGGCGCTTGCCAACGCCGCTATGGACATTGTTCTGCGCCGTGACCCAAAAAATCAGAACAACAAGATGACCATTGCGCAAGTGCAGGCGATGACACCCTCCTTCAATTGGAAAGACTATTTTGCGGCAATGCGCGCGCCCAGTTCCCCTCAGTACATCGTGATCGCACCAGAATTTTTCCGGGGCATGGAGAAGCTGATCGTTTCCGAATCTCTCGATCACTGGCGAGCTTATCTTCGGTACTCAGCCCTGCATTTGGCAGCGCCTTTTCTTAGCCAGGCATTTGTCGAAGCGAACTTCGATTTGTACGGACGCACGCTGAGCGGCACGCAGAAGATTCAGCCTCGGGAGCGACGTTGTTCGTACAACGCGGACATCGATCTGGGTGAAGCGGTCGGACAGGCCTATGTGGCCCGGTACTTCCCTCCCGAGAACAAAGCTCGCATGCTGGAGATGGTGCAGGCCATCGAAGTCGCGCTCGATGAGGACATCGAGAATGCGGCATGGATGTCTCCGCAGACGAAGAAGCTTGCGCATGAGAAGCTCGCCGCGCAGATTGACAAGATCGGATACCCCGACAAGTGGCGCGATTACTCGTCGGTTGAGATCAAGCGCGACGACTTTCTGGGCAACGTGGAGCGCGCTTCCGCATTCGAAATCAATCGCCGTCTGTCGAAGTTCGGGAAGCCCACCGACAGGCAGGAGTGGAACATGACCCCACCTACGGTCAATGCCTACGAGGACGCGCAGTCCAATACCATCAACTTTCCTGCCGGCATCCTGCAGCCGCCTTTCTTTGAGGCCGCTCAAATCGATGCCGTGAACTTCGGCGCGATCGGCGCGGTGATCGGACACGAGATCATCCACGGCTACGACGACCAGGGCCGCAAGTTCGATGCCCAGGGCAATCTGCGCGACTGGTGGACCGGGGAGGACGCGGCGAACTATGACAAGCGCGATGAGTGCATTACCAGTGAATACACGCAGGATGTCCCCGAGGCGGGCGTAAAGCAGAATGGGAAACTTTCAGCGGGCGAAGACACGGCCGACAATGGCGGCATTCACATCGCGCTCGGTGGGCTGAAGAGCAAGCTCAAAGTGGGGGGGAAGGATCTCGACAGTATGAGCTGGGACGCTATCGGGTTAACAATGTGGTCGCTAACATGCCGGAGTTTGCGCACGCCTTCGGCTGCAAAGCAGGACAGCCGATGGTGCATGTCAATGCGTGCAGGGTCTGGTAGACAACACTCGGCTCTTTGCCATTAGCCATTAGCCTTTGGCTTGGAATCGGACCTTCGCCACAGTGCGCTTCGATTCTCAGGAAGGCGCGAGGGCTAAATCCTGAGAGCTAACGGCTCGTTACTGCCCGACCGCGTTCAGTATTGCGCCGTTGATCGCGTACACAGTGCCGTCGCTTCCGATCACTGTTGGTGTGTACGCCTCGCCGATGCCGTTCGTTAACCGGATCGACTGGGACAGCGTATTGGTCGTCAGGTCCCAGCGATAGAGTTTGCCGTCTTCACTGTTAGCGATCACCGATTTCGTGGCCGGATCGACTGCCGCCGTATTGATGCACCACTCGCGAACGGCTCCGGGGAAGCCATTGTTGTCGGGAGTCACGCCCATGATTGTTAGAATCTCCTTCATAACAGGGGTCGCGGGCAGCACCGGATCCTGCTCGGTCACATTGGGATCGAGAATTGCGATGCGATTCTTGCCGTCTCCAGTACCAGCGCCGGCGTAGTTGTTGTACTTAGTCATGAGCAGGTAACTGGACGTGCCGGTGTAACTTGGCACCAGCGCCGCACTCACGATCGAAGCTGTATCATCCCATCCAAAGCTGCCAGGAATTTTCTTCTGTGAGAGATCGCTGTTGAAATGCAACAGCCAGCCACGGTCGTTGTGCTTGGGAAACGGATTCTCAAGCACGCCGAAGTATACGTCACCGTCCGGGCCAACCGTGGGAGAGGCACTGCTCGCGTCAAAAATGAGTGCGTCCTGGTTGGACGAGGGATCTTTCAAACGTACTTTGTTGACAACCGCCAGCGTTGTACTGTTCAGCACGACCAGATAGCCGTATCCTGCGTTGGCGTTAGTGGTCGCGATGTACAACATGGTGCCGTCATTCGAGAGCGCGGGGGCGCAACTCATGGCCACATTGGTCACGGTGGCATCTCCGCTGATCGACGCGGCTGACACCCGAGTCCCAGTACCGTCGGCGGCAATGCGCGCCAGTCCGCTCACCAGGCCGATGGGTGTGGGGCCGAGCACCAAAAATCCGAAATAGAGATTGCCGTTTGCGTCCGCGGTCAGCGGGGTGTTGATCTGTACACTTTGCTGATAGACCGTGGGATTCGCGGCGTAGTTCTTTTTCCCGTAGAAGACTCGACGAGAAACCGTGCTCCTGAGCTGGTCGGGCGTCTGACGAACAATTACACGGCCCGCGAAATCAGGGACGAAGAGCTGATTGCCAGAGAGTGTCGGCCCGATTGCAGGCAGAAAGGTCGCCCCGGGCACTTGATATTTTGTCGCCTGCGTCCACATTTTCTTGCCGGTAGCGCCGTTGTGTCCCTCGACGCGGAAAGCAGTCGTGGTCTTCACCGGTACGATCACCGTGTTTGCTGCCGTAACCAATGGAGATCCGTAATGAATGAAGATTTCTCCCTGGGGAGGCGCCAGGTCCACCGGTACATGCCATCGGATTCTGGTGAGGGGTTGCGATGCCACGGAAGAAATTCCGGTGTGCTGATCATCATGCGAATGGGTCGGCCAGGCACCCGTTTGAGCGGCCGTATTCGTAGCAAACGTCGCGACCCAAACGCTGGCCGCCAACACAAAAAAAATGACTCTGGATTGCTGCAATACTGCCGACCACTTCATAAAGTGTCCCCAGCGCTTCGGGCTCTGGACACGGAAAGTCGTGCCCGTAAGCGACTAGCAGGATAGCAGGGGATGGGCGGATTCGGTGTCAATGAAACGTAAAAAGTAAGCGCGGCTGCGGAAACGCACACTCAGTTCGACCTAGTTCTGGCAGGCTCGGACCGCCGCCTTCCTTATATTTTCATAAAGATCCGCCTGCTATACAGCAGCCACATGAGGGCCCAACAAAACAACAAAGTCGCCACGGCAAACAGCATGGAGGCGTTCGCTGGGCTGGCGAACCTCAAGAATTGGCCATTCAGGAACTGCTGCCAGGTAATCACGCTCCCGTCAGCAGCTCGTAAGTGGTCATAATATAACGGCGCCCACAGCAGTTCGTCCAAACAATAGGCGACAATCGCATTCATTCCAAATACCAGGAATGCCATAGTCCATCGGCCGCGGAATCCGCGAATTTCGATGATCCAGTAAAGCAGCGACAGAAACACCAACGCGAACCCCGCCGTGTAGACGACAAACGAGCTCGTCCAGAGATTCTTGTTGATTGGAAACCAGTGGCTCCAGATCGCGCCCACGGTCAGGCCAACCGCGCCCATCGCCAAGAGCCCTGTTGCTTTCGCGCGCGAGCTGCGTTCGGACCGGAGCCACACTCCGGACAGGACTCCAGTCAGAGCAGTCGCGATAGCGGGAATTGTGCTGAGGACTCCTTCCGGGTCGCGGGTATGATTGTAGAGACGGCCGCTGAAAAGAGCGCGATCGATCCAGTCATTGAGATTGCGATCCGGTGCGAGAAACGGGATGTCTCGCCCCGGGACACCTATTCCCGGCACCGGAACGAGTCGCATCAGCGCCCAGTAGCCGAGCAGACAGACGACCGCGGCGATCACGACTCCGCGTGTGTCTGTCCATAAGAAGAGAATACCCGCTACGAAGTAGCAGATTGCAATCCTCTGCACCACGCCTTCGATCCGCCAAGTCGCAAGGTGAAACTCCGGAGCGCCGTTCAGAAGCACACCGATGGCAAACAGGATCAAACTTCTTTTGGCGGCATGTAACGCGATCTGCCGGCGACTCTCGCCTCGATCCAGACGCGCTGAAAAGGAAAGCACGATCGAGACTCCCATGAGAAATATAAACGAGGGAAAAATCAGATCGGCGGGGGTCCAGCCATTCCACGGAGCATGCCGGAGAGGCCAGTACCCGGCCGCCTCGTCCCCCGGATAATCCACCAGGAGCATGCCGGCCACCGCCACGCCGCGAAAAACGTCGACCGACAGCAATCGGGAAGAGTGCGGGCGAGCAGTATCCGCGGGGCTGGCAGCTTTGCGAACGTTCGTAACTGCTACTGTCGTCATCGATGGGTTTCCGCCGAGGATCGGGGTTGAGCAGCCGATTGTATTCCGTCTGCGCGAGAATCGACAGGACGAAAACCACATCTCAGAAGGCTAACTTCCGCGACAATCTACCCACGGTTCAGAATCCTGAGACCGTTTGCGACTGAGCACGCCTACGACGAGTGTGGGTGGGTCTACCGGCAAGCCCGTCGATCATGCCAGAGGCTTATGACGTTTTGCTTGATTTTCGTAGACGCCTATTTATTTTCCGCCGTCTCGCTCTCGATGAGGTCGCAGTTCGCCAGGCACTTCAAAGTCTGAAACTCAATTTGCGCTTTCTTGTGGGATCGGACCGGCGACTCTGGCAACACAATGAGCGACTGGGGACCGTCGCCTCGATTTAATTTGCACTCAAATTCCATGGACTGTACCCCGCGCTGCTTGCAGGTTGTTTGCGTGAGAGCCGAAGAGAGCGTTTCGGGCTTGTCATAAGCTTGATCTGCCGCTTGGGAAGTCAGGATCGCAACCGTCATCGGTACCTGAGCTTTGATCTTTACCCAGATGCGCTGCCCGTCGTAATCCGGCGTCAGGCTGTAGAGCTTCGCTGACGCCGAGACGTCAAATTTTTCTTTCGCCAGGAGAAACCACTTGTACTCCGGCTGCACGCAGTTCTGCACGCACGACCAGCTGTGATAGGTAATCTGAACGTCGTTCGGCGAAACCAGCTGCCGCGCCCCGCGCCTCAGTACGATCGCGCCGATTCCCTGAATGATTGCCCGATCCGGACCGCGCTCGTCGTGCAGCACCAGCACCATTGGCCGACCCGGAGGAAGATGGCACTCGTAAGTTGTATCGACGACATGCTCGCGCACGCAACGATACTCCAGGCTACCAAGCGTTTCCGGATGCAGCTGGGCATCGTTCCACTCGCGCGCCCATGTCATTGCCAGCGTGACCGGCTGCCTGGCATGAATAATGACGTGCATATTTCCGCCGTCAGGTCCGGGCCGATACACGCGGCCGGCGTGGAAGTCCATGGGATCGAGCTGCACAACTTCATCGCTCGCTCGCACCCAATCGAAGCTTCTTTGCTGCTGCCCCAAGAGGCAAGCGGCGGACATGGTGATCAGCAGCCCCAACAGAAACAGATTTCTCATGTTAGGAGAGTATTCCGGCTGGGCTAGGATGGCGGCAACGTAAAATCTTAGTTTTCAGTTACATCAGTACTCGAATGCGTTTGCAAAACCCAGTATTGGAGAAAGTACAGAGACACGGGCGAAAGCCGTGTTTCGTATCAGGACGTTGCTTGAACGATGCGGACTTCGTCAATCGGGTGTTAACTGTTCACGAAAAGGGAATGACTGCGTCGCTACACGATAAAGATAACCAACCACTCCCTAGCCGCGTCCAACGGGAATAGAGTAGGTCATCAATGATTCGGGAGGGCTCATCCATGAATCGCAGAAGCTTTCTTCTTAGCGGCGCAACCGCGGCTGCGGGAGTTTGGGTTGGCCTGGAGACTCTCGGCTCTCAGCCTTTCTCGCCAGCTTTCGCCGCTCCGGGACCGCTGGCGCAAAAAGTTGCCGCCTCCGACGTGGTGACACTTGGGAAGACTGGCATACGTACCAGTCGTCTGGCCATGGGCACCGGCACCGTCGGATCCGGTCATCATTCCAATCAGACGGCGCTCGGCCTGAAGGGTCTTTCGGATCTGCTACTGAATGGGTATGACCACGGCTTGCGTTTCTTTGACTCCGCCGATGCCTATGGGAGTCATCCGCATGTCGCCGAAGCGCTCAAGCATGTGGCCCGCGACAAAGTCACCGTTCTTACCAAGACTTGGGCACGCGATCCGAAAACCGCCCGCGCCGATCTCGAGCGCTTTCGAAGCGAACTCGGCACAGACACTATCGACATCTGCCTCATGCATTGCTTGACCGAAGGCGACTGGACCGAGCGCTACAAAGGATCGCCGTGGGTTGAAGTTGACTTGGCGCGTATCAATCCCATCGGTTCTCACATGGACGCCTCGCCGCAGGAAGTCGTAAGTGTGCTGAAAGAAATGAAAGCCACAGGAAAGGGAATTATTGGCATGAAAATTCTCGGCCAGGGCGATCTCCGCGGACGCGTCGACGACGCACTCCGCTACGCACTGTCGCTCGGCGTGCTCGACGCTTTCACCATCGGGGCCGAGAGCCGGAGCGAACAGGAAGACCTGATTCGTCGCGTCGCGGCCGCCTAAGAGAAGTCCTGGAGCGGCGATCCACGTTCCGAGCGATTGTTTTGGGACTAGACACACCTTACGGCCCCACTATCACTGTCACCGGCGCCCGCGCAACCTGAAACGCCCCGTCCCGCGCACCGACCCAGAAGGTGTATGTCCCTGTCGAAATCGGAGCGAACGAAACGGTGGAATCACACTGCGCTGTCCCGCTAATCCCGCATGTTCTGGGACCGTTCGGTGCGTGCGATGCAATGTTCACGTTGACCCCGTTGGTCATTGCGCAGGAGAAAGTGTTAGTGCCAATCGCACTGATGGTGCAGATCCCGTTGAAGCTGCTGTCATTCGCGCTCGTGCCCGCGCCGAAGTTCAAGAACTGCGCCATCAAGACAACTTGGCCAACTTCAGGCCCGCCACCAGTGAGCGTTGGCGAGATTGTGTAGCTCGACAGACAAGCGGCAGGACAACCGGTGCGCGAAACGCTAAGAATCGGAAGTGGGCCGTTTACGATGCCGCCACGGCTGATCACAACCCCTGAGTGAACCGCGCCGTTGTTCAACGAGCCGCAATTGCCCGCACATGCCGCAGCAATTGTTTCTACCCACCAGCTTTTGTAGCCATACCAGAACTGCGAGGCGCCGAAAGATGTTTGAAGTTGAGCGTTGTAGGCCACACCACGGGTGCCGGCGGGCAGGGTTGAGGTTGTAACCGTAAGCACTGGAAAGAAGGTCGTGCCGCGAACACCGGCCGTCTTGGCAGCAAGTAGAGCGAAGTCCGCACCCGGGCTCTTGCCAGTAGCTGGTCGCATCAGCGCATCACTAGCTGTGTTGAAGTACGGGCTAGTGTTCGAAATGGCATAGTTCCCGCTACGGCCAGTCAGCCACGAAACGAAATTGTTGGTGAAGATACCTTGTGTCGCGCTCTCATCCAGTAGGCATGACTGTGCTCCCCCGGCACCACAGAAGTAGGAGGAAGGCAATCCACTTAGCAAGTTAGGGTATGGATCTTGCGCCTGCCCGCTGCCACCGAAATTTGGGTTGAGGCCTGGCGCCCCAAACTCCAAGATACCGGTCTGTCCGCTCGTCCCTGTGCCGAGCAAGTTCGATGCGAACGTGTAGTCGCAATCGTTAAGGTCACGGACGACGATGATGTCCCCTACCTTTGTCGCAGCGGTCACTGTGAAACTTGTGGCGGCTTGTGCCGTGATTGCCGTCCACTGTCCATTGCGAGCGACGAAGTAGTTCATGCCGCCCGCGGGAACGCCTGGAAAGCTGAGGTTTTGCGTCCCGGCCACCAAGATTATGCCCCGCTCAACTACGCCCAACACGTTAGTCGGGAAGTATCGCTGACATGAAGTGTTTGCATAGGTGTTCGCCAGACCTTCATTCCCGCCAATCCCCTTGGTAGCTCCAGAAACAGACCATGATGCAGCGGCAACGTTGTCAGTAATCGCAATCCCCTGCATGTATTCAGAATCGCTGCGGTCTACCTGGCTTCCAAACCCGCTGACGTTGTTTTGGTTTCCGGTTTCTACCGCACAGGTATTGTGACGAATACCAATCGAACCTAAAACCCCTGGCGGAATAGCATTGTTCGCAATCGTCACACAATTCGAACTCGAGTAGGGGTCGTGACCATTCGACATCTCACGGGAGACTCCGTGGAACTCATTGTCGTGAACTGAGACCCCAGCCAAGCCGGCGCCTTGGTCCCTACAGTGCGAAGACAGGCCCGTGCCGATATTGATTCCTTGCGTGACGTTGTAGACTTCGTTCAACCGAAAAGTGATGTTCGCACCGCGGCAATCTGGGCAGTCGCCTGGGACACAGGCGTTAGCAACTATGGCGGCCTGCGCGGGCGCCGCCTTCGTCAGCCTGGCCGTCGTGGTTGGAGCGCAATAGGAACCTGGGCACTGGGCATTCGTTGTGCACGTTGTACCAGCGACTGATCCCTGCGGTGTCGTCGTTCCACACTGCATGTTCGGAATGCCGCTCTGATCGCACCCGTTGACTCCATTACAGAAGCGGTAGTTGACATCGTTGATTGTGTCTTCCAGAATGCAGCCGCCGGGTGGGCAGTTCGCCGCATCCACTGGATTCCCAGACAAAGGACTGGAGAGAGTGTTGTGCGTGAAGTTCTTACGGCCACAACTTGAGCCGGGGCACTGCGTGTCGTTCGTGCAGGAATTTCCAGAGTTCGTTCCACCCAGACACTGCAATGCGGCATTCACTAGACCTAATCCATCATAGTCAACCAACATGTTCTGGTGATTGTTCTGGCTGACCGGATTAAAAGTTTGCGTAAATCCCGTCTGGTCGGATTGGCAGCCCTGCCATGAATTCTCGTAGACATTTCCTTCGAGCAGAGCGAAAGTCATACTTTTGAACTCGCCCAAGTTCTTCGTGATTGCCTGGTTGTAATTGGCGCAGCTGTCGATCGGTACCATCCAGGTCAAGGGCTTGAATGAGTGGTTGGATCGAGCCTCGAACTGACTGGCGCTCGGAGTCCCCGGACCTTGTCCGCCGCCTCCAAACAGCCAGGATTCGCCGGATGTTGCAAGAAAGCTGTTGTAGATCTTGTGTGGGCCATCCTGAAACAACCCAGTGCCGGCGCCATAGATGTGCGAGTCGACGCAACTCGAATTGCAATAGGTGTCATATCCCCAGGAGTTAATGAGGGCGATCCATTGCGAGTTCTTGGCTGAAATCCCGTTCTGGGCTTCGTCTGTAGTGGCGGAGGTTGGCGTCCACGCGACTCCATGGAGCGTGCAGCGGTCGAAGACAACGTGATTGCTGCCAAGGGTTAGACCATCTGGTGCTAGCTGGATAAGGGCGTCGGCTGAATG
>WNGI01007572.1_pt1 | contig 10757 bp, 6 predicted proteins | sample 5400621 | NCBI WGS metagenome assembly WNGI01 (sample SAMN13153374, study PRJNA577476) | soil metagenome | isolation source: 20 cm soil or saprolite under Garry oak tree replicate 1 | place: USA:California | collected 2016-06-15 | reverse complement strand
TCGCAGATTTTCATTGCGCTTGACGGCAGAGCGAGAATCGCCGGGCCAAACGGAGCGCGCACGATTGCCGTCGAAGAACTATTTCTCGATTTTTACACGACCAGCCTAGCTGAGGACGAAATTCTCACCCAGGTGGTGTTGCCGCCGCTGCCAGCGCGCTCAGGCATCGAATACATTCGCTTTTCCAGCAGCTCCGTGGTCGACAAGCCATCGGTCGGCGTCGCGGTGAGGCTCACATTGCAGGAAAAAAAAGATTCGATTGAGAATGCGCGCATTGTGCTCGGCTGTGTCGGTCCGACGCCGGTGCGCGCGCGCAAAGCGGAAGAAAGTCTAACCGGGAAAAAGGTCTCGGCCGAATTGGCTGCCGAAGCGGGCAAGATCGCGGCACAAGAGTGCAAGCCGACCGACGATCTCCGCGGGTCGGAACAATACAAGCGCGCGATCGTCGGAACGCTGGTGAAACGGTCAGTCGTCAACGCATTTGAGCGTGCGAGGGAACGGTTGATTTAGTAAGATGAAGAAAGCGATTTCACTGAAGATCAATGGATTGGATCGGTCCACTGACGTCGAGCCGCGCACGACGCTGTTGGACCTCGTGCGCGAACAGTTTGGTTTGACCGGCGCGAAGCTCGGTTGCGACATTCAAGTTTGCGGCACGTGCACGGTGCTGCTCGACGGCAAGCCGGTCAGCGCTTGCTCGTTTTTAGCAGTTGATGCCGACGGTCGCGAAATTTTGACTGTGGAAGGATTGAGCGCCAATGGCAAACTCCATCCCGTGCAGGAAGCCTTCATGGAGTTCGGCGCGTTAGGAGATCGTGCAGGCAGTGAAGAATGTGGCTGGAGGCTGAGTCGATAAACATGATCGAACCGTAGAGGCCTTTACGGCTTGACGCGACGACAGACGCTGGCCGTTCAAACGTTCAATGTTCGACGTCTCCGCTCCACGCCTTGAACTTTGAACCTGGAACCTTGAACGGAGAGTGACTAGAAAGAGGCGATCTCGCGCAAAGGTGCAAAGAACGCAAAGCAGGATACGGAACATCCTATGGAATTAGCCGATATCGGAAAAACATTTCGCCGTCTGGATTACGAAACCAAAGTGACCGGGCGTGCGCAGTATTTGGCGGACATGAGCGTGCCGGGGATGTGTCACGGCAAAATTCTGCGCAGCCCTTATCCGCACGCGCGGATCATACGTATCGATACGTCGAAGGCGCAGAAAGTCCCCGGGGTCATGGCCGTGCTGACGCGCGACGACATCCTTCACGACGAAGGCATCGAGCCCTACTACGGCCCGGTGTTCAAAGATCAGACGATCGTTGCGGTCGAAAAAGTTCGCCACGTCGGTGATCCGGTGGCCGCGGTCGCGGCCTTAACTGTCGACGCGGCGGAAGAAGCATTGAAGCTGATCGAAGTAGATTACGAAGAGCTGCCCGCGGTGCTCAATGTTCAGGACGCGATTAGGCAAAATCCCATTTTGGTGCATGAGAAGGTGCGAATACCGGAATCCGGCTTTGCCGATCTCGCCGAGCTCAAACCGATCGACGGTACCAATATCTGCACTCATTTCAGACTGAAACGCGGCGACATCGACAAAGGTTTTGCCGAGGCGGATCAGATTTTCGAAGACACGTTCACGCTGCCGGCAACGCAGCATTGTTTTCTCGAGACCCACGCTTGCATTGCTTCCGTCGAGCCGGGCGGGCGGATCGCGGTCTGGGCAACTACGCAAAACCCATTTGTTGTGCGTACGCAGTTGGCGAACATATTCAAAGTGCCAGTCGCGAAAGTGCGCGTCATCGTGCCCTATCTCGGCGGCGGATATGGCGGCAAGGTTTATCCGAAGGTCGAACCGATCACGGTGGCGTTGGCGCAAAAAGCAGGAAGACCCGTGCGCGTGGTGCTGTCGCGCGAAGAAGTATTTTACACGATCACCAAGCATGCCGCGGTGATTCGCATGAAAACCGGCGTCAAGAAAGACGGCACGTTGACCGCGCGCGAGTGCGAGATTCATCTCGACACCGGCGCCTACGCTGAGATCGGGCCGCGGGTGGCGAAGAAGTCGGGTTACACGGCCGCGGGACCGTATCGGATTCCCAATTTGAAGATTGATTCCTATTCCGTTTACACCAACAAACCGCCGGCGGGCGCGTTTCGCGGCTTCGGCGTGTCGCAATCGGCGTGGGCGGTGGAATCGCAGATGGACATCATCGCGGCGGCGCTCAAGCTGGATCCTCTCGAGCTGCGCAAGCAGAACGGTTACAACGAGGGCGATAAATTCGTTACGGACGAGACGCTGCACGCGGTCGGGCTTAAAGAATGCTTGGACGAAGTCGCCAGGTCGATCGGATGGGAAGGTAAATCGTTCAAAAGTTCAAAGGTTCAAGGTTCAACTGGAACAAACCTTCGGCGCGGCAAGGGTTTGGCTTGCATGATCAAAGCGACGATTACGCCGTCGATCTCTTGCGCCGTGGTAAAGCTCAACGAGGACGCGAGCCTATCCATATACGCGGGTACGGTGGAGATGGGACAGGGCTCGGAGACGGTGCTTGCGCAGATAGCCGGCAAAGAGCTTGGGATTCCGTTGCAAACGATCCAGGTTCTCGGCGTCGACACTGACGTTGTCCCCTACGATCTGACAACGTCATCGAGTCGTTCGACTTTTCACATGGGCAAAGCGGTGCAGTTGGCCGCGCAGGATATTGTGCGCCAGCTCAAGCGGATCGTCGTCAAAGAGTATAACGTGCCCGAAGACAAAGTCAGTTTCGCCGGCGGCAAGATTCGTCTACCCGAGACCCAACTGGATTACGCCGAGGTGATGTTCAAGCGTTTCGGCATGCAGGGCGGCACGCTGGTCGGGGAAGGACAGGTGAAGACTTCGACAAAAGACGAGTTCGGCGAGAAAAGCACATCGGCGTTTTGGTTTCTCGCTGCAGGCGCTGCCGAAGTGGAAGTCGACGTCGACACCGGCAAGTTTAGACTTATCAAATATGCCACTGCCGTCGATGTCGGCAAAGCGCTCAACCCGCTCGGCTGCCGCCAGCAGCTCGCCGGCGCGGCGATTACCGGCATCGGCCAGGCGATGTTCGAGGAGATCGCCTACGACAACGGGCAATTGATCAATCCCAATTTGGTCGATTATGTTTTGCCGTCGCTTGGTGACATGCCTTCAGTGATCGATCCGATCTGCGTCGAAGTTCCAGACCGCAACGGGCCCTTCGGCGCAAAGGGAATCGGCGAGAGCGCGCTCATTCCCGTGGCGCCGGCGATCGCCAACGCCATTTACGATGCCGTCGGCGTGCGCGTCAAAGACTTGCCGATCAAAGCCGAAAAGATTTATCTTGGGTTGGAAAGCAATAAATCGTAAGCGCGAGCCGGGTTTTCGAGATGAAACGCGTTGCAAACAGGGTTTTTCTACTATGCATTTTTGCTGCAGTGTCGTTAGCGGCCTGCAACTCGGAAGTCCTGGAACGACAGTCGGAACAGCTCCGCCAACAGGAAACAGAGATTGCCCGTCAGCGCAAAGAGTTGGAGGCGCTGGCCGCCGGGCAACAGGTCCAAGATCAAAAGCAGAAAGACTGCGTGCGCGCCTTTCGCGATTATTTCGACAAGGCACAACTATCGACGGATCGCGATCAAGTGATTTCGCTTTATCGCGAAGGGTTGATCATTTGCCCGGATGACGATGTCGCGCATTATGAATTGGGCCGCGCCCTCGCCGACGCCGGACGTCGAGCCGAAGCTGAGAAGGAATTCGAAGCGGCTCTCAAGATCAATCCGGACTTCGGCGACGCCCGTCGCCAGCTCGATGCCGTCCGCGCCAACCGCTAGGCTCTTCCGGTCGTTAAATTCAGGTAAGAATTGGAGGATGATTTATGAGAACGCTGCTCGTCTTGTCGTTCTCGCTGATTTTGTGGGTGCGACCCGCGCACGCATTGGACGAGAAAAAGCTCGTCGATTTGACTTACCCCTTCAGTGAAGAAACCCATCACTGGCCCACTGCCAAACCGTTTCACCTTGAAAAAGTAAGCGAGGGAAGAACGCCGGCCGGCTATTGGTATTCGTCTTACGATTACAGCGGTTCCGAGCACGTTGGCACGCACATGGATGCGCCGTTTCACTTCGCCGAAGGCAAGTGGACCACGGAACAGGTTCCGCTGGCCCGAACCATCGGTCCGGGAGTCGTCATCGATGTGCGGGGCAAGACCGAGAAGAATCCCGATTATCTATTACAAGTCGAAGACTTGCGCGCTTGGGAAAAGACTCATGGACGGATAGCGCCAGGCTCGATTGTGCTGGCGCGCACCGGCTGGGGGAAGTATTGGGGCGACCGCAAGCGTTACTTCGGTACCGAGGAGCCCGGCAACGTCACGGATCTTCATTTTCCCGGATTGTCGAAACAGATTGCCGAGTTTCTCGTCAAACAAAGAAGCGTGAAAGCAATCGGACTCGACACGCCGAGCATCGACCATGGGCCGTCGCGCGATTTTGTCGTCCATCAAATTCTCGGCGCGGCCAATGTGCCGATCTTTGAAAACGTCGCAGCTTTGGATCGGTTGCCGGCGAAAGGCATGACTATTTTCGCGCTGCCGATGAAAATCAAAGGAGGCAGCGGCGCGCCGCTGCGAATCTTTGCCATCCTGCCTTAGACCACGGTTACAAATGCCTTTCCGGCGCCGTTTGGCTATCGGAAACTGGGCGCTTCTGCGGTTTTGCTTTCAACGATTAAAAACCATATATTCTGCCGGCGCTAAACACGGAGGAACTGTATGACCGAAATAAACGTGAGTCAGATATTGCGATTAACTGCCTGCGTCGCGGGATGGTGGCTGAGTCTCGCGGCCTCGGTCAGGGGGGCTGAAATTCAGATGCAAGTTCAAGCGGTGCCGTCCACTTCGACATCACCGTCGCCCACCGGAAAACTGCTTACGATAGAAGACGCGGTTCGGATCGGCTTGGAAAATCATCCAAGGATCAGATCCGCGAGTGAGCGAGTCAGTTCTCAGCAGGCGGTTTTGGGTCAGCAGATGTCGGCGTACTATCCGACCATCAGCATGAGCAATCAGTATCGCACCAGCCAGAGCAGCACCAACGGGGGCAATGATCACGCAGCGGACAGTTTCTCTAGCCAGGCGAGCTTTAATTTTACGCTCTATAATTTCGGTAAACGCGAGGGCAACGTTCAAGCGGCGCGAGAAACATGGGACGCGACCAAGCAAGACTATGAGACGACAAACCAGGATATCATTCTGGCGATCAAGCAGGCCTACTATGTTTACTTAGGCTCCCAAGCACTCGTCAATGTGCGTAAGGACACGGTGCGAAACCGCGACCTTCTGGTTCGCCAAGCGCGTGGTTTTTACGAGGTCGGCACCCGGGCTCGCATCGATGTCGCCAGGGCGGAGGCCAACCTCTATACCGCGCAAGCCGATCTGATCGCCGCTGAGAACGCGGTCAAAATCGCGTGGGTGACGTTACGCAACGCGATGGGTTCGCCGCGGCTGCCCGAACAACCGGTGGCGGAAGACTCGCCGGAGACCGTGTTCTCGATGAATCTCGCCGGCGCCAGAAATGTCGCATTCGATGCGCGATCAGAGTTGAAAAGCTTCGACGCGCAACGGCGCGCATCGGATCAACTCATCGCGACGGCGCGGCGAGGCCATTTGCCGGATATTATTTTTGACGCCAGCTATGGGCGGCGGCACGTGAGCGATCAAACCGTCGGCGGACACAACCTAAATACGTTCCCGCTGCAACCCACGTGGTCGGTGCAGTTGAGTTTGAACATCCCGATCTTCGACGGATTCCGGACCACGAACCGAGTGGAGGAAACTTTGCACAATTATTACAACGTGAAGGCCCAGGAAGAGGACCGCCGGCAGCAGATTGCGCTGGAGGTGGAGCAGAGCTACCTTAGGGTGGTGGAAACCCAGGAGCGGATCAAGGCTACCGACTCGGCGGCCAAAGCGGCCAAGGAAAACCTCGACCTGGCGCAGGGACGCTACCAGGTCGGCGTCGGGTCGATCATCGAAGTCACCGACGCGGAGACTCTTTACACCGACGCGCAAACAACCTATATACGGACAATTTATGACTACAAGATCGCCGATGCTCAATTGGCCCGGGCCATGGGCGATACCAGGGTTGGCGTGTTGAAACCGGGGTCGATTCAATAAGGAGAGAGTTTTCCCTGAAAAGGATCTCAAGAGGTTCCGCATGAGACGTTCTCACTGGGTGATCGCATTTCTCATCGTCGTGGGCGGCTTTGCCGGTATCCAGCAGTATACCTCCTGGTCGCTCAACAAACCGCAAGAAGGCTCCCAAACGAAGTCCGGTGAAGGTTCCGAACGCGTTGCGCCGGGTCAAAACCGGCCTGCAGACGCTACGGGACAGAGTCGGGGAGCCGGTCGTTCGCGCGGTGGGGAGGCGGTGCCCGTTGTAGTTGCCACCGCAGTTCAGAAGAGCGTGCCGACGCAGATCCGCGCCGTCGGCAACGTCGAAGCTTACACCACGGTCTCAATCAAGAGCCAAGTGACAGGGGTTATCTACAAAATACATTTTAAAGAAGGGGACGAAGTAAAAAAGGATCAATTGCTTTTTACCATCGATCCTCGACCCTTCGAGGCGGCGGTTAAACAGGCCGAAGCTAATTTATCCCGCGATAACGCCCAACTGGTCAACTCGCGCGAGCAGGTTAAGCGCTATGCCGAGTTGGTCGACAAGCAGTATGTATCGAGGGAACAGTACGATCAGATTCGTACCAACGCGGACGCGGCGCAAGCCGTCGTCGAGGCGGATAGAGCCGCGGTGGACAATGCCAAAGTCCAGTTGAGCTACTGCTACATTTACTCTCCGGTGAGCGGCAGGGTCGGTAGCTTTCTCATCAACGAAGGGAATTTGGTGCGGGTCAACGACGGCGCGCCGTTGGTCGTGATCAACCAGATCAGCCCGATTTTTGTCTCCTTTGCCGTGCCGGAGCAGTATCTCACCGCTCTCAAGCGACACATGGCGAGCGGTAAACTCCTTATCGACGCATCGTTTGCAGCGGACGAAGGGCGCCCGGAGCAGGGACGGCTCGAGTTTATCGATAACGCTGTCGATCGTTCCACCGGAACGGTCAGACTCAAGGGTGTCTTTAGCAACGGCGAGCGCCGTCTGTGGCCCGGGCAATTCGTCAACGCGGCATTGACTCTGACAACCCAAGGGGACGCGGTCGTCATTCCATCGGAGTCGATTCAGGTCGGACCGGAAGGCCAACAAGTGTTCGTGGTGACCGGAGACAAACGGGTCGAGCAGCGGCTCGTCACCGTCGGCCAGACCCAACAAGGCGAGTCGGTGATCACCAAAGGTCTCGCGGCCGGCGAAATGGTCGTGCGCGAAGGGCAATTCCTCCTCGGTCCTGACGCGCGCGTGGATATTAAAGACTCGGCGAAGACTGACGAGGCCGCCAAAGGCGAAGCTCGCAAAGGACGCGCCAAAACCAAAACTAAGGGTGAGGAAGGAGGGGCGTCTTGAATATCTCGGGACTCTTCATACGTCGCCCGGTCGCGACGACGCTGGTGATGCTCGGAATCGTCATCTTCGGCGCGCTCGGATACAAATCACTCGCGGTCAGCGATCTACCGACGGTCGATTTCCCGACGATCACCGTCAGCGCCAATTTGGCCGGCGCCAGCGCCGAAACTATGGCGTCCTCTGTGGCCACACCCCTCGAGAAAAACTTCTCGACAATCGCCGGTCTCGATTCGATGAGCTCGACGAGTACCCTTGGGCGCACGCAAATTACCCTACAGTTCACTTTGAGCCGGAACGTCGATGCCGCCGCGCAAGACGTGCAAGCGATGATCGCACGCACGGCGCGCGATCTGCCGCCGACCATGACGAGCCCGCCGTCGTATCGGAAGGTCAATCCGGCAAATAATTCCATCATGCTCTTGGCGCTGACCTCGGACACGCTGCCGCTATCGACCGTCGACGAGTTTGCCCAGACGATCCTGGCGCAGCGCATCTCCATGGTGAGCGGCGTTGCCCAGGTCGACGTGCTCGGTTCCCAAAAATATGCCATCCGCGTGCAGGTCGATCCGAATCAGTTAGCTGTTCGGCAGATCGGTATAGACGACGTCGTAGCGGCGATCCAGAGAGGCAACGTCGATCTTCCCGTCGGCATTTTAGATGCGCCGAACCAGGCGTATACATTGGTTTCCGACGGTCAACTGACGACCGGTGCAGCCTTCCAATCGATGGTCGTCACCTACCGCAACGGCGCACCGGTGCGTGTCCAAGATATCGGCCGAGCCATCGACAGCGTTGAAAATAATAAAGTGGCGAGCTGGTTCAAAGACAAGAGGGCCGTCATTCTCGGCATTCAAAGACAACCGGGCGCCAACGTCGTCGACGTGGTGAACTCGGTTAAAGAAATTCTTCCGGGTTTGCGGACGCAAATCCCGCAGTCGGTTAAACTCGACTTCTTCTTCGATCGCACCGAGTCGATCCGCGAATCGGTACACGACGTCCAGTTGACCCTGATCGGCACCGTCGTGCTGGTTATCCTGGTGATCTTCTTGTTTCTGCGCAACGTCTCGGCGACGGTCATTCCGAGCTTGGCTCTGCCCATGTCCATCGTCGGCACCTTCGCCGTCATGTACCTTCTTGACTATAGCCTCGACAATCTGTCGTTGATGGCTTTGACGCTTGCCGTCGGCTTCGTCGTCGACGACGCCATCGTCGTGCTGGAAAATATCGTGCGCCATATGGAAGAGGGTGAGAAGCCCTATGAGGCTGCTGTCAAGGGCGCCCAGGAGATCGGTTTTACGATCGTCTCGATGACGATCTCGCTGGTCGCGGCGTTTATTCCGGTCTTGTTCATGAGCGGCATGCTCGGCCGGCTCTTGCGTGAGTTCGCCGTGACGATTTGCGTGGCGATACTCGTTTCCGGGTTTATTTCACTTAGCCTCACGCCGATGTTGTGCAGCCGTTACCTGCGTCCGCCGCGCGACCAGAAGCACGGACGGCTCTATCATTTCCTCGGACGCTGCCTGGATCTCATGAATCGGGGCTACGAAGTGACTCTGGCGTGGGTGATGCGGCACCACGTGACCACGATGGTGGCATCCCTCATCATTCTATGGGCGACTTATCACATGTTCGGCTTGGTCCCCAAGGGCTTTATACCGAGCGAAGACACCGGCCAATTGCTGATCAACACCGAAGGCGCTCAAGGAGTGTCCTTCGACCAGATGGTGCGCAACCAGCAACAGCTGGCCGCTATCGTGGGCAAAGATGCGAACATCGAGTCGTTCTTCTCGAGCGTCGGCGTGGGCGGCGTAGGTTTGTCCGGCAACACGGGCCGGATTTTCGTTAAACTCAAAGGGCGGTCGCAGCGGCCAGTGGTCTGCCCGACATCGTCATGGTTAAAATCGTGCCGATCGCTTAGCGCGGACGAATTGATCCGTGAGCTCCGGCCCAAGCTCGCGCGCGTGCCCGGCATCCGCGTCTCATTACAGAATCCGCCGGTGATTCGGGTCGGCGGCAGGCTTAGCCGAAGTTTGTATCAATTTACGCTGCAGAGCCCCGACGCACCCGAGCTCTATCGCGCCGCGGCGCAATTCGAGGAACGGTTGCGCGCGATGGCGGATTTTCGCGACGTCGGCAGCGACCTGCAGCTCAAGAATCCGCAGCTCAAGGTCGTTCTGGACCGGGACAAAGCTTCGAGCATGGGCATTACCACTCAGGGGATCTCGCAACGCCAAGTCGAGGAAGCGTTTTGGAGCGCTTATGCGACCCGGCAAGTCTCGACGATCAATACGCCGAACAATCAGTATCAGGTTATCCTCGAGCTCGATCCGAAGTTCCAAAATGATCCATCGGCGCTGTCGATGCTAAACATCAGGTCCACGACCGGCCAAGCAGGGACGGCGCAACCCATGGTGCCGTTGGGGGCTCTGGCGACGCTTGCTTACACGGTGGGTCCGCTTTCGGTGAACCATTCGGGACAGCTGCCGTCGGCGACGATTTCATTCAATCTGCGCGAAGGCGTAGCGCTCGGCGTTGCCGTCGAACAGATCAATAAACTGGCGCGCGAAACTCTCCCTGCTTCCGTTAGCACGAGCTTTCAAGGCACGGCACAAGAGTTTCAATCGTCGATCAAGAGCCTGTGGGTGCTGTTGGTGCTCGCGGTCTTCGTGGTTTATCTGGTTTTGGGGATTCTCTACGAGAGTTTTATCCATCCGATCACGATTCTTTCCGGCCTGCCTTCGGCGGGTCTGGGCGCATTGATCGCTTTGTATTTGTTCAATATGGATCTGAGCATCTATGCGTTCGTCGGTTTGATCATGCTGATCGGTATCGTCAAAAAGAACGCGATTATGATGATCGACTTCGCGCTCGAAGGACAACGCAATGAAGGCAAGCCGGCAGCGCAAGCGATTTACGAAGGCGCGCTGGTGCGCTTCCGACCTATCATGATGACGACCATGGCGGCGATCTTTGGCGCTTTGCCGATCGCGATTGGCTGGGGCGCCGGCGCGGAGGCGCGCCAGCCCTTGGGTATAGCCGTCGTCGGTGGTTTACTCATTTCTCAGGTTTTGACCTTGTATATTACGCCGGTCATGTATCTTTACATGGAAAAAGGCCAAGAGTTCATGGTATCGCTCCCCGCGCGTATGCGCGGTCGCGCCGCGGGCGGCGCTGCGGCGCCGGAAGGATCGTCGCTCAGTGCGAAGCTGAGCATCAACAATCCGGCACCGCATAAGGCGCCT
>WNGI01006311.1_pt1 | contig 10757 bp, 12 predicted proteins | sample 5400621 | NCBI WGS metagenome assembly WNGI01 (sample SAMN13153374, study PRJNA577476) | soil metagenome | isolation source: 20 cm soil or saprolite under Garry oak tree replicate 1 | place: USA:California | collected 2016-06-15 | reverse complement strand
TGGTGAGCGCATGTGTCGCGGCGCCTTCAGTCCGGCGGGATTCCAGCTGGCGCTCGGGTTGAAGGACGTGCGACTGGTGCTCCGGATCGCGGACCGGCTCGGCGTGCCGATGCCGATCGCCAGCCTGGCGCACGACCATTTCCTGTCCGCTGTCGCGTGTGGCAAGGGAGATCTGGACTGGACGGCGCTCTCGGAGGTCTTGCGAGAAGCGGCCGGCCTCCGGCCGGCGTGAGGATCACACCAGTGCTGCCGAGCAACGTGAGGTGAGGCGATGCCGCAAGTGATGCCACGCAATCGCGCCGTGATCGACACCCTGCCCGCGAGGGGCGCGCGGCCTCCGGTGACGTACCGCTACGCGGGGGACCGGTTCCTTCTGCTCGAGTACGGCGACATGGTGCTCGATCTCACGATGAACTTCCGCATTTTCGGCCTCAACGACGCCCTCAAGCGGTCCGGCGTCGACGGTCTCATCGAGACCGTGCCCGCGCTGCGCAGCATGCTCATCCAGTACGACAGTCTCCGCCTGCCGACGCGACGGCTGGTCGACACGCTGAAGCAGCTCGAGGAGACGATCGCGTCCGTCGACGACCTCAACATCCCGAGCCGGCGAATCGAGCTGCCGATGGCGTTCGAGGACCGGTGGACGCGCGCCGACATCGAGCGCTACGTCAAGTTCACGCGCAAGGACGCGCCCAACGTCAGCAACGGGCACAACATTGAGTACATCGCCCGGTACAACGGCCTCCGGGACCCCGAGGAGGTGATCCACTACCTCTGCGCGACCGAGTGGTGGAACGCGTGCATCGGGTTCTGGCCGGGGTTGCCGTTCATGTTCCCGCTCGATCCCCGGTTCGCCATCGTCACGCCCAAGTACAACCCGACTCGACCGTGGACGCCCGAGGGCGCGGTCGGGATCGGCGGGCCGTGCGTGGCGATCTATCCCGTCGCCTCTCCCGGCGGGTACCAGCTCTTCGGGCGGACGATCCCGATCTTCGACCTGCAGCAGCGCAACCCCGCGTTCAAGGACAATCCGATTCTCTTGAAGGCGGCCGATCGCGTGCAGTGGGTCAGGGTGACCGATGAGGCGCTCGAGGCGATCCGCGAGCAGGTCTACGCGGGAACGTACCGGTACAAGATCGTGGGCTACGAGTCGCTCAACGTGAAGTCATATCTGAAATTCCTCGAGTCGGTCAAGCCCGAGGTTGCCGCCTTCCAGCGCCGACAGGCCGAGGCGGTGAAGCAGGTCGCGATTCCATAGAAGGGAGGGAGAGGCATGCTCGAGGTCCTCGAAGGCGGTATCCAGACCACCGTGCAGGATTTCCCGGGTCGTGTGGGCTATCTCGACCTCGGCACGTACCCGGCGGGCCCGATGGACCACTTCGCATTCCGCACCGCCAATCTGCTCGTCGGCAACGCGCAGGGCGCGGCCGCGCTCGAGGTGATGGTCGGAGGGCTCAAGGCGCGCTTCCACGATCGGCGCGCCCTCGCCCTCACCGGGGCGGACACGCAGGCGACCCTCAACGGCACGCCCTTGCCGCTCTGGGAGAGCGTCGCCGTCAAGGCCGGCGACCTGCTCGAGATGAAGATGCTCAAGGGCGCCGGCTTCAGGTCGTACGTCGCGGTCAGCGGGGCGTTCGACGTTCCCGAGTACATGGGAAGCCGCGCGACCTTCACCGTCGGTGGCTTCGGCGGTTTCGAGGGCCGGGCCCTCAAGAAGGGTGACCAGGTTCGCCTGAATCCCGGCGGCACAGGCGACACCCAGGTCGGCCGGCGGCTCCGGACGAATCTCCGGCCCCAGTACGGAACGCACTCGGAGATCGAGGCCATGCGCGGCCCCCAGGCGGACCCCGACTACATGACGCCCGACGACATGGCGTTCTTCTTCAGCCACACGTGGAAGGTGGATCGCAACTCGAACCGCATGGGGGTCCGCCTGGAGTCGCACAAGTGGCAATGGGCTCGCACCGGCGGCGGCATCGCGGGCGGTCACCCGTCCAACATCCTCGACAATGGCTACGCGGTGTGGACCGTCAACGTGTGTGGCGACCAGCCGATCATCCTCGTGGCCGACGGACCCAGCCTGGGTGGCTTCATCTGCAACGCCACGCTGGTCTCCGCCTCGACGTGGAAGGTCGGGCAACTCGTCCCGGGGCGCGACACGATCCGGTTCAAAGAGGTCACCATGGACGAGGCGGTCCAGATGGCGCAGACGCTCGACACGACAATCTCCGAACGCTCGATCGAGAGGGGGTAGCCTCATGGGAGTGAAGATCGACATCAATGCCGACATGGGAGAGAGCTACGGGCGCTGGACGCTGGGCAACGACGTCGAGCTGATGCCGTTCCTCAGCTCCGCCAACGTCGCCTGCGGGTATCACGGCGGCGACCCACACGTCATGCGGAACACGGTTCGCCTGGCCCGCAAGCACGGCGTCGGCCTCGGCGCCCACGTTTCGTTCCCCGACCTCATCGGCTTCGGACGGCGGCGAATGGACATCTCCGCCCAGGAGCTGAAGGACTACGTGACCTACCAGGTGGGGGCGCTGCAGGCGTTCGCGACGGCGGAAGGCTCGCGTGTGGAGCACGTGAAGCCGCACGGGATGCTCTACGTGATGTGCAGTCGGGACGACACGTATGCGACCGCGATGGCCGAGACGATCAAGGAGCTCGACGGCGGGCTCATCCTGTTGCTCACGGGCGAGCTGTGGGCGGCGGCCGCCCGGCGGGTCGGCGTCCCCTTCGTGATGGAGGGGTATGTCGACCTCGACTACGATGCCGCGGGGCAGCTCATTCTCGAGCGCGCGAAGAAACCTCGCGACCCAGAGGGGGTGGCGTCGCGAGCCGTCGCGCTCGCGACCGAGGGCAGGGTTCCGGTCCGGGACGGAGGCTGGCTACCGCTGGCGGCCCGCAGCATCTGTGTCCACGGGGACGCGGACAATGCGCCGGCCATCGCCCGGGCGATGCGCGAGCGTCTGGTCAAGGCAGGAGTCGACGTCGCGCCCTTGCGAGCGCTGCTCTAATCCAATCCGAGCGGAGGACCGAGCATGGCTGACATCGTGGAGATCGTGGCTCCGGTTCCTGGTCTGGTGGCCGCGGTGGCGGTCGCGGCCGGGGGCGCGGTCGCGGCGGGCGACCCGGTGGTGACGCTCCAGGCAATGAAGATGGAGATCGAGGTGCCCTCGGAGCACGCGGGCACCGTGGAGCAGATCCTGGTGGCCGAGGGCCAGGAGGTCGAGATGGGAGCCGTGTTGGCCAGGGTGCGGCGCTCGTAGCGGCTTCACGCTGGCGAGGATTCGGTAGCGGCTATCAATGATCGCCGAGACCAGGCAGCCGCAGCCTCTTCTCGACTCCCCGGAAGGTCAGCGACAGGGCGTAGCTGACCACGAGGTAGATCGCGCCCACCAGTGTGAAGACCTTCATCGTCTGGAACGTGGAGCTGGCAAGCAGCTCGCCCGCCCGCATCAGCTCGCGCACGCTCAGCACCGCGACCAGGGACGACTCCTTGACCAGCACGAGGGCATAGTTGCCGAGCGCCGGGAAGATGACCCGGAGGGCCTGGGGCAGGACCACGTGGCGCATGCACTGGGCCGTGGTCATGCCGAGCGAGCGCGCCGCCTGCGTCTGGCCGGCGTCGATCGACTGGATGCCGGCGCGGAACAGCTCGGCCAGGTAGGCGCCGAAGTTCATGCTGAGCCCGATCACACCGGCCTCGAACGCCGGCAGGCGGATGCCGACGTCGGGAAGCGCGTAGTAGATGTAGAAGAGCTGCAGGAGCAGGGGCGTCCCCCGGATCACCTCGATGTAGAACATCGCGACCTGGGAGAGGACCGGCGCCCGGAAGATCCGGCAGAAGCAGACGACGAGGCCGATGACGACGGCGATCACGAACGACCAGACGGTGAGGGCGATCGTCATCACCACCCCGTCGAGCAGGGGTGGGAGGAACAATCGGAGGTCGTGGGCCAGCGTGTCGATCAGCTGGCGATCAGGTGGCCGACGCCCCAGCCGTCGAGGATCTTCTTGAGCTGACCGCTCTGCTTGAGCTTCCGGAGAGAGTCGTTGATCGCGTCGAGGAGCTCCTTGTCACCCTTGTTGACGGCGAGGCCGATCCTCCAGGCGTTGACGGGCGTGTAGTTCTCGACGCGCGTGATCCCGGGGATGCCGTGGGTGACGATCTGGTACGCGATGCTCGGCGGATCGACCATGGCGACGTCGAGGCGGCCCGCCCGCACATCGGCGAGGAGCTGAATGTAGTCGGGATACGTCCGGACGTCCTTGATGCCGTCGACCTTCTTCAGCATCTCGTACTGGACACTCGCCACCAGGCAGCCAACACTCTTGCCGGACAACGACTTGAGATCGGGGTAGTCGGCGGGCTTGCCCTCGGCGACCACCAGCCCCTCGCCCCACCCGTAGACGGGATCCGAGAAATCGACGACCTCGGCGCGCTGCGGGGTGATGAAGAGGGGGGCGGACATGAGGTCGGCGCGTCTCGAGGTGAGGGTGGGAATGAGGGACCCGAACGGCACCTCGGTGAACTCCGCCTTGACGCCCCAGTCGGCGGCGATGGCCTGCGCGATCTCGAACATGATGCCCTTGAGGCTGTTCGTCTTGGCGTCGAGGAAGCCGTGGGGCGGGCTCGACGAGGTGATGACCACCTTGGCCACGCCCTGCTTCTTCACGTCTGCCGGCGAGACGGCCGCGGCGTGAGCGGCGAGGGCGAGGAGCGTCACGAGCGCCGCGAGCGTTCTCATCATCGGACGGTTCCCTCGGGTCGTGCTCACCGCGACGCTCGGCGGCAGGTGAGATAGAGGCACTCCAACATCACGGTGGCGGCGAGGAAGGCGGTCATGCCCCCCACGTCGTGAGGAGGGCTCACGGTGTTGACGTCGAAGGCGACGAAGTCGAGGCCCGCGAGGCCCTGGAGGAGCTGGAGGCCCTCACGCGCCGTCGCCCCGCCCCAGGCGGGCGTGCACACGCCGGGGGCGCAGCTCGGGTCGAAGAAATCCATGTCGAAGCAGAGGTAGACCGGGCGCCCGCGCAGCTTGGCGTGAACGTACGCGAGGACGTCGGGAATCCCGCGCCGGAAGAGCTCGATGCCGTCGATCAGCTCGTAGCCGTGTCCGCGCGTGTGCTCGAACACGCCCGGCATGTAGGTCGGCCCTCGCGCGCCGATGTGGAGCGAGCCCGCGGTGTCGACGACGCCTTCCTCGGCCGCGCGCGTGAACGTGGTGGCGGTGTTGTACATGTCGCGTCCGGCGCCCGGATACGTGTCGGTGTGAGCGTCGATGTGCAGGACGACCAGACCGGGGTGGCGTTTCTGGACGGCGCGGAGCTGGGGGAGCGTCACGCTCCCGTCGCCGCCCATCGTCACCGGCACCACGCCGGCGTCGACGATGGCGCCCACCGCCTCCTCGATCCGTTCGAAGGCCTCCTCGACGTAGCTCGGGGTGAGACGGACGTTGCCGCAGTCGACGAGCCCGAGCTCGGTCAGCGGGTTGAAGTCGAAGATCGGCGGCTCGTAGGGGCGAACCAGATACGACTGCTCGCGGATGGCCGCCGGTCCCTGGCGCGAGCCGATGCGCACGGGATGCGTGCCCATGTCGAACGGCACGCCGAGGACGGCCGCCTTGCTGCGTGTGAGGTCGTGGCTGAAGGGGACGCGCATGAAGGTCACGGTTCCCTCGAACGGTCCCTGGATGTCGACGTCGCTCACGGCGGACCCCCTCGCGCCCCTGCGCGGACCGCCGACTAATACCGCAAAACGCCGCCAGCGTCCAGCGATGCCGGTGGTCTTGCGAGCCACGGCGCACGCGATGAGCCAGCTCCAGCATCCTGTCGAACTCAAGGAGTGGATCTCATTTGAGGCATTGACAGCTCTTTGCGTGCGGCATCGCCGCGTGTCGGCAGCGGCTCACCGGATGCCGGCTCGGCAGGCTGCACTGGCCCGGCAAGCAGACGTGACCGGGCTCGCACCGAAAAACATCGATCGCCGTGCAATCGCTCGTTCTGGAGGCGCCAGGGACGCTCGAAAACCCGGGTGTAGAGTCGGCGCAGAGCAAAAGGAGAATCGCCGATGAACAGGGAACTGGACCGACTGGGCGACGAGATCGCCGAACTGTCCGCGCACCTCGACGCCGCCACCGCCCACCTGCTCGCCCTGATCCGCGAGTTCGACGCGCGCGGCGGCTGGAACAACGGCTTCAGCTCGTGCGCCGCCTGGCTGACCTGGCGGGTGGGGTTCGTGCCGGGCGCGGCCCGGGAGCACGTCCGGGTGGCGCGCGCGGGGAGTTGTCCTACGCCAAGGTGAGGGAGTTGACCCGCGTGGCGACCCCGGAGACCGAGGAGCGGCTGCTGGCGGTGGGCCGGGCTGGCACTGCCGAGCACGTCGAGCGCATCGTGCGGGGCTGGCGCCGGGTGGACTGTAAGGCCGAGGCCCGGGAGGCCAACCGGCAGCACGCCGGCCGGGCGCTGCACGTGTATCCCGATGAGGACGGCACCGTGAGGATCTGCGGGCGCCTGGCCCCCGAGGTCGGCGCCCTGCTCATGCAGGCGCTGGCCGCCGCCCGCGAGGCGGTGTATCCGAAAAACGTTCCCGCGGGAACGTGCGCCCCGGGCGTTCCCCAGGAAACGCCCACGATGGAGCAACAGCAGGCCGATGCCCTGGCCTTGCTCGCGGAGACCGCTCTCCACCAGGGTATCGATCCCGGCGCCCCCGGCGAGCGCTACCAGGTGGTGGTCCACGTCGACGCCCAGGTCCTCGCCGACGCCGATCAGCCCGGCCAGTCGGTCCTCGAGGACGGCGCGTGCGTTCCAGCTGGAACGTCCCAGCGCCTGGCGTGCGACGCGAGCCGCGTGGTGATGCGGCACGACCGGGACGGCCGGGTCGTGGAGGTCGATGCTCGCACCCGGACGATTCCCCCGGCGCTACGGCGGGCGCTCCACCACCGCGACCGCGGCTGCCGCTTCCCGGGCTGCGGTGTTCGCTTCGGACAGGGACATCACATCCGTCACTGGGCGCACGGCGGCCCCACCACGCTCTCGAATCTCGCCCTGCTCTGTCGCCGGCACCACCGCGCGGTCCATGAAGAGGGCTACCAGGTCGCTCGAGAGTCCGATGGCGAGCTGAGCTTCCGGCGACCAGACGGCAGGCTGCTGGCCTCCGTTCCGCCTCCCGCTGCGGTCCCCGCCGATCCCGTCGCTGTCCTGCGAACGCGGCACGAGGCGCTGGGGCTCCGCATCGACGCGCGGACTTCGACTCCAGGGTGGCTGGGAGAGCGCCTGGACGTGGGCTGGGCGATCGACGTCTTGCACCCGTTGGCGGCTCGGACACGGAGTGAGTCGCCGGGCTCTTCTTTCATCGTTCACGAATAATTCACGCACCGGCGTTCGTGCGTTCGGCGCCGGCCTTCGCCGGGCTCGTGCCCCGGTCACCCGCGGCGGTCTCCCCCCGACATCGCTGGCGCCGGCAGAGCCGGCGTCGAAGCTCAGCGCAGCCCCCGCTCCATGAAGAGCGCCCCCGGCACCGGGTTCGCGTAATACGGCGCGATCTCCTCGAAGCCGAGCGAGCGATACAAGGGGATCGCCTCCTTCATCGAGGGCAGCGTGTGGAGGCGCATGCGGGCGTAGCCGATGGCGCGCGCCTCGGCCAGGACGCGCTCGGCGAGAAGCCGCCCGACGCGCCGGCCGCGGAACTCCGGGCGCACGTAGAGGCGCTTCATCTCGCAGCCGTCGGCGCCGAGGGGGCGAAGCGCGATGCAGCCCGCCGGCCGGCCGTCGTCGACGGCGAGCAGCAGGCGCCCCGACGGCGGCGCGTAGGCGCCCGGCAGGCCCGCGAGCTCCTGCTCGAACCCCTGGAAGCAGAGGTCGACGCCGAGCGACGTCTCGTACTCGCGGAAGAGCTCGCGGGCGCGCTCGACGTCCCCAGAGCCGCTCGCCTCGATGATCTCCATCAGCAGGGCCTCACGTCAGGTAGAGCGGGCGGGCGGCCTCGCGGCGGTAAGGATAGCGCGCGAGCGTGGCCGGGTCGGGGTCGGCGCCGAGCCCCGGCCGGTCCGGGATGGTGACGGCCCCGCCGGCGCAGCGGATCGGCTCGGCGAGGAGCGGCGCCTCGAGCTGGCCCGGCGGGAACTCGACGTACGGCACGCCCGGCGTGGACGCGACGACGTGGAGCGTGGCCGCGAGGCCGGGGCCGAAGTAGAACGAGTGCGGCACGAACGTGACGCCGGCCGCGGCGGCGAGCGTCGCGATCTTCTTCATCTCGAGGATCCCGCCCACCTTCGTCACGCTCGGCTGGACGATGTCGGCCGCGCCCGCGTCGAGGATGGCCCGGAACGCGACCGCGGTCGCCTCGTTCTCGCCGCACGCGATCGGCGTGCGGAGCGCCGCGCGCACGCGCGCGAGACCGTCGTAGTCCTCCGGCGGCCACACCGGCTCCTCGAGCCAGCGCAGCTCGTAGCGCTCGAGCTGGCCGCCGATGCGGATCGCGTCCTCCACGCTCCACGGGCAGTTGGTGTCGAGCATCAGCTCGACGCCGTCGCCGGCCACCTCGCGCGCGTCGGCCACCGACCGGACGTCGGTCTGGTGGAGCTTGATGGCGGTGAAGCCGAGGACGAGCGCCGCCGAGACGGCCTGGCGCACCTTGGTGGGCGTCTCGTAGCGGAGGAGGCTCGCGTAGACACGCGCGCGGGAGGTGCAGAGCCCGCCGAGGAGCTGATAGACGGGCACGCCGCGCGCCTTGCCCGTGAGGTCCCAGAGCGCCAGCTCGACGCCGCTCACCGCCATCATCGCGAGCCCGCGGCGCCCCCAGATCATGAGCGCGCGCTGCATCGTGTCCACGAGGTGCTCGATCCGCGTCGGGTCCTGGCCGACGACGAGCGGCGCCAGCGCCTCCTCGACGACGGCACAGACCGCGAGGGGCACGCCGTAGGCGAAGCATTCGCCCCAGCCGACGAGGCCTTCGTCGGTCGTCACGCGCACGAGCACCTGGCGCCCGATGCCGTCGGCCCACGAGGACGAAGGCGCACCGGCCACGAGCGGGATCGCCAGGGGGATCGCCTCGACCCCGGTGATCTTCATCAGAGATCCCCGAGCCCGAGCTCGGTCCAGCGCGCGCGCACCCGCGCCTCGTCCTCGGGCGCCGGGCGCACCGTCGGCGGGAAGCGCGCACCGCCCCACTCGGGCCGCCGCTCGAACTTCCACGAGCGCGTGGCGTCGATGAGCACGCGGTTCCAGAGACCGGTGCCGAGCTGGGCGACGTCCCGGTCCTCGAGCGGCGTGCTCGGGTCGATCGGCGAGCCGAAGATTCCCGGGAAGACGACGATGCCGTCCTCACCGGCGTTCACGCGGTGGGCGAAGGCCCAGTCCACCTGCTCGTACGACGACGGGTCGATGTCGTCCTCGACGACGGTGACGTGCTTGTAGCGGAACTGGGCGGCGCTGTTTCCCCAGAGAGCGGCGGCGATCTGCTTCGGCTGGCCCTGGTAGGCCTTCGTGATCTGCACGACGATATTCACGCCGTTGGTGATCGGCGGGACGAACACGTCGCGCACCCCCGGGATGCCCGCCTGCGTCAGGATGTTCCAGGCGATCGCGGCGCGCTGGACCGAGGACATCACGCTGTTCTCGCTGTAGGAGCCGGGCAGCGTCCCCTCGAGCGTCCCGCGGAAGATCGGGTCGCGCCGGTGGGTGATGCACGCGACCTTCATGCTCGGCCGCGGCGTCGGGATGTCGGAGACGTAGCCCGTGAACTCGCCGAAGGGGCCCTCGACCTCGTAGGTGGCCGGGTCGTCGCTGATGACGCCCTCCAGGACGATCTCGGCGCTCGCCGGGACTTCCAGGTCGACGGTCTCGCAGCGGACCAGCTCCGCCGGCTCGCCGCGGTAGGCGCCCATCACGTCCCACTCGCAGATCCCGCTCGGAATCGGCGAGCCCGCGAGGAACGGCATGATCGGATCCCAGCCGATCACGCAGGCGACCGGCATGGGCTCGCCCCGCGCGGCGTACTTCATGAAGTGCTGGCCCCAGTGCTGGCCGCCCTTGATGAGCAGCATGGGCGTCGTGTGCTTCTGACCGATCATGCCGCGGTAGATACCGACGTTCATCACGCGCGTCTCGGGGTCGCGGGTGACGATGCCCGAAAACGTGTGGATGTAGCGCCCGCCCTCGAGGACGTGCCACTTCGGGACGGGGAACTCCGCCTGGTCCACCTGCGCCCCGCGGACGACGACGTCCTTCACGGGGCCGCCCGCCACGATCCGCGGCGGGATCGTCTCGCGGTTCGAGGTGTCCTTGGGGAAGCCGAGGGCCAGCGCGAGCCGGCTCCGGCTGCCGAGCCCGTTCGTCATGAGCCGCGTGCAGCGGCCCTTGCGGTAGCCCTTGATGCTCTCGAAGAGGAGCGCCGGGCCCTTCTTCTCGAGGACCCGCCGCGTGATCGCGCCCAGCTCGCGGTCCCAGTCCACCTCGGCGGTGATGCGGCGAAGCTCGCCCTCCTTCTCGAGCCGCGTCATCCATTCACGCATGTCCCAAAAGCTCATCTGTCGACGTGGGGGGCCCCGACATGGCCCCCCACACCCCCCCGCGCGTAGCTGCTCATCGACCCTCCTCCCTCACACTCGATCCGAGTCGCGCTCGCGGCCGAGCGCGACGCCCGGCGCCGGCGCGCCCGCCGCGCGCTGCGACACGTAGACGATGAGAAAGCATGCTACACCCAGGACGTCGCTCAGCGCTCCGGGGAAGATCAGGAGCAGGGCGCCGGC
>WNGI01006309.1_pt1 | contig 10757 bp, 12 predicted proteins | sample 5400621 | NCBI WGS metagenome assembly WNGI01 (sample SAMN13153374, study PRJNA577476) | soil metagenome | isolation source: 20 cm soil or saprolite under Garry oak tree replicate 1 | place: USA:California | collected 2016-06-15 | reverse complement strand
AACCGCTTTTACTATTACGAAGTCTACAAAGACGAAGCCGCGTTAGAGACGCACCGTCAGACGCCGCATTTCAAACTCTACGCCGAAAAGGTGCAGCCTTGGTTGGCGGCCCCGCCGGAGCGGCGCTTTGGAAAAAACTTGATCCCCGACGATGCTGCATGGCGCTGACGAGACGCGACGAATGGAAATTTCACCGCCACATGCTTGCTTGAACCTCGGCTAGAACGTAACGTGTCGGATGTGATCGTCGATTGATTTGTCGTCGGCGAAGTTCCAGGAGGGATCATGATTCTTGCACGGCGAAGGGGATTGTCGGCTGCGCTGATCATCTATTCTCTCTGCTTTTTTGCCAACCCTGCGCGCGCCCAGGAGAAAGTTAGGCTTGCGCACAGCGCCTTGGAAAGCAGCAACTCGGTTTGGTATCTGGCGAAGGAACGCGGCTTGTATAAAAAGTACGGCTTGGATGCCGACTTGCTCTTCATCCCGAGCACCACGACGAGCGTGTCGAGCCTGGTGGCGGGTGATGTACAAGTCGCCAATGCCTCGGGCGGCGGCGTCGCCAGTGCGGTGGTTGCGGGCGCCGATCTTGTCATGGTTGCCTGCTATCTCAATTCGCTGCCGTATGAGTTGGTCGTAAGCGAGAGTGTCAAATCGGCGGAAGATTTAAAGGGAAAAAGCGTCGGCATCAGCCGCGTCGGCAGCGCATCGGATGTCGCGGCGCGCGCGCTCATCAGAGGATTGGGGCTTGAACCTGACAAGCAGGTGCCGATTATGCAAGTCGGCGGGCCAGCGGAGCGCGCCGCGTCGTTTCGCACCGGTAGAATCGCCGGTTTCCCGTCCCCGCCGGGAATTATTCACCTGACCAAGGGCATGCCGTACAGGGTTCTGATCAGCACCGCCGATTTTCAGAAGCGCTTCGAATTTCCGTATATTTGCGCCACGACGACGAAGAGTTATCTTGCGCGTCAAAGGGACACGGTGAAAAAAGTTTTAATGGCGCACATCGAGGCAATGCAATTTTTTAAAACTCACAAAGACGAAAGCAAAAAAATGATCGCCAAATACAGCCGGATCAACAACGAAGAGTACCTGGAAGCGGCGTACACCGCGAGCGCCAAACTCTACGACGTGGTGCCGCTGGTAACGCGGCCCGGAGTCGAAGTACAGATCAAGGAAGCGACGGCTCGGAAACCCGGCGCGCAGCTGCGCTTCGAGGATATAGTCGACGAAAGTCTCGTCCGCGAGCTGGAAAAGAGCGGGTTTATCGATAGAACCTATAAACAATGATCCCGTGCGCAGCCTTGAGGAGAATGCGATGAAACGAGGCCGGCGTGCCACTCCGATATTATTTGATCCCGGCTGCCTGCAGATATTGCAGATCGACGAAGCGCTCGGCGGGCGGGAGTGGTGGTTTGAGATTTCCCGCCTCACCCATGAAGGCGATCACTTGATCTAATCCTTTCACGTTGATCTCCGCTTGCTTTGGCAACACACCCCGTTCCGGATCGAAAAACAAGGCGAGCGTTTGTTTGGCAATTGCTTCGGTGGAACCCGTCGTGTCGACGATGGTTTTAACGACCACATCGCGCTTGGCCGGGTCGCGGATAAATTTGAACGCGCCGCCAAGCGCGCGCACATAACGAACGATGGCGTCTTTATGCGCTTCGGCCCAGGAGCGGCGCACCGCCGTGACGGTGTAGAGGAACTCTGGCACGACTTCAGTCGAAAGTCCGAGCAGTCGATAACCTTCGTTCAACGCTAAAAAATCTTGCGGCTGGCCGAGCGGAACCGCATCGCAGTCGCCTCGTCTCAGACAGGTGAAGCGGGCCGGCGTCCCCTCGATAATCTTGACCCGAAAATCGCCTTCGCGCAGGCCGTGCAGTGCGAGCAGCTTGCGCGTGGAGATTGTGATCGTGCCGGCTTCGTCGGCAAGGCCGATCAGTTTTCCTTTGAGGTCCGCGATGTTTTTGATCTCGGGTCTGGCAACCAGACTGTAAATCGGATTATTAAATTCGCCGGCGATGGCCACGGCGTCTGAGCCGTTGAGCACGGCGCGGATCAAAAACGCCGTCGCGATGTGGGTGACATCTGCGCTGTCATCGTGCAGCGAGTCGATCATCTTGTCCGAGCCGCCCGGAATCGGCACGACGACGTGAAAGTTTAATCCTTCGCGGCGAAAGAAGCCCTGACGATCTGCGACCGATACGGGCAGCGAAAAAATGCTGCGCATCGCCGAGTAAGCTTGCGCGTAGCGCAGAGGAATGGTTTGCGCCGCTAAGGAGCCGACGAAAACAAGAAACGGCAATGCGAGAATCAGTTGCGCCAGAACCGTGAAGAACAACCTTGCGACCGCGCGCGAGGAGGATATCGATCGGCGCATCGATTCTACTTCGCGCTGAGGCGCTGCATGGTGCACTGAATCTCGATCGCCGCCAGCGGCTTTTTGTTGAGCGGCGTTCGGGTGAAGCTACGGGTCTGTTTGAAGCCCTCTTTGCTGCAGGCAATGGTAACGTTGTTCGGAGGCACTTCCTTACCGAAAGCGGGAAGTTTGTACGCGCCGGTGCCATTAGTGCGGGTGATGACTGAGCCGCGCCCCTTTACTTCGGCAGTAACTTTGGCATCGGGAATCGCCTTACCGCTTTCGTCTTTGACAAATCCGAAATACGCGGGTCCGTTGTCTTGATGAGCGTCGGGGCCTTCGTCATCGCTTCCTCCCGCCCACGCGGCACCAAAGATCGCCAACCAACCAACGAGGGTTAGAGTGGCGGTAAATGTTGCGTCGACTTTCATGGCGCTCCTTTCATCGTCTGGCGCGATTTTATTCTAGCGCAGAAAATAGCGCCGCAAAATAAAAACAAAGACGCCCATGACGGCGAGCGGTACAGTCCATGACAATCCGGACCACAGTCGATTGATCAAACCGTTCGGTAGCCAGGTAGTTAGGGCGGCGATCGCCAGGGCGCCCAGGGCCGACGTCGCCAACCAACCGTACCAATACATTGCCGGTCCTTCGCTCGCCGGTTTCACGAGAAAGTAAAATTCCTCCGTCGCTGCGTGATAGGTAAACAACGCGAGATTATACTGCACGGAAAAAACGTAGAGGACCGCGTATGCGGCCGCGAAGATGGTCACAAACATTGGGACAGAGCGCCCGCCGGTCATAAATCAAATCCTCTAATATTGTTGAGAATATGTCCGACGAGGAAGCCCCACCAAACGATAAAGGCGAGGATCGCGGTCAGGACCGCACGCGTACGCGTGTACTCGGCGGCGTGCGGATCGTGCCAGAAGTACCAATAGGCCGGCAGCATGCCCAAGCCGAGCGCAACAAAATGTTCCTTTAGTTCAAAGGCGCCGTTGGGAATATGAAGTTGCATTTGTTCGAGCACGATTCTCACATTCAAACGATAACTGGGATAAATAATCGCGCCCAAGAGCGCGGTGAGCGCATAAAGCACAACGATCGCGTTGACGTAGGATGTCGCCGGCACCGACCGCATGCGCCCGATAAATGAGCCCGCCGTCCCACGATTCGTCGGCACCCAAGCGCTTATGGCTTGGTGGGTAATCGCCCCGAGCAGCGCCACGGCTAATAGACTGTGCAAGATAAGCAGGGAGACGATCATCGTGCCGTCCGTTTTGGGTTTGTTTACTCCAGATTAGGGGAAGTTGTCTAGCGTCAATTTTGACGGAGATCGTGATGCTCTGCCTGGCGACGCCTGTGGGTAATAAAATAGCGACGTTTAAAGGTCTCATTCATGCAAATGCGGATGTGTCTAGGAGATTCGATCATGCGACTTTGGCGCGGACTTTCGATTCTTTGCTTGACCTGTCTGCTGGCAGCCTGGGCAACCACGGACGGCCATGGCCGGTGGTTGGGAGCGTTTGGGCGAACGGGACGCTGACCTCAGAGTAGTGCACGAGAAGATCGACGTCGGCCGGCGAGAAGGTCGCGTCACGGTAATGCTGTACGGACGCTGATTAGGATGGTTCGTGAGCTGCTCGACAACCGCGCGAACGCGGTGATTGTTGAATGACTCGCCGTGGGCGGTACCGATGCTGAACAAGTCGACCCCGTACAAGCAGTTTCATCTCTCTATTTGATCTTCACGCGCGATGTCGCCGACGCCGGTAGCGCTTAACAAGTGTTGCTTCCTGGTATTATAAGTGACTTCGGACGGAGGCACTTGAAAAAATGAAACTACGATCGTTGGCGACGGTATTTCTTCGTGCGGGCAACCTCACGTTCGGCGGGGGCGATGCCATCACGGCACTGCTACAACGCGAGCTCGTGTACAGGAAAGAATGGCTCACGCGGGATCAGTACGGTCTGGCGCAAAGCTTGGCTAAGGTAACGCCGGGCACCGCAATCCTCGCGTTCTGCGCCGCGACCGCGTGGATGATGCGGCGTTCGGCCGGCGCGCTTGCCGCAGTGCTTGCAGTGTCGGTGCCGTCTGCCGTGGGCGCAGTTTTGTTGACGCTGGCATTTACGTCGATGAGCGGCAACGCACGGGCGCTGGCAGTGCTTGCTGCAGTTCTCGCCGCGTCGATCGGGCTGATGTGGGCCGCCGCTTGGCTGCTGGTCAAACCCGAGCTCAATGCAGGTACAACAGTACGCACGGTTATTTTGTTGTTGGGCGTGTTCAGTGCCCGCTGGTGGTCGATGTCACCGATTGAAATCCTCGCCGGCGCCGCGATCATCGGCGCGATTTGGCCATGCGAGGAGCGCGCGTGAAATTTGTCCTCCTATACCTTCTACTCCTCAAAGCCACAATGACGTCCTTCGGCGGCTTGAGCTCGCTCCCGGTGTTGCGCGAGGATCTCGTGATCCGGCATCAATTTCTTACCGATCGCCAATTGAATCTCGCCGTCACAGCCGGCCGCGCCGGCCCCGGGCCGAATGGACTGTATGTTGTAAGCGTGGGTTATCTCGTAGCTGGTTTAACCGGAGCATGGCTTGGGTGGCTTGCGATGGTGACGCCGGCGTTTCTTATCATTCCCCTGGTTTACTTTGTGGGCACTCGCGCCGATCTGCCGAGGATGAGGGGCGCGATCCGGGCGTCGACTGTGGCCAGCGCCGGATTGCTGGCCGTGACGACCCTGCGGCTCGCTCAAGGAGCATTGACGGACTTTGTATTAGTCGGCATCGCGGCTGGGAGCTTCCTCATATTTTCCTTTAGTAAGATAGACTCGCTGTGGGTGATTCTCGGCTCGGCCGCGATCGGTCTCATGAGCGCGATACTCGGTATTCAATGAAAACGGGGAGCGTGTGCGCGAATGACGGATGCGCTCCAAGCAGAGCTTGTTCTGATCGATAGGGCGATTACTTCTTGATGTATTTCTTGAGCGCCTTCGGACCGACTTCCGCGCCATAGATATTACCCAGCGAATCCGCAGCAACGCCTTCGGCGGCGCTCGTTCCTTTAACGGTCTCCACCGGGTCCGGAATAAAAGCCGTAACGTAGCCGTCGCTTACGTTGCCGACTCTAATGCCACGCTTCCAGCCGGGATGGGGGCGCACGGAGTTCGACTCGGAGTCGGCGACGTAAATGTTATCCTTGGCGTCGATGAAAATGCCGCTCGGCCGGCTGAATTGCGTCCACTGCTCGATATAATTACCTTCCTGATCGAAAATCTGAATGCGATTATTGTTCCGGTCGGCGACGAACAAGCGTCCTTTGGAATCGAACGCCAAGCCGTGGGGCGTGTCGAGCTCGCCGGGCGCGATGCCTTTCTTACCCCAGGTTTTTATAAATTTCCCATCCTTCGAGAACTTGACGATGCGCGCGTTTGAATTGCCGCCATGGCCGTCGGCAACGAAAATATCGCCATTGGCCGCGACGATGACATCGGACGGTTGATTAAACTCATCCGGACCGTCGCCGGCGACTCCGGCTTTGCCGAGCGTCATCAAGATTCGGCCGTCGGGACTGAATTTGAAAACCTGATGACCTTTGCCATCTTTTCCCTGGCCATCGGTCACCCAAACGTTGCCGTCTTTGTCTAGCGCGATCCCGTGCGGAAACACGAATAGGCCGGCACCGAAACTTCTGAGCAATTTGCCCGACGGGTCGAATTCAAATATCGGCGCCAGATCGGAGCCCGCGCAGCTGTTGGCGCCGCAGCGCTCGGCAACCCAAATGTGATCGTTGGCGTCAACGTCGACAGCGGCGGTCGAACCCCACGTCCTTCCTTCGGGAAGCTTCGCCCAACTTTCGGCAACACGATAGGGATTTTCTTGGGTGTGACCGAGGCTCGCGCACGCGACAGTAAGTGCGATGACAATTGTCGCGCACGCCAAACGTGTTCGCCAAGACATGGCCGTCGTCGTTCTATGTCGATACAGTAAATTTCGGCTCCGCGGCGCTTCGCGCCGATTCATTTCAACAGCTCGACATAACCCATGCGGCCGGACAGATTTCCTGACCACCAGATGCGGTTTGGATTGGTCGGATCGACTTCGATTCGGCGCGGATCGGACTCGGCGCTGGCCAGCGGAAACTCCGTGAACCTTTCAGTTTTCGGATCGAAACGCGCGACCTTGTCGACATGCTGTTCGCTGAACCACACCAGCGGGCTCTTGGGATCGCCTTGGACGGAATAGGGGCCGGCATCTTCGGTCGGCGGATCGTAGACGGTCATCTTGACGGTTTTGTAATCGATCTTCATCAACTTGCCGGCGCCATGCAGGCCGACCCACACATTGCCTTCCGAATCCATGCCGCCTTTGCGCGCCACCGGATTTTTTACAAAGATCGGGAACTCATCGATCTTTCCGGTCTTCGGATCGATGCGGCCCATTTGACTGACCGCATTCTCGATAAACCAAACCTTGTTGTCGCCCGATATCGCCATGCCATAGGGATTCGCAGTGCGGCCCCGCTTGACGCCCGCCGGCACTTCGAAGACGGTAAATTCTTTAGTGGCGGGATCCAGTCGAATGACCTGGTTCGCGGCAATCGAATTCAACCAGACGCTGCCGTCCGGATGCACGCGCATCGTGTTGCCGCTGGCGGAGCCATTTTTTAGCTTCGGCAATTCGTAGACCTCGAACTCCTGGGTCTTCGGGTCGATGCTTAACCAGCGGCGGTTGGGGCCGCCGTCGATGAACCAAAGCTTGCCGTTGGCGGCGCGGGTAATCGCGTTCAGACGGTTGGTTTGTGATTGCCCGGCAGGCGGGGTGAATTCTGTATAGGTAAAACCCTTGGGATCGAGGCGGCCGAGCTTGCCGCCGACGCGTTGCGTGATCCAGGCATTGCCTTCCAAGTCGACGGCGATCTCATGGGGCTCAGCTTTGTTGTTGGGCAGTTCGTATTCCACCGCGATATATTTGCTCGCTTCGCCTTGCACTAATGTGCGTGGTAACCGGCTATTCGGATCCGGCGCGGGACGTCCGTTGCCGCCGCCACCGGAAAAATTTGCCATGACATAATCCAACAACACATTCGCTTCCGCATCGGTCAGCGCTTTGGCGACCGTCGAACCTTGGGCATAGACACGCATGTTTTGCACGATCGCTTGCCATCGGTCACGGTTGGCTTGGACTCGCGTGATCCGCTGGGCGTCGTGGCAGGTGACACATTTCGCCTCGATGATGGGTTTGCCGTCTCCGTCAGGCAACGCCGGCGGCGCTCCGCCTTCGCCTCCTTCGCCAATCACTTCACCCGGCAACCGGCCGGGCCACGCGCCGGGCAGTTGCGGCGCGCGCAGTTGGGTCAGCGCTAGGTCGACGGCCGCGGATTTGCCGGCGGCCACATCTATTGGCGCAGAAAACTCGCTTTGAAACTCGCCGCCGATCGCCTGCGCGACGTATTTTCCGGAAGGCAAACTGCTCACCGAGTAACGACCTTGCGGTTGGCTGATGACCATGAAGCTCAGCCGGCGCTCGGCATTTTTCAGTTTTACGAATGCTCCGGCGACCGGCGAACCCTTGGCGTCTTTGACGATGCCTTGCAGCATGCCGGCGCGATCTTGGGATCGAGTTGGTTGAGGAGAAAGGAATCCGATTGCGGCGACAAGCACGACAACGCTCAGTGAAATGACTCGTCTAAACATGGCCAACCTCCCGCCCCGAAAGGGCATGTCGATTCAAATCCGTCTCGAACAAAAATATTGTTCTGTCATCTCGGTGACACGGACCCTAGGATGCACAGCTGCGTTGAAACTAACTCCAAGCTCTTTTCCCCGTCAAGGGCAAAATCGGGCTCGCTCATGGAGTGTCGGAGTAGGCAAATTTCACTTTGCTGTGGGGCACAGAGCTGCTATAGCTGGCCGCGAAAGGGCACGAATCGCCATGAAGCAAAAATTTTTCTTGCTCCTTATGGTCGTGTTCCTGCCATCCATGGGAGTCGCCCAGGAGCGGGTCAAGTTTCCCGTCGGCGTGTCATCGAAAGTGCTCGGCTACGGCCACCTCTGGGCGGCGTGGCGGTTAAAATATTTCGAGCGCGAGGGGCTGGACGCTGAAGTCGTGTTGATGCGCGGCACGGCGCCCGCCGTGCAGGCGATGATCGCGGGGTCGATCTCCGCGGCGCTGGTGGCCAACGATGGACCGATCGCCGCGGTCGAGCAGGGGATGGACATCGTCATGGTCGCCGCCAGCAGCAAGCTCACGCACATGCTGATCGGTGCAAAGAACTACAGAACCTGGGAGGATTTGCGCGGCTCGACCATCGGTTCTTCGACTCTCACGTCCGGCACCGCGTTTGTTTTGCGGCGCGCGCTAAAAGTAAAAGGGCTCGAGTACCCGCGCGATTACAAGCTGCTCAACGTCGGTGGCACGACTTCCGCCTTTGCGGCCATGAGCGCAGGCCAGATCAGCGCGGCGATGCTCGCGGTGCCCAACGCCTTTCAAGCCCAAGAGGCGGGATTTAATGTGATCGGCCGCGTAGCGGATGTCATTCCCAACTATCTGCTTTCGGCTTATTCGGTCAGACGCAGCTGGGCCGAGAAGAATCGTGCGCTGGTCGTGCGCTTTCTCAAGGCCGTCGTGCGCGCAAAAAAATGGTTTGAGCAAGATCGAAAAGCCGCGACAGAGTTTTTGGCCAAAGAGTTTCAACTTTCTCCCAGCCTCGCCGAAAAGGGCCTCGACTATTATCTGGCAAACCAGACGTGGCCTGCTGAGCTGGAGATAGAAATGGAGGGTCTCAGGACCGTCATCGACATTTACGCCGAGCAGACCGGCATGAAAGGACCGATTCTGAGCCCGGAGAAATATGTCGATCAAAGTTATCTTCGACAGGCGCTGAAGGAATTGGGTTTGAGGTGACGGAGGTTCACGTGGCGCCAATTTCGAATCACATAGAACGAAAACAATGAGCACTAAAGGGAAAGCTGCAATCTTCGTCGAATCCAACCGGCCGTTAATCATCGACGAAGTCGAATTTGCCGATCCGGGCGCAGATCAGGTACTGATCAGACTATTCGCCAGCGGTGTTTGTCACTCGCAGTTGCATACGATGCAGCGGCCGGCGCGCCCGGGGCACCGTTTGCCCGCGCTCTTGGGCCATGAGTCGACTGGAGTTGTAGTTGCGAGAGGGCGCGATGTGCGTCACGTAAAAGAAGGCGATCACGTGATCACGACTTGGGTCGATCGCGACAATTCAACGACGGATCAACCGATGGTGATGCATGCTCTCAACGATCGAACGCAGTACCTGGCTAGCTGGCGCGGCAAAGAAGTAATGCACTCCGCCGCAACGTGGGCGCAATATGCTTTGGCCCAGGAGCGCGTCGTGTTGCCGCTGCCGAACGATATCCCGACCGACGTGACATCGATCGTCGGCTGCGCCGTGATGACCGGCGCCGGCGCGATCATCAACACGCTTCAGGTTCGGCCCGGACAATCGGTGGCGGTGTTCGGCGCCGGCGGAATCGGCCTGTGCGCGATATCGGCGGCGGCGATTGTGGCCGCGCATCCGATCATCACGGTCGATGTCAGTGACGAGAAGCTGGAGTTCGCTCGGCGCTTCGGCGCGACGCATATGATCAATTCGAAAAAGGTCGACGCCGTACAGGAAATCAAAGATCTGACTCATGGTGGTGTCGACTTCGCCATTGATGCCGTCGGATTGCCGCAAACTCAAGAACAAATCTTGCGCGCGGTCAGGCCGGGCTATTCTGGTAGGGACAAGGGCGGCACTGCGTTGCTCATCGGGATCACGCCGCCAAATGCAAAAGCGATGCTCGATACCAGCCTGTTTGCTGGCAGCCGATCGTTCACGCGCACAAGCGGTGGAGATTGCCGTCCTGATCGCGATTTTCCAATCTTCATTCGTTGGTACCGCGAAGGGAAGCTCAAACTTGATGAGCTAATTACGAACCGCTACAAGCTTGAACAGATCAACGAGGCGGTTGACGATCTAGCGCATGGTCGGATTCTCGGACGGGGAATTTTGACATTCAGCTGAGCGTGATACGATGGACGCAAAATCATCAGACGACACCAAAAGCCGTTCCGTCGGCAGAGACACGATACGATCCCGTTTGGTTCTTGAGCTCGCTTCTGAGTTGGTCGATCAAGCCGGTTGGGTGCATCGCCAAGCGCGCGTGAGCTTGCGTCCGCAAGGCGCCGACGAATGGAACGTAACGCTGTTTGCCAGCGACGGGCCAGCGGCCATCGATCAAGTCGCTCGGGGAGATGTTCAAGTTGCGATCAGCAATCCGGCGGGGTATTTAGCTCTCGCAATGCGCGGCACGGGACCCTTCGCGGCACCGATCGCGCTGCGCGCCATCACGGTCATCCCGTCGCCCGATCAGCT
>WNGI01006308.1_pt1 | contig 10758 bp, 9 predicted proteins | sample 5400621 | NCBI WGS metagenome assembly WNGI01 (sample SAMN13153374, study PRJNA577476) | soil metagenome | isolation source: 20 cm soil or saprolite under Garry oak tree replicate 1 | place: USA:California | collected 2016-06-15 | reverse complement strand
TCCGATCCCAGGAGGCGGCGGCCAAGTACCTGCTCGTCGGCGGGTTCGCCAGCGCCTTCGTCCTCTATGGGATGGCACTCGTCTACGGGGGAGCGGGGACGACGGTCATCCCCGACATCGCGCAGCGGCTCGGCTCGACATCGGGGTCGAACCCGTTGATCCTGCTCGGCATCTTGCTGATGGGCGTCGGTTTCGCCTTCAAGGTTTCGGCCGCGCCGTTCCATATGTGGACGCCAGACGTGTACCAGGGTGCGCCCATCCCGGTCACCGCCTTCATGTCGGTCGGGACCAAGGCGGCCGCGTTCGCCATGATCGTGCGCGTCTTCGCCGGCGGCCTTCCCCAGCTCGCGCCGGAATGGCAGACACTCCTCGCCTTCGTGGCCGCGACGAGCATGGTGGTCGGCAACCTGATGGCCATCACGCAAACAAGCCTCAAGCGCCTGCTCGCCTACTCCGGTGTGGCGCAGGCCGGCTACATCCTCATCGGCGTGATCGCGGGCGGTCAGAACGGGCTCGCGGCGGTCCTCTACTACCTCTTCGTCTACATGTTCATGAACTTCGGCGCGTTCGCGGTGATCACGCTCCTCGCGAGCCCGGAGGGCGATCGGGACTCGTTCGCCGACCTCGAAGGCCTGGGCCGGCGCAACCCGGTGCTTGCCGTGGCGATGACCATCTTCATGCTCTCGCTGGCGGGGTTTCCTCCCTCGGTCGGTTTCTTCGGCAAGCTGTTTCTTTTTACAGCGGGCGTTGGAGCCGGCTATACATGGCTCGTCGTGCTCGCCGTGCTCATGAGCGTGGTCTCCGTCTTCTACTACGTGCGGGTGCTGATCCCTGTGTGGTCGCCCTCGTCGCGCGTCGATCGGGTTCCGGCGTCGATCAGCAGCACCGCGACCGTGGTCCTGAGCGGGGTGGCCTCGCTGGCCCTGGGGATCTATCCGACATCGCTCTTGATCGCAGGCCAGATCGGCGCCACACCCATCGGCGGCCCCTAAGAAATAGCCGGAGGGGCCGCGGGCGACCCACGCCTTGCGATCAGCCCCGCAGTTTTGCGAGGGCCGCCGCCAACCGGCGCTCGCGAGTCTCCGGCTTCTTCGCTTCTTCGAGGCTGCGCGCCACCTCCTTCTGGTTGGTGAAGGAGAGCCTGTCCCAGGCTGCGGACGCTTTCTTGTCATGCGCGATCGCCTTGGCCAGGTCTGGCGGCAGCTCCACGACACGTGGTGAGGTGTCCAGCTCGAGCTCGACGGTGATCGTGTCACCCGGCTTGACTCGAGCCGCCTCCTGAATTGACTTCAGCACGCCCAGGCAGTAGGTCCCGTCGCCCATCGGCATCAGCGATCCGCGGTAGCGCTGACCGGCGATCACCGCCTGAACCTTGGGCATCCCCTTCAGTCCCATCCTGGAGGCGATCTCCCTCGGCACCGGGACCAGCGTTCCACCACCGCCCCGCGGAGTCGAGGTCAGGACACCCTTGAATCTCGCCACGGTGTCGAGATTCTAGGCCTGGATAGTTTCCCACTTGGCGTGCGGCCGAGGGAATGGTGGTGGACTGTAAGTCACAAAGGACGGCGCGAAGGCGAACCCAAAGAATTGGTTGGCGGCGTCGCCCTGCCCTGCCGACGCGGCGTTCAGGGCCGCCGGCTGCAGCGCTGCGTCATCCCAGACGCCTGTGTCGAGCCGTTTCAGCAGTACTTGCAGCGCCGCGATCGTCTCCGCCGACGTGAACGTACAGTGACCGGCGCGGTGGACGAAGACCGTCCGCAGGAGGTCGGCCTTGCCGGCGCGCCGGACAACGTCACCAAACGCGGACTCGTTGGGCGCTGTGGCGAGGCCATCGCCAGTTGTGTGCATGGACAGCGTCGGTACGGCCAGGTCGCCATCGAGGCTGATGTTCCGCTCCAAATATTGTGCCGCGCCCGCGTCCGCCTTGATATTGGCGCCACGGCTGAGCGCGCGCAGGTCCTTCTGCAGGTCTAGCCCCGCCTCCGCGTACAGCGTTCCGACCTCGGTACGGGCGGGTGACGCCGATAGAAGGTTGCTGTAGTCCACTCCCGTGTTCCACGACGGATTGCCGCCCGCTCGCTGCTCGACTTCCTGCCGGAAACGGAACGCAAAGCTGAAGTCGACGAGCGATTCCCACGAAGCCTGCGCCGCGGCCTGAGCTGTGAAGTCCGTGCTTGCCGGTTCCGGCTGGCGCGGATCGAACCATCCGGGTATGTCGATGATCGCCGCGACGAGCGCGAGCTTCGCTCTTCCCTGCAATGTCTTTGTTGCCACCGACAGGATCTGCTGCGCGAGCTCTTGGTTCGCCAGGGCGTCGCTGATGTGGACAAGCTCGAGCGCCGAATGCGGCGCCAGCAGCTCCTTGAACGCGTACGCGGCGTCGAGCTCCGCGTTCCAGTTCGCGATACCTCCCGCGAGCGCACCGCAGAGCGGCATCTCAGCTGCGAATCGATTCGGGTGGAGCTGCCCGAGACCCGCCGAGATGAGTCCCCCCATGGAGTGGCCCCAGGCAATCACCCGCTTGGGCTTGCCGATTTTCTGATCGAACAGGTCCAGCAACGCGATCTGGTCCCTGAACGCTTCCTCGACGGCCCATCCGGTCGACGCATAGGCCGAGCCGGCAGCGGCAAAGTGGTGGTCGAGCAACCAGGCACGTCCTTCGGGGGGCGCGGAGAGGGCGGGGTTGCCGCTGCCAGGAGCCACGTAACCATGGCTGTACAGGAATAAAGTGCCGTTCCACACCGCGGGGACGTCGATCTCATAAGAGGCTGCACCGAGGACGCCGGTGAGGTTCTTTGGCTCGGTCGGTTTGGGCGTCGCTTCGAGATTGCATGCTCCGGCGACTATGAGAAGCACCAATAGGGATAGGGCCCGCATCGGATCAGATGTTCGAGTGACCCTGTCCGCCATCGACTGCAATACATGCGCCGGTGACGAGGCTTGCCTGGCGCGAGCAGACATACGCCACCACGCTCGCGACCTCCTCAGGGGTTCCGAATCGCCCGAGCGGCATCTCCTGACGGACGAACTCGGCGATTCCTTCAGGGTCGGCCTGCCGGCGGCGGTGCCAACCTCCACCTTCCCACATGATCGAACCCGGCGCGATCGCGTTAACCGTGACCCCAGTCGACGCGACATCACGCGCCATCGACTTCACCATGCTGATCTCGGCGGCCTTCGCCGCGTTGTAGGCCGGCGCTCCCCCCGCCTCGCGGCCCCACACCGACACGATGACGACGATGCGGCCCCACCCCCGTTCCTGCATCTCAGGCAGGACCAGCTGAGACATGCGAGCGCTCACCACCACGTTGCCGTGGAAGGCGGCCTCGAGCTCTCGCGTTCCGGTGTCCTTCCACGACGTCCCCGCGCGTGCGCCGTAGTTGTTGACGAGGATCTCGATCGGGCCAAGGTTTTGCTGCGTCTGCTCGACCGCGGTTTTGCAGCCTCCTTCGGTGGTTACGTCAGCCGGCACGCCGAAGCCCTTGATCGATGCGGCGACCGCCGTGACGTCGGCTTCCGTTCTAGCCACCACGGCGACGCGAGCGCCCTCATGTGCGAGGGCCTTGGCGATCGCCAGCCCGATGCCTTTCGTGGAGGCGGTGACGAGCGCGACCTTGCCCTCGATCCCCAAGTCCACTCGCGCATCCTAGTTACAGTCGATACATGGCACTGCCGCCCGAGATCGCAGGACATCTCAACCTGGAAGGCGAGCCGGTGACGCCGCGGCCATCGGCGACGGTGCTCCTGGTTCGCAACGGCGAGCCTTGGGAGCTTCTCTTGGTGCACCGGCCCGGAGGCGCAGACTTCGCGCCCGGCGCGTACGTCTTTCCCGGCGGGACCGTGCATGAGGATGACCGGGCGTGGGGCGACGAGATCGCCGCTGCCGCTATCCGTGAGCTGTTCGAGGAGACCGGAATCCTCCTGGCACGAAGGGACCGCGACCTTGCGAATGACGCGGACTGCGCATCCCTTCGGTCAGCCATCGAACGGGGGGCATCGTTCGGCGGAGCGATGAGCGAGCTCCATCTCGAGCCTTCGTTCGATGAGCTCGTGATGTTCGCTCGCTGGGTCACGCCGGCCCAGCTGCGCCGGCGGTTTGACGCGCGGTTCTACCTGGCACGGCTACCGGCTCTGCAGACGATCCACCCGCAGGAGGGCGAGGTCACCGACTGGCGGTGGATCTCGCCTCGTCGCGCGCTCGAGAGCGCGGAGCTGACCCTCGTCTATGCCACACGCGCCGTCCTCGAATCCGTCGCCGATGAACCCGACGCGGCCAAGCTCTTTGCCCGGGCCCGCCGTCTGCGCGAGATTCCCATTGTCGAGCCGCGCGTGGTGCGGACCAACTCGGGCTGGACAATCGAGCGATAGCCAGCTCGAACCGGCATGCGGTGATCCTCGCCGGGGCCGTCGGGGCCGGTAAGACCGCGGTCGCCCAGGAAGTCGTGGCCGCTGCTCCCGAATTCGGAATGAGCGTCGCCGCCATCGATCTCGACTGGCTTGGCTGGTTGGCGGGCGGCTCGGTGCGTGTCGACGAGATGATCAGCCGCAACCTCGTTTCCGTCGCCTCGAACTACGTCGGCGCAGGGATCACGCGACTTGTGCTCGCGCGGGCGCTGGTGGAGGGCGCCAGCCTCCGGTCACTTGAAATGTCTCTGCTGGGTTGGCACTTGACGGTGATCAACCTCCGCGCGAGCCGATCGACCCTGGAGCAGAGGCTGCGAAGGCGGGACTCGGGGACCGAGCTGAAGAGCACCTCGCCGAGTTTCACGATATGGCGCGGAGCACCGATTCGGTGGTCCCGGGTGCGCGGGTTGTGGTCAACGAAGACCGGACGCTTCGCGACGTCGCCATTGAGGTGATGAGGATCGCGGAGTGGATCTCGTGAGCTAGCGCCAGAGGTCGCGCCAGCGGTTGTAGTGGATCACCTCCACCCCACCCTGCCTCAGGGTGTCGAGCCCGGCCGGGTCGCGGTACGCCTCCCGGTAGTAGACCCGGCCGACGTTGGCGTTGATCGCCATCTTGGCGCACATCACGCAGGGCGAGGCGCTGACGAACATGACCTTGCCGGGCAGCTGCGCGCCGGCCTTGATCAGGGCGTTCTGCTCGCTGTGAAGGCAGCCGCAGGAACCCGGGGTGGTCGAGTCGCAGCGGTTGGGCAGGCCTCGGGCATTGCCGTTGTAACCGATGCCCAGGACCTGGGTCAGGTCGGGCGTCGTGATCACCGTCCCCACCTGCAGCCGGGCACACGTCGAGCGCTTGGCCAGCTCCTCGGCCATGCGCATGTAGACCTCTTCGAGAGGGATGCGGTCGGGCGCCTGCTCCGCTTCCGGCAACGGGTGTACTTCGGCCATCGGGGTCATGTTAACGGGGTTGTTTATACCCTGATTCGGGGCTACAATTCGCAACATGTCGGTGCTCGAACTGTTGTTCGCGCTGCTTCTGGTATGCCTCATGGTCGGAATCGGGGTCGTCGGCTTGTTGGTGTGGAATCTGTCCCGGAGCTCCGAGGGCCACGCCAGGGACGTTGCCGAGCTCAAGGCGCGACTCCAAACGGGCGGCCTGACCCAGGAATCTCAGGCCGCGGAGCTTCGCGAGCGGCTGACCCAGACGCAATCCGTGGTCGAAGGCTTGCGCTCCGCGATCTCGGCCCGGCAGCCGGTCGAGGAGGAAGCCCGGGCGAGCCTGAAGCGCCTGGAAAGCGTCATCGCGGGCAGCTCCAGCCGCGGCGCCGCCGGCGAGCACATCCTCGAGGAAGCCCTGCGCCATCTGCCCCCCGAGATGCTCCAGCGCAATGTCTGGGTCGGCGGCAAGGTCGTCGAGCTGGCGCTCCGCCTTCCCGGCGGCAAGCTCCTCCCGATGGACTCCAAGTGGGTCTCCAGCGTCGCGCTCGAGCAACTGGCCGCACCGGGGCTGGACGCCAATCGCCGCGCCCAGCTGATGGGCCAGGTCGAACGCGAGGTCGAGCGCAGGGTGCGCGAGGTGAGCCAGTACATCGATCCGGCGACGACGGCTCCGTTTGCTCTGGCGGTTATTCCGGATGCCGCTTACGACGTCTGCCGAGGCGCCATCGTGAACGCTCACAGCCGGCACGTGATGGTCGTCGGCTACGCGATGGCCCTGCCCTACCTGCTCACCCTCTACCAGCTTCACCTGCAGTTCTCCCGCAGCGTCGACATGGAAAAGCTGCAGTCCGGCCTCATCGACATCGAGCGACAGGTGGCAGTCCTCGAGGGAATCCTGGAGAACAAGGTGCAGCGCTCCCTGACAGTGCTTCAGAACGCCTACACCGAGGGCAAGCAGGCCACGGCGAAGATTCGAGCCTCCGCGCAGGCTGTGCAAATCACCGAATCGTCCGGGGAAACCGTTTCCACAGATTCCCCCGGTGCGGAAGGCCAGCTTTCCACAGAGACGCTCCGCCTGGCCCTGGTCGACTCGGGCCAATAGGGCCCCGATTTGGGCGTTTTCCCCCAGTCCATACCCACCCTGTGCCCAACTCTTCACCAGGGATATCCACAGGTATTCCACCCACATGTGGGGGGTAAAGGCATGTTGAGGCCAGATATCTTGTGTTTGAGGCTTGACAAGCCCAAAAGCCGGTCGTATAGTCGCGAGAGTTACATCGAGGCCCTGGGGCATAAGTGGCGGGCATGCTCTGGGGCCTCTTGCATCCCCAAACGAATAAGTTCAACGACCCATCAGACGTCCCAGCAAAGCGGTTCAAATACACCCACTCCGGGGATGATTTAAGGAGGCGTTCGACTCAGATGGCCAAGAATCTCGCCGACCTATCCGGGGCCCGTACCACCAAGCATCACAACGGCAATGGGCACGGCAAAGCCAAGGGGCTGCGCTTCGGTCGTTTCTTCACGCCTCCCGGCAGCCATGCCTACGACCTCGTGGAGTGGGAGCGCCGCACGGCGGCGATCACCGGCGAGAAGGGCCAGGTCATCTTCGAGCAGAAGGACGTCGAGGTCCCTCGCTCCTGGTCTCAGCTGGCGATCAACGTCGTCGCGCAGAAGTACTTCCGCGGCAGCCCTGACAGCCCGGAGCGCGAGACGAGCGTGCGCCAGATCATCGATCGCGTGGTCGACACCCTGGCCCGGTGGGGTCGTGAGGGCGGCTACTTCGCGACCGAAGAGGACGCGCAGAACTGGAGCGAGGAGCTCCGCTTCCTGCTCGTCACGCAGCAGGCCTCGTTCAACAGCCCGGTCTGGTTCAACATCGGCGTCCCGGGCCGGCAGCAGCAGGCCTCGGCGTGCTTCATCAACGCGGTCAACGACTCGATGGAGTCGATCCTCGAGCTGGTCAAGACGGAAGGCATGCTCTTCAAGTTCGGCAGCGGCACGGGCACCAACCTATCGGTGCTCCGCTCGTCCAAGGAGCAGCTGTCCGGCGGCGGCACCGCCTCCGGCCCCGTCTCGTTCATGAAGGGCTACGACTCCTTCGCCGGATCGATCAAGTCCGGCGGCACGACCAGGCGGGCGGCCAAGATGGTCATCCTCAACGCGGACCACCCCGACGTCATGGACTTCATCCGCAGCAAGGCCGAGGAAGAGAAGAAGGCCTGGGCTCTGATCGAGGCGGGCTACAACGCGGGCTTCAACGTGCCCGGCGGCGCTTACGACTCGGTCCAGTTCCAGAACGCCAACCACTCGGTGCGTGTCACAGACGAGTTCATGCGCGACGTGATCGACGACAAGGAATGGAAGACCAAGGCAGTCGTCGACGGCCGGACGATCGAGACCTACAAGGCTCGTGATGTGTGGCGCGAGATCGCCGACGCGGCGTGGATCTGCGGCGACCCTGGCCTGCAGTTCGATACCACGATCCAGGACTGGAACGTCGTGTCGAACACCGGGCGCATCAACGCCACCAACCCCTGCTCCGAGTTCGTGTTCCTCGACGACACCGCGTGCAACCTGCTTTCCCTGAACTTGATGAAGTTCCAGAACGAGAAAGGAACCTTTGACGTGGAGCGCTTCCAGCGCGCGGTGGACATCACCTTCACCGGCCAGGAGATCCTCGTCTCCAACGCCTCCTACCCCACTCCCCAGATCGCCAAGAACTCCGAGGCGCTCCGGCCGCTGGGACTCGGCTACGCGAACATCGGCGCGCTGCTGATGTCGATGGGTCTCGCTTACGACTCGGACGAGGGGCGTCGCTTCGCCGGGGCGATCACCGCGATCATGACCGGCCGGGCCTTCGCGCAGTCCGCGCGGATGGCGCAGGTGAAGGGTCCCTTCAGCGAGTACGCGAAGAATCGCGAGCCGATGCTTCGGGTCATGGAGAAGCACCGCGCCGCGGCTCATCAGCTGAGCACGTCACCGGAAGCCGCGGACGTCGTGAGCGCCGCCGGCTCAACCTGGGATGACGCAGTAAAGCTGGGACGCGCCCACGGCTACCGCAACGCTCAGGCCACCGTGCTGGCGCCGACGGGCACCATCGGTTTGATGATGGACTGCGACACCACGGGCATCGAACCTGACCTCGCGCTGGTCAAGTACAAGAAGCTCGTTGGCGGCGGTCTCCTGAAGATCGTCAACACGACGGTCCCGGCTGCCCTGCGCAAGCTTGGCTACGACGAGGTCAAGGTCAAGGAGATCGTCGAGTACATCGACGAGAACGACACGATCGAGGGCGCTCCGCACCTGCAGGACGAGCACCTGAAGGTCTTCGACTGCGCGTTCAAGCCGGTCAAGGGCTCACGTTCGATCGCCCCGATGGGCCACGTGCGAATGATGGCCGCGGCGCAGCCGTTCATCTCCGGCTCGATGTCCAAGACCGTGAACCTGCCGACCGAGGCGACGGTGGAAGACATCCAGCAGACCTACATGGAGTCCTGGAAGCTCGGCCTAAAGTGCATCGCGATCTACCGCGACGGATGCAAGCGCTCGCAGCCGCTTTCGACCTCGCTGGACAAAGAGAAGAAGGTGGTTGCGGCGGTGCCCGCGGACGTGGAGTACCGCGCGATGCGCCGCAAGCTGCCGGACGAGCGCAAAGCGGTCACCCACAAGTTCGACATCGGAGGCCACGAGGGCTACCTGACGGTCGGACTCTATGAAGACGGCATGCCCGGCGAGCTGTTCGTGACGATGGCCAAGGAGGGCTCGACCATCTCGGGCCTGATGGACGCCTTCGCGACCCAGACCTCGTACGCCCTGCAGTTCGGCGTCCCGCTCAAGTTCATGGTCGACAAGTTCAGCCACATGCGCTTCGAGCCTTCAGGCTTCACGAAGAACAGAGAGATCCCGATCGCGAAGTCGATCGTGGACTACATCTTCCGCTGGATGGCGAGCCACTTCCTGCCGGTCGAGGAGCAGGACGAGGCGGGAGTGATCCGCCGCGAGGAGCCGGTAGCGCCGGCTCAGGTCGCCGACCCGCAGCCGTCTGGGCCGGAGTTCAAGGTCATCGCGTCCCCGAAGGGGATCAACGGCACGACCACCCAAAAGATCGCATTCGTCAACACCGACGCGCCGGCGTGCCCCGACTGCGGCTCGATCACGGTCCGCTCGGGCTCCTGCTACAAGTGCCTCAACTGCGGAGCGACCACGGGCTGTAGCTAAATAGACCCCCTCCCCAGCGAAAGCGCCGTCCTGAGAAATCAGGCGGCGCTTTTTTAACTCCTAACTCATCCTCAAACTCTTCCCCATTAATGGAGGAAGTCCGGACGAAGGCCGGGCTGGGGTCGGCCGAGGGACGCTGACTGCTATCCCCGGTCGAATGTGACCTCGATCAGCGGGCTGTAGCGGACCATTCGGTCCAGGTCGTCGCGCTTCCACGCGCGGGCGATATGCGGCAAGATCTCACGCCGCTCGGCCTCGGCATCGATCACGCGGGCGGTCGCAGGAAGGTCCGCTCGCGTCCTTCCCTTGAGATGAAAGGTGAAATGCGGATCTGACTCGAGGTTGAGCAACCACTTGCGCTTCCCGGGGTAGGGCGTGCCGCTGATGTAGATGCGTCCCTCAATGTTGTGGAAGACGATCTCGACCGTCCGGGGCTTCCCGCTCCGGCGTCCGACTGTGGTGATGTCGATCGTGTGGCCGCGCTCAAGCGCCGCGTCGATCGCCTCTTTCGTGACCGCCATCTTGCAATCGAGTATCGGAGGGGCGGGGGCTCTATTCCCTGCAGCGTTGTCGTTGTCTCCATGAAGAGATAGCGGGGTTCAGCCGAGCATCTCCGAGTCTCAGCGAAGTTTGGGGTTGCGGCCGGCCTCGACGTAGAGCGCGAGGCCAACGAGGAACCAGGCACCTTGCCAGAGAGCTTCCACAAGCGGACTCGGTGCACGCGGACTGGGAGCTGCCGCGGGGATCGTGACGATGGGAATCGCTGCGATTACTGCGCCGATGGTGACCAAGAAGTAGACCGTCCAGAGAGTCGGAGCAAACCTGCGCCACCCCGTCCAGCGTGCGGCGCGCCACACGGCAACCGACGTGAACAGCGAACCCAGTATTTGGCCTACGCCCACCACGGGCAGCAAGAACATGGCGCTTAGGCCGAAGACACCCAGAATCTGGGCGAGCACAAGCGCCGCGACGGCGATGATCCAGATTCCAATGGCCGCGCGGCCGAACCATCCATCACCGCCAGCTCGCGAACGGTAAATGCCGAGCAGCATGACCAGATAGGCTGCCTGAGCCACAAAGAATGCCCCTTGATCGGCCTTGTACAAACCGCTGCCGTTGCCGGGCGGTCGAAGGCCATATTGATACTCGACTGCCAGCGCGATCGTCCAGAGGATCGCCGCAGTCATGCCCGCGA
>WNGI01006306.1_pt1 | contig 10759 bp, 15 predicted proteins | sample 5400621 | NCBI WGS metagenome assembly WNGI01 (sample SAMN13153374, study PRJNA577476) | soil metagenome | isolation source: 20 cm soil or saprolite under Garry oak tree replicate 1 | place: USA:California | collected 2016-06-15 | reverse complement strand
TTACTCGACCGCCCCCGGCAACGCGATGGCGGCAGAGCGCAAGCGGATGGGCAAGCCACGGGTCCTCAAAATTTATCCGGCAATCGGCAAGACATCGGAGGAAGGCCACAATTTTGTGTACTCGGCGGTGGATCGTTGGGAAACCGACGTCTTTAAATTCCTGGACGCGAATGTTCGTTGACTGTGACCGACGACTGCTAATCTGTATGGCAAAGGAAACAGAAAATCATGTGTCGAAACATCAAAACCCTTCATAACTTCGCCCCGCCAGCGACGGAGGAAGAGATACGGGCATCTTCCCTTCAATTCGTCCGAAAATTGAGCGGCTTCACTCGACCATCGAAAGCAAATGAGAACGTTTTTAACCGCGCGGTCGAAAAAGTGACGTTGGCTGCGCAGGAATTGCTCGATTCATTGGTCACCAATGCGCCACCGCGCGATCGAGAAACAGAGGCGATCAAAGCCCGCGCGCGATCCACAAAACGTTTCGCCGCTGCTCCGGTCGCCATGATGGCCGGCCACACCCACGACTAAAAATGTCCGCGCCTTTTACCGGCGGATGCGCCTGCGGCGCGATTCGCTACGAAGTTACCGCCAGGCCGATTATGATGTTCAATTGCCACTGTCGCGACTGTCAGAAGACGACCGGCGGTGCCTATACGCCCGTGTTTTATGTGCCGGCAAACGCGTTCAAGATAACCAAAGGAACGCCGAAGTATTACAAAACGACGAGCGAGATGGTCGGCGACAATATCCGCGGATTTTGTCCGAAATGCGGTTCACGACTGTTCGGCGGTAAAAGCGAATTCGGACAAGGCATCGCTGCCGGGACTTTGGACGACCCGAGTGTGTATAAACCGCAGCACGACATCTGGACAACAGATGCGCAGCCGTGGGACGCGATGGATTCCAAATTGCCAAAATTTGAGAAATACGCGCCAGGTTAATGAGCGAAACATTCGAAAGCTCGCGCGCGCCCAAACCAGTCGGCGCATTTCCACATGCCAAGCGTGTCGGAAACTTGCTCTTCCTTTCCGGAATCGGACCCCGCGTTCGCGGTAGCAAGGAAATTCCCGGCGTCAAGCTCGACGCCGCCGGTAACATCATCAGTTACGACATCGAGAAGCAGTGTCGCGCCGTATTTGAAAATGTGCGTCTCGTGCTGGAAGACGCCGGTGCTACCTGGAACGATATCGTCGACGTCACCGTCTTCCTCACCAACATGAAGAAGGATTTCCCCATCTACAATCGGCTCTATGCCGAACATTTCGCTGGCGAGGGCAAACCAAATCCGACGCGCACAACGATTGAAATTACGGCGCTGCCGACCCCGATCGCGATCGAGTTAAAAGTGATTGCGGCCGTGGGATAATTCTGGGAAGCGCAGGCAGCACGCCTGCCACTACCTTGCTACTATAGACAGTATGCCGTTTCGAATCCTCGCCGCCGACCACACCGGCATTACGGTTTCAAATCTCGAGCGATCCCTCGCTTTCTGGCGCAATGTTCTTGGCTTCGAGCTTTCGCATCGTGCGCACCATACCGGTGAACTAGCCAGCGAAGTCACCGGAGTTTCGGGAGCAGAAATTTCAATCGCCGTTCTCAAAGGTTACGGACACAAAATCGAGTTGCTCGAATATCTCGCGCCGAAAGACAGAAAGCGGATCGATGTCAGGGCGTGCGATGTAGGATCGGTGCACGTCGCGTTCACGGTCGAGAATCTTGATTCTATCTTGAATGCAATCGCCGCCTCCGGCTGGCGCACGGCTGGCAAACCCCAAACCCTCCGCTCGGGCCCGAATGCCGGGAAACGTGTGATCTATGTTCGCGACCCTGACGGGACCACTATTGAATTGATGCAGCCGCGAGACTCCAAGAATGATGTCGGCATAGCGGAGTTAAGCTAACATCGCCCGAGGGAGCGGCCGATCCACCTTTGACGCGGACGTGCGCTGCATGGAGCATCGCACAATGACTTTTAGCGGCGACGAGGAATTTGCGCAGCAACTCGATGCGGAGGATCCGCTACACTCTTTCCGTGACCGTTTTCATTTGCCTCTCGGAAACAACGGCGAGCCGCTAATCTATTTTGCGGGCAATTCCCTTGGCTTGATGCCGAAAATGGCGAAGCAAATCGTCGAACAAGAATTGGATGACTGGGCAAACCTCGGCGTTGAGGCGCATCTGAAAGGGAAAACGCCGTGGTACTCATATCACGAGACATTGCGCGAGCCAGCGGCAAGACTCGTTGGCGCACAGCCCATCGAAGTGATCTGCATGAACAGCCTGACGGTGAACTTGCACCTGCTGATGGCCACTTTCTATCGCCCCACCAAATCACGTTCCAAGATTCTGATGGAGGAGCCGGCGTTTCCTTCCGACACCTATGCGATCAAAACGCAGATAACTCATCATGGACTTAGTGCAAAGGAGGCGCTGATTCTGGCGCGGCCGCGCAGCGGCGAGTTTACCGTGCGAACCGAAGAAATTCTCGATCTAATTGAGAAGCATGCCGACGAGCTTGCGGTGGTTCTTATCGGCGGTGTGAATTTTTTCACGGGTCAGTTGTTTGACATTCCGACGATTACGTCGGTGGCCCGGAAGCATGGCGTTACAGTCGGTATCGATCTTGCCCACGCTATCGGCAACGTGCCGCTATCGTTGCACGATTGGAATGTCGATTTCGCAGTTTGGTGTTCTTACAAATATCTCAACGCCGGTCCCGGTGCGGTCGCAGGCGCCTTTGTCCACGAGCGACATGCTACTAACACGAACTTGCCGCGTCTGGCCGGTTGGTTCGGCAACGATCCGAATACGCGTTTTCGCATGCATCTCGAGCCGGAATTCATCCCGGTTGCGTCGGCGGATGGTTGGCAAATCAGTAATCCGCCGATTCTATCGATGGCGCCCCTGCGCGCTTCCCTTGTCATCTTCGAGGACGCTGGCGGAATGGAATCACTTCGAAAGAAGTCGATTAAGCTAACGAGCTATCTCCAATTCCTGTTAGAAAACGAAGGCACCGGGAAACGCTTTAACGTAATAACTCCGCGAGAAGCTAATGAGCGCGGTTGTCAGTTATCGATCCAGGCGCAGGAACATCCCAAAGAACTATTCGCCAAACTCGAAGCCGCCGGTGTGAAATGCGATTTCCGCGAACCGAACGTGATCCGCGTGGCGCCGACGCCGCTTTATAACACCTTTCATGAAGTGTGGCGCTTCGCCAACATTCTACGCCGCAGTGACTGATATACCGTTCGGGAGAAATTCGCCGCAGCTTCAAAAACATTGCTGATTGAGCCGTGCCCAGATAGCTGGCATGATTCAAAATGACGCGCGCGACGCGATTCTCCTATCTTTTCCTCGTCGCGGTAATTGTGCTGGCGGCGGCGACCCATCTGGCGACGCCACTGATAACAGTTCTCTTTTCCTATTTTGCTCTGCGCAAACTTTACTTTGGCAAAAGGAAGTGGCTCTCCCTTCTGCTATTCTTCGTTGTCGTTTCCGCAACTCTTTACGGCTTGGGGTTTCTCATCAGGCAGGCGTTCGTTGCCTTTCCCAAGATAGCAGCAGAATCGATCCCGCCGCTTATTGCCTACGCGCAAAGTCGCGGGATCGAACTGCCGTTTTCGGACCTGGACAGTCTAAAGGCGGCCATCGTTGATGTTGTGAAAAACGAATTCTTATTTGTTGGCAATTTCGCGCGAGCAGCCACCACGCAACTGGTCTTTGTCTTAATAGGAATCGTAGTTGCGGTCAGCATGTTTTTGAATCCGCGGATAGAGAAATCTTCCAAGCCGAAGAGTCCAAGCCTGTTTACGGCGGTCACCGAAGAGATCAAAATCCGTTTCCGATTATTCTACCAAAGTTTTGAAACCGTCATGGGCGCTCAAATTCGGATTTCAGCCATAAACACGCTCTTAACAACGATATTTGTGCTCGCCGTCTCGCTTAAGTACAAGACTTTCGTAATCGGTCTGACCTTTCTCTGTGGACTGTTGCCCATCGTGGGAAACGTAATCAGCAACGCAATCATCGTTGGCATCGCCATTACCATGTCGCCGCGACTGGCGATCATTGCTCTCATCTTCTTGATCGCGATTCACAAGCTGGAATATTTTCTGAACAGCAAAATCATCGGGGATCTAATCAAAAATCCCGTCTGGCTTACCTTGCTCGCACTGATCATTGGCGAGCGAATCATGGGAATACCGGGAATGATTCTGGCACCGGTCGTTCTGAACTACATCAAGGTTGAAGCGTCCCAGCTGCCGCCGGATGCTGTTCCTGTAGACAAGCGCGGTTAACGGACGCACTTTTCCGTCAGCGTTCGGACCGGCTCCATTTGCGGCGGCACTGTGCCACATCGAGCGATTCGTCATGTTCGGCGCGACCCTCTTCACCGGCGTCACCTTCAGGCCATTTCCGGTTACGGGCTCCCTACGAAATAAATCTTAGGTCAGGCGAAATCGCTGAGGTTATTAAAATTCCGGAAGAAGTTTGCCTCTTCTTCGAGAACCTTAACGAGGCTTAATTTGCCCGCGTCGACGAGCTTTCTCGTTAGCGACTGAAGCGAAAAGTCCGATCCGGAAAGCGCCATGATGAAATCGGTCCCGGTACCTTTCGGATAAATTGCAGCCAGCGGTTCGGCGCGATTGCCGATCATGGGGAGAACGCCACGGCCCGGCTCAACCAGATTGCAGATCAACCGCAAATAATTCTCGGTCATCAACGGCATGTCGATAGCGAGAGCGAGCAAATGATCTGTCGAAATTCGCGCCAATGTCGCGGAGAGACCACTTAACGGACCGCGCGATGGTTGTTCGTCGGAAACGAATTGCACATCAGATGGCCGCCACGGCGGATCAGTTCGTGCCGAGACGAAAATTTCTTCTGGTTGCAATGTGCGCAGAAGATCGAACTGAACTTGCCAGAGCGGGCGGTCGCGAAAGAGAAGCGTTGCCTTGTCCTTTCCCATCCGGCGCGATTCCCCGCCGGCGAGCAACACCGCGCTAATATTCATTAAAGATGACAGATTTCGATTGCCGCATGGTAACATCGCCCTAAAAGCAGTGAAAGAAGACGGCATCGCTTCAGGCCAGATCATTCGGCGAAAGCAGGATGGTGCACTGGAGTATCATCGCGACGATCTCACCATTGAGGAGCCCCTCGAGATTCGCATCGGCCGCAAGACTGTTGCGACTACGATGCGAACACCCGGGCACGACCAAGAACTCGCTGCCGGTTTTCTCCTTTCCGAAGGAATTATTCGAGCTTCTGACGAGATTGATAAATTCTCCCGTCCGTCTGGCGCGCGTAATCAGGAAAACATCATAACCGTTACTCTGGCTGAAGGCATAAAACCTAAACTCAACTCAACGCAGCGTTTCGGCACGATTTCATCGAGCTGCGGCATTTGCGGGAAAGAAAGCATCGCGGTGATCCGGCAGAATTTCCCGCCGATTGAGTCGGCCCCAGGCGTCCGCATTCATCTCGAGACATTGCTCTCGCTTCCAGCGTTCCTGCGTCAGAACCAGGGCGACTTCGCCCGTACTGGCGGAATTCACGCGGCTGGAATTTTTGGGCCCGACGGCAAACCACGCCTGGTTAGAGAAGACATCGGTCGGCATAACGCTGTCGATAAAGTTATTGGCCGGGTTTTTCTTGATCGCGAACTGCCGCTGGCCTCGTGCATACTTCTCGTTAGCGGACGCGCATCCTTCGAGATCATGCAAAAGGCACTCTCCGCCGGAATTCCAATCGTCGCCTCGGTCTCAGCACCTTCGACCCTGGCGATGGAATTCGCGCGCGAATGCAATCAGACCTTGATCGGATTCCTCCGCCCTCCGTCATTCAATATCTACGCGCACATCGAACGCGTCATTTTGGATTGAGACAGTCTGTGGCGGCGGTCTATGACCGCCAGTCAGGCCAGCGGCCTGCGTTCCGACCGGTGAAAAGTCAGCAGAGCAATTGTTTGACGCAATTAATCAGCCCTTGGATCGCGAAAGGCTTAACCAAATATTTCACGTCATGCTTGGTAAGGAAGAGTGCGATTTTCGCGTCCGTAGCAAAGCCGGTGATGAAAATGAAACGATCGGCTAGCGATGGGCGCATTTCTTTTGCCTGCAGATAAAACTCGTCACCCCGCAGCCTCGGCATCTTCAGGTCACAGATCACCGCATCGTACTCGTGCGCCTTGACCTTGAGCAGGGCTGCTCTTCCGTCGAAAGCGACATCGACCAGAAAATTCTCGTCCGCTAGGATCCACTGCAAAGCAGAGGCGAGTTGCTGGTCATCATCGACCACCAGGATAGCCTTGAGGTTGAGACTGTTGACATGAGGCTGAAGTCCCTCCCAATGCGAGTCAGATTTCATCGTGGCGCGGGTTTGATTGAGCAGTCATGGTGCCAAAAACCGAGTACCAGATTAAGGTTACGTTTACTGGCGTGCCTGCTTCTCGAGCTGATGTTGAAAATAGCCTTTCCAACTTTCCGGTAACGCCTCGACTTGGATAGCGCGCCGCAGCGATTTTACATCGTCCTTGTCAAAAGCATAAAGGCGCGTGATGTCCGCGACGCTGATCTCTTCTTGCTCGCGCCTGATTAATTCCACGGTATCTCCGGCACCAACCAATCCCTCACGCATCACCGCAAAATAGAAACCGCTGCGACGACTGGCCAGAAACCGTTTGATGATATCCGCGCGGCCAAACTTTATGCCTAGTTTGTAGCAGGGCATTCGTGGTTCTGTGACCATGACTTCCGTTTCGCCAATTTGAAACCTGTCTCCGATGTAAACGGCATCCTCAAGCAATCCCTCCGTGGTAAAGTTTTCTCCAAACATTCCCCAGGACAGATCCATTCCAGGCAATTCGGTTCGCCAATAGCTGTAGTGTTCCGATGGATAGGCATAAACGGCCTTGCTCATGCCGCCGTGGACGGTGAGATCGGCTTGTTGATCCCCATCCAGGTTCAACCTGCGCATCATTACCCGGCGTTGGATCGGCTCCTTGAAAATTCCGGTCGTGACGCGCTTGCCGTGCCAAGTCACTTCCCTCGGCAATGCGACATTTACTGACAAAAGCTTCTTCACGCTCAGCGAGTCAATTATGGGGGAGGGTTCCATCAGCAAATCCAGCGCATTAAACGCAAAACCGCCACCGACCTTGACGATCACCGATTCGAGCCAACGCGAGTCTTGTCTTATAATTTCGCATGAAAAAGCCGATCCGTGGCAGCTGCCTGTGTGGCGGCGTACGTTTTGAAGTCTACCCTCCTTTTCTGCAGGCGAGTCACTGTCATTGCGACCGCTGTCGCAAGCATTCTGGAACGGCCGTTTGCACGCAGACGCGAGTATTGAAAGAACAATTCCGCCTCCTCCAAGGCGAAGAATTGATCAAGGTTTACGGAAAAGGCGAAGGCGCGGTGAAAGCGTTCTGTATAAACTGCGGCTCCAGCCTCTTCGGAGGCGATTGGCCAGAGGGTCCTCAGGTGTCGATTCGGATGGGAGCGTTCGACGACGATCCCGGCATTCGGCCACAATTTCATACCTTTGTCGATTGCCGCGCTCCGTGGGACACCATCACAGATGATCTTCCGCAATACTCCGAACGGCGAACTTAACCGACTCCGCTACGATTAACGAAATATCGGGTTTAAATTCAGCACACGGCTGCTTCGATCTCTATCCTGCATTGATTATCCGTGATATCCGCGTAATCCGCGGTTAACCATTCTGCTAAGTGGCGGCAAAGTTTATTCTCATCGGCAGCGGATTGGCGGGTGGATTGCTCGCCGCGTACTTGGGGCGCCGCGGTTACGATGTGGATCTTTACGAACGACGCGCTGATCCGCGTGAAGGAAATATCGTCGGCGGACGCTCGATCAATCTGGCGCTTTCGACTCGCGGGATTCACGCGCTCGAACAGCTCGGAATCGCCGATGAAGTTTTGCGGCATGCCATCCCAATGCGCGGCCGCATGATTCACGACAAATCCGGCACGCTCCATTTCTCTCCCTATGACCGCGACCCGAACAAGTTCATCAATTCGATTGGTCGTGCCGCCCTAAACACTATTGTCATTGAAGCGGCGCAGCGTTATCCGAACGTGCGCGTCCATTTCAATCATCGCTGCACCGACGTCGATATTGATTCCGCTACCGCAAATCTCGTCCCGTCCGCTGTAGAGGCGGCCGGGTCGGCCGCAAATTCTGACCATCAAATAATTAGAGCCATGGGCGACGCCGTTATCGGGGTCGATGGCGCTTTCTCCGCCGTTCGCCAATCAATGCAGAAAAAAATTGCCGGCTTCGAATACGACGAGAGTTATCTCGCGCACGGTTACAAGGAGCTCACCATCCCGCCGGCAGCGGATGGTTCATGGCGAATGGAGAAGGAGGCCCTCCACATCTGGCCACGCAAAAGTTTCATGATGATCGCCCTTCCGAACCCGGATGGCTCCTTCACCTGTACGCTCTTTTGGGAATTCGAAGGGCCGCGTAGCTTCGCCTCGACCAAGACCGACGACCAAATCCGCCGCTTCTTCGAGGAAGAATTTCCCGACGCGGTGCCGCTGATGCCGTCATTGCTCGATGAATTCAAAACAAATCCGACCGGTTCGCTCGTGACCATTCGTTGCGCACCGTGGTTTTACAAAGACAAGGTCGCGCTCGTCGGCGACGCTGCCCACGCCGTTGTGCCTTTCTACGGTCAGGGCATGAACGCTGCATTCGAAGATTGCGTTGTGCTCGAAAAATGCCTGGCCGAATTCCCGTTAGATCGACAGCGAGCCTTCGCGGAATACTTCGCCCGGCGAAAAAAAAACGCCGATGCCCTCGCCGATCTTGCGGTGCAAAATTTCATCGAGATGCGCGACAAAACCGCGTCAAAGATATTTCGGGCAAAAAAGAAGCTCGATCACCTGCTCGAAGGATTGTTGCCCGGAGTTTATCTACCGCTCTACACCATGGTCACATTCACGCGCATCCCCTATTCCAGCGCGGCAAGACGTGCCTGCCTGCAGAATCGAATGCTGTATTGCTGTCTCGTCGCGGTAATCTTGCTAGCTCTATTCTTCGCATTTTGCCTTGCGTATCCGTTTACACTCTGAACCGCCCCTAGTCGATATCAAACTTGACGGCTTAAAGCCGTCAAGTTTAAGAAACGGAAGTGAGTTCTGCGAAGAGAGTTCTGGATATTCTGTTTCCGGGTGTGAGATCCAGGCTTTTGCAACTGTTTTTGATCGAACCACAAGACCCGCGATACGTGCGGGAGATGACGAACATGATCGGCTTCGCTCTTCACAGTATCCAGGATGAATTGCGTAAACTGCATACGGTCGGTCTCGTCGTCACCTGGTCTAACGGGGTACCGTCGCTTCTACCCGCGCCAACCGCGATCATCCTCTCCTTGAGCCGCCTCCAGACTGTCCAAGGTAGTGCAAAACTTCCCTTGGCGAAGCGATCCGCGCCGCGTCGACCTCACCGCCACCGCACAAGAAGACAGACGCAGCGACAGCGACCCGTGCACTCGCTGCCGAAAGATTTGCCCGGAAAATGGCACCTCTTCTCGGATCCCGCACGAACTCGACGGCTTAAAGCCGTCAAGTTCTGCTGAATACCAGCGCGTGGTTCCCCCCGCTTTGCGATTGCGAAGCTCCAAGCTAAACTGCCGCGTATGAGTGCAGATCTAGCGCAACTGGCCTGCGACCGGTACGAGATTGCCGACGCGCTGCACCGATACGCTTTTGGTCTCGATCACGGCGATGCCGATTCATTGGCATCGGCGTTTACGACAGATTGCGTTTTCGATTTCAAGCCCGCGGCGAGAAAACTTGAGATTGATTTTCCGAAACTGAGTGGCCGCGAAGCGATCGTGAATGCGCTTATTCCATTCCTCGGCCCACTCGACACCAGTCACACCGTCAGCAATCTGCAAATCGAGGTGAGTGATGATTCGGCCACGCTGTATGCCTACGTAATGTCCCAACATTTCATGCCGCGAGAAGGTTGCCGGCGCGGATCAGAAAATGCGCTGCTAATGAACCGCTACGATTGCGAGCTGGTGCGCGACGGGCAGAAATGGCGCTTTAAGCGGGTGACGATTGATAACACCTGGGCGCAAGGCAATCCGGAAATTCTTAACGCCCTCGCGATTCAGCGCACTCTGGCCGCGAAATCGAGGCAGTCGAAATAGCGTGAAAATCAGTGACCGAGGATTGTCTTTCCACCTCATGCGGGTGTAAAAAGGTTCAACATCAACCATCAATCCTATTATGAGCGATACCTATGTCCCATTAATCAGCTCCGGCGTAGCCGGACCACTTGGCGTTCTGCATTTGCCCCGCATGTGGCAAAAAGTCTCGCTGGAAGCGACGGGCAAACTTGCTTCCGGTTATCCCGGCATCGGCTGAGGGTTCGACGCGATGACCTGCGCCGACCTTGGGCTCGAGGAACAGGCGGTGAAGGATTATATTAAGAAGGACAAGCCGACCTATCCGCAGTTCGAAGGGTGGGTGAAAGCGAATGCGAAGTCGCTCACCCCGCAGGCGATCGAAAAACACAACGCCGCGGTACGCGGGTACAATCACGACGATGAGACGCGCCAGGAGATCCTGGGCAATTGCAGGATGGCGGATAACGCTTCTGCGCCGAAGGACGCGGTGAACCTGAATAATCTCGACGATTGGCACGAGTTCCACAAAGCCGTTTTGCAATAAGCTTTGCCGCGTCAAAGCGTTGAATCGGTAAAACCTAAATCG
>WNGI01040711.1_pt1 | contig 10760 bp, 11 predicted proteins | sample 5400621 | NCBI WGS metagenome assembly WNGI01 (sample SAMN13153374, study PRJNA577476) | soil metagenome | isolation source: 20 cm soil or saprolite under Garry oak tree replicate 1 | place: USA:California | collected 2016-06-15 | reverse complement strand
ACGGAGGGAACGGAACCTAAGTTTCGAGTCTTGCGGTTTAATGCTTGGCCGCTGCTTTCTCTTCCTTGATGTTTTCGTGGATCAGGCGGGGCACGCCGCCGCAACTAAAGCATCGGGGCGGTTCATATTTGGTTTCGCCCTCTGGATAACGCATGAAACGGCGGTAAAAAGGCTTTTCCGTGCCGACGCAGTCATCATAGTAAAAAGCGAGCTTGCCGCACTCGCTGCACTGCAGATACTTTGCCATTGATTTCCTTCCAATCGCTAAATTTGAAGCGTGCTGTGACTTCTTCTCGTAAAGTCCTGGTGCTCGCGCGAATCGTTACAGCCAGGTTTCAGGTCACCAAAGGATATCCACGAACCTGGAGCGGGTCAATAACCGGCGCAGCCGGCAGTTGAGAAATTTGCGATTTTGTTGCATGGGTAACAGACAGCAGGAAACAATGCGGCGCAACGGGCAATCATGCATAAACACTTAGGATCTTTCCAGGGAGGATGGAGCTATGGCAATAAAACTTTTTCAATCTCAAACATCGATGTTTTGCGAGAACCTTCGATGAATTACAACGGCGAGTGCATTATCGACTCAACGGTGATCGTGGCGCGTCTCGAGAAGGATCATCCCACCAATAGCATTTATCCCGAGGGTGCTGCCAACAAGGGACTCTGTCTCGCGCTGGAGGATTGGTCCGATGAGGTGCTGATCCATGCCAATCACGCGATGCGCCGCGCTGAAACTCCGGAGGCGCGTCAGAAGGCCGAAGCGGCCTGGGACGGTCATTTCAATGCTTTGGACCAGATTTACTCGGGCAAAAAATTTATCTTTGAGCGAATGACCGTCGCAGACGCGGCGATCTTTTCTCAGCTCCACTACCTCTACACGACCGTGAAATACGAAATCCCGGGCAAATATAAAAACGTCAATGCGTTTATGGAAAACATGCGCCAGACGCTCAAGCTAAAATCGCTCGCGGACAGCTTTGAGGCACAGTCGCTCTAAGTCGTGTTCTAGGTCAGCCAATGAAAAAAGACGTCATGATACCCCGCTTGGGATCGAGCGATGAGAGCGATGAGGTAAAAATCCTGCGTTGGCTCCGGACCAAGGGTGATCAAGTTAGAAAAGGGGAGCCGCTTCTCGAAGTAGAAACAGACAAAGTCAACGTCGAAATCGAAGCGCCGGACGACGGCATACTCAATGAAATCAACGCGCAAGACGGCGACTTTGTCAAATTTGGCGCCGTCGTTGCCGTGATCGATAAGGCTAATTAAGTTGAACGAGGCGCGGGCCGTCGACTGAAGCGGCGCATTCGAAGATTTTGGCGAGAAGCAGTCGGTGCGCGCTACGCTCGCTCGGACTGATATAGAGCCGGCAATTCCAACTTTGTTGTCAATTTCCAACTCCTTGATGCTTCAACGGTCACCTTCGCTGGTCGGTGACGCATTGCGCGCTCCCCGCAATGTGACGACGTCGACATTCGCGTCGCTCGTCCATCGAGGCTGATGGAAGAGCGATTTTCGCTGCTGTTATTTCGCACTGCCTGGGTCGGCAGCTTGCTCGGCGTCAGCGCGACTGTTTACTTTCTTTTTGGACTCCTCGGTTACGTCCATAATCCTTTACTGAACTCCAGCGTAGTAGTGGCGCTTCTCCTCGGTAGTGTTTTTTTTCTGTCTAATTTTTTCATCATCCCACGCCAGACAAACTGGCCCGGCCGGATCATCTGGGCGGCGATCGTGTTTCTAATCATGACTGAAGTTGTTCTCAGTTTCCTGCCGCCGATCAGCCGCGACGAGCTGACTCACCACTTGGCTATTCCAAAACTCTATGTCGACGCCGGTCGGATCGTTGAAGTGCCGATGGCGCCCTATGCTTACTACCCCATGCTCCTCGATATGCTCTATACGCCTTGGGTGTCTTGGGGTTATGATTTCGTTCCCAAGCTGATACACGGGCTTTTCGCCTTTCTCACGGGCTTACTTTTATATGCTTACTTGGGCCGTCGCATGAATGCCGTGTATGGCCTGCTCGGCTGTCTGTTCTATTTGTCGACACCGGTTATCGCGCGGCTAAGTCACTGGGGCTATATCGATCTCGGGATGACCTTCTACACGACAGCGTCGCTGTTGTGTTTGCTGCGATGGCGTGAGGAAAGGGACAAGATCAGTTGGCTGAGTATCGCGGGACTTTCGCTCGGATTTGCTCTCGCGACTAAGCCCAACGGCTTGGTCGCCGCTCTGCTGATCTCTACGCTGTTTTTACTCATCATCGCACGGCCGCCACGAAAGCGTTTTGGTGCATTGAGCGGTGAAATTCTCCTATTCGGCGGGCTAATGCTCTTGCCGTTTGCGCCGTGGGTTCTCAAAAATTGGTTTCAAACCGGCAATCCTTTCTACCCGTTATTGGGCAATTGGTTTTTATCGAGCCAAGTCGCGGCGAATGGCGGCGCGAGTTTTGGCGGACTCGGGATTCTAGAAAAACGGGGACTGCTGTACGGCGAGGATGTTTGGCAGATTCTCAGCTTGCCGCTCAGGATCTTTCTTTCCGGTCAGGACGACAATCCCCAACTGTTCGACGGGGTGCTGACGCCGATCTTAATCATCTTTTTGCCTTGGGCGTTCAAAGGCAAATGGCTCGAAGAAAAAAGATTGTTGGCGGGCTTTGCGCTGCTTTTTCTGCTCTATGCGCTGTTCTTGGTCGACATGCGCATTCGGTATATTCTTTCGATCGTTCCTCCACTGGTGATTTTGGCGGTTTACGCCCGTGTATTTATTTGCCGGAGTCATTTTTTTTGTTGCTTGGCACAGCATTTACCTGTGGCACTACTTTCGGGAAGCCATGCCCCTCGGCTATCTGGCCGGCAGTGAGAGCCGTGATGCTTATCTGGCGCGGATGCTGCCCGAGTACAAGACCTTTCAGTACATCAACCGGTCAACTCCGCCGCAGGCAAAAATTTATCTTCTCTTTATCGGTCGGAGAGCGTATTATTGTGACCGGGAATATTTTCATGACGGTGGCGACCTGCCCGGCTACTTGCTCGCGGCGATACGGAGAGCAAAGACCGCCGATCAAATCGCGCAAGTCCTGAAAGAAAAGCGCATTACCCATCTCATGATCCGCGAGGATCTCCTGACATTTTTTTTGACGCATAATCTGACGCCGAATCAAGCGGTGGTGTGGAATGAATTCGTCCAGAGTCGGCTATCGCTAAACTTTCGCGACCGCGGCCACGCCGTCTATCAAGTTAATGGCTAGCCGCTGCGCCATCTCGATCGTCATTCCGGTTTTCAACGAAGCGGAAATATTGCCAGCGCTGCTCGGTAAGGTGCAAGCGCTCAAACTGACGCAGTCGGAAGTGATCGTCGTCGATGACGGTTCCACCGATGGCAGCGCCGAGATCGCCCTCACCGCCGGCGCCAGCGTGGTCCGTCACCCCTACAACATCGGTAACGGCGCCGCCGTGAAAAGCGGCATCCGCGCGGCACGGGGAAAAGTCATCGTCTTGATGGACGGAGACGGCCAACATAAGCCGGAAGATATTCCCAACTTACTAGCCGAGGCGACCAACTACCATATGGTCGTCGGCGCCCGCGCCAAAGGCTCGAAGCTGAGATTTCACCGTTACGCGGCGAACCTGCTTTACAATTTGCTCGCGTCGTATGTCACTAAGTTTAAGGTGCAGGATCTCACCTCCGGCTTTCGGGTCCTCACACGCCGCGAAGCGCTCCGGTTCATCGACCTTTTGCCCAACACTTTTTCCTACCCGACGACGTTGACGCTGGCGTTTTTGCGCTCCGGATTTACCGTCAAGTACGTTCCCATTCAGACGCTCTATCGCGCCGGCCAAAGCAAAATCAGCTTGGTTACCGACGGCATCCGCTTTTTGCTGATCATCACCAAAATCGCGACGTTGTTTTCACCGTTCCGCGTGTTTTTGCCCGTCAGTATTTTTTTCTTCATCGCCGGCGCTTCGAATTATTTGTATACTTACTTCACGCAAGGTCGCTTCACGAATATGTCGGTTTTCATGCTAACGACGGCGGTCATTATCTTCATGCTCGGATTGGTCTCCGAACAGATTGCCTTGCTGCGCATGGAACGCCACGGCCAGGTGATCGATTTTGGCGCGGAAGACGAGGATTAACGCACGTCAAAGGCTATTCTTCGATGACCGCGCGCAATGAGGAAATCCGACGCTTCTACGACGACGTGTATTACCGTCACGCCGGTAAGCCGTCGCGCCTGTCCCGGCATCTTCAGCGCTTGGCGCGGCACTTCGAGCCGTGGCAGGGCCGTAAAGTATTGGACGTGGCTTGCGGTCAAGGTGAATGGTTGCGGGCTGCAAGCGCGCTTGGCGCTATTCCTGCGGGAGTCGATATCTCTCAAGTTGCGTTGAATGCGTGCAGACAATGTCTGCCTCGCGCGGACCTTCATTGTGGCGCCGCTGAGCAGTTACCGTTCGCGGCTCAACAGTTCGACGTTGTTTCGTGTCTGGGGGCCATTGAACATTTTATCGATCCCCAAGTTGCGCTCGGCGAAATGGTTCGGGTCGCCAAGTCCAACGCAGTCTTCTTGTTTCTCGTTCCCAACTCAGGGTTTCTGACCCGCCGTTTAGGACTTTTTTTGGGTACGCGCCAGGCGGAGCTGCGAGAAGAGGTCCGTTCCTTGCGCGAGTGGCAGGAACTTTTCGAATCTGCCGGTCTTGTCGTTCTGTATCGTTGGAGAGATTTGCACGTGCTCTCGTCTTCGTGGATCTTTCGCGGTCCCTGGTATCGATGGCCGTTGCGCGCCGCGCAAGCTTTGGCTTTGCCGTTTTGGCCGCTCGCCTGGCAGTACCAGGTCTATCATCTTTGTAAACTCAAAAATTAGTCACTTTTTGCATGGAGATTCTCGTCGTCACGTGGAACTATCCGCCGCGCCGCGGTGGTATCGAGAATCTTATCGGTAGTCTGTGCGGAGAACTCAGCAAGACGCATTGCGTGCAGGTTATTACAGCGTATGCGCGACATTGCGCGTCCCGTGAAAAAAATGTCTTTCGCGCGCCGTTACCGGGATTAATTCCTTTCGCCTTTTACGCCCTTTGGCGCGGTACAATCCTGTTGGTTCGTAATCGCGCGATCACTCTCGTATTTGGCGGCAGCGTTTTAGCGGCACCTTTGGTGCTCCTCCTCTCTCGCTTGTTTGGCCGGCGCGCCATTGTCCAAGCCCATGGCTTGGACATCATCTATCGGAACTTTGTCTACCAAAAGCTTTGCGTGCGTTGGTTAAGATCTTGCGATCAAGTCGTCGCCAATAGCCGCTATACAGCGCACTTGGCGGAAGCGAAAGGCGTTCGACGCGAGCGGCTCGCGGTAATTCCTCCCGGAGTGCAATTGGATCGATTCAACGATTCACTGGACGTCGTCGCGACCAAACAAGTATGGAGTGTACAAGATCAAAGAATCATTCTTTTCGTCGGCCGCTTGGCAAAGCGAAAAGGTGTAAAGGAGTTTATTGAAAATTCGTTGGTGAAGGTCGCCCGAGAAGTGCCGGATGTCTGTTTTATCATCGTCGGCGATAATCCGTCGGATTCTCTAGCGCATCGCGATGACACAGTGAGCGAGATCAAAGCTGCGGTTGCAACCTTGGGGCTCGAAAGCCACGTGCGCCTACTCGGTTCGCTGAGCGATGCGGCTGTGATCCAATTATATCAAGCGTGCGAATTGGTTATTTTACCCGCGCTTGACATGAAAGACGACGTAGAAGGCTTTGGCATCGTCGCCTTGGAAGCCGCTGCGGCGGGAAAACCGGTGGTTGCGACCCGAGTCGGCGGTATACCCGACGCAGTGGAAGATGGAAGGAGCGGCACACTAGTCGAAGCGGGCGATTACAAAGGTTTAAGCGAAGTCGTAATTTCGCTCTTGAAAGACCATGAAACGAGCCAGTCTATGGGATCCTACGGGCGTTGTCGGGCCAACAAAGAATTCTCATGGAGTCAGGTTGGCAACCGATATGAACGCATGTTTGAGGCCGCAACTCGGAAACCGAGTTAGCATACCGCTAGGCTTTTTGTGTTACGACGGATCGGGAGTCGCCACCGACGATTTGCTGAAAAAAATCGCTGAGCTGCTTCGCGGAATCTGCCCATGAAGGAGCGGCTGTCTCGATAATTGTTTTTGCCTGTAATTGGCGCTGGATGGCGTCGGCCAGACTCGTTGAGTCTTCGGCATCGTACAAGCACTGGGAATAATTCCGCAGTAATTCATTCATTGAACCCACCGCCGCGGCGATTAACGGCACGCGGCAAGCGATTATCTCGTAGGCCTTTTGCGGGAAACTGTATTCGCCTTGCGCCGAGTGGCGGTAACAGATGACGGCTACATCGAGGGCGTTGAGAAACGTTGGAACATCTTCGTGCGATAGTGAATTGAAATCGTGAACTCGCGGTCCCGATGGAATTTTTTGTTTAGCGCCGCGCGGGCCGGCCAGCGCCAAATGGAGCTTGGTATCTTGTGGCGCCAGGATTTTAAACGCGGAAAAGAGCGTGTCGATACCACGACTCGCATCGAGGGCGCCCGCCACACCGATGACTCGGGCATCGGCCGGAAGCCCAAGTTGTTGCCTGCATGCTTGCTGGTCTTGGGGGTAGAACAGATCTTTGCGGACGCCGTTCAAAATTATCGTGTGGCGTTTGTGTAGCGGATAAGTCTGAATCACATAATCGGCCATGCGTTGGCTAAAGAACGTAGCGCCATCCGCACGTTTCACCGAACTCCTGAACATGGACAAGACACCTGGCACCCTGGTTGCCGTAAACGCCTCGAAGTTGTCGTAGAAATCAATGACGCATTTGGTTCGAAACTCGCGCGACAAGCGGGCGCCAAAGATTCCGTGGAACGCATCCGATACCGCCCAGATGAGGTCGGGTTGAAACTCTTTGAGCATTTGCCGTGGGTGAGGCATCTGTTCGGCAATTTTCGTCGCGTCTGCGATAGCTGAGGGATAGTCCCTGAACTTGGTGGCCGAGGCGTGCCAGCTCCAATGGCAACTCGCGAAATCTGCCGAAGCGATCGTCGAGCAGATCCTTACCCATATATTGGCGCTTGGTCAAAATCAGGATTCTCATTTTTGTTGCTCTAAGAATTCAAAGAGCTCCTGATAAACCGCGCGCTTGTTCAGGTGTGTGTCAGCGAACGCAGCGGCTGACTGGGACAGACATTGGCGTGCTTCACGGTTGGTGAGAAGCCGGCTAAGTTCCGCGGCAAATTGTTTATCGTCGTCAGTTACTAAAGCGCTCTCCCTTACACTGCTCGGCAGCCCTTCGATGCCTTTCGTTGTCGTTACCAACGCTTTGCCGCGCGCGAGAGCTTCGACGCTCTTGATTTTCAACCCGGTGCCGATCCATGCCGGATTGATCAGCACGGCGGCCTCGGCATATTCATTTTCCACGCTTTCTTGGTGGCCTAGGAAAGTTACGTTCTCGAATCGCTCGCCCGCAAAGGCGCGGTAGATGTTGCCGCAGACGCGCAGGTGAGCGCGCGGAGTTCGCTGATGGATTTCGGGCCACACGCAGTTCAGGAAGCGGCGCAGGCCATCGATGTTCGCGCCGTTGTAACCGCCGACGTAAAGTATTCTACCTTCAACCAAACGGTCGGATGACGCCGTCTGAGCAGCCCCCGATGAACCTACCGTCAAAACTGTCAGTTGCGGACACATTTCTTTGATCGCCGCGGCTTCCGCCGCCTGTATCGCGATCACGGCGTCGAATCGCGAAAAAATCCAGCCTTCTTCGTCGCGGCTGATTTGCAGCGGAAACGACATACCGCGCGACGCGAACTCTTCCACCCGTTTATGTTGGAGGTCGTGAGTGTCGAGTAGCCGGACGATGCCGATGTTGAGTTTGTCGATGGCCTGATGCAGCCAAATATATTCCACGATCACGCTCTTCCAGCGAAAGTTTTCGGCCAATCTGGCGACATAATGATCTAACCCCGACGGATAGCGCTGCCAGTAATCGATAATCAGCGGCGTAACGGCGCGACCGAGGACCCGCTTGGCCAGTTCCTCCAGCGGAGGCAAACTGATGATCGCGCTAGTGCGGTCGATGAAGCGGACGGTGTGCCGCACGGCGTTGTGGACGCCCGCCTTTATTCCCTTGCCACTGTAGAGATGTAACGTGTCGACGTGGGACCGGCAGATTCGTTTTTGCCGGGGCCCAACGAAGCCGCAGAGGATAAGGTGAACGTTCCATCCGTTTTCCCTCAAGACGCTAATCAATTCTGCGAGCCTTTGATTATCGCCGGATCGTGTCGGGTAAGGGCAAGTGTCACAGATGATGGCAATCTGTGGCTTGTCGTTAGAGTCGGCCATGGGGCGGAAAGTCAGAACTGATCGAAGGATTAACGAAGCGTTCCCAAAGTTTCCAAACGGCTCAAGATAAGGTCGCGATGGGCGGCCTCGATTGCTCTGCCGTCGGCATAACGATCCCAACCGTACTCGCGATTGCGAAACTCACCATCCCTTGCCTGGACCAACGATTGACCGTAAATGCGCGCCAGTCGCAGGGCCCAAGTATCGTTGCACGGCGCTTTGGTCGTCAGCCGGTCGCGATCGAAGCCGCTGAAATGGAAAAACTTCAAAGGCCGCCCGTTAACTCTCCAAGAGTCGCCGTTATCCAATGTGAGTTTGCGCTCGTGCAAATTCCAGTAGGCCACGTTGAAGCCGGGATCGCGCAAGACCCCTACGGCGCCGCTCGACGCCGTCAACAGATCCAGCCAACGTTGATCGACGTAGATGTTGTTCATCGGATCGAAGGTGCACAGGCGCGTGAGCAGATTGCCCCAGCAATTCAAGAATCGGTTTGATTCGGCATCGATGTTCACCGCGACAAAACCGCCGTTATAGGCGCCGTGTTGAACCAACGAACGCTGAAATTCTAGGGGTACGTCGTCAGGCAACTGCGCGAGATGCGGCGTGAGCAGCACCGAATGCTTCGTCCATGCGGCTTCTAAATCGTCCCAGAATGAACTCAAAACGAGTATGTCGGCGTCGAGGTAGAGCAGCTTGGCTGCGCTGTGCTGCTGTGCCACATGAGCGATTGCGAAGGGCTTGAGCGCGCAGCAAAGCTCGAATGCATCGTACTTGAAAAGAAAACGCCGTCCTCCCGGTAGCTTCAGTTGATCGGCAAAAAACACGTCAGCGGGGATATCCAGCTCCGGCATTTCCTTCGTTGGCCGATCGACCAAACAGACGAACGCCCTGGCTCCCGGGTGATGCCGCTTGAAGCTCTCGACGATTACAGTTATGCCAGCGCGGCGGTTACAGGTGCCGATACTGAGAAGAACGGGATTGGAGCTGGTGCGACTTGTCATTCGCAGGGTTTACGTAAACTTGCCGATCGACAACGGCAACGCCATTTCCTTATGCACTGGCATCGTTATCACGCCGGGGCTACACATATAAAAATTCCGGGTAGCGATTCTTCACTGCCGAGATTTTTCTGCCCAGGGCAAAAATCGTGTCGCCTCGATCACGAAATTTGATCATGCCGAAAGATAGGCAGCAGCCAATGAAGCAGCCCGCCTTAATCAATGACCACGTAAAGTTCTGCCCATTGTACACGTCAATTGTGTGACATGTAATCAGCTCGTAACCGCTAGCCGTTAGCAACTGGCGTACTTCCGATGGAGTATATTCCCGATTATGCCGATCGCGACTCGGTTGTTTGGTGTATACGGGGTAGCAGTTGGGATTGCCGCCGCGGAGAATTCTTATCATGGATTTAACCGAGGCGCAGTTTGGCGTCGAAAGTAATATCGCGCCGGCGGGTTTGGTGATGCGATTAATTTCCGACAAGGTATGCATCGGGTCGACGGAAAGGTGTTCGAGGACTTCGGTGAATATCACAACGTCAAATGTTTCGTCCGAGTAAGGAAAGGGTCCTTCAAGGTCGAACCGATCGGCGTGAAAGCGAAATTGCTCGCCATTCCGAGCATCGGCTAAATACGTATCCTCGCTTGCCGGTCTATTTTCCTGGCGTGGTGTGGTGACAACGACTTGGGTTAGACCTAGTACTTCTTTTAAGGCTGGCACCAGGCTGCCGTAGGACCCTACATCGATGACACGCATTCCTGGGGCTGATATTCTTCCCAACATGCGCAGGGTGATATGAAACCGCTGCATATGGGGCTTGAGGTATTCGTCGATGTACTTTTGCGATGCATAGCCTGGTGAGAGAATCGCGTTCTCAACTGTTTTCTCGAAGTTGGTTGTCATGGTGGACTGCGCCGGTACGACAGGATGGCGTTTTGCTGGATGGTCGATGGCTGTGAAGAAATTCGATTGAGTCAGCCTCCGTGCCCATCATACTGCTGATGAGCTAGTCTGCTCTGAGGGCTGTCTCTTGGTCGCGCTTCGAAATCGACGATCTCCCTCGGTGCTATGAAATCAAATAATCTTCATAAAAACAGGAATTTTGTGGTACATTATAGCATAAGGTTTTGATGTTATAACAAACTTTGTGACTATATCTATCGTTTTGCGCACCAAGAATGAAGGTAAATCTCTCAGCAAGACACTTGGCCTCATTCGGCAACAGGCATACACGACGCGACCGGAAATCATTATCGTCGATTCTGGCTCCACGGACGACACTTTAGCAATAGCTTCGCGTGAGGATGGCCTGCGGATCGTCAAAATCCCGGCTGCGGAATTTACTTATGGCCGATCCCTGAACACGGGCATCCGCGAATCCCGTGGCGATGTAATCGTGGTGCTAAGCGCCCAC
>WNGI01006304.1_pt1 | contig 10761 bp, 9 predicted proteins | sample 5400621 | NCBI WGS metagenome assembly WNGI01 (sample SAMN13153374, study PRJNA577476) | soil metagenome | isolation source: 20 cm soil or saprolite under Garry oak tree replicate 1 | place: USA:California | collected 2016-06-15 | reverse complement strand
CAAGCAAAGACCTCTGAAGAGATTGTGAAGACCTCCGTTGAGAGAGTTAGTCACCTTGATGGTATCTTCAAGAGCGAGACAATTCTCGCTTACACACCCGTCTTCAAAGCGTAAATCAAATCCAGTATAGCTCCGTCAATCTTCCCCCCCTTTTTGCGGGATCCCGAAAGGGATATTCTGTATACGAAAAGATTCGAGTCACTAGTTTAACGATCACTCGGAGAGCGAACACGGGTTCACGAATTCGCCTAACCCATAGGACGGTCCCCCAAGGACTTCTTTCGGGCAGACTTGGGCGGACCCGCCGAGCGAGACCGAAATGGACAGAACGACTCATACCCTTCTCGCCTAGTCGAAATAAAGAGTCAACGGCGACTATGGGGTCGGCTAGCCAGCGTTCAGCCCATCTCTCCCCAATGGAGCTCCACAAGTGGAACAGTAGAGGGTCGATCGGCCGAGTCGTGACCAGAGGTAGATCAGATGCTCGTTCGGACATCTCTTCGCCGTCAAACCGTCCGCAACGAAAGCCAACCCGACCAGAACAAGGGGCCAGACAACAAACAGTTCAAAGAAGACAGCCGCCAGAACTGCTAACACAACCAATAGCCCCGCACCGAACCGGCGGGAATCAACTACCGCAACCATGGCTCAGCTCATCAGAAGGACCGCCGCAGCAACCAATCCGAAAAACGTGACCGTAATCGACAACAAGGCGATTAGTCCGAAACCGACCCTTTTTTGACTAATTGGAAAGTCCCCGAACAGGTCCCGAAGGAATAGTTTCACGTCACCCGGTCTTACTCTGGCATGGCCAACACATAATGGCGCAGTTGTCCAACTTGCCCGACCCTCCCTCACTCTCCGGGACTATGTGATGCGCCTCCCAACCACCCTCACCCTCCCCTCCACGACTAGCTAGACGAAGCGCGACTCCGCAAGGAACAGCATGCTGATGATCAGCCAATCTGCACTCACAAGCCGCCGTCGACCTTACCGATGCCTCGCTCAAGACTCTCGGCGGGAAGGCCAATTATCGTCTCGAGTTCTCAGCAAAACTTTCGCATTTATGATTTCTGAATCAAGGAATTGAAACCATGTCTACTCTTCGAATAGAAAAACAACTTGCAGACTCTTCGATTTCTCTCACAAAGAACACTCTCGCGTCGGGGGAGCAACTGCTTTTTGACATTTCCAGGATGGTAACGGGTTTGGTAACCGTGAATGGTAACATTCGCGCTGCCAAAGAGAGAAAACGCAAAACGAAGACACGGCTGGACTGCACTGGGTTCCTAGAACCATACTACGCCAGCGCCGGACGACACCGCAGGAGTAGTTGCGCTTATTCTTTTTCGTTTTCCCAAAGGCCTGCCAGCTTGTTGACCGCAGTCGAGAAGTTTTCAAGCCGTCCGCCCGTAGCAGGAAAGATTTTGGGAAGAGAATCAAAGTCTTCATATTCAAACCACTTAGTCTCCTGCGAGCCTGGAATCAGACTTCTCACTGACTGACTGAAGAAACGACCACCGTGAGGGCTTAGAAGCACTATGAACGACTCGCCCCAGAATTGTTTGTACCGGTTGAGTTCGATGTTTTTCAAGAAGAACCCTGGCCGACCCTCTTTGTCCCGTCGGTTCCTGAACTTTACTTCAACCAGTTTCAAGTCCTTCTCGGCTGACACGATGAAATCAGGCATTGAACGGACGCGCTGTACCAGGTCCGTGTCCTGTAGAGCTCTTTCCCTAATGTGTGTCTTCAAAGCTGACAGGGAACTTTCGTAGCCAAAAGGGTAGACACTGTAGCCACTCGACTCAAGCAGGCTACGAACAATTTCCTTGGCTGCAGCTCCAATAACGATGTGTTGATCAAACCCCAATTGCCGGGGCTTGTAGGCATGGACTTCCAAAGGCGTAACCGACTCATAATCAAGTCGCCTCATGCACTTAAAGAGTGACAACGAGTCCGGGTTAGTTTTCTTCTAACGAGGCGAACAAGTGGACAGATCATGAAGAACAGGACTTGGAAAGGGGTCTCAGCCGAGCAGTCGGAGAAAGTGAAGCAGGTGCTTCTGTCCCACGGTGGTGAATTGGATACAGAAATCCGAGGACAAAATGAGGCTTGGCGAATTCGACTTGAAGACACAGTGTTTACGTTCTACGAGAAGGGCACGTTGTACTTCTCCGGAGGTACCGGGTCGGCCACTGACGCCGCAATTGATGACCTATCGAAAATTCTGACCGAGACAGGTCTCGAAACCGAGAAACAATTCCTAGTAGGAATGGATGAAACCGGGAAAGGAGAAGTTCTGGGACCATCTGTCCTGGCAGTCATAATCATTGGCAAAGAGTTGGCTCCAAAGATCGACTCAGAACTGGGAGCTGCAGACACCAAGAAGAAACACAGTTTCCAAGCCTGGGACACACTCTTCCGAGACTTGGATCAATACAGGGGGCATGGTCTCTCGTATGAGATAGAAACGATACCACCATGGGACGTTGACAAATACAACGTGAACAAGCTAATGGACATAGTCTATCAACGACTACTCTCCCGGCTTCTAAGCGGACTAGATTCGACAAAATGTAGAATCGTCCTCGACGACTATGGAATGGGAAACAACTTACACCTATACATGAAGTCCCTAAGCAAAGCCGGAGCGGAAGTCAGAGTCGAAGCACGCGCCGACGAGAAATACGTCGAAGTGAAAACAGCCTCGGTTTTTTCGAAGTGGAGGAGAGAGTTGGCTATGAAAAAGATCGGAGAGAAATTTTCGATGCCTGGTACTCCATTAGGAAGCGGAAACGCTGGGGACCCTTTGACCGTCAAATGGCTAAAGGAATGGAAAAGGTCGGGTCAGCAATGGCCATGGTTTGTCAAGATATCGTGGAAAACTATTCGGGAGCTTGACGGGATAGAGAAGGAACCAGTAAAGGGTGCGCCTCCGGTGAGACATGATATTCTTTCGAGAGACTCGCAGGACATGTTTCGTGACGGAAAGCTCTCGACATCCTCGCTTCGAGTGATTTGCCCAGACTGCGGAGCGAGTCTCAGTTCATGCAAGCTCACGCCCGAGCCCATGGGTGGACTTGTAGGACGTTGCGTTCAGTGTAACGTTCAGATTCCGGACTTGGCGATAACCTTGCGCTATTATTGCGGTTCAGCGTTGCTCGACTCAAGTACGATTATCTCCGGGAGCATTTCGAAGGATCTTCAGAAGAGAGGTTTCTTCGCCGGATATGCGCTCCTTCTTCATCCCATGGTGGCACTGGAAACAGACAATCCAGGGGGAAAGAAAGAACTGGAACTCTTGGGAGATTTCGCGGCAATGGACCGAGTGACTCTCAGACGACTTGACGATTCAAATGGTAAATTGGAAAACCATGATCAGATGATCATTCAAGCCGCCAAAAAACAGGACGCGATACTCGTTACCCGTGACAAGGGGATGTATGGAAACGCGGTAGCGCAAGGAGTGTTCTGCCTCACGTTCAAACTTGAACCTATTGCAGCGACGAGCGCTTAACCCACCTTTACAACGATCTCTACCCCAGGAAACCATTCTCGGCGTGCGGACCCAAGTGAGGAAAATGCCTGTGGGTAGGCTAGGTCTCTATCCTCGCCTATGCCTAATGCTAACAGTTTCGTTCTCGTGTCTGAGCAATATGCGAGAGAAGGCTCAATCTCGCAGATGTCGGGTCAGCGGAGCGGCTGGCGCGAACGACTACACGCCAACCCCTCACGAATGGAACAAGAACTTGCAGTAAACCTAGAACATGATCGCATAAACTATCTAACACAAGTCGAGATACCCGTAACCACAGCCGACTTCTACTTCCAGATAGAACCTAGACCGTTGATCGTGTTTGTTGACGGCCGGGTCCACCTCAAAACAAGCCAGATGACAAAGGACGAAGAACTTCGGACACTCCTACGGAAAAGAGGATACAGAATCCTAGAATTATGCTACGAGGGCTACTCGGACAAGAAAAGAGACCAACTATACCAGGAAATACTCGATAGTCTCGGAAAGGAATAGCCCATCGCCTCCTCCTTTCGCATCGCAAGTTGCGATTGACGCGAATTACTCAAACCCGCAGGGGAGAAGAATCTTCGTTTCCGACCCAGTCTTTGGCGATCAGTTCCGCTTGTTCCAATACTGTTTGGGTGGCTTTTTCCTGTCTGTCGGGCGGATAGCTGTATTTTCGGAGGATCTTCTTGATCTTCAAACGAAGTTCGGCCTGAACGCTTTCTCTTTGTGTCCAGTCAATTGCTACGCTCTTTCTTATCATCTGGGTCAATTCTAGGGCGATTTTTCTGAGGGTCTCATTTCCCAAGACCTGAACAGCGCTATCATTCACCCCTAATGCGTCATAGAACGCCAATTCAGTGTCGGTCATATCTTGAAGCTTTCCTCTGCTCTTCTCATCCCTCACTTTTCTTGCAAGTTCGATCAACTCTTCTATGACCTGCGCTGCTTCAACGCTCTTGTTCGTATACCTCTTGATCGTCTTGTCAAGCATCTCCATGAAGGATTTTCCCTGAACGAGATTCTTCCTCGAAATGAACCTGATCTCGTCGTTTAATAATTTCTTGAGCGCTTCGAATGCCAAGTTCTTCTGAGGCATCTGTTTCACGTCAGCAAGGAAGCCCTCAGAAAGAATGGAAAGCTCAGGCTTCTGAATGCCCGCCGCTTCGAAAATGTCTATGATCCTGTCCGATATTACTGCCTTGGAAAGAATCTGTTTTATCGCCGTGTCGAACTTTTCCTCGCTCTCTCTAGTCGTTCCAGTCGTCTTCGCTATGGCTGACTTGATCGCTTGGAAAAAGCCCACATCTTCCCTTATTTTCATCGCTCCTTCGTTGGGAACGGCGAGCGAGAACGACTTCAGGAGCCCCGCAGTCTCCCTCGCGAACCTTTCCTTCCTGCCCTGCTCCTTGAGGATGTGTTCCATTGCCTGGGGCACAAAAGATATTCTCTCGTTGGGTTTCAGCTCGAAGAACTTCCTGTAGTTGAAACCGTGGAACATGTCTCTGACGACCTCGTATTTCTCCTCCATGACAGCGACTGCTTTTTCTTGGTCCAGCGTTGGTTTCCCCTTTCCCCCACTTTCGGTATAGTTGATCAGCGCCTCTTTCAGATCCGCTCCTACGCCCATGTAATCAACAACCAGCCCTCCTTCCTTTCCTGGGTACACGCGGTTCACCCTTGCAATCGCCTGCATCAGAGTGTGGCCCTTGATCGGCTTGTCAAGGCACATGGTGTGAAGAGTGGGAGCGTCGAAGCCGGTCAGGAACATGTCTCTCACAATAAGCAATTTCAGCTCGTGTTCCGGGTCTTTGAAATTATCGCCGATTCTCTTTCTCCTGAACTTGTTTCTAATGTGCTCCTGCCACTCCTTTTTGTCCGATGCCGAGCCGGTCATTACGACCTTCAGAATGCCTTTCTCGTCGTCCTTGCCAATCCACTCTGGCCTGAGTTTCCGAATCTCGTCGTGGAGATCGACGCAGATCCTCCGCGACATGCAGACAATCATTCCCTTTCCTTCAAGGACGGAGGTCCTCTTTTCAAAGTGGTCTACAATGTCCTGAGCTATTCTGATGGTTCTCTTCGGCGAACCGGCGACCCTCTCAACTCTCGACCATTTGCTCTTCAGCTTCTCCCTACCCTCGACCTCCTCACCCTCAGTCACCTCCTCGAACTCGATGTCGATCTTTGGCCTCTCTTCCGGCTTGAGCTCGAGTTTGGCGAGCCTGCTTTCGTAATAGATTCTGACGGTGGCACCGTCGTCTACTGCCTGTTCGATGTCGTAAGTGTCCACGTATTTCCCAAAGACCGCCGGGGTGGAGCGGTCCGCCTTTTCTATCGGAGTTCCCGTGAATCCTATGAAGGATGCTCTCGGCAGAGCGTCCCTGAGGTACTTGGCGTAGCCATAGGTTATCAGGGTCTTGTCCTTCTTGGCCAAGATTTTCGCCGAGAAACCGTACTGGCTCCTGTGTGCTTCATCAGCGATAACGACGATGTTGTCCCTATCCGACAAGAGAGGGTGCCGTTCCCTATCTTCTTCTGGGAAGAATTTCTGAATAGTCGTGAACACTATGCCGCCTGAGCCTACGTTCAACAGATCCCGCAATTCTTTCCTGGAATTAGCTTGAGCTGGCTTCTGCCTCAAAATGTCCTGACACCTTCCAAAGGTCCCGAACAATTGGTCGTCCAAGTCGTTCCTATCCGTCAGCACGACGATGGTTGGGTTATCGAGTTCCCCTACGAGCTTGCCAGAGTAGAAAATCATGGTCAGGGATTTGCCTGACCCCTGGGTGTGCCAGACTATCCCTGCCTTCTTGTTGCCCTTCCTAGCCGCTACTGTCGACGCAAGGGCCTTGTTCGTCGCCCAGTATTGATGATAGGCAGCGAGTTTCTTCTTGGTTTCCTTGTCCTTTTCAAAGACGATGAAGTTTCTGACGATATCTAGAAACCTGCTCTTTTCGCACATTCCCCTTAAGAGCACTTCAATCTCCGTCAGCTCTTTCCTCGGCTTTTCACCCTCGATTGTCTTCCACTGCATGAACCTCTCTTTTTCCGAAGTTATCGTTCCCGCCCGCGCCTCTATCCCGTCGCTGATGACAAGAATTTCGTTGTACCTGAACAGAGTGGGAAGCTGGTCTTCGTAGGTCTGGAACTGATCATAGGCTGTCCAGATAGTGGCTTCCTCGTCGGCAAGATTCTTCAGCTCAATAATTAGAAGTGGAATACCGTTTACAAACAGAATTACATCTGGTCTCCTCTCAACATTGTTCTCGATTACTGTAAACTGATTGACTGCGAAGAAGTCGTTGTTCCTAGGGTTCTCAAAGTCAAATAGCCAGATCTTCTGGTACCTTTCTTCTCCTCCAGACTGGTAAGCAACATCTACTCCGTCAACGAGCAATTTGTGAAAACTCTCGTTATCTTCTATCAGTTTCTGGCTTTGAGTTCTGAGCAGTTGCTTTACCGCCTGCTCCCTCGTCGCCTCAGAGAGAGAGGGATTGATTCTTCGTATTGCTTCTCCTAACTTTTCGACAAGAACTACATCGCCATAGTCAGCTCTTAGTGCCGAGCGTCCGTCGGGAAGGTAGTACTCATTATCTCCCCTGATTATTTCGTAGCCCAAGTTTTCAAGAATTGTTAGAACATTTTCTTCTACATCTGACTCATGTATGACTCTCGACACATCTATCTGACCTCAACCGGAAACTCTGATTTCTCCTGACATCAATTTTGGGAGCAACATGTCACGCATCCGAGAGAGGCCTCTTGATTCCATCCCAATCTGGATCAGTTTCTCAATAATAGGACCCTGTATCTTGTCCATTCTTTCAATGGCTGTTTTATCAGGAACGAGAACCAAGGAACCCTTCAGATGGCGTCTCTGTATGTGCCCCATCGTTGTGGCCTTTCCCTCGGCTATGCGCCTATATTCTGGCAGAAAGTGGAGAATCCAGTAGTAGCAGAACCACTTCGGAAAATCTGCAGACGTTACTTTGAACAAGTGCTGGTTGAGTGCTCCTTTGCCGTCCGTCCAGATTACGGCTTCCAAACTGCCCGACCAAGAGAATAGAATGTCCCCATTATGGACAATGTACTCCTTCGGAATCTTTGAACTCGCCTTGTCTGTAGACTGAGATACTCCCTGTCTCAGCTCTCTAATCTTGATAACTGGCAAAACATCCGTTTCCTCCTCAGGAGGATAATTCTGCAGGGCCAATCCATTGAGAAAACCGGCAATCTCATCAATGGGTTTCGTTTCCCAACCTTTCGGTATCTCCTCCGCAAACCCTTCGTTGTAAACCATCTCTCCGCCCGAGGACTTGTACGGCTTGCCGTCCTCGTTGGGAAATTCAAAGTCGACAATCCAGTGCTTGAAGATCGTCTTAGCTATTGCTTCAAAAGTTTTGTTCATCTTCTGGTTCAGTCCGACCTTGTTGTCAAGCGAACCAAGAATAATTGCGATGGTGCGTTGCTCATTTATTGGCGGCAAATCGAATTCAAAGCTTTCAATTCGCTTAGGTGCAGTATGCAGGATCTTGGTCCCTGATGACGAAGTGAATAGCCACTGATTGAATTCATGCCACAAGAAGAGCCAATATAGAAAATCCGAATTCGCCTTATCTGGACAAGTAACTGTGACCTTCCCTAGTCTCTGGTTGTGAAGGTAAACCCGATCATCATCGGGCACACGAGCAGGTACTCCAAGTATTTCTCCTTCACTAGTCTGACACGTCATAACAAGCAAAATATCACCCGGACGTAATTCATAATCTGGCGGATACATGCCGCGATATTCTCTTATTTTCGTGGCGTCAAATCTGAAACCTCCTGAATACTCGAAATTTCCAATATTCACTACAATTGGTTTACCAGTTAGTTCTTCAGAAATGAATTCGGTCTTGAAGGGCCATCCATGTTTGATGGTGATGATATCCCCAAGTCGGACCCTTTTCCATCCTGATTTCTCCTCCACGCTCAACACTTCACAACTTGAACCCAACCTGTTGCAAATTTCTTCTTATTTCTGCATCCAGCTGTTGCGCTCTGTTCATTTGCTCCGAAAGCTCTGCAGCCAAGCGCTTCATCTTCTCTTGGAAGAGCTCTGCATCATCTTCCTCTTTCTCTGCTCCGACGTACCTCCCTGGGGTTAGAATCCATCCCTGCTTTCGTATTTCCTCCAACGAAGCAGATTTGCAAAAGCCGGAAATGTCTTGATACTTCTTACTCTTCAGCTCTCCCCTCCAAGCATGGTAGCTGTCTGAAATTCTCTTAACATCCTCGTCTGTAAACACCCTGTGCCTTCTATCAACCATCGTTCCAAGTTTTCGGGCATTAATGAAGAGAACCCGGTTTCTCCTGTCTCCGAATTTCTGGTTCCTCTTGTCGCGCGAAACAAACCACAGGCAAGCAGGAATCATCGTGTTGTAGAATAATTGGGACGGCAGGGCCACCATGCAGTCGACCAAATCGGCTTCGATCATGTTCTTGCGAATCTCTCCTTCGTTTGACGTGTTGGAAGACATGGAGCCGTTGGCTAATACAAAGCCGGCAATTCCGCTCGGGGAGAGATGATGAATGAAATGTTGTACCCAGGCAAAATTGGCATTCCCTTTCGGAGGAACCTCAAATTTCCACCTCACGTCTTCTTGCAAGAGTTCCCCGCCCCAGTCACTGTCGTTGAAAGGAGGATTGGCGAGAATGAAATCTGCCTTCAGGTCTTTGTGCTCATCATTGAGAAAACTTCCTTGGTTATTCCATTTCACTAAGTCCGACTCTATCCCTCTTATGGCCAGGTTCATCTTACACAAGCGCCAAGTTGTCTGATTGCTTTCTTGACCGTAAATCGAAATATCGCCAATTCTTCCGCCGTGTGCTTCAATGAATTTCTCGCTTTGAACGAACATTCCACCAGAACCGCAACAAGGATCGAAGATTCTGCCTTTGTAAGGTTCTAACATCTCCACCAGGAGTCTGACGATGATTCTCGGGGTGTAGAACTGGCCACCTTTCTTGCCTTCGGCAGAAGCAAATTGCCCTAAGAAGTATTCGTAGACTCTCCCGAGAATATCCTTGGTCCGGCTTTCTTTGTCGCCCAGACCAATTGTTCCTACGAGGTCAATTAGTTCCCCAAGTCTCTGCTTGTCCAGCCCGGGTCTAGCATAATTCTTAACGAGAACGCCTCTCAGAGAGCGGTTGTCTCTCTCGATAGCGTCCATCGCATCGTCAATCAGTTTGCCAATTTCCGGCTTCTTCGCGTTACTTTCCAAGTAATCCCATCTTGCCTCTTTGGGAACCCAGAACACCCTCCTGGAAACATACTCGTCGACATCCTCTGGGTCTGACGTTGGATCCTTCCTGAGCTGGTCGTGCACTTCGCTGAATGCGTCAGAGATGTACTTTAGAAATAACAATCCGAGTACAACGTGCTTGTACTCGGCGGCATCCATGTTGCTGCGTAACTTATCGGCGGCCTTCCAGAGCTTGTCTTCGAAGCCGAGATTGGCTCCGTTTGTTTTCTCTTCGATAATCTTGGTTTGTACAACCATTACGTACACCTACCACGCGAGTGATCGGAAGTATATTCGAAGCTAGATAAACTTCGAGGGTCCTTGGGATGCTCCTCAATTAGGGCGAAATTGGTCCTCGAAGAGTGTTTCGAGTTCGTCCATGTTGAGAAGTTGTGGAGGTCAACTTGTCGCAGGAGTGTGAAGTTGAGCCTAACAATCTTGCAGCGCAGCTGGTCCTGCAACTTTCTCCGGGCCCTAGGCGCGACGTATTGTTGGTGCATGATGCACCAATAGACGTACTTGACCCGGACCATCGCTCGGGACCTACTCCCTTTTCTGGTCCCGGGTGGTTGAGAGCCCTGGGGACCCTTTTGCCAGCTTGGATTTGGCGGTGCTAGGCTCGGCCCATGTCGAGTCTGGGCTCAGATGTTGGGGTCGTGTAACGTCTGATGTTGTTGGTTCTGGTTGGATCCAGGTGACGTTCTTGCGAACTGTAGGAGTTGGTAGTCCGGGTCTTGCGTCGTTGACTCCTTTGTCAGGTGGGGGTAGTGGTCCTTCTCGGGTCTTGTTCTTTGTCATTCTTTCACCTCGGTCCGGTTTCTCCGGATGACGATCTTCCGGATAGGGGTCTCTTGCTTGGGTTGGGCGCCTTCTCGCCATTGCTGGAGCCAGTAACGAGCCTCCTCTTGACTAGGCAGCTGGACCCTACCAAAGCGGCCGGTTTTGATTGCGTGG
>WNGI01006302.1_pt1 | contig 10764 bp, 14 predicted proteins | sample 5400621 | NCBI WGS metagenome assembly WNGI01 (sample SAMN13153374, study PRJNA577476) | soil metagenome | isolation source: 20 cm soil or saprolite under Garry oak tree replicate 1 | place: USA:California | collected 2016-06-15 | reverse complement strand
CGTAAGGAACCTCAGTGTTACCGTCAAGAAGACTGCCGGCTTGACAATGAAAACACTTGAGAGCATTCTTGGACTGGCAGATGGTGAAGAGAAGAATGGAAAAGTGAGCTTTCACACCATACTATCCAAGCAGTTGCTCATTGTGCTCAGCGAGCAGTGATATCAACAAAATGTGCCGAGATGGACTCGGAAATTCCACAACTGCTCGGAGTGTCAAAGGCCGTCCTCGAGAACGTCATATTTTGTCACCAAGAGGATTCATATTGGCCCCTTTCTGAACCTTCAGTGCTCAAGAAGAAATTCGACGAGATATTCGAAGCTACCAGGTGTGCTGTGACGTTTTCTTTCATGCGGTATTAGACAGACCAGTATCTTGATGCAGGTATACAAAGGCCTTGGATTCGATAAAGAATTTGCGGAAAGAACGCATGTCAGAGTTAAATGCTGAGAAAGAACGCCTGGTGTCATTGTCAAGAGAAAAGGCTCATGCAGACAAGCTCAAGAATCGTACATCAGAGCTCAAATCCACGATTGCTGCTAAAGAGGTTGAGTACGAACAGGCGAAAGATCAGCACGACAGCTTAGCAGAGGCAAATCGAAAGTTCTATGATTACTCCAGCAAATTTCGCGAAATATATCTCAAGGTAGAAAATCTTGAAGATAAAGAGCAACGTCTCCGTGGTGACAGGGACGAGGCGATATTAAGTCTTCAGAAGATAGAAGGTCTGTCCCTTTGTGTAATGCTTGACCAGCAACGAACTTTGCGTTTCAGGAACTGACGAAGAATTGGAGACGCGTCTTCGACACTTTGATGATCACATCAGTTCCCAAAAGCAGAAGAAACGTCATGAAGATACGCGCAAGCAAGATCTTGAAGATCAACTCGCAAACGTTAGAGAGAGCCACAATGAGTTGCTAGCGCGTCAAGGTGCCTTGACGGCGGAAGCGAACGTAAGAAAAGATGTTGTTGTTCGTTGTCTTTGCATAATTACTTTGTTAAGGCACAAAGTAAGCGAATGGAGGAACGGGAGCAGCTCATCCACGAAATCAGCGGAAAATATGATATCAAGGGTTTTGGTCATTCACCACTGGAAAGAGAGAAAGTCGTTGAGTTTATTTCGCGGCTCGGAGATGTCCAAAGGAAGCAGCGTGCAGAGCTTGAGAGACTTCAGGTAATCGGATTCTCTGTGGCGTTTGAATTACTGCCTAGCTTTTCTAGAATGACCTCAGGGCAAAGACGGGCGAGTTCAACGACAAATTCAGGCAACTAGGGAGCGAGCTCGAAGCGCGTAAGCTGCAGCGAGGCACCTTGCGTGACCAAATTGTATTCCCTCTACTTTTTATTGTTGTTGGCTTGCTCAATGTTGCATCAAGGCCGAACGCCAATCCACAATAGCAAACGCGGAGCGCAGTCTCGAAGAGCAGCAAAACTTGCAAGCCGAGCTACGTAGTCTTCAAGCCGACATCCAAGAAAAGAAGAACAGAATAGAAAAAATCAAAGGGGACATTTCATCGTCTAATTATGATCAGCGCATTCAAGAGAAGACGGACAAATTACGGGCCTTGGAGGATGTTAGGGAGCAACTAAGCTCAGAGATGCGTACTCTTACCATGCATGCGGATGCCGGGATCAAATTGGACCTCAAAAAGCGCGAAATTAATAGTAAAACAACAGACATTCAAAACTTGTTGAGTATGTTTTGTGCTCGGTTCCGCAAATCGCCTGACAGCACCACAGACTTGATGCTGCGAATATCAAATACCAAAAACTAACTGGAGGGAAGTCTTTGGCACCCGACAACATGGAGCGGGATATCGATAGCCTCATGGTGTCAGTCTATCCCATACCATTGCAGAACATAAGTAGAGCTGAACGTGGATCCGCAGAGCCAAGGAGCAGGAACAAAACCAATCTGAGCATCTCACTGTAACAACCGCGGGCAGTCTTCAAGAGATTGAAGCGACTCTGACAACCTTGAGGTCCCAAGTCCGGGCAAAACGAGAGGACATCAGCAGTCAGCATCGGTTTATTTGGTATTCTTAATCGCGGAGTTAATTTCGAACAGAGGCCGACGAAACTATTAGAAAAGCACTCGAGAGAGAGCAACATAAGTCTATTGCCGATGGTATTAAGACTGCAACGGATCAAGTGGAATATTATCAAGGGTATGGACAAGGAACCATAGACAAATCTACGTGTTAACTTTCATTCAGACAACTTGGAAAATCCAAAGAGACCAGCCAAGTCTACGAGTCCATTCTCCGCAAGGGCAAAGATGAGCGCATTTGCAATGCCTGCAATCGACCGCTTAAGGCAAGCGAGATGGCCGCCTTCGAGAAACACGTGAATCATTACCTTCATCTGACCTGAGCTTTGACAAACGCACTTCGTACAGGTAAACGGCCTTATAGAAGATGCCAAAGACGAAGTAGAGCCTGAAGCCGCTGATGATCTGGCTGGGTGGCAAGAGGAGCTTAAAGTGTTGCAAAACATTCGCCCAATGGAAGCATTGAGAAACCAGATGAAAATCAAGGAGATTCCAGACTTAGAAGAACAAATCAAGAAGCATGAAGGATCACTTCCCCGGCTTAGCAGCGATGCCGAAGAGGTAATTTCTGCACTTTGTCTCATTCGTGCCTCTAATTTCATCTAGGCAAAAGAGAATTTGGAAAAGATAAAGAAGGATTTGAGAGACATTCAATCGATCAAACAACAGGCGGGGACTGTCTCGAGATTGCAACGAGACATAGATCGTGCAAAGCAGGAAATTACCTCCTTGGAGATCGATCTTGCTTCTGCTGGATCAACTAAGACGACAGAAGAAGTTCACGAAGAACTCGAAACAATCTCTTCAAACCTGTAATTTCTTCCCTCTAACTGTTTTTCGTGTAGCTGAAGATTCTTTAGACGCATATGTGATAGGGAACGGCAAAGCCTGATGCAGGAGCGTGATCGTCAACAGGTCGCCTTGCGTGCGCAGGAGAATGCTTTTCACAAACTGGAACTCGAAGAACGGGATATGACTACTAAGCTCCAGGAGATGACTAAACTCGAAGAGCAAATAATTACCTACAGGAAAGATGTGACGACGTTCACCGGAAGATTGAAGGTAAATCAAGGTCCGACAATTACCTCGTTTATATAGCTAACTTTCCACGCAAACAGGAAGTCGAGGTTAATATCGCAGAAGCTCAGGCTCCAATAGATGCACTGCACCAGGAATTCAAGCGTACAGAAGGAGAACTAAATGCCAGAATTATGCAAGCACAGAATATAACTCAAGAGCTTAATATTGTTGTTGATAAACTGAACCAAGTCAACAAGAACGTTGAAAGGTGAGCGTGATGTATATTTGAAATCTTTTTCTGACATTCGTCATCTGGTCCTAGGTATATCAAAGAACGGCGTGAGCGGGAGCTCGAATCCTGCAATGAAATGATCGAACAAAGAGATTCTTTAATAAAAGAGCTGAACGAAAACATCGAGGAAGTCAGAAATACCATGTCAAAGATTGATAAAGAAATCAGCGACAGCGGTTCAACAATTGCCAATTTGCGAGAGAATATACGTGTCAGGAAAATTGAAAAAGAGATTCAGAGGACACGGGAGGAAATAGCTACGTATGATATGGAGGAAGCCGCAAAAGCGAAACGCAACTTTGATAGTAAATGGGATGTTGCCAAGAAAACAGAAGATGAATTGAAAACGGCGGTAAACCAATCTATATCGTTTGGAAACTCGCCGTCTTACATTGTCCGTTTTGCCAGTACTCTAAAATTGATGGTGAACTTGTATCTCTCAAGTCCCAGCTCCAGTCGTTGGAGTCGGATTTTAAAGAATTCAAGGACGTCAATAAGAAGTACACTGATCAATTGATCAGAGTTAAGGTAATTACTCTGCGTGACAAGAAAATGCTGGTACTACGCAGATCAGATGTCAGATATGGCCAACAATGACTTGGAGAAATACGCAAAAGCATTGGACAAGTGAGTACTTATTATAACCAGCTTCATATACTGCAACATCAACCAGTGCCATCATGAAATACCACACGCTAAAAATGGAAGAAGTGAACGATACCATGAAACACTTGTGGAACAAGACATATCAAGGAACTGGTGCGTGTCACATCTAAGGGAAGGGTGGTTTCTGAAGGGTACCTTTTATCTAGACATCGACGGCATAAGAATACGGTCTGATATCGAGGGCGGAGCATCCAAGAGATCATACAACTATAGGGTACGAAAAACTTGTGGATGGTTTCAATCAGCTGACGAAGCACGGTAGGTTGTAATGGTCAAAGACCAAGTGGAGATGGACATGCGTGGACGGTGTTCTGCTGGCCAGAAGATGCTCGCGTCAATAATCATCCGGCTAGCACTTTCCGATTCGTTTAGTCAGAATTGCGGAATCCTTGCATTGGATGAACCAACTAACGCCCTCGACATTGATAACATTGACGCCCTCGCGTCTAGTCTTATTGAGTTGGTGATCATTCCTTAGTTTTCACCTTACACAACTGACAGTCGTCTAGTATCATAAACGAGCGCAAAAACCATTCCAATTTCCAGCTAATCATTATCACTCATGACGAGAATTTCCTTCGCAAACTTGGTCAAGCGAACGTCATGGAAAACTATTGGTGTGTTGCATGCAACTGTTACGACAGGGCAATTGGCTTACGTCGCACCAGGCGTATTTCGAGGGATGCTAGACAGAAGTCTGCAATTTCAAGGGAGAGATTCAGATGATGCTTGTCAAGTTTGACATACCATGCTATCATCTGATCTTGCTATTTGTTACTTTCTTTATTGAGACAGGCCAGGGCTGATATGTAGGGTGAAATACATAATGTGCTATTGAACAGCAGACGATGAGCGACATTTGTTCGAGCATGTTCAGCTTCCTCCTGCTGGCGTTCCTGGGCAGCCGCTAATTATCAACCGTAGAAGGATCCCAAGGCTGTAGAGGGAGGCGGACAGGAAGTTGTAAGGGGTGTCGCCGAACAGGCATCCTCGGATTTGAACAAAACGTTGAACGCAACTATTCACAAGCTGAGGTAGGCTCAGGTTGGTGGCGCGTCTGAGTACTGCCGCCAGATCCGTTGCAGTGACCATCCTGAGGACATATTTCACGAAGTGGCTGTGAGGAGTCGACCTTACTCTATTGCGAAACCAGATTGAGGAATCTCTTGACATCGATATCGCGCTAATTCCTGAAGTGATGACTAGGACTTGGGCGTATAGATCCTGGGAGTATATAAAAAGCGCCGGTGATTCTGGTGATGACTCTAAACAGCCGCGCCCCGGCCCGCTCAACCTCAACTCCACGAGTATGCTACATCTCGAAGCCCATCCTGTGGCCAGGAACAAAGCCGTTGCCCTATCTGACATACGTCCAGGGACTTGTATTCTGCAGGAAGTAGCCCTCGCCGGCATCCTACTTCCCGCAGAGAAGGGTCGCAGATGCGATGCCTGCTTCAGAGGTAGCTCTGTCAATGGTCAACTCAAACGATGTTCTGGATGCGCCTCTTACTGGTACTGCAGTGCGGAATGTAAGAAATTGGTAGAGCATCGATAACGTCATTCGGAATAACGATCGATAGGCCAGAGTGTCCACTGGACGTTGGTGCATCGACAGATGTGCAAAAAGTATGCTCGTTTCACAGCATCCTCTAGCTTTCAGGGTCTATCTGAACACGAGAAGATGGATGCTGTCTTGCTGTCCCATCTGGTCGTGCAGATTGGGAATCAAACCTCGCCGCTCGATGATACAACATCTCCTATGGCCGTCTTCCTCTCTTTACTTCCAGGACCTGCGTCCAATACCCATATACCGCCCGTCTGCACTGTCCCGTCCTCAAGGAGAGATATCCTTAACGACCTTTATACCCGCTTTGGGAATAATAATTTCGCGATCCAGTCCCATCTTGATACCATTGGTCATGGAATATTCCCCAACGCAAGTCGCTCCTTCAATCATTCTTGCGTGCCCAATGCTGCAGCAAGGTATCAATTCATGCAAGGAAAACAAGCTACTGTGGAAGTCATTGCATTGCGTGACATCTCTGCGGGAGAAGAGGTAAGTCTGGGGTTCTTGAAAGCCTCATGCGTGAGCTAACTTTCTCGTTGTAAGATATGTGTGACGTACTTGGATCCTGCACTTCTTCAGTCCCGGCAGCGGGTCTTTGAGCTCACTTATGGTTTTGTCTGCCGGTGCCAGTCGTGTCAGGACCTGCGCCGATTGGGTCTGTTACCTGAACCACCTGGAGATGAAGAGGGAGTCACGAAGCTCGGAAAGGCACTACAACTGTACATTGGTCTGGAGGATGACGTTGGTCCTTCTTTACCATGCAAGACTTTTGATTCGCTACCGGAATGGTTGTTGCCTGTTTTGCAAGAGAGTTATACCACTTCGCTATCCGAAATTTTCAGCAGAACGTCGCATGAAGGTGATTATCCACGGGCAAACAAGACTGGTATGATGCTTCTGGCCCTTTACCTATTGATATACCCCAAAAATTATCCTCAGATCGGTGAGTTTATATTTTATTTCTCGACTAATCTGGACGACAATTCGTAAAAAAAGGCGTTCATCTGCTTGAGATGGCGAAAACGCACTGGAATCAACTGGTCACGTCGCAGTTCGGCCAGATCAGAGAGCGCGCTGTCAAGGAAAAGATTCAAAATCTGCTGCGTCACGCTCGTAATATTCTCAATGTTTTGGGTCCTGAAGGGGACGGTCAAGGGCGTTTGGAAGAGGTAGACGTGTTACAAGGATTACTAGACCAACCAAATTCTCTGAACTAGCTCGAAAGCAAAATAATAATATTCCGTTATCGACTACCATACCTGGGAACCAAAATAAATGTAAATGTAAATCACGCTTCGTCTCGGAAAAGCCGTTTTCTGAGGCACTGTATGAGTAATTGCTCGTAAAACCCTAAATTAAGACTCACAATATCACCGGAGCTTCACTCAATATCGTAGGGCCGCCAACTAATTCCCTCGTCCATACATCCCGCATGAACCAGCCTATGTGGCCCACCGCACATCCGACTAAGTCTCCTGCAGCTGCTTTCCATGTGCCGTTCAAAACCCATGCAAATACAACGAGAGCTATGGGGAGATAGGGGGCAGTAATGGTGATAAGGCCAAAGAGCGAGATAGGAGTGGACGGATGACGTCGTGACCACAGGTAGATAGGAACGAATGCCAGCGGAGCTGACAAGAAAGGAAGGTTGAAAAGGGGGGATAAGGCCTGCGGAAAATCAACGATTGTGTATTGAGAGTGCGAGGGAAACCTACAAGAAGCATGGCTGAGGATAGGAGGAGGAGCCAAAAGTAGTCAGCTTTCCGATTAGAAAACGAAGATTCTTCCAACATCCTGCTGTATCGCATGCTATAAAGAGCTGCGTCAGCCTATCCGTGAAAAGAGAGATGGGACATACAAGAAAAACAAATGGAATACAAAATCTAATGAAATGGATCCAAAATAAAAGAAGTTGGTAATGGGTCGCCATAGCTGGAAGAGAAATGATTGTTAGCAGTGGACTATGTGCACTAGTATTGTCAGCGCATACCTGAGCGTTCAGAAAAGTGCTTTTGGGGCTGAAGTACAGCTGAAGAGGAGTGACCAACTGACATTGCTGTTGCGCAAATTAGAACGACTGACACACTCGATTCAGTACGAACATACCACAGCGAGGCTGGTGAGGACGGAGAGGGCGAGCCAGGCCCTTGTAATTGGGGGTATCTGAACGATCCAGGCCTCAATCCCGACTGGCATGGTAGACGCTGAGCGCTAAGTGGCTGCGCGCTGACACGTAGCCGAGTCGCACGTCGGAAACTTTTTACTCAAGGCACATGGTATGTAGGACATTATGTACACATTAACGATCTGAAACTTGACTTTCGCTCCCCTATACAAGTCGCTCTTTTTTGTACCCTATCAAGAATGGCTTCTTCGTTCAAAATCCTCCAGTCCATTACAGCCGGCAAGTTACAGGAACTCGACAAGCAGAGTGACGCGTTCCGATCCCATGCCCATGCTCTCGCCGAAGCCAAGGCCACTCCCGACCTAGTAGCGAAGGTCGAGCTCACTGTCGTCAAAGGTGTCCTGGATCTGGATAGTCTCGAGTCATGGCTCCATCAGGCGAAACAGGATCCCGCTTTCGAGAAAGCCAATCTAGAGAGATGGGCCGACACTCTCGAGACCCATATTCGCCAGGCTATCACGCGCTTCGATTGTGCGAGACTCTTTAGTGATCTTTTTAAGGAATGGATAGCCAGCGGCGATTCAGCTCTAGACATTACCGCCGGTGAGCATGGCAAGGAATCTAGTGGGTATGTCAACGCCGGAAGGGAAGAGAAGCAGGAGCAGTTGGACCGATTTAAATCGCTTGTGTTCGAAGAAAAATCAGTTGACACCAAGGCTCTGCGCTCTTATCTCAACAAGGTCTTCTCTGGCAAGGATGATCGCAAGGAACTGAAGAGAATTCGTAGAGAGATAAAGAATTGCTGTGATGATATTATCTATATAACGATCGACAAAAATGACGTTGTGAAAGCTATCGATGCATTCCTATCTGGCCAAGGTTCCATCAGTGACGACAACCTCACAGCATTGAGGGAATTGCGGCGAAATGATACCCTTTTGACCGAGCTAGCAAGTGTGCTGACTATGCGACTCGCGAGTATCGGCACATGGTCATGGCCTGCAGAAGGAGTTGCCGTTCAAATGCGCCGCCATCTCAACGGTAAATATATGCACGTACCTTTGTTTCTCATTCCACGAGCATTCGACTGACATTATGCTAGGGCTTTTACTGATGACCCTGATGTTATTGACGCTTTGCTGCTCCACTATATTGGTCACTTATTGCAAGAAGAATCGTTCTTCATGTTTGTTTCAGAAGCTTGGGAGTCGAGATTGCCAAAAATGTCTGAAAGGGAGAAAGAACGATTGGCATCCCAGTTATCGAATGGACGGGTGCCAATTGAACACGAAATTGTACAACAAACATGTTGTCATCTACTCAAACTTCGAGTGGTTTGGCACATCTCTTCCGCATGCAACCATCCTCACCGTTCTCGAGTTCTTTGGAGTCCCAACGGGATGGCTGGATTTCTTTAAAAAATGGCTCGCAGCTCCTCTTCGCTTCGTTGACAGCGACAACAGCGATGGAGTGAGGCTGCGGAAGCGTGGTACTCCATTTAATCACACACTTAGCACGTTTTGTGCCGAGGCAGTGCTGTATGTCATGGACTTTGTGGTCGATCAGGCTTCAAATGGCTTGCAACTCTATCGATTGCACGATGACCTGTGCTTATTACATTCCGATGCGACCAAGTGCACCCGCGCTTGGAAAGAGATGAACACTTACGCAAATCTGATTGGTCTCACATTTAACAAGGAAAAGACCGGATCTGCCTGCGTAGGATACGATAAACAGACAATCGCGGGTCTCCCATCCGGACATGTCCGTTGGGGTATGTTGAAGTTCGACCCGAGTCAAGGTCGGTTTACAATAGACCAGACTCAGGTCGACACCCACATTGAGGAATTGCGTCGTCAGCTCAATGCTACCAAGTCCATTGTCGGTTGGATCAACGCCTATAATAAGTACTTGGCATTTTTTTACCGCAACTTTGGCGGCTACCCAGCGCGATGTTTCGGAGAGGACCATCTCGACGATTTGTTGAAGACGTTCGCTAGAATTCAATTTGAGCTATTTAAAGACACAGGAAACAAGAGCGCGGTGGCATACCTGCAGGAACGCATCGCGAAGAAGTTTGGCATCAGCGATCTGCCGGAAGGTTACTTTTACTTTCCGACCGTCACCGGTGGATTAGAGTTGAAAAATCCGTTCATTGAGCTATGCTCTATCGAGCGCCAAAAGTTCAAAGATATTTTTGAAGTGGGGTTACAAGAAGACAAAAAGTCATACCAGTTATACAGAAGCAAGCAGAGAATAAACCATTATTGGTCCGGATCCGAGGATTTCATGTCCTATGAAGTATTTTTATCTCTTCGCGATGTCTGGGTACCAACCTGGGGGCGCCAGTACGCGGAAGCGCTGATGGATTATGATGTACGGAAAATCAATATGACATCTGCAATTGATGCTGCTTTGCGGTCGAGCAAGCATTGGACCGACCCGTGGGATAAGTTGGACGAGAAAGACAAGTGGCTTTTGGTGCTGTATGGCGAACAATTGATGGACAAGTTTGGGGCGTGGTGGACTCGGATTTAATTCCCGAGGGCGTGGTGGGGTTGTTCAAACGCTCGAGAATTCAATTGGACGAGTAAAAGAAAAAAACAGTTTGTATTTTTATTCCGTTATAATCAACTGTCTATCGCCTCTATCATACAATCTCCCTCTATCATACAACACGTCATGCACCCCTGTTTCTGGCAGTGCTTACATCCTTGTTGCATGGTCCTGCGAGACGCATAAAAATGCATAGGGCTAGTCAATCCGCACACTTAGTACTCGCCGAGTCACCGACTGGATCAAAAAGATCGATAGTAGAACGTACTACTAAGGACTAAAATACTAACCAGGCGGCGCTTTGTGACACTGCCAAGCACGCCGTGTATCACGGATCCGACATGATGGAAAATATCCGTGAAACATGACGAACGTTGAGTTGGGCACCGGTACCGGTGTGACTGTGTTCAAAATTTCAAATTGTACGTAAACTCCGCCCTCGACATATATGACTCGCCGTCAGTGCGTCTTGTGATTCAGTGATTATCAT
>WNGI01006300.1_pt1 | contig 10764 bp, 11 predicted proteins | sample 5400621 | NCBI WGS metagenome assembly WNGI01 (sample SAMN13153374, study PRJNA577476) | soil metagenome | isolation source: 20 cm soil or saprolite under Garry oak tree replicate 1 | place: USA:California | collected 2016-06-15 | reverse complement strand
CTTTGCGCTGCTGTTTGTCGATAATAATCAGTCGTACACCCGGCGCCCGGCGGGCAATCTCAAATACTCGCCCGTCAGGTTGCGTAACGTGCACCAGCTCAAATAATTTTCCGGTGGCGTGGATGTTTTCACTCATACTTGCCTGACAGTATACAAGCTTTTGCTATACTTACCTATGTTATGGAAATACTCGATCCACGCGAACGACCAGAGAAGCCAACACCAGGCCTAGTCGTAGCAACCTACGACGCCGTGGCAGCTGAGTACGATGCCAAAGCAGCCGAACGAAAAGCGGTTAGCAAAGTGCTTATCGACCGGCTAGCACAGTTCATCCCCGAAGGCGGCAGCGTACTAGACGTCGGCTGCGCCGTGGGTGTGCAAGTAGAGTGCCTGCTTGAGGCCGGCTACGACGTAACTGGCGTAGACATCTCGCCACAAATGGTTGAGTTTGCCCAGCGCCGCAACCCGCAAGCACGAATCTTAGTCGGCGACGTATTCTCGCTGCCCGAAGGCGACGCTTACGATGGCATTCTGGCTCTGGCCTTCATCCATCTCTTCCCCAAAACTGCGGTGGCCGAAATCATGGCCAAACTCAAAACTTTTTTGGCTGAAGATGGCGTGCTACACCTTACCACCACCCTGGCCCAACAAAGCCGCGAAGGCTGGGAAGAAAAACAAGATTACCAAGGCGGCCACGGCCGCTTCCGCAAACACTGGACGCATGAAGAGCTGGTCGCGTTTTTGCGCAAAAACGATTGGCGTATTCTGGACGACTACCTGTTGCGGGACAGCTTTGAAAAGGAGTGGATGAATATTACCATCACCGCTAGCTAGCCCACCTGCAAATTTATACTAGCTGCGGGTCGCTCAGCTCTATACCCACAAAGCCGTGCTTGCGAATGAGCTCGGGGTAGCCGGGAAAGGCGTAATACGCAGCGACGCGTTGGAGCTCTAGCAGCTCACTGCCGCCCGTCAGCATTGGCTGAAAATGCTCGCCCAACACCCCTGACATACTATACACACCATGCACATTCGGCGCGAAAAGCACGTCTTCGGCCGTGCAGGTCATGGTCGCGTTCGCAGGCAGGCCCAGTTCAATCGCTTGCGCGGCAAACTCGGGCTTGTCTTGGTCAAGAGTGAAACGCACGGTGTCGCCTTGGCGAATATCAGCATAATTTTTGTCCGAATTGGGGTTATAGGCGCGCCCTTCATAAAACTTGATCTGACGCAAAATAGCGGCGAAGTATATTGGATACAAGTGCATGTCAATAATACGCGGTTCGCGTGGCACCCCAAGAGCACCAGTGCGGCGCTCATCCCAGGCCTCTTGTTTGGTTTGGCGCAAAACCTCACACATTGGATCGGTCGAGCGAGCATAGGCTAAATCAGAGCACGAGTCCAGCACTTCCTGACTATGCAGCTTGCAATCCCGCGCGAAACTAACATAACTATACAGCCGCTCCAAAAGATCGTCCGGCTGCATAAAGCCGTCATGATACAAAAGCCTATATACTTGCTGCAGCGTTTCCTCCACCGGTGAAAGTTCTTGAGTACGTTCCCGGCGACGTAAAAAGTTTGGTCTGTCCATAGGGCCGCTATTATAGCAACGGCGACGGCCGAAAAATAGTGAAAACTATTTCAGCTACACTTAGCCAGTAACTAGTCAACCAACCCCTGTTGCTTTAGCTTGGGCAATACTTCGTGACCGAATATGCTGCCGACTTCGACGTCTTTAGGCAGTTCGGAAGTCAGCCACATAACTTCTTCAACCTCGTTGCTCGGATGAATATCACCCTGCCATTTTTTGACCACAAACACTTGCATGTGCACTTGCTGGCCGGGGTGGTTGGCGGCGGTGGCGGAAAAGTTACCGAAGGGTTGGAGGTCTTCGGGCTGCACCGTGATATCAAACTCCTCTTTCAGCTCGCGTATCAGGGCTTGCTCGGCGCTCTCGCCATCTTGCAATCGCCCGCCCGGCGCAATAAAGGCCGGCTTTCCCACCGAGCGCTCCACTAGCATTTTTCGGTCCCTCAAAATAATACCGGCGGCTTTATAAATATCACCGCGGCCTTCGCGCTGAGCCTCGAGCGCCGTGGCGACCAGGTGTTTGCAAAAGAGTTTGGGGTCGGAGGTGCAGGTGCATGCCCAGTACAAATTTCCATCGGCTAGCTCCAATGTTGTGCTGCGCGTGGTCACGCCCGGCGCCTTCACTTTGGCCTCGATTTTCTCCGGCTTGAACGTGCCAAACATTACCTCGCCACTAGCCCACAGCTCGTGCCCCAAGCGAATGTTCGACCGCGTGGCCAACTCGCGCACATCGTCGTCTTTTACTAGGTCGATTATTGCTTGTTGCATAACCACAATTTCCTCCCAATATTCGTGCTAATCCTGATGACGTACATTCAACTCACCTGCATATATTCTGAAACGATGGTGATAATTTCACGCACCGGCTCATTACAATTCTTGAAAAGCAACTTATCATACACATCGTCGCCATATTTGCGAATCGCATCACTAATTAACGCATGAACAAATGATTGCGTTGCGCCTGTAACGCCTTTAAAATCAAGCTTGATAGTCCCTCCCTTTGCTAATTCGGGCATGATTTGCCCAAGACGAACATCACGTGCAACGTCTTTATTCTCGGCGAAAGAGCCAGCTTTCTTTTTGATTGAGATTATCACTTCCTACTCCCTTTCTTTAAATAAACTTAGGCTGTTTATAGCGTGCTTTGCGCCGTTCTTTGACCGTTTGCGTGACTGTCTTGCCAATAACGCTCAGCAGGGTCGTGAATTCATTGGTTTGATCAAGGGTAATATCAATACCCACAACCGTGCCAGGAAAATTAGGGGCCCTGTTAGTCTCTGCGTGTTTGTCGTCATCTGGATTAGCCCTAAGCCGCGGTAGGCGCTTAGTTGGGCGGCGTTTTAGCAATCGGTATATACCCTTGCCGCTATAGATAAGAAAATAATCTCTCCCAACCATTGCCATAGACTTGATAAAAAAGAGTCCCGCTCCTGCGTTGCTATCTGTTCCCCCTTCGCGTTTTGTCGTGCCCGTAATGCCCGGCGTGAGGGCAAGTTTTATTGCGTCTATATCTGTTCTTGCGGGCCAAGACTGTGTGATGGTCTTCCATATGCCTACACCAGTGTCGCACAAACCGAGCCGAATGATGTTTGATTTCTGATAGTATTGCGCGGCAACTACTGCACCATTTTTTGACTCGGAATGCTCCAAAACATTGCGCACTAATTCACCAACAGTGTATTTAATCGCATCTGCCTGTTGGGGAGCTAGATGCAGCAACGGAATCATCTCGGTAATAAACTTAGTCTGCTCAGTCTGAGTCTTTATAACTGTTAGCGGTATGAAACGTCCTGCTGGTTCATGTTCGGAAATAGAAAACGGCGACGGAATACCGAGTATCCGAAAAAGTCCCATGCGATCAAGGTAATGACCCGACGGCGCAATTACATTATCAATTCTGATGTTTTCAGACTTTATAGTCATACCCAAAGCGGCAATCATTGTTAATACTACAGGGTGCACATTAATCCACTTATCATGGGTTGTTATTTCAAGTCTATCCGGATTGCTCGAATCAAAACTACGCAAAAAAGCGTCAAAGTTACGCAAGTAATCATCATTGGATAGATGTATCTTCATATTATTATTTTACCGGTAGAGTACATTTTTGTAAATATGTACTCTACTGGGAAACCTACCTCTATAGTTCTCCCCAATTCTTACCACTAGTAACATCCACCTTCAAATGCACCGGCAGCGGGTGGATGCCTTCCATGGTTTCCTTGAGCACTTTGGCGACTTTATCGGCGTTTTGCTCAGGGGTTTCGACCAGGATACTGTCGTGAATTTGCAGCAGTTGCTCGCCGAGGCCGTCAAGCGCTTTTTCGACCTCCAGCATAGCCAGCTTCATTAGGTCGGCTTCGGTGCCCTGGATAGGCATGTTCATGGCGGCGCGTTTGGCGGCTTCGCGCACCGCAAAATTACTCGACTTTAGATCGGGCGTGGGGCGGCGGCGACCAAAGATGGTCTCGACATAGCCTTCCTTCAGCGCCTTTTGCACCGTACTAGCAATATAGTCGCGGATTGGCGCGCGCAGCTCAAAGTATTTGCGAATAAATTCTTTGGCTTCGGCAAAGGTCATGCCGGTGGCAATGCTCAAGCCATGTGGGCTCATGCCGTACAAAATACCAAAGTTCACCACTTTGGCGTGGCGGCGCTGGATTTTGGTGACTTCATTCAGCGGCACATCGTAAATTTGGGCGGCGGTTTTGGTATGCACATCGACGTGTTTATTGAAATCTTTTATCAGCTCTTTGTCGTCAGCCATCACGGCGCTCAGGCGCAGCTCGAACTGGTTGTAGTCGGCGCTGACGAACACATTGCCACGGGCGGGCAAAAAGGCGCTGCGAATAGCCTGGCCAATGTCGGTGCGAGTAGGAATATTCTGCAAATTGGGGTCGCGCGAGCTTAGCCGGCCGGTGGCGGCAACGTCCAAGTCATAGGTGGTGTGCAGCTTGCCCTGCTTGTCGACCAGCTTGGGCAGCGCATCTATGTAGGTGCTTTTTAGCTTAGTGTACTCGCGGTAGGTGGTAATGAGGTCGATTATCGGGTGCAGACCGCGCAGCTTGTCCAGCTCGCCTGCGCCCGTTGAATAACCGGTTTTGCCTTTTTTGACCCCCGCAGTCGGCAGACCGAGCGTGTTAAACAAAATACCGCCAAGTTGTGCCGGTGAGCTGATGTTAAACTCACGGCCCGCTAGCTCGTAAATTTTTTGTTCGAACTCACGGATGCGCGTCTCGAACTTTTTACTCATTTCGTGCAGGTATTTGCTGTCAAGCAAAATACCGCGATGCTCCATTTTGGCCAGCAAAGGAATCATCGGAAAGTCGATATCGGTGGCCAGTTTTTGCAGTTTGGGCAGTTGGTCGAGCTGCGAATTTTGGTCGTGGTAGGCTTCCCAGATAGCCGAGACCACTTGAGCCGGATCGGCCATATCCAGCGTGCGGCCGCGCAGGTCGCCAAGCTCGCGCGAGCGCTCCAGCGAGTTCAAAATAAACGCCACGATGCGCGTATCGTGCTCAACCGGGCTCGGCCATTCAATACCTTCGGCCAGCAACGAACGAAAAATCCCCTTCAGGTCGTGGCCAATGACTGGACCGTTGCCCACAGCAGCCAGCATCTCGCGGGCCATGTCGCTTAAGCCGCCTTCGCCATAAGCAACGACAGATGTGTCTTTGGCGGTCGGTTTAGCCGCGTCCTCGGCGCTGCCACCTTCCAGCAAGGACACCACGCTGTAATAACCGGCGATCGGGCTAACCCACAGCGTGGTTCCCTCGGGGTTGAGGGCGATCGCGCGCGGCTTACCAGCCTTATAGTCGGCCGGATCGAACTTCTTTTTTTTGATGGCGGGGAGTTCACGTTCCTCAATAGTCTGCTCGGCAGCGGCTAGTGCTGTTTTGCTTAGTCCCGCTTCGGCTTGGCGCAGCAGGTTGCGGAACTCCAGCTTGCGCAGCATGGCCACAAATTCTGGCGTCACGCCATCGTGTAATTTGGCTTTGGTAAGGTCGAGTTTAACCGGCGCGTCGACTATTAACGTAACAAGTTTTTTACTCAGATACGCCATGTCTTTGTCGCGTTCGAGTTTGGCTTTCAGCGTGGGTTTTAGATCGTCCAGATGTTGGTACACACCGTCGAGTGTTTTGTACTTGCTAATTAATTCCAGGGCGGTTTTTTCGCCCACGCCGCCGACGCCCGGAATGTTGTCACTCGAGTCGCCCTTTAAGGCCTTCACGTCCACCCACTGGTGCGCGTCCACGCCATACTTTTCGCGGAACGATGCTTCGTTGAACAAATCGATATTGGTCAGGCCTTTTTTGAGCGTAAAAATGTGGGTGTGCGAGTTGACCAGCTGCAGTACATCCAGGTCGCTGGTGACCAAATAGCTTTCTATCCCCTCTTTGCCGGCCTGTTTGGCAAAGGCGGCCATTAAATCATCGGCTTCGTAATCATCGGCTTCGTACAGTGGCCAGCCCAGGCTCTCCAACAGATCATATAAAATAGGTACTTGCTCGTAAAAATCTGGCGGCGCGGGCTTGCGGTTGGCTTTGTACTGCGGGTAGAGCTTAAGGCGCGAGCGAATGTTGGTGTGGCGCTTGTCCCAAGCCACGCACACATAGTCGGGCTTGAGCTTCTTCACGACCTCTAGGCTCAGCACGGCAAAGCCATACACGCCGCCGGTCGGCGTGCCGTCTTTAGTGCTTAAATTGGGCATGGCGTAATAGCCGCGGTAAAACACGGATTTGCCATCGATAATTACTAGGCGTTTGGTCATGGTATAAGTATAAACCAGCTGCGGATATTGGGTAGTACTTGGGCGGGCTGGTAGGGCAAAGACACTTCAGCGTCCCGTCCCACCAGCCACGCCACCGTTGTATAGCCGATATTGCCTAGGACCGGGGGCGCCTTCCGTCGGCATTCCTCAGCCAGCGTGGTCGACCCTGGCGTCGGAGGTTGGCCATGGCTCGAGCAGCTCCCCTATCGCCCCGGGCATTGAAGGCTCTGCCCATTTTCCGGAAACCGGTCGCCGTGAAGACACTCCGCAATTGCTCCTGACGACCCTGCGCGCACACGTTCGACACGTGGTCGAGCAGTCCGGGCACACCCGCTTGCCTTGGACTTCTCTTCATCTTGAGCTCCCTTCGGGGTTTGTTCGACGCTGTGTCATCCCTGCTCCCTTGGTCGGTGTGAATCAGGCTTCAGCCAGCCACTAGTGAATACTCGCCTGATACCGGGTCTATAGTACCATAAGAACGGTAATATAAAGGAGTCCCTATGTCCCACCCGAACGCCCAGCACGCCGCCGAGCAGACCGCCAACGAGCTATACAAATCACCAGAGCAAACAACCATGCAGCGCTTTTTTGCCGAAAGCCTGCTACCGGTAGATATCTTGAATAATGCCGAAATCGCCCCGCTGGTTGCCACCACTCTGCACCTTGCGGCAACTAGCCTTGGCACCGTCGAATCGCAATTCGGCTCGGACGCCCTCCATCCCAAAATCATTAACGGCCGGGTAGAACGTGGTGTGTTGGCGACCTACCACAACAGCACCCACACCCAAAGCATGATGATGAAGTACTCGCTGGCGTACGCCAATTTGTGCCGGATATATGATGGACCGGATAGCTACAGCAACGAAGATTTGGTACTGCAGGTCCTGGCTGCGGCCGGCCACGATATTGTACAGGGAGATGGCCGTGGCGAGGACGAACGTCAGTCTGCGGAATTAGTAGTGCAGCTTATGGAGCAAAGCCAGTTTGGCTACACCCAAGCGCAGCGTGACAAAGTGTATCACAGTATTTACGCTACCACATTTAATCCCCTCACCAAGCAGCAGTCGGTCGAAGCAACACGCCCCTTTTTGCCCATGCAGAAAGCAACTGCCATTGGCGACCTCTTGTCTTTGTGCCGCCCACACGGTCCGGTGTATGGTATAGCGCTTTCGGTTGAGACATTTATGTTGCAAGAAAGCAACTACGGCCAAATCTTACGCCACGAAGCCGAAAAAACAGGCTTCCCTGTCTCCGACAGCAACCTCATCGACTGTTTACAGTTCTATGACCAGCGTCCGCTCCTGAGAGAAGCATATACAACTCACCTCCAAGGGCAATCGGGTTTCTTACGGCAACACAGCTATCCTGACCCACGGGTTGACCAATGGTTTCCTGGCCGAGAAGCGAACGCTGTATTTGTGGACGAACTAGCGGCCTGGTATACACAAGGGAGCATAACAGCTCCCGATACCTACCGGCTTGCCCTGCAGCGAGCACAAGTGCTCTCGGCAGCTACGTAGTAGTTACAGTAGGCCCGTTCACATGCTCTCAACTTCCAGATCCTGCATGGGTAACCATTAACGCGAAAGGTTTAGCGGGCTATAAGGTTATCTGCGTCCTGAACACGACTTACACACCTTCCCCTTCAGGCACAAGACGGCCGTCAGGGGGAAGTGCGTAAGTGTGTGGAGCTGATCGATAAAGATTGTTTATAGTGCGGTGCGGACGAGCCCCCTCAGCCTCGTCCGCACCGCCGCTTCTGGCTACTAGCGCCGCAGTCCAAGCGCTCGCAGCACACGCTGCCTTCGAGCTTGATACTTAGACTCTGCAAGCTCAAGGCGCGCGAGCTCGAGGCGTCCGTCGTAGAGTTCGCCACTGAGCCGCGCAATTCGTTGCTCAAGCGTCTCTGGTTTTGTGGGCTGGGGCAATCCACCGGCACGGCGCTGGTTTCGCCTTAGCACTGCCTCACACTCCCTTGCATCTCGACGATCCTCGCACCTAATTATAGCACCAACGCCAATCAGTCAAACAAATGCCCCACCGCGTAACCAACTAAACGTGGTTTACCGGGTTTGAGCTGGCGGTCGTAGATAACCAGGGGGTTCTTGGCGATTTGCCGAGCAGTCCAATTATAGCCATCCACAGCCGCTTGCACAGCCACGCGCTGCCGGCGCCCAATGGTGTAGAAACCTTGGGCGGCCTGGTTTTGCCATTCGTGGTAGCGCTCCAGCTGCAAGTGTACAAAGTCGGTTAGGGCTTCGGGTTTACGGCGCACGGTTTGTTCCTGCAGGTCCTTAAGTCCGAACTTTTTCAGATCCTCCTGCGGAAAATAGGTACGGCCGAGCTGGTTGTGCCGGACAATATCGCGCAAAAAAGTAATCCACTGCACAGCCCTGCCCTGCGCGGCGGCAAAGCCCATGGCGGTCTCGGGCAGATCCATTAGTTTGGCCGCCATCAGGCCCACCACCTCGGCCGAGCCGTGTACGTACTGCAGCGTGTCGTGCAGGGTGGCATAGGTGGACGTTTTAGTGTTGCTGGCCATCGATTCCAAAAAAGCGTCCACCCATTCTCGCTGCAGATGCCGCAAGATAACCAGCCGGCAGATGTTTTTGACCACGTGGGTGTTTATGTCGTCCTCGGGCTGCTTTTGCAGCTCGCGCATGGGCAAGTCGCGCAGGCGCTGCCACACCGTTTTCAGTTGATTGAACGCCTGGATGTTTTGCGGTAGCTGGTCCACGTAATCGTCAGCTAGGCGCACAAAACTATACAGTTTAAATATACGCCCGCGCAGCTCGGGCGAGAAAAACAGGCTGTTGTAGTACGGTTGACTGCCGGCGGGTAGGATTTCGCGCTCAAGTTCCATAGTTACATTTTACTGCAAGTACAGCTGTGTTCGAGAAACCCGCATATTGACAAACCAGTTCATAATGGTAGAATTTTGCAGTGCCGTATAAATTCTGGACTTAGGAGGTGACGTCTTGGCAAGACAGCCGTCCCCAAACGAAGGTGGCCGTAGACCTAAACGCAAGAAGGGTAGAAAAGACCGAGACGAACGCATAGTCCCGCTGGGGAAGGGGAATATCTGGACCCGAGTAAAAGGCTCCGGGACTTCCATAAGCATTACGCGCCTCGGCCCCTGCGGTTGCTCATGCGGCTCGATGGGCTGCCTCGACGCAAACGCCGGACGGCTCGGCAGTAGACATTGCCGCAGGAGCGCATGCAACCGCAAGTAGTCAGGAGAAGCCATGGTCAATGACAAGAACGGCCCACCCGGAGAAGAAGAGGGTAAGATGACCCCAAACCGAAGCGTAAAGGGCATCTGTGGAGCGCTTGGCGCGGACGCCACAGACAGAAAGATACCGGAGGCGGTCGATACAGGCCGTCGGGGCGGCACTTCGACGACCAAGAGGGATTTCCGAACATCGGAGAAAAGCGCGGTCGGCACCGCCGCCCAGAGGAGCCGCCAGGTAACGGCGGGGGCTCGTCCACGCGCTAACTCTACACCGGACCGGCCCAACGACACGGGGAGTGGCTGGCGGCACATCCGCTGGCCACTCTCTTCTTAACACTAAGTCCTAATGTGCCACGACTTACGCACTTTCCCCTGACGGCCGTCTTGTGCCTGAAGGGGAAGGTGCGTAAGTCGTGGCACATCCCAATATCTCTGCCTCGTGTATAATAACTTCGACATGACCAATAACACACCACTCATTTTAACCTTTGTAGGCATGCCCGGCGCAGGCAAAGACACCTGCGTGCATTATGTAAGCGAAAAATATCATCTGCCGGATATTTACTTTGGTGGTATGGTCTACGACGAAGTAAAGCGGCGCGGCCTGGATATTGTTAAAGACGAAACATCGGTGCGCGAAGACATGCGCGCCCAAGAAGGCCCTGCCGTGCTAGCCAAGCGCGTTGCCCAAAAAATCCACCAATATCGCCAAGCTGGCCAAAACCAAGTGGTGCTCAACGGCCTATATAGCTGGAGCGAATATAAATACCTTGCCCAAGAATTTGGCGATGAATTTATTACCATAGCCGTTACCGCGCCGCGTAAAGTTCGCTGGCAGCGCGTGGTGGAGCGCAAAGATGCTCGCCGCACCTACACGCTCGAGCAAATCAAAAATCGCGAGATTGCCGAAATCGAAAAGCTTGAAAAAGGCGGGCCCATTGCTTACGCCGACTACACCCTTGCCAACACGACTGACGCAGAGTCGCTATATCGCAATCTAGACACCCTTATAAAATCATTGCAAAAGTAATGCGTGGGGTGTGGGGCCAGGGATCGCCCCGGCTCCGCACTCCACCCGACTCATCCGCCAGTCCGCCGCCTGGTTGGCTTACCTAGCAAGCGGCTGACCGCGCGGGCGTGCCCTGCCTTGGCCTGACCGCCTTCTACAACC
>WNGI01006299.1_pt1 | contig 10764 bp, 6 predicted proteins | sample 5400621 | NCBI WGS metagenome assembly WNGI01 (sample SAMN13153374, study PRJNA577476) | soil metagenome | isolation source: 20 cm soil or saprolite under Garry oak tree replicate 1 | place: USA:California | collected 2016-06-15 | reverse complement strand
AAAGGCTGCAGATTACAAGTTCCAGCTGCGCCAAAAGTTCCTGTCTGCGAACCGCTTCCGCCCGAATCCAGTGTAATTAGGATTGAATATCGTTGTTCTACTGTAAGCGAGATGCCAGCACGCCCGATCTTGCTCTTGCATCCGCAGAGCGATGAAGCTCAGTCGCTGCTGCCATGGTTCGCGTGCTGCGTTGCACAGACGGGTAGCGGCTGCGCTCATGCGGCGAGGCGCGTACCTTGCCGTCGGGTCCCAGAGTAGCGTTGTTGAGCAAAGCTCCCAACTGCGAGCTATCGGTCACGTAAATGGTAGGTCCGCGCCCTTCTGCTGAGGCTATCGACCTGCTTTGTTTCGTCGCGGCACGTGCCCTGGTTGGGCTATCAAACGGCGGCTGGCCGCCTAACGGCTGCGTGGTTACGGCGCCAACAAACGTGCCGCCGGTCTTGTTGTTACCTCCCGAACTGGCGCTGTAATTCGGAACCTTGGCATACACGTTTGCCGGAGTTGAACCGCCGATCGTAACTACCACGCCATTCTCAATTGTGACGGTGTTCGCCGCAATGACGGCGGCCGTAGAGGAACTATTTAGCGTCACGTTAGAGACGAAGTCGATTATGCCATTGCTCCCCGGAGCATAAAGGTGTAGCAGCGTGTTGGCTGAAATGCTGCTGCCGCCGATTCGCAGTGTGCCATTGCTGCCGAAGACACCCACCTTCACGGTGTCAGCAGCAAGGGTGGCGTTGCTAAGAGTGGTGATTCCGTTGCCATCAATAAAGCCTTCAAAAGTTCCCCCAACATTGTAATTCCCGGCCGTTGATATTGATCGCCGAGGTCTTAGCTCCATCGCTACCGAAGATTTGAAAAAGGGCGTTAGTCGTAACCGTGGCGGTCCCGGAGACAGAATAATCCAGCGTAGCATTGCCGCCAATGGTGCCGTTGGTGTTGTCGATTTTGGAGTCGAGGCTACCGTTAACACTTAAATTTGTCGCTGTAACGTTAACTTCGGCATGTCCGCCGATTGACGATCCACCATAGTTTAAGATCTGCAGGAGGAGGTCGCCGGTAGAGATGTTGGCCGCAGCGACATTTACTTCGGTATTTCCACCAATGTTGCCGGGGCCGAGATTTTGATAATTACCGTTAGCTACCCAAAACACAGTCTCACCAGGCGCGCTGATATTCTGCGTAGCGAATACGTTGATGATGGCATCACCTCCGACCACGCCAGCTACATTCGGATAAATACTGGCTTCGAGAGCCATCGTATCAGTGCCGGGAACTCCGGTCGGAGTAGAAGGTGTGGTGATGTTTTGAGCGCTCAGTGTGAGAAGCGCATTTCCATCGATATGAGTGGGGCCAGCAAACGTAAGACTGCTGGTAAACCCTGTGTCTTCGATCGTCACCAGAATACCCTGTTGAGCCGTGAGGTCCCCTGTGACTGTGACCGCATTGATCGCATCCCCATGGATATGGGCGCCGCCGTTGATATTATTATACGCTTCAAAAAAGCCGCTCGTGGCAGCAGACCCAGCGTTCATGGTCACCACGGCATCTGAGCCAGTCGTACCGCCGCCACCACCGTCGTTGCCGAACGTGTCCCCGACAAAAAAGCCACCGACGCCGCTCGTTATGATGCTGCCATTAACGCTTAAGTTGACATTGGCGGAGCCGCCGATTGATCCAGCATTCCGGTCACTGATGCTTAGGTCAATGCCCCCGGCGCCGGCGGAAATGCTTGTGGCAGTCACATTAATGGTGGCATCCGAGACAATGCTAGTGGTACCATTATTGATACTTGCGAACAAATCGCCGGACAGATTACCGGTATTCACATTGATCGCAGCATTCCCGCCGATGCTGCCACCCCTCCCGGTGGTGCCGTTGCTGTTGTCCGAGTTGTCAATGGAGGCATCGAGTTTCCCACCAACGGATAAGGCATTGGAGGTAATATTCAGCGAGGCATCCGTTCCAATAGAACCACCCTTGGGGCCTGGGGCATCACCATTACGCCCGTTCAAAATTTCGACATCGAAATCATTTGCAATGGAAATGTTGGCAGCGGCGATGTTGATGGTAGAAGCAGTTCCGATCGAACCACCGTTCAATCCGTTCGAGCTGCTGTTCTGGAGGTTTGTAATGGTGAAGATTGCGTCGCCGGGCGCACCGGCACTGTTGTGGGTAATGATATCACCGCTAATATTAAAATTTATCGTGGCGTCTTGATCGATTATCCCGCCATTCTTGTTGTTGAGCTCCACGTCCAAGGCGGGCTGAGCAGTAGCGCTGGAATCGACAATCCCAGCCGCACTGAAGCTACCGGCAGTTACCTGGAAAAGAACGCTGCCATGAATGGTTCCACCGACGGGAGTTACAGCGCTGGTTCCGCCATCGTTTAACAACATCAGAGACGCGGCCCCTCCAAGGGTCATGGCATTTGTCACATCCCATTCGTAGATAGCATTGCCATTGATGACGCTTCCTCGATTGCTGATACCGCTAAAAGGAGAACCCGGATTCAGGAACGTGCCCGCCAGCGAGCCACCGATGTTTACGCTATCGGCGTTTACTTGAATTGTAACGTCGGAACCTATGGTAGAGCCCGCGGCATCGTAGCGCGTCGAAACGAGAAAGCCCGCGTCGCCACTGGTAGTGAGCGCGCCGTTGACGTTGAACGCCAAATTTCCACCCGAACTAATTGTGCCGCCATTACGATTATTGACGAAAGTGTCGACATACGCGGCCGTGAGGTTTCCGCCAATTTCGATCGCAATGTTTCCGCCAGTGCCAATATGGCCGCCTGGATTGGTCGAGAAGTCGTAGTTCTGGAGTAATGCGCTCAGACCATTTACGTGAACGTTGCCAGTTACCGATAGGATCAGATTGCCGCCATTATCGATTTGCGCATTTGTGTTTTGAAGGACCAGTGCGATATCGCCAATCTGGAACTCGCCAGTTCCCCCGCCAGTTCCAGTGGCGGTCAGGTCACCACCAACCGTCACGAAAATATTCCCGCCAGTACCGATATGACCCTCGTTAGTCACGCGAAGGCGTGAGAAATCGGAGATCGAATTGTTGGTCAGATTGTTCGCGTCGTCGAGTATAATATTGGCCCCATTCGCGATTGTGGCACCGGGCAGAACTTCGGCGTTGAACCTGCCCTCGCCGTTGAGCGAGAGTGCGCCGACCAGCACGGCTAGATTGCCACCGCCGGTAGTGGCGTCGAAGCCGCCAACGCTCAATGTCCCTGCGTTGGTAATTTGAATTGATCGTTCCGCCGCAAGCTTCAGAGCGCCAATGTTCGAGAGCGAAGAATTAAGCGTGAGATCCGACGCGGCCCCGCGTGCGTAGATAGCGAGAGTATTAAGATTTTGGAACGAGAGGTCCGAGGTAAGATTGATCGACCCGTTAACCGTTGCCAGAGCCAACAAATTAATCCCGCTGAAGGTCAATGTGCCGCCAGGAGGGTCCGACGTAATTCCATCGACACCGATCAGCCCCAGATTTGTCACGCCGCCGTTACTCGTGCTGATAGTTGGATTTCCAATGAGCGATAAGCCCTGAAATTTAAAGACGGCGATCGGCAAGTGTGCCGGGTCGGTAAAGAACTCCGTATCAATATTCAGCGCAGTGTCGAAAGCTGATGTTGAACCAAAAGCCCATTGCGAGAAGGCCCCGTCATCGGTTGATCCTCGGTAAATTTTTCCGTAATCGGTGACGCCGTTCGTCGTGATGGATGGATCAGTGGTGATGGTGGTTCCGCTGGTAATGACGTAGGGATTAGATGACGCGATCACGGATGGGGTCCCGAACTTGTCTGGAGTTGGCGCGGGCGTTGGAGTTGCCGTTGGCGTTGGAGATTGAGCGGCGTTGCTTTCAGCGGATACCGCCACGTCGACTGTATTGGGATCAGCCAGGACCACATTTGTCCCGCCTCCGTAAATCATCAGATTCGTTTCATACAACTGGCCGGAACTTTTTTGCTCGTTTTGTTTAGTCTTCTCAAAAGCGATTAATGCTTCGCTCCCGAGCGGGGTCGAAAACCCCGTGACCAGGAGTGAGCTTTGCGTGATCTTGCCAATATCGACGTCCACCGGCTCGGGGATCATTTTCGAATCTGCCCGCATGATGATCATTTGCCCTGCCTTCACCAGGGTCGACTCTCCAAGGCGTCCGGGTAAATAAAGCCGCGCGGTTCCTTCCAACACGATAAACTTGTAGTAGGAATTCTTATTCTTTTTCGTTAACGCGTGTGTCTCCACCATCACGGTGGTGCCGGTGATCGCAGCGGTCACCGCCGATGAATTGATCTTTGCTCCACCGGCTCCTTTCGGGACACGCAGAAGCATCGCTCCATCTTGCAGGTTCAGGTTGCGAGTACCTTCGGAGAAACTGAAGAGCGTGTTGGCTCCTAAACCGAGCCAGAGTTTGATCGGTAAACTTTAACTCGCTGCGCGAATCCACTCCGGTGCGCACCGCTGTCCCATCTCGCACCTCATCGCTGATCGCGGCTGGGCGCGCCGCCGCACCGGTAGGCAATAACTTAACATCTTTCACGACCTGAGTGACCCGCGCTTCCTCTAATTGCGCGGCAGGCACACTTACGGCAAAGCCGATAATTACGCCCAGGAGAGATAGTTTCCGAATCGCGACGCGGGGGGTCATTCGGAGGGATACTGGCATTCTTAGAATTTAAATGTCAACGCTAATGCGCCGCCCAGATTAACCACGGAATAATCAAAAACGCTGTGGTTCGACTGGTTCCAAGCAAAAGTACTAACCGCACTCAAAGTCATCCAATCTCGGACCCGGTAATCGGCGGTGACGGCGAGTAGCTCACTTACATCATTTCGACCGCCCTCGTAGTATTTCTTAAATAACACTCGTCCCACCGCGTCCATCGAAAACGAACGGCTGAACTGCACATGATAACCTCCATACACCTCGAAATCGCTTCGCTGCGGTTCACTCGGATCGGCTGCAACGCTGACGTTGGCCAGCGCCCCAAGGTTCAATTGCATTGCCCGTCCGAAACGAAAAGGCATGTCTGCGCTGGCAACAATTGAGTGATTAGCGAAGAACTCGTCCCATTCGTCCGTCGTCAATCGATTGTAATCGTAACGTAGCCGCAAAGTCAGGTTATGATAGTTTGGTAAGTAGTAGATGACTCCGGCAATGGCATCGAAGCTGGTGAAATTAAACGCGCCAAGTCTGTCGTAGTAGAACAATTGCTGAGCAGCGATGAATTCACCAAAGAGTGTCTTCATTAATCTTGGCTGGTATGCAAAAACAAATGACGGCGCCAAAACCCCGTCACTCACCTCGCCCGTTGGCACCAACGCAACATTGGAAGTCCAGTAGTAAGGCAACGAAGCCGAAAAGGTAAACGGCTGATATTGCTCCTGCCGTTTTAAGATCGCCTGCACTCCAAGATCGGCGTCATTGGCGCTCGGGGCGGCATAACCAAAGGCGTTGGGACCCTGGCTTATCGGCTCACCCGGGCGAATGCTCGGTTCTGATCGGAAAATCTGCGAACGATCAACGTCCTGCGAGGTCTGCCCCGTTTGCCCCTTCGCTTTGCCGCAAACCAGCACCCCGGTCACGAGACACAACACGATTGCGAGGCTGCGGTAGGTCATTGGCAGAGGACAACGAACCCTGATTTCTGAATAGCTTTGCGCCTTACGTCAAGTTAATTGCAGGAAAAAGCGCCGACCTCGTACCCTTGTCAGTTCTTATCTTATGTTACACCTACAACCCGATTAGCTGCCGCTGCCACGGTACCAGCAACTGTTCCGCTCGCGTGCGATCTGCCGCAATGGCATCGATCGTCGCCCGCGGCGCGATAAACGATGGCTCGATTTTCAGCTCACTCGCGGCTTGATCACGTCGTTTTCGCATCCCCTCAGCTGCGCGTTCCATCTCGCGCGTCGGCCGTTCCCCTCGCCGCTTTCGTGTTTCCGGCCAGTCTTCTTCCTTCAAAGCAAGCGCGGAGTTTATCGTCGCCTGAAAATCGCGCGCCCGCCGCTCTGAAAAATGACGGAATTGCGGCGTTTCACCTCTGGAAGCAGCGCGCGCCGTCTCAATTAATTGATCATTCCGCAAAACGTGAAAAGAGGGCCGATCGAATCGCTCCGCCTCGCGATCGCGCCAATGCCACAAGGCACGCAATATCGCCGCTTCCCGACCGCGAATTAGTCCCGAACCGCGAATTCGCCATGCTTCCTCCGTATCGCGCTCACGGTCGATCGCCGCCGATACGATAGCGCGCTCACACGACTGCTGAAACCATCCGAATCGATCGCGTTCGATCAGTTGTGTCTCCAGCTTCTCGGCTAGCGGCAACAAGTAATGAGTATCGTTACGCGCATACACTTCCATTTTCGGCGAGAGGGGGCGCAAGGCCCAGTTTGCTTTTTGCGAACCCTTGGCCAGCTCGATCCCGAAGTATTTCCCGACCAATGCGGCGTAACTAAATTCGCGTATGCCAAGTAATCGCGCGGCAATGACGGTATCGAACAATCGGACCAGCTGGAAATTGAGCGCTCGCCGCAACAAACGCAGATCGTAATCCGCGCCGTGCAGCACAATTTCTTTTCGCGCAAGGGTGTCGGCGAGCGGCGCCAGATTGTTTTCCACCAGCGGGTCAACCAGAAAATCGCCCTCCCGCAAACTCACCTGCAACAGACAAAGTTTTTCCCGATAGCAATGCAAACTGTCCGCTTCGGTATCGACGGCGACACGCGCGTTGCGTTCGATGAGAGGCAGTAGCTCGGCAAGCTGGGAGCTAGTCGCAATCAGACTCTGTGATAATGACGAATGACGAATGTCCAATGACGAAGGAATGACGAAATCCGAATCACACGTAGAACTCTGTGGCGGCCATTTCGACATTCGGTCATTCGAGCTTCCTTCGTCATTCGTCATTTGTGCCTCGTTACTTGCTGCCTTGCGCGTGGTCAATGAAACAAAGGAAACGGGCAAGATACCCGTTTGCCCCACAGACAGGGTGTCTGTGCTACTCGGCTGTTCCGTCATTTGAGCATTCGTGCGTCCTTCGTGCTTTGTCATTCTCCACGCGCTCACCGAAGCCCCGCTAGCAGCAATTCGGCATTCGTTTTCGTCGCCTGCAAATTCGAGATCAGCGTCTCCATCGCCTCGATCGGTGGCAGCGCGGCCATCGTTTTGCGCAGCACCTGCACCCGTTCCCATTCATCCGGGTGATAGAGCAAGTCCTCGCGGCGCGTTGCGGTTTGGAGTGGTTGAATGGCCGGATACAGCCGCTTCTCTACCAACGCGCGATCGAGATGCAGCTCCATGTTTCCTGTGCCCTTGAATTCTTCGAAAATCACTTCGTCCATTCGGCTTCCGGTATCAATCAACGCCGTTGCTAAAATCGTTAGGCTCCCGCCTTCTTCCACATTCCGGGCCGCGCCAAAAAACCGCTTCGGTTTCATCAGCGCTTTCGATTCCACTCCGCCCGACATGATCCGGCCGCGGTTCGGTTGCAAATTGTTATAGCCCCGCGCCAGGCGGGTGATGGAATCGAGTAGAATGACCACATCCTTTTTTAATTCGACCAATCGTTTCGCGCGTTCCAGCACCAGCTCGGCTACCTGGACGTGCCGATAAACATTTTCGTCAAAGGTGGAGCTGTAAATCTGGCAATCGACTTCTCGCTCCAGATCGGTCACTTCCTCGGGGCGTTCATCGACGAGCAAAATAATGAGCTCGATCTGCGGATGATTTACCCGAATTGCTTTTGCGATCTCCTTCAACAAAATCGTTTTGCCCACTCGCGGCGGCGACACGATCAACCCGCGTTGTCCGCGCCCGAGCGGCGCCAGCAAATCGACCGCCCGCGCGCTTAATGACTTCGTTTTATCATTCTCCAGCATGATCCGGCCTTCCGGATATTGCGGCGTCAACTTTTCAAAATCGATTTTCTCGCTCCATTCCGCCACGGGGGCGCCTTCGACTGTGATGAGTTCGTCCAAGACGAGGGATTTTTCGCGTTCGCGTGGTAGCCGCAATTTTCCTCCGACGCGTTGTCCCGGACGCAGCCAAAATTTTTGCAACATCGGTCGCAGCACTGCGGCATCTTCTGGCACCGGCATAAAATTTAGTTCCGGCGAGCGCAGAAATGCGATTGATTCACCCGGTTGATCGATGAAGCCTTCAGCGCTGACGGTTGAACCCGCGCCCAACGCCGCCCGCATTAGATCGAGAATGTGATAATGACGTGTCCGTGCTGGCTGCAAAAAAACACCAAACTTTTTCGCCAGCTCCGCTAAATCTTCGGGGGACATCTTGTGGAGCGCAGTCAAATCGAGCGACGCCGGAGCATCCGCAGCCGGGACCGGTGCTGTAGCCGCGGTTGTTGGCCGCGGTTCTTTTTTCTCATCCGTTTCCCTTGTAGCCGCGGTCGCTGGCTGCGGCCGCTCTGCTTCGCCACCTCCCTTTCTTCCGAGGTCGCCGACCCCGGCTACAGACTCGCTCTTACTTCCGGGATCCTCCACCCCGGCTACCGAATCTTCCCTGTCCATAAGTTCCCCAAAAATCGCGCCTGCTCCGCCAGCAGGCCCTCCGGTCCATTATTCCAAACCACGTGATCAGCTCGTTTTACTTTTTCCGTGAGCGACATTTGCGCCGCAATGATTGCGGTTGCGGAGTCCCGATCCAGTCCTGTCCGTTTCATCAGGCGCCCTATTTGAATCTCCTCCGAGCACGCCACCACCACCACCCGATCGCAAAGTTTTTCTCCGCCTGTTTCATAAAGAAGAGGAATGTCGGCAAAAAAGTAGTCATTCGATTGGCGATGCTTTTCCGCTTCTCGGCTCCAGTGCTGGCGAATTGGCGGATGAAGAATTTGTTCGAGCTCGCGCCGTTTCTCCGGCGCCTGGAAGACCATCGCGCGAAGTGCGCTCCGATTCAACTGCCCATTTGTATCAAAAATGTCGTTGCCAAATTTGTCGCGAATTTCGGCGAGGACGGCTTGGTCATGATGCGTGAGCTCGCGCGCCATTGCATCAGCGTCGAAAAACTTCGCCTCCGGCAAAAGCTCACGCAGGCAATTTACAAAAGTTGTTTTTCCCGTGGAAATTCCACCGGTGATCCCGATCGCTGGCATCGCAGAAGAGTAGCACAGACATCTTGTCTGTGGGGCAAACGGGCATCTTGCCCGTTTTCACCGATCCACCGATCACTCGGCGCACAGCGCCGCCTACTCCACCTTCTCTCTCAGCAAAGTTGAAGGATTCGCGAACTCGGCGAACTGTTGACCGCCTTGATAAACGCGCACCGCCAGGCCAACCAGTGTGTCCTGCGCGTTTGGTTTTGCCCCGGAAGAGTAAATCCAGTTGCCGGCAAGGTTCGCTTTGTTTAGCTCGACCGGATTGGTGCTAAACGATTTCTTCTCGTGCGGCTTGAGTGAATCGATACTGAAACTACCGCTCTGCTGTCGCGGGTCGCGGGAGCCTTTACTCCCAACTGTTCCTGTTTAAAGAAAATGACGTACTTCAGGTCGAGGTTTGTCAGCTCCTTAAACGTCCTGTTTTCACCGTCACGTCATAGACCCAGTGTTCCTTGGTCTCGTTAGCGCCGCCATCGGACGCTTTCTTCACCGTTTGATCGACCCGCTTCGGCGAACAATGAATCTCAACGTCGAGATTACCGGCGATTGCGACATTTGTTGACCACACGGCTGTCAACAAAAAGAGAAACCGATAATCAGTCTTCATACGCTTAACTTAAGAATCGTAGACGACTGCGAATTGTTGCTTGCAGGAATAACGATGTCCCGCAAGCCATCACAACATCAAAATGAATGAAAGACGTCGACAAGCGCTATGCCGGTTTCTCCATTTTTACCGGAAACGATCGCCGTGAAATTGCCGCTCGGCAAACTCGTAAGAATCGCAGCCTCGCGGTCATTCGGCGGAGCCCGACCAGTTGCCTGAATCTCGTTTTGTTGCGATGATCTCCAATCGTCGTTAGAGGCTACCACCGTCCCGTTGGCGTCAACTAGCATCAGAGTCGGATCTGTCAGGTTGCCAGTAATATTGAATGGCGCTTGAGCGAGAGTCGGGCCAAGCGCTCGGATCAAAATCTGCCGTTCTCCGCTCCCTCCGCTAAGGATAAAGCCGCCGATCATGACGTTCTCCCCAGTTCCGACAAAACCGCGGGTCGAGACGTTGGTCAATTTGGATCCTACTCCAGTGCTGAGATCGTCCATTTCAATCAAGCCCACGCCACTGCCACCATTCTTTCCGCGCAAGATTGCGGTAAAGCTCCCAGGCGGCAAAGTGGCCAAGATCGCTGGTTCGCGCGAATCGGCGGGTTGGAAGTTGACTGGAATTTGAGCCGCATTTGTAGCGGTCTGCCAATCGTCGTTAGTCGCAATTGCCTTGCCGGTGGAATCGTGCAGGTCAAGAGTGGGATCCTGCAAAGGATTCGCGATGCCAAAATTGCTCAAGCTCGCGCCAAGCCCCTTGATCAGAACCTGCTTCGGGCTCGAGCCACTAATAATAAACCCGGCAATTGCGACACCATTGCCACCTTGGACGGACACGCGAGTTGAAAGATTAGTCGTTGCTGGCAGTCCGATAGCGATTCCTCCCGCTCCGCCGGGCACCGCGGCGACGGTGAACAGCGTGGTGAGGGTTGAATCTATTTCGACCACGGATTCGCCCGCAGTCAGGAATAAATTTCCCGCGCCGTCGAAGGCTAGATCGTTCAAGCCGGTTAATTCCGGGTCGACGTCACTGCTAT
>WNGI01031583.1_pt1 | contig 10765 bp, 9 predicted proteins | sample 5400621 | NCBI WGS metagenome assembly WNGI01 (sample SAMN13153374, study PRJNA577476) | soil metagenome | isolation source: 20 cm soil or saprolite under Garry oak tree replicate 1 | place: USA:California | collected 2016-06-15 | reverse complement strand
GATCCGCGCTACGGGTTCTTCTACGACGTGATCACTCCGCAAGCGCTGACGGAAGCCGATCTTCCGATCATCGAAAAGCGAATGCGCCAAATCGCCAGCCGGAATCTTTCGTACAGGCGCGATGAAATTCCGAAAGCCGAGGCCTTGCGAATTTTCCAGGAGCGCGATGAGCCCTTGAAGCGTGAGCTGATTGACGAGAAGGCCGGCGAGACGGTCAGCGTCTATTACATCGACAACTCGCCGTTTATCGATTTCTGTCTTGGGCCACACGTCCCGAACACGAATAAACTCAAGGCGTTCAAGCTACTTTCACTTGCCGGCGCCTATTGGAAGGGCGACGCCACGAAACCGCAGATGCAGCGCATTTACGGTACTGCTTTCTTCACTCAGGAACAGCTGGACGCCTGGCTCAAGCAACGAGAAGAAGCCGAGAAGAGAGACCACCGTCGTTTAGGTCGAGAGCTTGACCTGTTTTCGATTCAGGAAGCATATGGCCAGGGTTTGGTTCTCTGGCACCCCAAAGGCGCAGTCGTGAGGCAGCAGATGGAAGACTATCTGCGCGAGCAGTTGGTGAAGCGCGACTACAGCATGGTCTACACGCCGCACATCGCAAAGCGTGAGTTGTGGAAAATTAGTGGCCACGATCAAACCTATGCCGACTCGATGTTTGCGCCCACGACTCTCGAGGAAACGGAGTTTCGGCTTAAACCAATGAACTGCCCGATGCACATTGGTATTTATAAGTCGCAGCAACGGTCCTACCGCGACCTTCCCCAAAGATATGGGGAAATGGGTACCGTCTATCGCGCCGAACTGTCGGGCACTCTCCACGGCCTGATGCGCGTGCGAGGTTTCACGGTGGATGACGCGCATCTTTTCTGCACCCCGGAACAAGTTCGCCATGAGATTCTGGATTGTGTGGATTTCGCTTACGAGGTCCTTAAAACTTTTGGTTTTGAGAAGATTAAGTTTGAGTTATCGGTGAAGGGCAACGATACGTCAAAGCAGTGGCTGGGCCCGGACGAGGAGTGGGCAAAGGCCGAGAGCGCGCTTGCTGAGGCTCTCGATGCTCGCCAAATCAGATACGAACGCATGGAAGGTGAGGCGGCCTTCTATGGCCCCAAGATCGACTTCAAGATTGAAGATGCGATTGGCCGGCTTTGGCAGCTCGGCACTGTTCAGTGGGATTTCAATCTACCGGAGCGATTTGAACTTGAATACATTGGCGAGGATAACAAACCACACCGCCCGGTAATGGTGCATCGCGCTCTATTAGGTTCGATCGAACGTTTCTTCGGGGTGCTCATTGAACACTATGCGGGAGCGTTTCCGATGTGGCTGGCGCCGGTGCAGGTAGCCGTTTTACCGATCACTGATCGGGTTAACGAATATGCCGAAAAGGTTGCGTCAGAGTTGCGCGGCGCCGGGCTCCGGGTGGAAGCAAACCTGAAAAGCGAGAAGATTGGCGCTAAGATTCGCGACGCGCAAATGCAGAAGGTCCCGTTTATGCTGGTGCTTGGCGATCGCGAATTGGAACAGGGAAACGTTGCGGTTCGCGAACGTTTGCAGGGTGACATCGGCGTGATGTCGACCGGTGATTTCATCGAGATGGCGCGCAAGCTCGTGCAGATGCGTGCGTTGACTAACACATAGTTTCGAGTTTCGGGTTTCGAGTTTCGAGTTGGTTCTAACTCGAAACTCGAAACTCGAAACCCAAAACATTTACTTTAGGAGGTGAAGTATAGCTACAGGCTTTCGAGGTCGCGGCCCGCGTCCGGATAACCGGCGCCTGCCGATTGCCCGCATTAATGAAAGAATTCGCGTTCCGCAGGTGAGAGTGATTGGCGAGGAGGGTGAGCAGCTCGGCGTGCTGGATATTCGAGATGCCATTCGCGCCGCCAGGGAAAAAGGTCTCGACCTCGTGGAGGTTGCTGCTACAGCCGATCCGCCCGTTTGCCGAATCATTGACTTCGGAAAATTTCAGTACGAGGCCAAGAAGAAAGCTAACGAGGCGAAGAAGAAACAAGTAACGATAACGGTCAAGGAAGTGAAGTTTCGTCCCGGCACGGACGATCACGACTATGACTATCGCATGAAGCACGCGCGCGAGTGGCTCGAGGGCGGCGATAAGGTGAAAGCTACAATCTGGTTTCGGGGCCGCGAGATGACCCACCGTGAGCTGGGTGCGCGCATTCTGGAGAAGCTGGAAAACGATCTGATGGATGTGGGCGAGGTAGAGGCACGGCCGCGGATGGAAGGGAACCAAATGTTTATCATTCTGGGACCCAGACGACACAAGGGGACCAAGGGAGAGCATCCGGCAGCGCCACCGGCTCAGGCGGCGTCGCCGACAAAAGCCGCGTCAAAGTCGCCACCGGTTACGCCACAGGCCGCGCTCCCCGCCAATCAGCGGGAGGCTGTAGCCGGCAGGCCTGAGTCGAAGGAGAAGGATAGCTAGCTCGCAAACGGATTTGGGTATCGTAAATTGGAACTGGAGAGATTATGCCTAAGTTAAAAACACACAAGGGTGCAGCGAAGCGTTTTCGAATTACCGCGACCGGAAAGGTCAAACGCGGCCATTCGCATGCGCGCCACATTCTGACCAAGAAAACCAACAAACGGAAAAGATTGCTGGACATTGATGGTCTGGTTGCGAAAGCGGACCAGAACCGAGTCGACGCGATGCTCCCGTACGGAAGAGATTAATTAGAGGATGAAGGCGGAAGGATGAAGGATGAAGCGCACGCCGAGGCTTGTGACCTAATCCTGAAAGTGACATTTCATCCTTCATCCTTTTAAGAAAGGGGACTAAATCATGCCCAGAGCAAAACGTGGAAACAAGCGCCTCGAAAGGCGCAAGAAGATATTAAAGCTGGCCAAAGGTTACCGCGGCACCAAGTCGAAACTCTATCGTTCGGCAAAAGAATCGGTCGAGCGCGGCTTAAACTTCGCATACACGGGACGAAAGCTGAAGAAGCGCGACTTTCGTAGTTTGTGGATTGTGCGTATTGGCGCCGCGGCGCGGTTGAATGGCATTAACTATTCCCAGCTCATGCACGGGCTGAAACTGGCCGGTGTGGAATTGGATAGAAAGGTTCTCGCGGATCTTGCGGTTAACCAGCCAGAGGCTTTTACGGCAGTTGCGGTGCAGGCAAAGAATGCGCTGGAGACGCGGAAGGTGAGGGCGGCTGCCTAGCGGACGAGTGGGCCGTTTCAGTAATCGTTTAGAGGCGGGCGTTCCCCGCCGGGGCAAGTTTGGTGATGCCAGAAGGTCAAAGCCAGCAAGATCCAAAACTCCAGGTTGAAGCAGCACGCAAAGCGTTCGAGCAAGAGTTCGAACGCTTTGCGGGCTTTGCGGAGGATTCCGGGACATTGCGCGTGCTGGACCTAAGTAGCGCAGAGGCGCAGCAGCGTGCCCTGGCCGATCTACGGACGCGGCACCTGGGCAAGAAGAGCGCATTGGCTGCCAGCAAAAAGATGGTCGGCCGTGTACCTGCTGATGAGCGAGCCGCTTTTGGGCAAATCGTTCAACAAAACGACGCGGAGATCACCGGCAAGATCGAACATGTCGAGCAGATCCTCAAGAGCCATCTTGAATCTGCTCGAAGCGAGCGCGAGGCGATCGATGTTACCCTTCCCGGCCGAAGGCCCCGCCGCGGTCATCTACATCCAATCACGGTCGTCAGAGAACGAATCGAAGACATTTTCGTTTCGTTGGGCTATGCGATTGAGGACGGCCGTGAGATAGAAACCGATTTTTATAACTTCGACGCACTGAATATTCCCGATAATCATCCAGCGCGTGCTGCGCAGGATACCTTCTATACAGCCGATGGGTTTGCTTTGCGTTCGCAGACGTCTACTGTGCAGATTCACGCGATGCAACGTCGCGGCGCGCCCCTGAGAATGATAGCTCCCGGCCGAGTATTTCGCCGGGACACGCCTGACCCAACACACAACCCAATGTTTTTTCAAGTTGAAGGACTGTGCGTGGATCGCGGTATTAGCATGGCGCACTTGAAAGGCACGGTGGCCGAGTTTCTCCGCCGGATGTTTGGCGCGCAAACGGTTACTCGTTTTCGCCCTTCCTATTTTCCGTTTACCGAGCCGAGCGCCGAGTTTGACTTTAGTTGCTTCAAATGTGGTGGGGCAGGTTGCCGGATTTGCAAGAATTCGGGCTGGATCGAACTTGGCGGGTCGGGCATGGTTCACCCTAATGTTCTGCGCGGGGCCGGCGTCGATCCAGAGGAGTTTTCCGGCTTCGCTTTCGGCCTGGGAATAGATCGCATGGTCGCGCTGATGTACGGCCTCGATGATATTCGTCTGCTTTTCGAAAACGACATCAGGTTTTTAGAACAATTTGATTAGCGGGTAAATGGTAAATAGTGAATGGTGAATGGTCGAAGGACCGATGTTTTTTCACCATTTACTATTCACCATCTACGATTTACCAGCATTTATGCTTATCAGTTACAGCTGGCTACGCAAGACAAAAGTTCAACGTCCCAGGCTTCAAAAACACAAGACAAGGCTCCAAAAACAGAAGGCAAGGCAAGTGACTTCACTTCGGTCGAAATCAACGATCCGGATTTGTGTCCACGTTACGCCGCTCGAATTGTGCGCAGGGTCAGAATCGGGCCATCACCCGCCTGGTTAGCAAAACGTCTGGGCGAAATCGGTCAAAGGCCCATCAATAACGTCGCCGACATTACCAACTATGTGCTACACGAGCTGGGCCAGCCGCTGCATGCTTTCGACCTGGCCAAACTCGCCGAGCACCGGATCATTGTTCGGCGCGCGAGGACGGCTGAAAAACTGGAGACGCTCGATGGTGTTGCGCGAATGCTTGATACCGAGATGTTGGTTATCGCAGACGCTGCGAAGCCGGTGGCGCTCGCGGGAATTATGGGTGGCCTCGATTCGGAGATATCAAACACAACCACTGAGGTGCTGATCGAAAGCGCCTACTTTAATCCCGATTCTGTGCGCCGTACCGCGCGAAAGCTCGGCATGGACACGGAAGCATCGCGCCGCTTTGAACGCGGCGCCGACTGCGAAAACGTGGTGCGGGCACAAATGAGATGCATCGAGCTCATTGGTGAAATCGCGGGGGGAGTTGCAACTGAGGACCCGATCGATGTGTATCCAAACCCTCGACAACCACGCTCGGTCGCGTTTCGTCCGACCAAAGTTGAGAGTCTGACTTCACTTCGAGTTGAGTCGACAGAGATGATGCGCATTCTCACGGCGTTAGGGTTCATGCAGAGCCCGCCACAGGGAAACGGCGCAGTGAGCTTTATTGTTCCCAGTTGGCGTATTGACGTGGGCCTCGAGGAGGATTTGATTGAAGAGATCGCGCGACACGTCGGCTACGACAAAATCGGCTCTGAGTTGCCGCCTTCAAACATGGCCGGCGAGTATCAACCGGCGGAGATGAAACGCCGCGACCTGCGAAGGGCTTTCAAGAGCCTGGGGTTTGATGAGGCAATTAACTTTAGCTTCATCGACGCCGCGTATGATGAGCGTTTTGAACTGCTTCCGGGCCTGGCAAATGACGCTGCCGAGAGCGCTTTCGTCACGCTTGCTAATCCCATCATTGAGGAAGCAACGCGCATGCGGCCGACGTTGCTGGCGGGGTTGTTGGAGTCTGTTCGCCACAATCTGAATCACGGCATCCGGGACGTGCGTTTGTTCGAAATTGGGCGTGTTTTCGCAGCTTTCAAAGCAGGCGAGCTGCCTCAGGAACGCGAAGCTTTGGGGCTGATCGCCACTGGGGGGGCGACGGAGGAAGGGCACGCTGAAGCCCCACGCGAAATTGATTTTTATGAACTCAAGGGCGCGTTGGAGGCAGCTATAGATGCTACGAAACTTGGGCCGTTGGGCTTCTCAAAAGCCAACCTCAAACACCTGCGTCAGGGGCAGGCCGCAAGGATCACGTTGCCGGATGGAACTGCGATAGGCAGCATCGGCAGGTTGGCTGAAGCGATCGCGAGTTCTTATAAATTTCGCCAACCCGTTTATGTGGCTGAGCTTGATCTCTCGGCGCTACTCGATTCTGAACAACGGCCAATCCAATACACTCCACTCCCGCGTTACCCTGGCGTGGTCCGCGACGTAACGCTCCTGGTTAACCGCGACGTAGATTTCGCGGCGCTGCTGCAAGCGGTCGACGCACAGCAGATCGCCGACTATTCAGGTGCGACTCTCGTTGGCGTCTACGAGGGACAAAATATTCCCGAGGATAAGCGTTCGGTAACTCTGCGCATCGAGTATCGGTCTGACGAACGCACGCTGCGCGATGAAGAAGTAGAAGAACGACATCGCCAATTGATAGATTCACTAATAAACAAATTCAGCGCTGAGCTTCATTAAAAATAAATCGCACGCAACCTCGCAAAGAGTCTTGCGCTTGCACGCGTGAAGTCGCATAATCCGAGTCGGATTGAAAACAGAGCAGCTGGTGGAGAGACAAAAGACCGATGGTCGCATTATCCGGACTGGAAAAATTCTCGCATTTAGAAGACAAGATCTATCGCACGATCGAGCTTACCAAAACACTACGGCAGGAGAAGGAGAGTCTGGAAAAAGAGCTTTCCCTCATGCGACGCAATCGGGGCAGCGTGCCTTTCGAACAACAGCGGCTTGAAAAACAAGTAGAGACACTTCTGGCCGAACGCGACATCATACGCTCGAAGGTTGAGGCCATGCTGGACGCTGTAGCCGCCCTGGACCCAGAGATGGCGGAGGAGCTTAGATGACCACTGGAACCATCCCAGTTCTTGGTAAAAGCAGTATGGAAACCACTACGACAGCCGCACCTACTATTAGAGTTGAGATCTACAACCAAACGTACAATATCCGCTCCGATGGCGACTCAGAATACCTCACGAAACTTGCCGATTTTGTCGATAGCCGCATGCGCGAGATTTCCTCGGGTACCTTGACGGTAGACTCGTTGAAAGTTGCAATCCTGGCCGCGCTGCACATCGCCGACGAACTACACCGCCTCAAGCAAACACATGAGCAAGCCGATGCTCAGCTCGCAATTCGCAGTGCGGAGTGCGCCGAAATGCTCGACCGCCTATTGAAAGTCCGCAGCAGCATAGAACAGGAAAAAGGCGAAACTGGAATAGCCTTTACTTAAGTCCCTTTCACTAAAAGTTCCCGAAATAAGCATCCCGCAGGAATTAGCGGTGGTCATACGGTTTCCCATCAGCGCAACCTTCGTGCGCCCTTTCCCTGATCGTTTAGCGAGCGGACTTGTCCGCCCGGCGGGGCACAAGTGCCCTTATCTAAACGGCAGCTATGTTTCTAAACGGCAGCTATCTTTCCCTGATCGCTGCCTATGGAGCTTCCAACTACAGAACCGGGAGCAGTAGCGACCGGATCGAACATTCAACCTGCCTTAGACAACATCGCCGTCAGAAGACCCTTGTAAGAAAGAGTTGAGTGCTTGGATGCGGTCTCCAACATTGAGTTCTCGGTGCATCCTCCGAGAATACCGAACTGGCACAGAGAAAAACCGCAAATCAGGACATCATTAACTAACCACCTAATTTACTTTTCTGCGTTGTCTTGTGCTAGTATCCCCGCGGCGGAGGGAACTAGTCTGTGGGGCCCGTCACCGAGTGTACGATGATTGAGCCAACGCCGTTGAAATGGGAGACCGATGCCGCTTGCCAGTGCACTTCTTCAGCGTTAAGAATTGCCAGAGGCTGTGGCTCTTAAAGGTCACCCACCTGTAAATGCAGGTTCAATTACGGCTTCGGAACGGCCATCGCGGATTTCCCTCCTGCCAACAAGAGAGACCGTAAATAGTAAATCGTGAATCGTAAATAGTAGTTGGAGGCTATTCCGGTTGACGATTTTCAGTTTACGGGCTTTTCTATTTACGATCACGATTCACGGCTTTTCTTTTTCTATTTACGATTCACGATTTAAGTCTTTATGAAGATCCTGATGATTGGTGACGTGGTTGCAAAGCCCGGCCGCATGGCTGTGTTAGAGCGCATTCAGGACTTGCGCGAACAACATGACATCGATTTTGCCATTATGAACGCGGAAAACCTGGCAGGCGGTTTTTCCGTTACACCCTCCTTGTGCGAACAGCTCTTCGCCTCAGGCATAGACGTGATGACTTCCGGCAATCACATTTTCGATAAGAAAGAAGCGATTTCTTATATTGCCAAACAGCCGCGGCTGATTAGACCGGCAAACTATCCTCCAAACACGCCTGGCAACGGCATCTGGACAGGTGTGATCCAAAACACGCCGGTCGCGGTTATTAACCTGATGGGGCGAGTTTTCATGCCTCCTTCCGACGATCCATTTCGCGCCGCTGATCGCATTCTGGAATCATTGCCCACCGAAACAAAGGTCCGCATTGTGGATATCCATGCCGAAGCAACGTCCGAGAAGGTTGCCATGGGTTGGTATCTGGATGGCCGCGTCTCAGCAGTCGTTGGCACTCACACGCATGTGCAAACTGCAGATGAGAGACTGTTACCGGAAGGGACTGCTTATCTCACGGACGTTGGGATGACGGGAAGTTATTCCGGCGTAATTGGGATGAACAAGGAGGACGTGATCGCGCGTTTCACCTCCGCGATCGCGAGAAGAGCAGATCATTCCACGGCCGAGGCGCGAATTTGCGCAGCCGTGTTGGATATCGATGAAAAGTCAGGAAACGCGCGAAGCATTGTAAGGTTGAATCTTGCGCATGAGCAGTGATGATTGTAGCGATACGGGGCTGAAATTGTAGGGGTGGCACTCCGCGGCCACCCCTCGGTTAGTTGCCGCATTCTTCGCGAAAGTAAGCGGCATCGCGAGGAGGGCGGCCACGGAGTGCCGCCCCTACAAGAACTACTCCGGGCCTTCTTCTACGGGAACCTTTTCACCTGCTGCTTGGGATTTGATAATAGGTGGGGCTAATAGCCGCTGTGCGTATCCTTCAGGAAACGAACGCACGCGCCCGGTAGCGTCGGTAATCACGTGTCCAGTTTCACCCTCGGCAATTATCTGGTCATCTGACATGCGCACAATCTCGTAGCCAAATCGCAGCGACCGTCGCCGCAACTCCGTGATGTGCGTCCGAATAAGGAGTTCATCATCGTAGTACGCCGGCGCCTTGTAACGGCAGTAGCTTTCCGCAACAACCAGGAACGCGTCTTCATTCTCTTCCATGTCCCGGTAAGAAAAGCCGCGGGCGCGACAAAACTCCGTGCGACCGATCTCAAACCAGATGAGGTAGTTTGCGTAATAGACAATCCCCATCTTGTCTGTTTCCATGTCAAAGCGAATTAGCCGATTCCTGGCCCTGATTGCCGTCCTGGCGCTGGCGATCACAGCCCTGCCGGCAAAGCACTCTGGCGCCGGCCCGGCGCCACAACGTGCGAGCGTAGCCCAAGGCGTCACGCGAAATGCGGCCGTTGTGGCAGCAACCACCGAGGTCTTGAAAGAAACAAGTGAAATCAGGGAACTGGCAATTCTGAGGCCGGTGAAGAGTGGGGCGCAATCTCGGACTGAGATTGAGCGCATGCTGATTAAGAACCTTAATGAAGAGATGACACCCGCCGAGATGCATGCCACGGAAGTCTCACTGCGAAAATTTGGTCTGGCGCCCAGCGATTTTGAGTATCGGCCGTTTATTATCAAGCTTCTCACCGAGCAGGTAGCTGGTTACTACGATCCCAAGGTCAAGGAGTTTCACTTGGCCGACTGGCTGGAATTGGAAGGCCAAAAACCGGTGATGGCGCATGAGCTAACGCACGCGCTACAGGATCAACATTTCAACTTGCGCCGTTTTGAAAAGTGGCCGCGTGGCGATTCTGACGCCGAGCTGGCAGCTCACGCGCTTATTGAAGGCGATGCGACGCTGGCGATGACGCTCTATATGGCTAAGAACCCGCTGGTCGCCCTCGCTTTTAGTCGATCTCTCACTACCGGAGTGGCAACCGAGCAGTTTAACCAGGCGCCGCGCGCGCTGCGCGAATCGTTAATCTTCCCATACCTGCAGGGTATGGAGTGGGCCACGCAACTTTATAAACGCGGCGGTTGGACTATGGTCTCAAACGCTTTTACGCGGCTGCCGATGTCCAGCGAACAGATCAACTATGAACGCCCGATAAAGATCACGTTGCCCGACCTCACCAATCTGCTTAATGCCGGGGGAGAGCCGGCGGTTAGCAATCAGCAGTCAATGATCAGCACTCAGCAACCCACTGGGACCGCGGGCGTCTCGCCCGCAACCGGCCGCGCAAGAATCTCCGGTCGAAGGACCTCTGGACGCCCACTGCCTACTGCCAGCCCCTCGCTGCCCACTGCACACCGCCCACTGCCTACTAATTCCTGGCATCGCATCGATTCCGACGTCAACGGTGAATGGAACTACTACCTGATTCTCGATCAGTTTTTGAGTGCGCCGGCGGAGTCGAAGCGCGCTGCAGCAGGATGGGCCGGCGATCGTTACGCGGTTTACGAAGGACCCAGCGGTCAGGTGTTTCTCGCGCAACTCGCTGTCTGGGATACGGAGAACGACGCGCGCGAATTCTTCGATGCCTATGTGAAGCGAACTGAACTGCGCTACCCCGGCGCAAAACGATTGGGAAAATCAGAATCTCAGGACGAAACTCAAAACGCAAAACGCGAAACTCGAAACTATTACTCCTGGGCAACCAGCGAGGGCAGTGTAGTCATAGAATTGCGCGGCCTGCGTGTCGTGATCCTGGAAGGCGTGCCGCAAGGGTTGGATTCCAGTGTCCTGCTC
>WNGI01006298.1_pt1 | contig 10765 bp, 10 predicted proteins | sample 5400621 | NCBI WGS metagenome assembly WNGI01 (sample SAMN13153374, study PRJNA577476) | soil metagenome | isolation source: 20 cm soil or saprolite under Garry oak tree replicate 1 | place: USA:California | collected 2016-06-15 | reverse complement strand
AGGTGGTGAGAAAAAATCAGCGGATCCTAAGTTTGACATCGTTCCGCCTCTGGAATGCTACCGTTGGAATGGCTCAATACTTCAATGGTGGTGCGCGATACAGGGTTCGAACCTGTGACCCCTACCGTGTCAAGGTAGTGCTCTACCACTGAGCTAACCGCGCGTTCTGATGATTGATAAATGAATAGTGATAAGTGATCAGTCAAGAGCGGCCGCACGCGATTGGCCGGTCTTACCAATCACGATTCAGATCACGAAGCGCGCAGCGCCCTACGCGGCTAGCTTAACAGCGTCCTTATGTCCGAGAATGCGGACGGTCTCTTTGAGCTGCTCGACTTTAAGCGGCTTTTTCAAGACCGTGATCGGACCTTTAGCCAAAATGCGATTGAGCATTTCGCTATCGGGATAGCCAGTTATAACAACGATTGGACACTCCGGCTGTTCTTGTTTGGCCGTATCGTAAACGTCATCGGCCGGACCATCCGGCAATTTCAGATCGAGAAATATAAGATCAAACTTCTGTTTATCGAGAGCAGCCAATGCTTCTTTGACCGTGCCGACGACCACTCGACTAAACCCGATCTTCTTGAGAAAGAGCTTGAACAAATTCTGTAAGCTTTCGTCGTCGTCGACAACAAGCACGGTCGGCTGACCGGACTTGTCTTCCTTCAAGATATCCTTATCGAGCGATGATTTCTTAATGCGCCAACGGCCGCCGATTTGGATCGCAGGTAGTTGGCCGCGCTGAACCAGATAATAAACCGTGGGCAACGGGATGCGAAGATACTTGGCCGTTTCTTTAACGGTCAGAAGGTTGTGCATGGCAAGATAAACACCAATTGGGGGGGGCTGGGGCAAGACATTTCGCAATATTCATGATTATAAATTTCAGAATCAATGTCAACTTGTTCCGCTGACTATCCCCTGTTTACCTGGGATTTTGGCCCGATTTTCCCCTAAGAACCGCTCATTTGCAACCCGCCTGCCGCAACCGGCAAGGCACTCCCGACTGGACAATGCGAAAGCGGCAGTGGACTATTTCGGCTCCAATGAGCGCGCTTTTCTTCAAACGCTTTCTGCAGAGGCCCCTGCAGGTGGCATCAATTATTCCGAGTTCGAGAGCTTTGGTGGAAAGGGTGGCAGACAAGGTTGATTTCGCGCGTGCGCGAGTGATCGCTGAATATGGTCCGGGTGAAGGAGCGCACTCGCGCGAACTGGCCCGCCGCATGCGCCCTGACGCGCAGTTGCTGTTATTCGAGCTTGACCCGGCGTTTTCACGGGATTTGGAGCGCCAATTTGCAGATGACGCCCGCGTTCATGTCCTCAATCGAGACGCAGCGGCCTTGCCCGACGAACTCGAGCTTCGTGGCATCGCGCAGTGCGATTATATTCTCTCCGGCATTCCTTTCAGTATTCTGAATATCGCAAAGAAACGTGCGCTGCTGCAAAAAACGCATGATGCCCTCGCTCCGGGTGGGAGCTTTATTATTTACCAGGTAACGAACGAACTGCGACAGCACGCCAAAATTTTTGCTCACGCGAAGTCGGAATATTTTCTGCAAAACATTCCGCCGATGTTTATCACCGTTTTCCGCAAGGCAAGTGTGCTGAACGGATATGTGCATCCGGCGATGACGCGGCGGTGGCTTTCGCCAAACCCGCTGGCATGAGCGTCGCGGGGACGCGGATGGAAAAGGACTCCATGGGGGAGATGTCCATCCCCGAGTCTGCTCTTTTTGGTGCTTCTACCCAGCGCGCGGTTCTGAATTTTCCAATAAGTGGGTATCGCTTTCCGCGGTCATTTATCCGCGCCCTCGGATTGATCAAGTGGGCGGCGGCGCAGGCAAACCACGACTTGGGTTTGCTCGATGCCACCCGCAGTGCCCTCATCGTTCAAGCGGCCGAGGAAGTTGCGGAAGGAAAACTAGACGAACATTTCCCACTCGACATTTTTCAGACCGGCTCCGGCACCAGCACTAACACAAACGCCAACGAGGTGATCGCGAATCGCTGCGCCCAACTGGCGGGCAACCCAATTGGGTCGCGTGATCCGGTGCACCCGAACGATCATGTTAACATGGGGCAGTCAAGCAATGACGTAATTCCATCGGCCATTCACATCAGCGCGGCGGAAGAATTGAAGAACCATCTTATACCTGCCTTGGAGAAATTGCGTGACGTGCTGGACGCGAAAGCGAGAGAATTTTGGGATACGATCAAGATCGGTCGGACACATCTGATGGATGCCACGCCGGTGCGGCTGGGCCAGGAGTTTTCCGGATACGCCCAGCAAATTGCTTATGGAAAGGAGCGCGCGCAAAGAGCGTTGGAGGTTTTGCGCGAGCTGCCGCTCGGTGGCACCGCCGTTGGCACCGGCTTAAACCGCCACGCCGATTTTCCGGGCAAAGTCATGCGCCATCTCGAGCAGCGAACGGAGATTTCATTTTACGAAGCAAAAAATCACTTCGAAGCACAAGGTGGCAAGGACGCGGTCGTGGAGGCAAGCGGCCTCTTAAAAACGATCGCCACCAGTTTGTTCAAGATCGCGAACGATATTCGCTGGTTAGGCAGCGGACCGCGCTGTGGCATCGGCGAAATTCAATTACCCGCCACCCAGCCGGGCAGCTCAATCATGCCGGGCAAAGTGAACCCGGTGATGTGTGAGTCGACGATGATGGTTTGCGCGAAGGTCTTCGGTAACGACACCTGCATCACGTGGGCGGGTGCGAACGGCAATTTCGAACTCAACGTCATGATGCCGGTGATGGCGCACGACCTTCTCGAATCCATCCGGCTACTGGCCAATGTGGTTGACGTCTTCTGCGAGAAATGCGTCACCGGAATTGTCGCGAACAAGAAGCGTTGTGAGGAGCTGGTGGAACTATCGATGGCCATCGTCACGAGCCTGGCGCCAAAAATCGGTTACGATCGCGCAGCTGAAATTGCCAAAGAGAGCGCGAGGACGGGAAAGACTGTGCGCGAAATTTGCCGCCAGAAGAAAGTTTTGCCCGACGCGGAATTGGATCGCGTGCTCGATCCGGTCGCCATGACCGAACCGGGTGGCGAAGGATCGGCCAGCGGATGAGGTTGTCGATCAACCAGCTCGTTCTCAGCTTCGGCGCTGGCATTGGACTAATCACGGCCCATCCACTTTGGGCCACGGACGCAAAGATCATCATTTCTCAGATTATTGATAAGGACACGGCTGAAACCGTTCTGGAAGGGCCGGTAAAAGTTCCGTCTCCGCGCAATGTCGACGCTAGAGATGGTTACTACTCAAAGTGCAATTATTACAGCGTCAGCGGAGACAAACGGCTCATCGTTCGGCTCTATCAGCCGGCATCCGGCTCCGACCCGCATAAGGAACTGGATCAAGTGGCCGAAAACAGCGGATCTATGCGTTCGATCTCGGGCCTGGGTGACAAAGCCAGAATCTCCCGCGGCGAGGAGAGCGGGTTGCCATCACGCGTTGTCATGCTTTACGTGGTGAAAGGTAATTCGCTGGTCACGGTGGGATTAAGCGGCTTTGACGATGAAGTCGGTGGAGAAAAAGCCAAAAGTGTGGCTCAGAAAATCCTCGCCCAACTCTAGCGCCACGCTGTTGCGTTTCTAAATTGCGATATGGTTGCCAACGTTAACGGTCCGCAATTTTCCGGAGGCGCCAACATAGCCATCAAATGCCCGGCGCACACGTATGAACAAACCGTGATCTTTTACCGAGACACATTAGGACTGCCCCTGCTCGAAGAGGAAGCGGATGGATGCATTTTCCAATTTGGGCCGAACCGGCTTTGGATCGACAAGGTCCCAAATCTTAGTCACCCCGATATCTGGCTGGAACTAGAGACGAACGACACCGAGGCGGCGGCGTCGTTTCTCAAAGTAAACGGAGTGTCACGCCGTGATGAAGTCGAGCAATTACGCGAAGATTTCGATGGTTTTTTTATCTCTGCGCCCAATGGCGTGATTCACCTCGTGATTGGTCACGAGGAAGCGTAGTGGACCTGTGGGAGGATGTGCGCAAGTCTGCTTGAATGGTCCCAAATTCCCGAGCACAAACTCGTGAAAGAACGGACCTCGATCCTATTCGAGAGCTTGCCAATTCGAGCCAAACAATTTTCGCCACAGATTAACACAGATCAACACAGATAAATCGGGGCCGATGGAGTTGGCCCGCCCTCGAGCCGTCCCTCTTTCTGAATCTGTGAAAATCTGTGTCCATCTGTGGCTGAATTATTTCTCCCCCCGCTTTGACACATCTCTTCTCGGGCATGACCTCCCGCTCCTGGTATGAATTCAAAAACTCGGCGGAAGTCTGGACCGAGCTTGTCAGATGCTGCGGTTGGCACCTTGAAAAAATATACCGTCAAAGGTCGGCTGAAACGGGCCGGGTCTCGTTTCCCCAACGCAAAACCGAGGGCTCACTTCGAATTGCGTGGCGCAATGGACTTCCATGTCGGCCTTCTCGCACTTTTCAAGTAACAGGCGCACCGTGCCCAGGGCCAGCTCAGGGGTGTTGCAATCGCGGCTGAGATGCCCAAGCACAACCCGCTCAATTTTTCCGGGAAGCAATTCTCCAATTACCATCGCGGCCGCGGCGTTCGACAGGTGACCATGCCGCGATTGAATCCTTTGTTTTACCGGCCAGGGGCGATGCGGATCGTTTTGCAGAAGTTTCTCATCGTGATTCGTCTCAATCACCAGCGTATGCACTTCGCGTAATCTTTGTGTCAGCAATTTAGTGGCGTAGCCAAGGTCGGTGATAAACCCGACCGCGCGAGTGCCGGCGTGAAAAGCGAATCCGACTGGATCGACTGCGTCATGTGGGACTGGAAATGTTTGGACGACGATGTCGCAAATCGAGAATTCGGCGCCGGTATGAAAGATTCGCCAGTTTCGATGTCCATTCAGTGAACCGCCACAGCGGATGGCTTCGGCGGTCAAAGCGTTACAGTAGATGGGTAGGGCAAATTTTCGGCAAAGGACCTCCAGCCCGCAAATATGATCGCCGTGCTCATGCGTAAGCAGGACGCCATCGAGCTGGTGCGGTGTCACGCCGCATTGCTCGAGCCGTAACATGAGCTGGCGTGCACTTAACCCGCCATCGATTAAAATCTTGCAGTGATCAGTCGCGATAAGCGCGCTATTTCCGGCGCTGCCACTCCCGAGCATCGTCAAACTGAACACGCCGTATTAAGAGACGGCATGGCATTTTTCGCAAATAGAATCCGCGGGCTTAGCGACAACAAAATGACGAAGCACGAATGACGAAATAAGTCCGAATGCTTAAATGACGAAAAAGGCGCCAAATGGCCCTTTCTTTCGGATTTCGTCATTCCTTCGTCATTAGACATTCGTCATTCGTCATTTTTTCGTGTCTGTGCGGTTCGTTCCATCAATGCGAAAATCCGCTGCTTTTTCGCGCCATAATCAAGGGAACGAAAAGCACGTATCTCCTGCAAGCGCCGCATTCCATTAAGCGTATCGAGATAATGCGTGTAGCTCGAGGCCAATTCGGTCGCCTCCAAATAGCGGCTGCGCAAATTTCTGTCCTGAAACGCGCCCGGGCATTGCCGGACGAAAAGATGAAAGCGCAACCATCGGCGGTCCGTTTTCGATACGCGTTGAGTTTTGCGGAAAAACGCCACAAAGAGCAAAAGCACGAGATAAGTATCGACTTGCGCCTGAAGCTCAAGGTTGCGCGCAAAATCTTCCGAAGTGATTTCGCGTTGTCCATTCTTGAATTGCAACGCAGCATGCAAGGCGTGATTTAACTCCTCTACAAACATGATGAGTGAGCGGATGTTGCGATCGCTCAAACCGGCACGTGGGTCGTGACTTTCCAGCTGCTCGATCAACCAACGCGAGTAATAAATGCCCACGTAGAGTTGATCATCCGTGTGGCGCAGAAATGTGCGCGCGAGCTCGCTTAGTTCTCGCGCCGATTTCCCGGCCAGGACTGATAATTGTGAGCAGCGCTGACGATCGATCAGGCAATCTTCCAAATTGATGCCGACCTGTGCGTAGGTCCGCTCAAACAAACGCTGGATCTGACTGAAAAGCGTCTCACTCACAAGCTGAGTGATGGCCGCGCGTCATCATCGAGGTTGAGCAATTGATCGGAGAGCTGGTTGAGAGCAAGGCGCACGTCGCGGAACCGATCAGCTAGTTCTTCGAACACATCGTCGAGTTCGCAGCGGCGCGCCGTAGCGTGCGAGGCCACAAGCTGATAATTGGTGCGACCGATCTGTTCAAAGAATTTAACGTCCGGGCCACCGCGCAAACTCCGTCGCTGCGTGTTCTCGTGAAAAATTCCACTGACGAAAAGCGAGTAGTTACCCACGTGAGCGCGAAGTAAAAAAGCCTGCTCCGGGGTGACGCGTTGCAGCGCGATCAGCATATCGGAAATATATTGCGTCGCGCAAGCGGCCGACACATGGGCGTTTCGCAGCAAACTCGCCCGTGAAAAGACCTCCAGAAGTGAACCCACGTAATCGCATAATTTGCGATCCCCGATGCCGGCCTGTTGAAACACATGGCGAGCGAGCACGTAAAAATAAAATTGGGAAGAAATCTGCAGCTGGCATGGGTTCGACAAGATCGCGTCGACCAGGCGAGGGTGATCAAGAACGGAATCCCGAGTCTCGGCGTCGCTCAGAAGATCGACCAATGAAACTTGATCGGTGGGCGAGCGCGCCAGCGTCCGCACGACAAAATCGAAATCCGCAGCTGTGAAGCGCGCCCGACAATTCGCCCTGACCATCGGAAACTCATTATAAGCAATGGGGATGCCAATGACAAGCCTGCTGAAGGCCTGGCTGCCTGGTGGATCGAGCAGTCCCCTGCTTTATCAGGGTTTCCCCCCGTGTTCGGCGCGCTCTATCTTGATCGGCCCCAACGAGATCGGTGGCGCCAAGAACGTGGATTCAATCTCGCCTCCACCGGTCGCTTCGAACCAAGCTCGTTTGCTGTTATCTGTAAAGAGGGCTTCCACAGAGTAATCACCGACCGGCAAATTATGTGCCTCCGTGGCGCGCCAAGTCTCGATATGATCACCAGCCGTGACCTCGGGCGCGCACAAGCCTTTTGTTACGATGATCAGTCGACCGGTTCGTTGATTCGTGAACTTCAACAACATCCATGGAAATACCTCGCGCTCGCCGTCAAATTTCCAATGCAACCGAACCTCCAAAGGCACCTCGTTTGAAAGTACATCTCTAGACTTCTCGATGGCGACAAGTTGGGTGTGGGTCGCCATCTCAGAGATATTTCCAGCGTTCGAAATAGAGGGCGGAGCTCCTGCGGGGCCAGGCACGCCTTCGGGCTCGCCGGAGCTCGCGCCTCCAGTAGAACTAGGCGGGACGTCGACGATCGATTTCAAGAGCGTGAGTTCATCCCGCGAATCTGCTCTCCACCGAGATCGTTTCAGAAAATCGTGTAGCAGCCTATCGCTCGACGGAATGATGCGGCCGTCCACCGTTTTCATCGTGGGATGGTAATAGCCGGCGCCGGCATCAAGCGTGGAGGAATCAAGGTAATCGAGGAGCACGAAATCTGTGGGAGCGGGAGGCTCGTACGAGGCGCGACTCAGTGTCTTCAATCCCTTTAATATGTAATGAAGGGAGTATAACTTTTCCCGCATGGCCAGATGGGTCAGATAAGGAAAGGGCGCGACAACGCTAGCCTGTGATGGGATCTGTGCAGTAAAGGCATTCTTACGGGCGCGATCTGATTGACCGGTGAACCAATCTGCCGTCGTGGCGCCGATGCTGGCCAGCGGTCCGAGCCAGGCCTGCGCAATCACGCTGGCAATGACAAGCATCCAGAGGAGACTAGGTCCAGTTGACATGGTAACCCGTTTTCTGCGCTGCAACGCGGCGATCGATTCGACCAATGCGATCCAGAACAGTGGCAGCAAGGGAGCCGCATAATGAAAAAAGATCATCCACTCGGAGGATCGCCACGAGAGCAGGTGCTGCAGAAGAACGGGGGCGGCGACGATGAGCCACCGCGGTTTTAGCAGCGGAAGGAATAGAAACGGACAGAGCAAAGCCCAAAGGAGATTGCCGCGAATCAAAGAGTGAGCCAGCGCTCTGGCGACTAACTGCGGCTGCGTAATCGACTTCCGCAAGATGTCGGCAGGCGAACTACCCAGTCGATCATACAAAGCCAGATAATCTATGTTGCCGGGGTTCAACGCCGGCGTGATCACCTGGGTGCACAAGATGAACCAAACAATGGCCACTGCCAGCGGCCAGACATACCATTTGCGCAGTTCGTCGAATCCTCGTTTCCGCTCTGCAATCCATTGCACGGCGCAGTAAGCGGCCAGAAGCAGCGCCATGTTCTCCTTACAGGACAAGACCGCGATAAACCAAAGCCAATGCTGCCCGATTGAATTTACAAGGCGCGCCCGAAACATCAGTAAGAGCAAAGGCGCCGTTAAGGCCTCAGGGTGAAATTCGTGGAGCGCAATATAGCCTGCGGCTGGAGTGATGAGCAGCAACGCGCCAAGCAAACAAGATTGCTTTCCATCAAACCCGAGCCGCTTTGCGATGTCGTAGCCGAGTGGGCCCATGCTCGCGAGGGCGGCATTCTGCACGACAATAAAAAGCATCGGATGCCGGAATAGAAAAAAAAGCGGCGCGAAAGAAAAAATGATTGGCTCGACGTGGTTGCCAAGCAGCGGAACAGGTTCGACCGAGACCTGGAAACGACCATGAATAAGCTGCCAGATCGCCTGGACATAATAAGCCAGGTCGAACGTCCGGTATTCAAAGTTCGCCCAGCGGGCGTACGAGGTCCATGTGCATACCGCAAAAAACAATGCCGCCACTGCCGCAATCACGACCTGGCTAGTATCTAGCGTCCGCCGATTAGCTATTAGGTTCACTTGCAGCAAGCAGGCAGAAATTCTTGGAGTAATCGAGTCTCCATTGCTTGCGGTCTAATACACAACTTCTCTGGTGTGGGTAAAGACCAAGGACCGGCGTGAGATTGACTGGACGGAGCGCCTCATTTGGCGTCAGTCACTCTTCCGGCAACATTTTTTGCACAGAGGAATGGCACTGATTGCATAATGACGCGATTGTTTGAATCACTTGTTTGTTTCGGGATTGTTTTGCCGTCTGCAAAGCCTGCTCGCAAACCAAAGATGCGTCCTCGCCACGGCCTGCTGCAATGAATGTCCGCACGAGATTAACCTGGATGGTGATATCCTCTGGGGTAAGTAGTAGAGCGTTTTTGAAACAAACGGCCGCTTGTTCGAATTGCTTGTTAGCAGCGAGCTTGCGCCCAAAGTCGGCATAGCGTTGCGGATTATAACGATCAGCCTTGATGGCCTCAGCGTCGGCAGCGAGCGCCTCTCTCATTTTCCCCTGGCAAAAATAACTCTGAGCGAGGTTTCCCAGCACTTCGGAATTGGAGGGACTGAGCTGCAACGCGGACAGAAATTCCGCTTCCGCTTCCTGCCAATTGCGCGTCGCGATTAGCGCGTTGCCGAGATTATTGTGGGCCTGCATGAATCGCGGATTGTCGCGCAAGGCTTGACGATGACAGGCAATGGCTTCCTCAAATTCTCCGCGCTGTTTTAGCACAACGCCGAGATTATTTTGTAAACTCCATGCGCGCGGATTCTCGGCCAGGACTGCACGAGAATAAGTTTCTATCGACCGATATATTGTGCTCCGTCTCCACGTCTGGACAAGCAGCAGCGCCAGGACGACGTAGAGCAGAGCATGCAAACGCAGCCGGGTATTTTTCGTGACGGCACGTGAAGCCGTGGCAAAGCCTCCGGCGAGACCGGCAAATATTCCAGGCGCGGCAAGATATTGCCACCAGTCGGCGCATGGCGTTTCCTGTTGCAATGCCATCCATACCAAACCAAGCACTGGCAGCAGCATCCAAAGATAATAGCCGTATGCGAAAAGGAACGATCTTCCCCAGCTTTTGCGTTTCCGGAAAAATAGTCCCAGCATAGCCACCACAAAAAGTGCCGGCAGGTAAACAAAAGTGGAGCGAAGGTTTGGCTGCCATTGCGGAAACATTGGACTCAAGCCAATTGGGAACAGGATTCCGCAGAGATAAAGCCACATCACTGTGCCCGCGCGGGCGATACGGAATGGCAGGTTGGACGAGACTAATCCATAGTCCACCGCCCGCGACTGATACCAAATGGTGAGGAGCGAGATGACCAGCGCGATCAGGACAAACGGAGTCACGCGCGCCAAATCGCGGCGCGTGATTCTTCCATTCATCCAAAGAATGCAGCCGCACAGAACGATGGGCAGGGTTGCCACGGCTCCTTTGCTCAATCCCGCCAATAAGAACAGTGCGATTGACGAGAGGTAGAGCTTTGTATTGTCCCGTTTATAGGCTGCTAGGAATGTGAGAATTGAGGCAAAAAAGAGAGCGGCTGAAAGCGTGTTCTTGCGCTCTGCAATCCACGCCACTGAAGCAACGTTGACGGGGTGAATTACAAATAACAGCGCTCCGAGCCACGAACCCGGAATCCTTAGTGCTGCCAAAATTCGCCACAACAAAACGGCGGCCAGAGCGTGCAGCAAAATATTGACGACATGATAGCCGGTTGGCGTGTCGTCCCACACTCTCTTTTCCAACCAAAATGTCGTCAGCGTTAGGGGGGTGTAATCACACGAATTTTTCCCCAGCCAGATGTCTGTCAGCCCATGGGCGCTTTGCATTTGCGGATTCGCCCTGAGCAAAAGGTCGTCGTCCCATATAAATCCCGCGTTGATTGCGGGAA
>WNGI01006297.1_pt1 | contig 10766 bp, 14 predicted proteins | sample 5400621 | NCBI WGS metagenome assembly WNGI01 (sample SAMN13153374, study PRJNA577476) | soil metagenome | isolation source: 20 cm soil or saprolite under Garry oak tree replicate 1 | place: USA:California | collected 2016-06-15 | reverse complement strand
ACCGTAGCGCTGACCGCCTGCGCGCGAACGTCCCACGCGCCCCCGTTCACGTTCCAGAAGAGCTCGTCGTGGTCGGCGAACGCGTTCATCGCGCCGAACACGTCGTAGGTGATTCGGTACGTCTGGCGCCCGCTCACGGTGCGATCGGGGTCGCCGATCTTGATGACCTTGTCGGCGCCGGCATCGCTGAGTGCGAATCGGACCGGCTTCTCGGCCGCATCCGTCACCGAGCGGACCTCGAGGCGATAGACCCGCAGATGCGTGTCGTCCCAGCGGTACCGAACGGGGATATTCCGGAAGATGCCGTGCTTCTGCTGCGCTCCGAAGTCCACATCGATCGCCTCGACGATGTGGAGCGACGCGTCGTTCTGGATCGTTATGTCCGACGCGAACCGCTGGATGACCCAGCCCTCGTCGGCGAGAGCCGTCGTTGCGAGCGCGATCGCCAACGCAATGGCGACGACCGCGGCGGCTAGAACGCGGTGCGGCGTGCTGCCTAGAGGAATTGCAGAAGTATGGTGGCGAGGCCGAGGAACGAGAGGAAGCTGCTGCAGTCGGTGATCGTCGTGAGCACGATCGACGACGATTGCGCCGGATCCTGGCCGGCGGCCTTCAGGATGAGCGGGATGGCGGCGCCGGAGATTCCGGCCATCACCATCGCGAGGACCATCGCGGTCCCAATGACCACGGTGAGTCCGATCGACTGGCTCCAAATGAACACCCCCACCATCGTGGTCCCGGCCACCGCCAGGCCGTTAAGGATGCCGACGCCGGCCTCCTTCACGATGAGCCGCGGCCAGTGCGAGAGCCGGACCTCGCGCAGGGCGAGTCCACGCATCGTCACCGCGAGGGCCTGCATGCCGCTGTTCCCGGATTGTCCCGCGACGACGGGCAACAGGACCGCGAGCGCCGTGAACTTGGCGATCGTCCCTTCGAACATACCGACGACGAACGCGGCGAGGAAGGCCGTCGCAAGGTTGATCTCGAGCCACGGCAGCCGCTGGCGAACGGCGAACGACACCCGCGAGAGCGCGCGCTCTTCTTTGCTGACGCCGACCATCGTCTGCATGCTCATCGTCGCCTCGGCCTCCGCCGCCGCGACCAGCGCGCGATAGCGGATGACCCCGACAAGACGCCGATCGCTGTCGATGACGGGCAGCGTGGCGACCCGCTGCTCGGTGAGGTAGTTGACGATCTCCTCGCGGTTCGCGGTCGCGTGGACGCCGACGGGCGTTCCCTGCACGAGGTCCTTGAGCTTGGTCTCGGGTGTCGCGGTGGCGATCTCGCCGAGCGGGACGGATCCGACAAGGCGGCCCGATGCGTCGGTGAGATAGATCGCGCCGAGCTCTTTCTCTTTGAACGTGCGCATCTTGCGGAGTGCGTCGTCGACCGTCGTGTCCGGCGCGAACGCCGTGATCCGCGGGTCCATGAGCGCCCCCGCGGTGTCGAAGGGGTACGTGAGGAGCTCGCGGACCTCTGACGCGAACCTTCGCGGGAGGCGGCTCAGCACACCCTCGCGCTCGGCCACGTCGAAGCTCGCCACGATCGGGGCGGCACGCGCGGGGTGCATCTGACGGAGCGCGATCTTCGCGGCCTCGGCCGGCAGGTGGCGGAGGACCTCTGCCGCGACGCGCGGGTTCAGGCGCTCGAGGAGATGGACGGCTTCTTCGGGGCCCGCGTCATGGACGATGAGGGCCGTCTCGCTCGGCATGCGCTCGTCGAGGAACCGCGCGACCTCTTCAGGGTGATGCCGGAGGTACTCGGTGTTCAGAGCGCGGCGCGCCTCGACCTCGCTGGGGGCAGAAGCCTCCGCGAAGGGGAGGGCGGCCTCGAGCGGCACCGACGCGATCGCTTCGCTCACGCCCCGCAGTATCGCCAAGAACAGAGCGTTCGGCGGGTTCTATCGGGTGTCCGTGCGCCGAACCTCGAGCTTTCCCTCGGCTTCCCGCACCTCGTAGTGCGGTTGATCGAACACCGCCGGCCCGCGCACCACCAGCCCGTCGCGGAGCCGGTACCGCGAGCCGTGGCATCCGCACTCGATCGTGTCGTCCACGAGCTTGCCCTCCGAAAGGCTGCAGCCCTGGTGGGCGCAGACATCGTGGAGGGCGTTCAGGCCGGTCCCGTGGCGTACCACGACGAGCGTCTGGGGCCCTGCCTTGGCCTTCACCGGCTTGTCGGCGGGTATCTCCGCGACGTCGAGCGCCGTCCATTTGGCCCCGCCGCCACGCCACGCGTGGCGATCCACCTGTGTGCCGAGGTTGTAGACGAGCTCGCCTCCGATGTACGCGCTGCTGATGACGATGAGGAAGCCGATCGCCGCAAGCCATACCTCGGTCGACGACGGCACGGCACCGAGGCGCATGAGGAACGAGACCAGATACAGGACGAGCGCGACGAGCATCAGTGACGAGTGGACCGTGCCGAACCGCCGCGTTTTCCCCTCGAGGTCGATGTAATCGGCGTACCCCGCGAGCGCGGCGAGGAGCATGAAGACGATCCCGACGCCGATCGCGGCGGTCGCGGCGGCCCGCTGCCCCGACAGATCGAGAACGAGCGCGACCACGTACGCGCCGATCGGCACGTCGGTGATCGCGGGGTGGAGCGGGTGGCCGAGCCATACGCCGTGCAGGAGGTCCTTGACCAGTGGCACCGGCTTGTAGAGCGCAGCGAAGATCGCGACGAAGACCTTGCCCAGCGGATCGGCCCACACGGCCTGCGCGTCGAGAATCCGCTCGATCGCCCGATGCAGCACGGCGGGATGTTAGATCGACTAGCGAACGACGATCGAGCTCGCTCCCGCGGTTATGGTCAGGTTGACGCGGTCGTGGGCGGTCGCGTAGCCGCTCGTTTCCACCGACGTCCTGCCGGCGAATACACCGCGAGAGCTGCCGGTATCTCCAAGCCGCGGGTTGTCGCTCCGGAGCGAGATGAGCCCGCCGCTCGTCGAGATGCGCGCCTCGACGCCGTCGGGCACGGTCACCGTGATGCTCGAGGCTCCCCCATTCATATCGATGGCCACGTCGCCCGTCGGTCTCGGGAGAACGAAGCGCATCGAGGACGCGCCCACATTCACGTCGGCGGTACGGACGCGGACATTGGAGAGGTCGATGTCGAATTGACCTGCGCCCACGTTGATCGTCAGCGACGTCGGGACGTCGCTCGCGATCTGTACCTGGATGTCGCTGTCGCCGGCCGGATGCAGGAACCCGCTCGGCGTTACCTCATCGAGCCGTACGTTGGCGCGGCCGGTTCCCACCGTTCGCACACGGAGATCGGGATTTGCGCTGTGCGCCTCGACGAGCTCAGTCGCGCCGCCGCTCACCCGGTACGCGCGCGTGGCTCCGGCGTTGAGCGTGAGATCGAGCTCGGTCGCACCGGCACGCGGGACGGTCACGTCGGTCTCGCCCGGGCCACTTCCGCCGAACACGAAGACGCCGGGGCCGAGGTTCGGCGCGTACGCGACGAGAGCCAGGCCCGCTGCGATGACGAGGACCTCCGCGGCGAGCGTCGCCAGCGGCCAGCGTCCGGCAAACGCGATGTCGAGGCCGATGAGGATGAGGAGAATCGGCCAGAGGCTCGCGATCGCGAGCCAGGAGATGCCCGAGATGAAGCCCAGCGTCTGGAGCAGGAAGAGCAGCCCGAGAGCGATAAGAAGGAGCGGCCAGAAGACGCCCCGGCGCCGGCGCGGGTTCACGACCTGACCCGCTGCACCAGGAAGAGCACACCGATGCCGATGAGGACCAAGGGCCACAGGAACTGCCATTGGACAAAGCGGAAGACGCCCGCGTTGCTCAGAAGGAACACGACCCCGAGTCCGATAAGGAGGTATCCGACGGCCAAGCGGCGACGCTCGGCCTCCGCCGCGTGGATCGCCGGGTCGGCCGGTGCCACGGCGGTCGCGGTCACCGGGTGGTCCGTTTCGGACCCAGTGGTGGCGTTCGACGATCCGGATGGCTGAGCCGTCGTCGTGAACGGCGCGGGACGGCCCGGCAGTGGCATGAGGATGAGCAGGACGATGTACGCGAGGAGGCCGATCCCTCCCAGAAATGCCAGAACGACGAAGACAACTCTGACCAGGGTGGGGTCGACCGCGAGGTACTCGGCGATCCCCCCGCAGACCCCGGCGACGACCCGGTTGGCATTGCTGCGCTCAAGACGCTGTGGCACGGAGACGCTCCCTTCGTTGCGCGTACTCATACGCGACCGCGACGGCGAGCGCGAACGTCGCCGCGAGCGGAATGCTCGGCTGCTGCGCCGCCGCAAGAACCGCGCTCAGCGGAACTGCCGCGCTCGCCAGCGTTTGGATGGCGGCATCGAACAGGTCCCATCCGGCGGCCGGCGCGATGGCCGGCAACGTCACGGCGACGAGGCCGACGAGAGCGGCCGCGGCCACGCCGGCGAGCACCGTCGAGAGAAGTCCTGCGAACGCGGACGCGCGGCGGTCCGCGGCCCTGGCGGTCACCGTCGCCAGGTCGAAGCGCGGCGGGAGCTCAGCCGCCTCGAGGCGCAAGGCCCGGCGCAGCCTGATCTCGTCGAAGAACTCCTCGTCGCGAAAGTCGCGCCTCATTGCGCGCCCTCCAGCGCGCCGCGGAGGAGCGCACGGCCGCGGAGAAGCTGGACGCCGACGGTCGAGGCCGGTCGCCCGGTGACCTGCGCGATCTCGTCCACGCTGAGCTCGTTGAAGTAGCGGAGGACGATGACCACGCGGTAGAGCTCGGGCAGCCGGCTCACCGCCGCACGGATGCTCGCCCGGTCCTCGCGCGCGACCGACTCAGCGTCCGGCGCGGCAGCGGCATCGGCTACGCCAGTCGCCTGGTCGACGTCGACGGTGCGCCGCAGCTCGCGGCCGCGCTTTCGCACGTAGCTGATCGCCTCGTTCGTCGCGATTCTCAAGAGCCAGTGGCGAAGCGGCCGGGTCTGGTCGTAGCGGTGGAACGCGCGATACGCCTTCAGGAACGTCGAGCTCGCCACGTCCAGCGCCGCGTCGCGGTCGCCGGTGATGCGGAGCGCGACGCCGTACACCTCGTCCTGGTGCTCGCGGACGCCGTCGGCGAACGTCACGGGCGACGCCAGGGTCATCGGCAGGTTGAGACGTAGAGCGACACTCGCGGCCATTCCCCTCCTGTACGCCCCAGCCTGCGCTCTCATTTCGATCGCTGTCGTCGCCGTCCTAATGGCGCCGCGGGGCCTGTCTCGGCTCCGGGATCGCTCCCTCCGCGCACCCTCCCCAGTGTGCCGCGACCCCGACGCGGTCGCGGCACTGGGTCCCCGGGGAACCCGCGCGTCGCGAGCGATTCCCTGCGCCGTGCCACCCGCGGCGCGGACTCGGCTTTCGACAAGTTTGAGAGCCTTGCTTGGGCGTACGTCGGGACGCTGAATGCTTTGTCGCGGGACGTGCTTCCCCGTTCCAGCCGTACGTCCGCTTCTCGTAGACCTAGTGCCGAAGCCAAGAGTGTCTGCGCCGCGCGATTCGCTGCACCCGCTTCGGGGGGCGCCGCGACGCGCAGAACCAGACGTCCCGCGCGCGGTGCATCGACCCGGTCGCTTCTGGAGCGTGGGATCACGCGCACCGGAACGACGAGCCGTTCCGCCACGTGCTAAATCGCTGGCGGGAGGACGCGAAGCAGCACGCTCGACACGATCTGGATCGCCAGCAGCGCCACCAGGGGCGAGAAGTCGACCCCACCGAAGAACGGCATCGCGCGCCGGATCGGGCCCAGGATCGGTTCGCTCACGGCGAAGACGAACTCGCCCAGACCGAACGGCAGGCGCGCGTTCGGGATCCACGAAAGGATCACGCGGACGAAGATCGCGAGCGTGAGGGCCCAGGCGAGCACGTTGATGAACGCGTCGATGAAGACGATCAGGAGGCAGGTGGAGCACATGCCGCTACACGTCCAGCCGGTACCGCGACGGCGTCGGCCCGGTCTGCCCCTGGTAGGAGGAGCCGAGCTCGGGCGAGCCATACGGGTGCTCGGCCGGGCTCGAGAGCGGAAAAAAGGAAAGCTGTCCGATCCGCATGCCGGCGTACAGCGTGATCGGGATGGTGTTCACGTTCGAGAGCTCGAGCGTGATATGGCCGTCCCAGGCGGGGTCGATGAATCCCGCGGTGCTGTGGATGAGCAGTCCGAGTCTGCCGAGCGAGCTCTTTCCCTCGACGCGCGAGACCATGTCGTTGGGTAGCCGGATCCGCTCGCGGGTCGACCCGAGAACGAACTCGTTGGGGTGAAGGATGAAAGGATCCTTCGGCGGAACCTCGACGAGCTCGGTGATGTCGTCGAGCGGGCGCGCGAGGTCGATGAACGCGTGACGGCTCGAGCGGAACACGCGAAAACGGTGGTCCAGGCGGATATCGATCGATGCGGGCTGGACGCACTTCGGGTCGAACGGATCGATCCCAATGCGGCCCGCATCGATCGCCGCGCGGATGTCACGGTCGGAGAGGACCACCGCGACCGAGTATGCCGGGCTTCGGCTAGACCAGCGCGCGCACCGCGGCGCGGAGCTCGCGCCAGGTGCGAACGGTCTGATCGGCGTCCGGCAATGGCGAACGCGAGAAGCCCCAGAGGACCTGGATGCAGTGCGCGCCGGCGGCCTTCCCCATCGCGATGTCGGCCGCGCTGTCGCCGATCACCACAGATTCATGCGGCGAGACGCCGAGACGGCTCATGGCGTGTTGCGCGAGGTCCGGCGCGGGCTTCGGGCGCGGCGCCGAATCGCCCCCGAGATAGATGTCGATGTCCTTCTTGATCCCGAGGCCGCGGAGGATCCGCTCGCAGTCGGCCGCGCGCTTGCCTGTGACCGTCGCCTGCAGCAGCCCGGCGGCGTGGAAATCGCGGAGCGTCGTTCGCGCGCCGCGGTACAGGCGCGTCGCCGGGATCGCCACGGCGTCGTACCGCGTTCGGTATTCGATGCGATAGCTCTCGACATCCTCGGGGCCGATGTCGGGCCACGCGAGGCGGAACATCGCATCGAGCGGAAGGCCGGTGAGCTCGCCGACCTTCTCATACGGAAGCAGTGGACCGCCATGCGCCGCGATGACCGCGTTCATCGTTTCGACGACGAGGCGCACGCTGTCGGTGAGCGTGCCGTCCAGGTCCCAGAGAACCGCGCGGAGGTGCGGTCTTTTAGCGGCGGCGACGGCGCGGTGGCCCGGCCACGACCGGCTCGGCGATCGGCAGCACGATCTGCTCCGCGACGCGGCGATCGCGCGCCTCCTGACGGATGCGCACGAGCGAGGCGAGCTCGTCGTAGAGCGCGTCGATGTCCTCGAGACGCGAGTACACGATCTTGAAGCGGAGGTACGAGAGCGGGTCGCGCTCGGCCAAGCGCTCGAGCACCATCTCCCCAACGCGCCCTGACGGAATCTCCGATGCGCCGCTCTGCCTGACATTCGCTTCGAGGTCATCGATCAGTCGATCGATCTCTTCGGATCTGAGCGCTTTCGACGCGGCCTTCCCGATCGCGCTCGCGAGCTTCCGCCGGTCGAACTCCTGGCGACTGCCGTCGCGCTTCAGGACCTGGATGCGGGCCGACTCGCTCCGCTCAAAGGTGGTGAATCTTTCCTCACACCGGTCGCAGACTCGGCGCCGGCGGATCGAGTCGCCGTCATCGGCCTCGCGGGAGTCGATGACGCGGGTGTCAGTGTTGCTGCAGGCCGGGCACTTCACAGACACAAGATATGGGACGGGGTGCCACCAAATCTAGTGGCCAGCCGGCGAAAGCACCTCCCCGATCGGCGTCCGTCGCGTCGAGAAGGACCCTCCGGTCGCCGGCAGCGACGCGGCTACCGCACACAAGCAGCCGGCCCTCGTCGCCGGCCAAATGCAAAGCCCCCGGCCGGTCACGAGACCGCTGCCGGGGGCTGAGAACGCGGGAGGCCCTTAGTGCCCGATGCCGAGCAGGAACAAGATGATGATCAGCGCGAGCGGCGCGCCGAGCAGCCAGAGAAGAATGAGGATCATCTCGTTACCTCCTTAAATCCGTGTCGTGCGGTCTGTCGCGACCGGACGTCGGGTCATCGCGACGCGCTCACGCTGGTAGAAGCTGAAGTCCATACGCTCGCCCGAGCCCATCCAACCGCCGACGACGCTGCCGGCAAGGCCGAGGAGGATCGCCACCGCCGCCGCGGTGGCACCCGCGGCCGCCGCCTTCGCGGCGTTCGGGTCGACCGGTTGCCCGGCCTGAGTCGGAACGGCCGGCGACGGCGCCAGGCCCGCGTACCACCCGTTGAAGACCGCTCCCCCGAAGCTCGCCATGGCGAGCAGCACGACGGTCGCCACGAGGAACGCGATCGCCGCGTGCAGGATCGCGGGCTCTGCGCGGCGGATTCCGGCGATCCGGGCCGTCACCCATCCGCCGATCACGAACGCGAGGAATGAAGCGAAGACTGCGTAGGCGACGGCAACGCGCCCCACGCCGCTGAAATCTGTGACCCGGCCCTCGTTACCGGCCTTCCACGAACCGACCGCTGTGCCGATGACCCCGAAGAGCACGACGGCGACGACCGAGGCGAGCGCCCCGACGATCACCGGAGTCCAGTAGACCGGCCACGCCGTCCACGAATCCCCGCGGACGACGGTGCCTCCTTCTCGCATCACTGCGCACCCCCGTCTCGAAAAATTTGCGTTCTTTCGTTACAGGGATGCAGGCGACGTGCCAAGGTGAGGGAGCGGCGGACGATCCGCCGCTCAGCTCAACGGCGTCTCAGGAAGCTTGGGACCTCGAGATCATCGACCGCGTATTTCTTGGTCTCGTCGGCCTTCGGATGCGGTGTCGTAGTCGGAGCCGGCGCGACCGCTGTGGCCGGTGCCGTGCGCTGCTCGACCGATGGTGCCTGACGCTTGTACGTCGGCCCCTCGAGACGACGGATCGAGCGGGCCTGCTCGAACGCGGTCGCGATGACCGAGATCTTCACCTCGCCGCCCATGCGCTCGTCGATGACCGCGCCAAAGATGATGTTCGCCTCCGGGTCCGCGGCCGCGTGGATGATCTCCGCGGCCTCGTTGACTTCGAAGAGGGTCAGGTCGGGGCCGCCGGTGATGGTGAAGAGCACGCCGCGTGCGCCATCGATCGACTGCTCGAGGAGCGGCGACATGATCGCCTGACGCGCCGCGTCCGCGGCGCGCGACTCGCCCGAGCCGTGGCCGATGCCCATGAGCGCCGAACCGGCGTTCGTCATGATCGTCTTCACGTCCGCGAAGTCGAGGTTGATGAGACCCGGCACAGTGATGAGGTCGCTGATGCCCTGAACGCCCTGGCGGAGGACGTCGTCGACGATGCGGAATGCGTCGACCATGCTGGTCTTCTTCTCGACGACCTGTAGTAGGCGGTCGTTCGGAATGGTGATGAGCGTGTCGACCTTGTCGACGAGCTCGGCGATGCCCTGCTCCGCGAGGAGCCGGCGCTTGGCGCCCTCGAAGCTGAACGGCTTCGTCACCACGGCGACCGTGAGGGCGCCGACGTCCTTGGCGATCTCGGCGATGATCGGGGCGGCACCGGTGCCGGTCCCGCCACCCATGCCGGCGGTCACGAACACCATGTCCGCTTCCTTCAGGGCTTCGTAGAGCTTCTCGCTGTCGTCCTCGGCGGACTTCCGGCCGACGACGGGATCGGCGCCCGAGCCGAGGCCCTTTGTGACCTTGTCGCCAATCCGGAGCTTGTGGGGGGCATCGGAAAGAAGGAGTGCCTGAGCGTCCGTGTTCACGGCGATGAACTCGACGCCGAGGAGCTCGGCGCGAATCATCCTATTTACGGCGTTCGAACCGCCGCCGCCGACGCCGACGACCTTAATGAGCGCGAAGTTCTCGATGTCGCTTCGGAGGGGCATGGGTAAGCCTCCATGATGTCCATGCCGCTGCCCCTCCCCAGACGGTGCGCTCATGGTTATTCAGTTCGCGCGCTGACTATAGTCCGCAAACTCAACGTTTGGCTACCGCGATTTGTGACTCCCGCGACTACAGTCGGCGCAGGTCACCAGTTTGCGGGTCGAAGAACACGAGATGGAATCTCTTCCCGAGCGCCACAATCTCGTCATAAACCTTTCGCGGCGTACTTAGACGGAAGTTGAGCCCAATGCAGCGGTCGGATGCAGGTGGTGTCTGGCTCCATGGGGAGAACAGAAGGTCGTTGTGCTTCTCTTCAGGGACATCCTCAAGCGCCGGAAAGCGCCGGATGAGAAGGCGGTAGAACTCGGCAACGTCCGAGCTGGCCTCGAATGGACTTGGCTCCTCCATCGCATCCCGCTCCAGAATCTCGTTGGCCTCGTCATCGTTTGCTGGCAGCGGCGCCTTCCAGAAATAGAGGTCGTAGCTCAGGGCATGAGTCCTTTGAAGATCTTTCCGATGCGAGAGGTCACGCCCTCGAGGGCACGGGTGCTTGCGCGATCCTCTTCGGACGGCCAGTTGTGCGCGCCCCAGAGCAGCAGCCCGCTCGCGGCTGAGTAGGGCGGCGTCGCGATCTGGTCGGTCAGACCACCGAGACCGGTCGGCCCGACGACCCGTGCGCTCATTCCCAGCTGGTCCCGTGCGGCGCGCAACACCCCGTTGAGGAGCGAGCCGCCGCCGGTGAGCACGAGGCCCGCCTGGAGGCGGTTCGTCGCGCCGGCGGCCTCGATCTCGGCACCGATGAACTTGAAGATCTCGGTCACGCGCGACTCGACGATCTCGGCGATATGACGGCGCGTCACGCCGTGCGAGGTGTCCTCGCCGATCGAGGTGACCTGCAGGACCTCGTCCGGGTCGACGTCCATCGGGAACGCGGACCCG
>WNGI01006296.1_pt1 | contig 10767 bp, 8 predicted proteins | sample 5400621 | NCBI WGS metagenome assembly WNGI01 (sample SAMN13153374, study PRJNA577476) | soil metagenome | isolation source: 20 cm soil or saprolite under Garry oak tree replicate 1 | place: USA:California | collected 2016-06-15 | reverse complement strand
CCTCCATGAGCCCCGACAGTGACACAATCCCGGCGCCGACATGAAAGTGCTCATGCTCAGCCAGGCCGAGGTGACGGCCCTGCTCGACCTCGACCGACTGCTCGACGCGCTCGAGGATGGGTTTCGCGCGGTTAGCTCAGGCAACGTCGAGGTGCCAGGACGCACCGCGGTCACCGCGGAGCACGACGGCTGGCTCGGCACTATGCCCGGCTACGGTGCGGGCCTCGGCCTGGGCGTGAAGCTCGTCTCGGTCTTTCCGCACAACGACGCCGCCGGGCTGCCGTCGCACCAGGCGCTCATCGCCCTGTTCGACCCGGAGACCGGATCGCCGCTGGCGGTGATGGACGGCACGCGCATCACGGCCATCCGCACCGCGGGCGCAGCCGCAGTTTCCACGCGACACCTCGCGCGCGAGGACTCCAGGGTCCTCGCGATCATCGGCGCCGGCGTGCAGGGCCATGCGCACCTCGAGATCTTTCCGCACGTGCGCGACTTCAAGGAGATCCGCATCGCATCACGCACGCCCGAGAGCGCGGTAAAGCTCGCCGCCCTGCATCCGCAGGCACGCCCTGTTGACAGCTACGAGGACGCGGTGAGAGACGCCGACGTCATCGCCATGTGCACGCACTCGAGCACGCCAGTGGTCCGGCGCGAATCGGTAGCCCCCGGAACCCACGTCACCTCGGTCGGCTACGCGGCGCCACACGGGGAGCTCGACCGCAACCTGGCTGAGGCGGCAAACCTCTTCGTCGAGTCGCGCGCGGCCGCGTTCAGCCCGCCGCCGGCCGGCTGCATGGAGCTGGCGGGCATGGACCCTGAGAAGGCGAGCGAGATGGGCGAGGTCTTGCTGGGCAAGCGCCCGGGACGGCGCTCAGACGACGAAATCACCGTCTACAAATCGATGGGCCACGCGGTCGAGGACCTGGCCGCGGCGAGCCTGGTCTACAAAGAAGCGAGAGCCCGCGGCGCCGGCTCGACGGTCGAGCTCTAGATTCCCGCGTTTGTGCACAAATACACGCTTTGAGCGACGGAAAACCTGATTTTGTGCACAAAACCGGTTGTGCGGCGGGTTAGCTCTCCAGCGTCCGTTTGACCGCTTTGACCACGCGGTCGACCGACGGCAGGTAGTGGTCCTCCAGCGACGCCGCCGGGAAGGGCACGTCGAACGCCCCGACGCGCGCGACCGGCGCGTCGAGGTCGTAGAAGATCTCCTCCATCAGCGTGGCCGAGACCTCGGCGCCAAAGCCGGCGGACAGCGGAGCCTCGTGAACGACCACGCAGCGTCCGGTCTTGGCGACCTGCGTGCACAGCGTCTCCACGTCCAGCGGCACCAACGTCCGCAAATCGAGCACAGCGGCTGAGATTCCGTCAGCGGCCAGCGCATCGGCGGCGCGCAGGCACAGCTCGACCGCTGCACTCCACGCGACCAGCGTGACGTTGTCACCTTCGCGCACCAGCGACGCCTTGCCGAACGGCACCGTGTACGCGCCGTCGGGGACCTCGGCCTTGCCCGAGCGATACAGGCGGTCCGGCTCGCAGAAGAGAACCGGGTCCGGATCGCGGATCGCCTCGATCAAAAGCCCCTTCGCGTCGTAAGGGTTGGACGGCATGACGATCTTGATGCCGGGCGACTGCACGAACTGCGCCTCCACTGCATCGGAGTGAAACTCCGGGCTGCGGATGCCGCCGCCGAATGGCGCGCGGATCGTGACCTGGCAGTGGTAGCGGCCACGCGAGCGCTGCCGGTACTTGCCGAGCTGCGGCCCGATCTGGTGGAAGGCCTGCGCGGTGAAGCCGAGGAACTGGATCTCCGCCACCGGCACCATGCCCGCGAGCGCGAGGCCGAGCGAAGCGCCGACGATGCTGGCTTCGGCGAGCGGCGTGTCCACGACTCGCTCGGAGCCGAACTTCTCGATGAGGCCGCTGGTGGTGCGGAAGACGCCGCCCAGCTTGCCGACGTCGAGTCCCAGCACCATGACGCGCTGGTCGGCCTGCATCTCGTCAGCGAGCGCGCTGTTGATGGCCTCGACAACGTTGCGCTGCGGCATTCGTTTAGTCCTTCTGGCCGCCGGCGAGCTCGGAGCGCTGACGCACCACGCGCGGCGGCGGGTCCTGGTACACGTTGGCGAACACGTCATCGGGGTTGGGCGGCTGCGCCTCCGCCGCGAGCTTCAAGGCGCGGTCGTTCTCATCGCGCAGCTCTTCGGTCCATGCCTCGTCCTTCTTCGCGTCCCACAGCCCGATCGATGCGAGGTACTTCTGCACGCGCTCGATCGGGTCGCGCGTCTTCGCCTCCTCGTACTCCTTCGGGTCCTGGTAACGCGAGGGGTTGTCGGTCGTGTTGTGAAAGCTCATGCGGTAGGTGGTGGCCTCGACGAGGCCTGGTCCGCCGCCCTTGCGCGCCTTGTCGACGGCCGCGCGCGTCGCCGCGTACACCGCCATCACGTCGTTGCCATCGACCTCGACGCCGTCGAAGCCGTACCCGGCCGCGCGCAGCGCGAAGCTGCGCGTCGCGGTCTGCACGCGCCGGGATGTCGATATGGCCCACTGGTTGTTGGACAGGAAGAAGACGATCGGCGCCCTGGTCACGCCGGCAAGGTTGAGGCCCTCGTGGAAGTCGCCTTCCGAGGAGCCGCCGTCGCCGATGTACGCGATGACCACCGAGTCCTCGCCTCGAAGCTTCAAACCCCATGCCAGCCCGGTCGCTTGCGGCAGCTGCGCCGCGATCGCCACCTGCGTCGGCAGCACCTTCACGCCCTCGGGAATGCGGGCCGGGCCGATCTTGCCGAGGTACTGCGAGGAGATGACCTCGAGGGGCAGCCCATGGTGCACGCTCGCCATCAGCTCGCGGTACTGCGGCACCATCCAGTCGCGCGCCGGGTCGACCGCCATTGCCGAGCCGACGATCGACGCCTCCTGGCCCATGCCTGGCGAGTAGACGCCGAACAAGCCCTGCCGCTGCATGCCGATGACCCTGTGGTCGTACAGCCGCGACTTCATCATCCAGCGCAGCGCCTCGAGGAGGAACTCCTCCTCCATCGGCTGCGCGCCGGCGACCAGCTTTCCGTCTGGCTGGAGCACCTGGCGCTGCATCGTCACCGGCCTATTCTTGCTCACGACCGCTCGTGCGCTCATGCGGAAGCCCGCTGCACCTGGGCGGCCGCCCTCTCGCCGCTCAGCGCCGCGCCCTCCATGTTCGAGGCCCAGGTGTAGTCGCCGCAGAAGAAGATCCCGCCCACGGGCTCGGCCAGCTGGTCGTACGTCTTCATGCGCCCGACGCTGTACAGCGGCATGCCGTTCAGCCAGCGCTGGACCTCGACCCTCACCACTCGCTCGCGGTACTGCGGTTTCTGCCGGAACAGCTCGAGCAGCGTGCCCGTCTTGATCGTGTCGTCAGGATCGTCCCAAACGACACGGCACGTCGGGTCGCCGACGATGTTGTGGAAGCAACCGCCACGCTCGTCGAAATCGCCCGGCGTCCTGATCACGAACGAATCGAGGTTGTAGACGACGTCGGATCGCGAGGCGGTGAGCGGGTAGCTGTTCGGCTTCGCGCCCTTCGGGCTGACCACGATGTTCGTGGTCATGAAGCGCCCGTAACGAAGCGCGCCGAGCGCCTGGCTCTTCCATCCCGGCAGGTCGGCGACGACCTCAGCCGCCACAGGTGCGGGAACCGCCGACACGACGTGCCTGGCCCACACCTGGCGGCCGCCGCGATCGTCTTCGACGTCGATCGTGTAGCCGCCGTCGGTCGCTCGCACCGAACGCGCTCGCGTGCGCAGCGAAACTCGCCCGCCGCTGGCGCGCGCAAGCGCCTTCGTGAACTCGTTGGTGCCGCCGTCGAACACGCAGTCACCGCGATCGTGGCGCGGCACCGGCCTGTCGATCCATGGCGTGCTGCGCTGGTCGCCCCAGAGCCATAGGGCGCCGTACAGCGAGACCTCCACCGACGAGCCCGAGTTCATGATCTGGCACCACCGGTCGTAGAAGCGATGCGTGGACGGAGAGACATTGCCGAGCCAGTGGTCGAAAGGTTGATCGTCGAGCTCCGGCAGCGTCGCCGGGCGGCGATGCATCTGCTCGGAGGTGATCCGTTCGATGACGCTCTCGATCTCCGACCGCTCGTCAGGATCCGGCGGGTAAAGTCCGCGCCAGTACTCCTCGAGGTTGTCGTCGGTGATCAGCCGCGCGCCCACCGCATCCGCCAGCTCGACGACCTTGACGCGATCGGTCGAGACGTACTGGGCCCCTGTGTTGAGCCAGATGCCGTCGGGCTGCTGCAGCGAACGCGTGCGACCGCCGACGTGGGATGCGGAGTCGAACACCTCGAGCTCGCGGTCACGCAGCAGGTAGGCCGCGGTGAGTCCGGCCACACCTCCTCCAAGCACCGCGACGTCCAGTCGCTGCATCGCGCTCCCTCTCCTGGTTTGCCGTCGCGCGCTCCACACTGAGATGCAGTCGCCGAGGCACCTGTACGATACGCAACCAAGCCAGAGTCGCGCCCGACGGAGCCACCGACGGGCGAACAAAGAAGGGCAAGGGATGGGGGCTTTTCTTCAGTACACGGTGATCGGGCTCACGGTGGGCTCGTTCTATGCGCTGGTCGCGCTCGGCTACACGATCGTGTACGGGATCATCCGGCTGATCAACTTCGCCCAGGGCGACCTGTCGATGATCGGCGCCTTCCTGGGCTGGACGCTGCTGGTCGGGTACGGCGTTCAGTTCCTGCCCCTGTTTCCGGCCCTGGTCATCGCGTTCGTCGTGCCGATGCTGGGCACTGCGGTCGTGAACCTCGCGATTCTCGAGGTCGCGTACAAGCCTCTGCTGAACCGGTCATTGCTCGCGATCCTGATCTCAGCCCTCGGCATGTCGCTCGTGCTGTCGAACGGCGCGGAATGGAAATGGGGCCCCGCTATCGAGGCCTATCCGCCCAGCCTCCTGCCCAGCACTGGCATGTTCCTCGGACCTGTCCACGTGACCTACGTACAGATCGCTCTCGTGACCGTGAGCCTGCTGTTGATGGGTGGCCTGGTCGCTTTCGTGCAGGGCACGACGCTCGGCACCGCCATGCGCGCGCTGGCCGTGGACCACGACGCGGCGCGGCTGATGGGTATCAACGTCAACCAGGTGATTCGCCTCGCCTTTGTCCTGGGCGCGATGCTGGCGGCCGCCTCGGGCGTGATGCTCGGCCTTTACTACGTGCAGATCCAGTTCACGCTGGGATTCCTGCTAGGCCTACGTGCCTTCACGGCCGCCGTGCTCGGAGGCATCGGCAACATCCCAGGGGCCATGGCCGGCGGCCTGCTGATCGGCCTGCTCGAGTCATACACGACCGGCTACATCTCCGGCAAGTGGGAGGACGTGATCGTTTTCGGCGTCCTCATCACTGTGCTGATCATCAAGCCGACAGGCCTGTTCGGCGAACGGGTGGCGGTGCGGATGTGACAGCCGAAGAGCTGCTGTGGACCATGCTCCTCGTCTTTCTCGGGCTGGCCGGCGCGCGCCTGCTGGGCTACCGCTTCTTCTCCGAGGACCCCCGCTTCACGATCTGGCTGAATCGTGTCGATCGCGTCCCCTACTGGTCCCGGGTGATCGCCTTCCTTGTGGCAGTAGGCGCGCTCGACTACTTCCAGGGCGACGAGTACTTCACATCGGTCATGGTCAGTGTGGCGACTTACGCGATGCTGGGACTGGGCCTCAACATCGTGGTCGGCTTTGCCGGCCTGCTCGACCTTGGTTACGCCGCGTTCTTCGCCATCGGCGCCTACACGAGCGCGCTTCTCATGACGGAGGCACACTGGAATTTCTTCGCGACGATTCCCTTCGCGATCCTTTTCACCGGAACGGCGGGCGCCATCCTCGGCTACCCCACGCTTCGGCTGCGCAGCGACTACCTCGCGATCGTGACTCTCGGTTTTGGCGAGATGACACGCGTCACCATCACCAACTGGGACTACGCCGGCGGACCCAACGGCATCCTGCGAATTCCCTTTCCCGAAGCCTTCGGCTATGTGTTTCAGACGCAGTTCGACTTTCTGCTCGTCGGCCTCGGCCTGCTGGCGATCGCAATGATCTTCGCCCAGCACCTCGAGCATTCGAGGCTTGGCCGAGGCTGGATCGCCATCCGCGAGGATGAGTTCGCGGCCGAGTCGGTCGGTGTGCCGTCGCTGCGGCTGAAGCTCCTCGCCTATGTGATGGGCGGCATGTGGGGAGGCCTGGCCGGGGGTTTCTTCGCGACCCGCATCGGGGCCATCGACCCCACGAGCTTCACGTTCTCCCTGTCAGTGCTCGCGCTGATCGTGATCGTGCTCGGAGGCACTGGCAGCTTGCCTGGGGTGCTGCTCGGCGCGCTGGTGGTGGTGGCGCTGCCGGAGGTGCTGCGCGACTTCGAGGCCCAGCGACTGCTCGTTTTCGCCGTCCTCCTGGTCGCGACGATCCTGCTGCTCCCCCAGGGCCTGTGGGCGCGCATCCGTCGTAAGCCCAAACCCTTCTATGGATTACAGGAGGAGGAGGAGGCGGACGTCGCCGCCAAGATCCTCCGTGAGCACCAGCAGCAGATGGAGGAGCGCGACCGGCGTCACGTGGCCGGCGGGCATCGAGTCGTCCAGCACGGCGAAGCGATCCTCGAGGTGCAGGACGTCGTGCAGCAGTTCGGCGGCCTGCGAGCCGTCGACAACGTGACCTTCGACGTGCACCGAGGCGAGATCTTCAGCATCATCGGCCCGAACGGCGGCGGCAAGACGACGCTGTTCAACTGCATCACCGGAGTGCAGAGGCCGAAGGCCGGCAAGATCCTCATCGACGGCCGGCCCGTCGTCGGCCTGCGCCCGCACGTGATCGCGGGGCGGGGCGTCGGACGCACGTTCCAGGGCATCCGGCTCTTCAAGCAGATGGCCGTCTTCGAGAACGTGATGGTGGGCCTTTACCCCCGCCATCGCACGATGACGTGGCAGGCGCTGCTCCACACGCCGGGCGAGCGCAAGGACGAGGTGCGAACGCTGCAGGAGGCGCGACGGTGGCTCGGATTCGTTGGCCTCGAGCACCTCGCCGGCCGGATCGCGAGCGAGCTGCCGTACGCCGACCAGCGCCGCGTGGAGATCGCCAGGGCACTGGCCGCGCACCCCCACCTCGTGCTGTTCGACGAGCCTGCGGCGGGCATGAACCCGACTGAGAAGCTGGAGCTCGACGGCATCATCCGCAAGATCCGGGGGCTCGGCATCACCGTCCTCCTCATCGAACACGACATGTCGCTCGTCATGCGCGTGTCCGACCGCATCGCAGTTCTCGACCACGGCAGCCTGATCGCGCTGGGCATCCCGGCCGACATCCAGGAGGACCCGGCAGTGATCGAGGCCTACCTGGGACGCGAGGACGACCTCCCCATGTCCAGGGCCCAGGGAGCGTAGCCGGGTTGGCCCTGCTCGAGGTCAAGGACCTTCGCGTCTTCTACGGCAACATCGAGGCGCTGAGGGGCATCTCGCTCCAGGTGAATGCAGGCGAGGTTGTCGCCATTCTTGGCGGCAACGGCGCCGGTAAGACCACGACGCTCCGCACCATCTCCGCTCTGCAGCGGCCGCGGAGCGGAACCATCACCTTCAACGGCAAGCCCCTGGTGGGTCAGAGCGCGCACAGCATCGTCGGGCTCGGCCTCTGCCACGTCCCGGAGGGGCGGCGCATCTTCAACGTGCTCACCGTCGAGGAGAACCTGAACCTTGGCGGTTACCTGATCCGCTCCAAAGGCCATCTCGTGAAGGAGCGCAAGGCAGCGGTCTACGCGCTGTTCCCGCGGCTGGCCGAGCGGCGCCTTCAGCTGGCCGGCACGATGTCGGGCGGCGAGCAGCAGATGCTGGCGATCGGGCGCGCGATGATGTCCGAGCCCAAGGTGCTGATGCTCGACGAGCCGTCGCTCGGGCTGGCGCCGATCCTCGCGAGGAGCGTGCTGCGTACCGTGCGAGAGATCGCCAAGCGCGGCACCGCCGTGCTTCTCGTCGAGCAGAACGCGCGCCAGGCGCTGGCCATCGCGCAGCGCGCCTACGTGATCGAGGTCGGGCGCATCGTGCTCGAAGGCGAGGCATCCGTGCTGGCCAAGGACGAGCGCGTGCAGAAGGCTTACCTGGGCGGTTTCGAAGCGGTGGCCTCGAACTAGAGAGACGGCCAGTGCCGGCAGTCGCGGTGCTGGCGCCCCGATCTCGCGTGCCAGTGCCGGCACTCGCACAAAAAAAGTGGGGGCGCGCGATGCGCCCCCACTCTGTCGTCTTACGAAAGCTGGGCTACTTGGATGCCACCCACTGGCCGTTCTGGCGGATCGCGATCGGCGCGAACGTCGGGGGATCGCCGGTAGCGTGGACCGCCAGGAACAGCGGCGCCGGCCGGTCACCCTTCGAGTCGAACTTGACCGATCCGGTGGTGCCCGACGCGAGGCTGACCGCGTGGAGAGCAGTGTTCAGGCTCTTCGCGTCAGTCTTGCCGCCGTCGTCCTTCAGTGCCTGCGCCAGCGCCATCATCCCGTCGTACTCGTATGACGAGTAGTCGCCGGGCGCGGCGCCGTACTTCTGCTTGTACTTCGCGGTGAACGCGTCGTTGGAAGCGTTGTGGATGAACTCGGTGGTCGGCAGCGTGTTGATCGTGATGTTCGGGTTCGTGAGCGCGCTGCCCGCGACCTTGATCACGCTCGGGTCCACGTCCGCCGAGTCACCGTTCAGCTTGAACTTCGGAGAAAGCTGGACGTACTCCTTGGCCAGCAGCCCGAACTCCGGGTAGTAGCCCGTGTAGAAAAGCACGTCGGGGTTGGTTGTGCCGACCCTTGTGAGGGCGGCCGTGTAGTCCTTCTGCCCCGGCGTGATCGCGTCGAAGTAGGTGACCGTCAGGCCGGCTGCAGCTGCTGCAGTCTTGGCCGAGTCAGCCACGCCCTTCGCGTACGTCGTGTTGTCGTGCATGATCGCGATGCTCTTCGCCTTCAGCCAGTCCTTCATGAAGCTCACGTCGGCCGGAGCCTCGGCGTCGTCACGGCTGACCATGCGGAACACGTTGTCGTAACCCTGCTCGGTGAACTTCGGGTTACTCGACGCAGCGGTGATGAACGGAAGGTCACCACTGCGGTGCAGGATGTCGCTCTCCGGGATCGAAGCACCGGAACAGTAGCCGCCGACGATGGCGACGATGCCAAGAGTCAGCAGCTTCTCCGCCGCCTGCGTGCCCTGCTGGGCGTCGCAAGCGTCGTCCTGAGCGACCGCTTGAAGCATGCGGCCGTTGACGCCGCCCGATGCGTTGATGTCCTCGATCGCCAGCTCGCCTGCGTTGCGGATCGCGGATCCCGGGTCGGCATACGGCCCAGTGAAGGGGCCGGTGATCCCGACTTTGATGACGCCGCCACCGCCCGAGGTGCTGGAACTGCCACACGCCCCGATGATCAGCACGGCGAGCGTCGCCAGGCTGGTCGCGAGGAGTCGCCGTTTGATCATCGACAACCTCCAGTTCGTTTCAGATGCTCGAGCCAGCGTTTATGCAAGCGCTAGCTCGGCCCACCGCCCTCTTCCCGAATGTTTTTCGGGGCGAGAGTGCGCCGGCGGCAGGCCACTACTCCGATCGACAGGGGCTCAGTATCAGATTGACCATCGCGACTGTCAAGCAAGGTTCGATCGATGTCTAGACTTTGGCGTCAGGCCGGCCGACTCGTCATCGCGAGGAGGGGTGTCACATGGCGACTGGATCGGAAGAACCTCGGCTGCGCGTGATCTGGACCGACCCGATCACAGGCCGCAAGGGCTACGCGGTCATTGATCGAATGGTTAACGGTCTCGCCGGCGGCGGAACGCGCATGCGGGCCGGCCTCACGCTCGAAGAGGTCGAGCGACTGGCGCGCACGATGTCCTACAAGAACGGCGCGTTCAACCTGCCCGGCGGCGGCGCGAAGGGCGGCGTCGACATCGACCCGCACGACCCCGAGGCGCGCGGCATGCTCTCGCGCTTCGTACGCGCGATGACGCCGCTGTACAGGAGCGGTTGGGGAACAGCCGAAGACCTCGGTGTGACGCAGGAGCTGCTCAATGAGGTGTTCGCCGAGCAGGGCGTGGGCATGACCGTGCAGGCGATGCTCGACCGCTCAGGCGACGCTGCGGCTGCTGGGCGCCGCGTGGTCCAAGGACTCGCCATCAAGATCGAAGGCATCGGTTTGGCCGATGTCATCGGCGGCTATGGCGTCGCGGAAGCTGCTGCGGCGGGCGCCGAGCACAAGGGCTGGGACATGAAGGGCATGCGCGCCGTCGTGCAGGGATTCGGCTCGATGGGCGGATCCAGCGCGCGTTATCTCGCGCGACACGGCGCCAAGGTCGTGGGAGTGATCGATGCCAACGGTGCGATCACCAATCCCGATGGACTCGATGTCGAGAAGCTCCTCACGTCGCGCAGCGCGCTCGGCGAGGTCGATCGCAAGGCGCTCGGGCACCAGGACAAGCAGGGTTCGCGAGACAGCTGGCTCGACATCGACACCGACATCCTGGTGCCGGCAGCGGTCGGCGACGTCCTCACCGCCGCGAACGCCGGCAAGGTGAAGGCACGCATGGTGGTGGAGGCGGCGAACATTCCGACGACCGACGAGGCGCAGGAGATTCTCTTCAAGCGCGGCGTCCTTGTCATCCCCGACTACGTCGCCAACGGCGGCGCCAACGCATGGTGGTGGTGGACGCTCCTCGGCGTGATCGAGGCCGACGCCGACCAGTCGTTCAAGAAGGTGCACGACGTCATGCACGAGACGGTCAAGGGCATGCT
>WNGI01006294.1_pt1 | contig 10767 bp, 8 predicted proteins | sample 5400621 | NCBI WGS metagenome assembly WNGI01 (sample SAMN13153374, study PRJNA577476) | soil metagenome | isolation source: 20 cm soil or saprolite under Garry oak tree replicate 1 | place: USA:California | collected 2016-06-15 | reverse complement strand
CGGCTGATGACCAAGCTCGGCATCCACGACACAGCCGGGTTGGTCCGCTACGCCATCCGGCAGGGTCTCGTCCGGCTCTGACCGGTTAACACCTGTACGTCCGGCGCCGCCAACGCATTCGGGTGCTGCACGGTGCCGGGTGCGCGGTCGCCGGGCCACACCCTAGGGATTGTTCTCCGCAGGGTCTTCCGGATTGCTTCTTACCTCAGCCCTTCTAATATTCTATGTACAGCCTGCGAGCCGGGTTGGGATGCCGACGTATGCGGGGTTCTGGGGACGCTGATGGAATTGCTGCGCGTGAAGATCCTCACCGAAGAGGAGCGGCCTGCAGGCGGAAAACAAAAAATCCACATTACCGTTCACCGTGCTTACGCTTACCTTGCGGACCTTCTCGGGAAGGCCTTCGAAGGGCAGCAGAACGTCGAAGTCGTCGTCGACCCCAAGACGGGAGGCCGCAGTTCCCGCGAACGGCCGGCGTCAGCAGACCAGCGGCCGGCGGCGGAGCCGCGGGGGGCTCCTGGGCGGAAAGGCACCCGGCGAAGGCCCAAAGACGAACATTCCGGAGAGCCGGCCTCCCGACCGTCCGCCGGGTCCCCGTAGGAAGGGGTGAATCCGGCGATTCGCCAGGATTCCCCGAACTTCGTTCCAGCCTTGCTCAAATCTCCTAACCGCGTTGGCAGCATTTCTGACAGGGATTTCCCGGGTTTTTCAGGAGTTTTCTTCTTGCCGCCCGGGCTTCCTCCGGATTGATGATTCTCCCTCGGAACCGCTAATATTCATATAAGATAGTCGAATGAGTTAAGAGGAGGGACGGTCGTGCGGTCGCTGGGCGTCCTGATCGCCGAGGAGAAGGACATGGTCCGGGCGCGTCTCGCCGCGCAGCTCGAGGCCCTCGGCCACCGCGTCCTCGGCATCGCCAGGGACGGCGGGACGGCGGTCGCAAACGCCCGCGAGCTGCAGCCGGACCTCATGGTGCTGGATCTGCACCTTCCTCCCAATGACGGGATCGAGGCGGCGCGGGCGATCCTCGCCAAGCAGGCCATTCCATCGATCCTGCTCACCGGCTACGGCGCCGCGGACCTCGTCCGGCGGGCCCAGGACGCCGGGATCCTGGCCTATCTGACGTGGCCGGTCGATGCCGGATCGCTGGGAGCCACCATCGACACGGCGCTGACCCGCTACCGCGAACTCGGGATCCTGTGCGAGCAAGATGGGGATCTGCAGCAGGCGCTTCGCACCAGGATTGTGGTGGAGCGGGCGAAGAGGATGCTGATGCGGCGCCTCCGGGTTGAGGAAACAGCCGCGTTCGACTACATGCTGCGCTACAGCCTGAGCACGGGGAGGCCCATGAGGGATGAGGCGGCCGACCTGCTCACGGCTGAGGAGCTGTGGTTTGGGAAGGCCCAGATCATTGAATGCTTGAACATGGTGCTGCATGCCCTCGCACAACGCAAGGTCCTTGGACCTTCGCAGGCTGCTTGATCTCCTCCCCACTACGGCCGCGACCGATTCCGCGTAGGGACTGAGACATGGGCGGGGCGATGGAGCCGCCGGCGATTTCCTTCGTGACGTCAGATACCGACGCCGTGGGCTCGGGCGGCGGTCACAGGAGCGTTCGTGTCGTGGTCCCCGGGTCCCGCGCGTATCTCGCGCCCCTGCTGGCCAAGGCGCTCGAAGGACGCCGAGACGTGGAGATCGTTGTGGGCCCGCAGCCCGGCGAGCCGGAGCCAAAACCGCGGCCGGGAGCCAGGAAGCGGCCCGGGGAAGAAGCCATCGAGATCGTGATCAGGGAGCCGGTTCGGGCCGAGGCGCCGCGGGACCTCATCATGTCGCGCTCAGGTAACGGTGCAGGCCAGGTCTGACAATCACCGGCGCCAGACGCTCGCGCACAGAACGAATTTGAAGGCTTTCCCCCGCTAGGAGTCGAGATTTCACCCGATTCCGATTCAGGTCCTCGGCCTCTATCGTTGGAGGCGTGATGAGTCCCGGGTTGACATGAGGGCCCTCACCCCGCAAAAGGCGTGGAGCCGGTCCCGGGTACAAAGGCACTTAGAGAAGGTCCGGTTGGGGTGGGGGCCCTCGCCATCTTGGTGCGACGGGGGTCGCGTTGCCGCGCGCACAAAGTCTTGAGGCAGTTGGCGATGCGGAGGTCGGGGCTGGGGGGGCCTGCGTGCCGGAGGGCACCACAGCTCTGAGGGCAGTGGAACTCGAACCTGCGCTGGCAGCCGAGATGAGCCGGTTGGATGAGGAAGGACGAAGGCTGCAGCTGGAGGCATCGCGGATGGCGCAGGAATCGCGCCCGGAGTATGAGGCGTGGTTTGAGGCGGGGTTGCTGCTCCGGCGGGCGAGCGATCGTCTGGCGAAGATCGTTCGGAGGCTCCACGACAATGGACGCACTGCCGGGCTCTCAGACGTCCGTTCGCCCATAGGGGCGGTTTGAAGGGACATGAATGCAGGGTTTTCCCTGGTGCGCTTCAGGCGTTCACCTGGTTCCGACCGCAGACCTGTACGCGTATCTTCTAGCCGTGATCACCGCGCCAAGGGGGCCAAAGCGGCCCTGAGGGGATAAAGAACCGGTCTGGTGATCGGGTTGGATCGTGGGAGCCCACCCAGGATGAAGCACCGGGCGAGCAGCCAGAGGACAGAGCATAAACCGAAAGGGCGAAGCCTTGCCACACACGGCAACATGTGAAATAGGGCACGCGAGCGGGCCCGACGTGATCCGCCGCCGGGGGCTGGTGGGGCCTCCCGGCGCCGATCCCGCCGCGGGCGGGCGCACCGGCGTCGACGGGTTGATGGCGGTGGGTCCGCGGTGGCATGCCCTGTGGACGAGGAGCCACTGCGAGCGGTTGGTGTGGGACCAGCTCGCGGCGAAGGGCTTCGACGTCTTCCTGCCGACCGTTGATGTCTGGTCGCGGCGCACGGGGATCCGCCACCGCATCCAGGTCCCGATGTTTCCCGGCTACCTCTTCGTCCGCCACATCATGGACAAAGAGAGCTACATCGAGGTGCAAAAGGCCAGGGGGCTCGTCTGCGTCCTGGGCGAGCGATGGGATGCTCTGGCGGTGGTCCCCGACCGCGAGGTCGAGGCCATTCAGCGGGTGGCGCGGTCGCGCGTCCCGGTGCTGCCGCACCAACATCTGCGCGAGGGACAGCGTGCACGCGTGACCTGCGGGCCCCTCGCCGATGTGGAGGGGATCCTGGTGCGGCAGGAGCCCAACAGAGGGGTGCTCGTCCTCTCCGTGGAGCTGCTCAGGCGCAGCGTCGCCGTCGAGGTGGACTGCACATGGGTCGTCCCGGCCTGACTTCGCGGCCTCGGGGACGGGGCCGGTAATCCGGCGCAGTCCAAGGGAGTCCAAGACTATGCAGAACGTACATGCGGGATACGGGGTCTCCGGCCTGGAATGGGTGCGGGCGGTTTGGCACCGGCGCAAGTGGCTGGCGCTGCTGACCCTCGCGGCCGGCCTTTCGGCGACCGTCGGGGTGACGGGGAACCTGCCGAACGTGTACGAATCCTCGGCGACGGTGCTCGTCGAGCACCAGCAGGTCCCCAAGAGCATCGCCGGCGCGGCGGCCGACAACGGCGGCGACGCCTGGCTCCGCGTCAGTCAGCTGGAGACCTGGCTCCGCACCGTCATCCAGCACGTCCTGAGCCGGGCGCAGCTGTCCGAACTGATCACCCGGTTCGACCTGTATCCGGAGCTGCGGCAGACGGGAAGCCCGGATGCCGCGGTGGAGCGCATGCGGCGCGATATCCGGTTCCAGTTCAAAGGCGTCCGGCAGCCGAGTGGGGACGAAGCGACCATCGCGTTCAGCCTGAGCTATCGAGGGCGCGATCCCGGGACGGCGGCGCGTGTCGCCAACGCCCTCGCGGTGCTCTACGTGCAGGAGAACGCGAAGATCCGCGAGCAGCAGACGGCCGGGACGGCCCAATTCCTGCGGGCTCAGCTCGACAGCGCCCAGGCGGATCTGGAAAAGCAGGAGCAGCGGATCGCCGACTTCAAGGTGCGCCACAACGGAGAGCTCCCCGAGCAGCAGGCGGCGAACCTAGCGGCGCTGGGGCAGCTCAACCAGCAGCTCATCGTCAACATCCAGCGGCGGGACATGCTGGCCAGGCAGCGGTTGGAGATCCCCGGCGTGGCCGGCGACACTCTCTCAGCGCGGCTGGCCAAGCTCCACCAGACACTCGCCGACCTGCGCGCGCGCTACACGGACGAGTATCCGGAGGTCGTGCGGGTGAAAGCAGAGATCGCCGTCCTGGAACGCCATCTGGCCGCCGATGGCGGGAGGCGGGACTCGACCGGGGGGAATCTGGTGAAGGACCCCGCGGTGGAGGCTGAGCTGGCGGCGCTGCGCAGCGACGAGCAGGGGCTGCGCGGCCAGATCGCCGCCTACCAGCAGCGGATCGAGAACACCCCGGTCATCGGGCAGGAGCTTTCGCAGATCACGCGGGACTACACGGCCGCGAGCGAGCTCTACCAGACGCTGCTCCAGCGCTACGAAGGCGCGCAGCTGGAGGAGCGCATGGGCCAGCGGATGCAGGGCGATCAGTTCCGCATTCTGGATCCCGCGGTCGCTTCGCGGGCGCCGGTGGCGCCGAAGCGTTCCCTGATCCGCCTGATCGGCCTGCTGGTCTCCATGGGGGCCGCGGTGGGGGTGGCCCACTTGGCCGAGATCACCGATACCTCGTTCCACGGGGTCGATGACCTGCGGGCATTCACCAGCGTCCCGGTGCTGGCGAGCATTCCTCCGATCATCACGGCGGCTGATCTTCTCCGCCGCCGCCGGCGGGCCGGCCTGACCGTGCTCGCGGCGGCGCTCGGCGTCGCCGTCATCATCGGCGCCCTGTCCCATTTCGCGCGATCCAGCGGAGTGCTGATCAACCTGTTGGCCGGAGGGGGGGGCATGTGATGGCGCTCGCAGCTCCCCGTGACCGACAGAAGTCGAGCGGCGAGGAGGCCGTCATGACACAGACCATGACCCAGCTCTCCAGGGCGGTTGATCAGCGCGAGTGGAGCAGGATGGATGAGCATCTGGTGAGCCTCGTCGACTCCACCTCGTTCGAAGCCGACCAGTACCGGACGCTCCGCCACGCGCTGGAGCGAACGCACGCCGCCAAGAAGGTGATCGGCGTCACCAGCGCCGTGCCGGGCGACGGGAAGACGACGACCGCGATCAACCTGGCTGGGGTCCTGGCCCAGGCTCCGGACGCGCGTATCCTGATTGTCGACCTCGATCTGCGGACGCCGTCGCTGGGGGACCGCCTGGGGCTGACGGTTCAGAGTCCCGGCCTGGTGGACCTGGTGTTCGATCCTGCCCTCACGCTGGACGGCCTGGCGCGGCGGCATCCGCAGTTCCGCCTGGCGGTCCTGCCGGCCGGCCGGGCCCTGACGGTGCCGTACGAGGTGCTGAAATCCCCCCGGTTGGCGGAGCTCATGCTGCAGGCGAGCCGGCAGTACGATTACGTGATCCTGGATACGCCCCCCCTGGCGGCGGTGCAGGACGCGCGGCTGATCGCCGACTGGGTGGACGGCTTCGTGATGATCGTGGCGGCGCACCGGACGCCGCGGAAGCTCCTCGAGGACGCCCTGAACTTGATGGACCCGGCCAAGCTCATCGGCCTCGTCTTCAACGGGGAGGATCGCCTGCGCTCCGGCTACTACGGGGACTACTACGGGTCCTCGAAGGGCAAGCGCCGCGGGTGGTGGCGGACCGGGAACGGCAACGGGAATGGCCACGGGAATGGCCACGGGAATGGGAACGGCCTTGCGCACGGGACGTCAGTGTTGGACACGGTCCTGCGCACCGTCCTGGGCCGGCCGCGCTGACGCCCGGCTGAGTTGGGGCCGCGGGCCTCGCGGAGGGCCGCGCCGGATGTTGTGCCCCGCAATCTCTCCCCGATCCTGACATTTTGTTGACACCGAATACCGCCGCTGGTATACTACCCGGGTCGGGTCAGAATCGCATAGGCAGCTTATCGTGGACCTTGATCGCCTTCGCGGTGCTCCACAGCGGGCCATCGGGACGAACGAGACGAGCAAAGCCATCGGCCGGGGCCGCGCGCAGGTCGTGTTCGTGGCGCGTGACGCCGACCGGAGGGTGACCGAGCCGGTCGTCCGGGCAGCGCGAGCCAACGGCGTCGAGATCGTCGAGGTCGAGTCGATGGCGGTCTTGGGACGGACCTGTGGAATCGCGGTGGGCGCGGCGGTCGCAGCGATCCTCAACGCACCTGATCAGACACCAGAGCCTAAGCGGGGATAGTTCCCTTGTAATGCGCCGCAGGGTGCCACCTTCGGCACCGCGTATGGCGCATGCCGAACAATCTAAGACAGCCTAGCGGGCGATAACCCGACCGTGCGGCCGGTCCTCAGTGGGCCTGCCGTACAGTCGCCGGCATCGCAACTCCCTGGGGCGGGAGGACGACCGCTCCGGGGGTGTCGTGTGTGCGTAAGCAGAGGTTGCGCCTACATTAATAAAGGAAGACATCAAGGGAACGGCGGGAGGGACGACGTGCCGACGGTGACTCAGCTCGTGCGGATCGGGCGGGTGGCGGAGCTGTCCAAGAGCAAATCTCCGGCGCTGCAGATGAGCCCGCAGCGGCGTGGGGTGTGCATTCAGGTGAAGACGACGACGCCGAAGAAGCCCAACTCCGCGCTGCGGAAGATCGCGCGGGTGCGCCTGACGAACGGGATCGAGGTGACCGCCTACATCCCCGGCATCGGCCATAATCTTCAAGAGCATTCCGTGGTGCTGATCCGCGGCGGCCGGGTCAAGGATCTGCCGGGCATCCGCTACCACATCATCCGGGGAACCCTCGATACCGCGGGGGTCCAGGACCGGAGGCGCGGCCGGTCAAAATACGGGGCCAAGCGCCCCAAGGAAGCGGCGGGGTAGGGCGATGCCGAGAAAAGGCGCGGTGGCGCGGCGCCCGGGGGCGGTCGACCAGGTCTTTGCAAACCAGACGGTGGGCCGCCTGATCAACAAGGTCATGACGCGCGGCAAGAAGAGCACCGCCGAGCGCATCGTGTACCATGCGCTGGATGCGGTGAAGGAGAAGAGCGGCAAGGAGCCGGTGAAGGTGCTGGAGCAGGCGCTGCACAACATCATGCCGGTGCTCGAAGTCCGCCCGCGGCGGGTCGGCGGGGCGACCTACCAGGTCCCGGTGGAAGTCCGGCCGGACCGGCGCGTCTCCCTCGGGATGCGGTGGCTGGTCCAGTACGCGCGCTCGCGCTCGGGCAAGACGATGCGCGACAAGCTGGCCGCCGAGATCCTGGACGCCAGCAACAACACCGGGTCCGCCGTGAAGCGGCGCGAGGATACGCACAAGATGGCGGAGGCCAACAAGGCGTTCGCCCACTACCGCTGGTAGAGGTTCGGGATGACGCGCGCACCGGAGGATCCGTGGAAACGCAGTTGGAGAGACGGCAGACGGGCATGAGCGAGCGCGCATCGCTAGAGACCATCCGCAACATCGGGATCATTGCCCACATCGACGCGGGCAAGACGACGACGACCGAGCGCATCCTGTTCTACACCGGCCGGACCCACCGGCTGGGTGAGGTGGATGAGGGCTCGGCGACGATGGACTGGATGGTCCAGGAGCGCGAGCGGGGGATTACCATCACGTCCGCCGCGACGACCTGCCAGTGGCGGCACCATACCATTAATATCATCGATACCCCCGGTCACGTGGACTTTACCGCCGAGGTCGAACGGTCGCTGCGGGTGCTCGACGGCGCCATCGTCATCCTCAGCGCGGTCGAGGGCGTGCAGCCTCAGTCCGAGACCGTCTGGCGCCAGGCCGACCGGTACAAGGTGCCGCGGGTCGTCTTCATCAACAAGATGGACCGGACCGGGGCGGATTTCTTCCGCACCCTCGCGATGATGCGGGAGCGGCTGGAAGCCCGGGCCGTGCCGCTGCAGCTGCCGATCGGGGTCGAGGACGGCTTCGAGGGCGTGATCGATCTCATCCGGATGAAGTCGATCATCTACACCGACGACCTGGGCACCCGCAGTGACGTGACGGACCTCCCCGCGCCGCTGCTGGCCGACGCCCAGGCGTACCGGGAGAAGCTCGTCGAGGCGGCCGCCGAGCTCGACGATGCGCTGACGGAGAAGTACCTGGAGGGCAAGGCCCTCACCGAAGACGAGATCCGCGGGGCGATCCGCAAGGGCACCATCGCCGCGCGCGTGATCCCGGTCCTGTGCGGCAGTTCCTTCCGGAACAAAGGCGTGCAGCCGCTCCTCGACGCCGTCGTGGATTATCTTCCCTCCCCGATCGACAAGCCGCCGGTGGAAGGCAAGCATCCCAAGACCGAGGCGGTCGAGCGGCGGGAGGCCGATCCCGCGGGCCCGTTCTGCGCGCTGGCGTTCAAGATCATGACGGACCCCCACGTCGGCAAACTGACCTACTTCCGCGTCTATTCGGGCCGGCTGCCGGCCGGGTCGTACGTCTACAACGCCACGCGCGGGGTGAAGGAGCGGGTCAGCCGGATCCTCCAGATGCACGCCAACCACCGGGAGGACATCAAGGAGGTCTCCGCCGGGAACGTCGTGGCGGCCGTCGGCCTCCGGGAGACGACGACCGGCGACACGCTGTGTGACGAAGCCCACCCGGTGACCCTCGAGTCGATCAAGTTTCCCGAGCCGGTCATCTCGGTGGCGGTGGAGCCCAAGACCCGCGCCGACGAGGAGAAGCTCGGGGCCGCGCTCGCCAAACTGGCGGAGGAGGACCCGACCTTCAAGGTCCGGTTCGACAGCGAGACGGCGCAGACGATCATCTCGGGGATGGGCGAACTGCACCTGGAGATCATTACCGACCGGCTGCTGCGGGAGTTCAAGGTGGAGGCCAACGTCGGCCGTCCCCAGGTCGCCTATCGCGAGACGATCCGGCGGGCGGCCGAGGCCGAAGGCCGCTACATCCGGCAGACCGGCGGGCGGGGACAGTACGGGCACGTCTTCCTCAAGGTGGAGCCGCTTCCCCGCGGCACCGGGGTCGAGTTCGTCAACAAGGTCACCGGCGGCGCGATTCCCAAGGAGTTCATTAACCCCGTGGGCGCCGGGGTGCGGGAGGCGGCGGAGGGGGGCGTGCTGGCCGGGTATCCGATGGTCGATGTGCGCGCCACCCTGACCGATGGCTCGTTCCACGAGGTGGACTCTTCGGAGATGGCGTTCAAGATCGCCGGCTCCCTGGCCTTCAAGGCGGCCGTGGAGAAGGCGCAGCCGGTGCTCCTGGAGCCGGTGATGAAGGTCGAGGTCGTGACCCCGGATCAGTACATGGGCGACGTCATCGGGGATCTCAACGCGCGCCGGGGCAAGATCACGACGATGGAACAGCGGGGGAACCTCCGGATCGTGGGCGCGGAGGTGCCGCTGGCGGAGATGTTCGGGTACGCGACCGCGGTGCGGTCCAACACCCAGGGGCGGGCGACGTACACGATGGAGTTCTCCCACTACGAGGAAGTCCCGAAGAGCATCGCCGAGGCCCTGATGACGCGGGCCGGGGTGAGCGGGTAGGGCAGGGCGGGCGGCAGAGGCGGAGAGCGGTAGGGGAGGCCGGGGGATGGCGAAGGCGAAGTTCGAGCGGACGAAGCCGCACGTCAACGTGGGGACGATCGGGCACGTGGACCACGGGAAGACGACGCTGACGGCGGCGATCACGGGGGTCTTGGCGACGTTGGGGAAGACGAAGGCGCTGGGGTTTTACGAGATCGACAACGCGCCGGAGGAGAAAGAGCGGGGGATCACGATCGCGATCAGCCACGTGGAGTACGAGACGGAGAAGCGGCACTACGCGCACGTGGATTGTCCGGGGCACGCGGACTACATCAAGAACATGATCACCGGGGCGGCGCAGATGGACGGGGCGATCCTGGTGGTGAGCGCGGTGGACGGGCCGATGCCGCAGACGCGGGAGCACATCTTGCTGGCGCGGCAGGTGGGGGTGCCGTACATCGTGGTGTTCTTGAACAAGGTGGACGCGGTGGAGGACGCGGAGCTGCTGGAGTTGGTGGAAGTGGAAGTGCGGGACTTATTGAACGCGTATGAATTTCCTGGGGAGAAGATTCCGGTGATCCGGGGGAGCGCGCTGCGGGCGCTGGAGGCGGTGGGGGCGAAGGCGAAGGTGGGGCGGGGGCAGGACGAGCGGGCGGCGTGCATCTGGGCGCTGATGGACGCGGTGGACAGTTACATCCCGACGCCGGTGCGGGAAGTGGACAAGCCGTTTTTGATGAGCGTGGAGGACATTTTCACGATCACGGGGCGGGGGACGGTGGCGACGGGGCGGGTGGAGCGGGGGCGGCTGAAGGTGGGGGAGGAAGTGGAACTGGTGGGGTTGCGGGCGCAGGGGAAGCGGACGGTGGCGACGGGGATCGAGATGTTCCGGAAGGTGCTGGACGAGGGGCTGGCGGGGGACAACATCGGGGTGCTGCTGCGGGGCGTGGAGCGGGAGGACGTGGAGCGGGGGATGGTGCTGGCGAAGCCGGGGACGATCAAGCCGCACACGAAGTTCATGGCGGAGGTCTACATCTTGACGAAGGAAGAGGGGGGGCGGCACACGCCGTTTTTCACGGGGTACCGGCCGCAGTTTTACTTTCGGACGACGGACGTGACGGGGGACATCAAGCTGGCGGACGGGGTGGAGATGGTGATGCCGGGGGACAACGTGACGCTGGAGGCGGCGTTGATCACGCCGATCGCGCTGGAGGAAGGGCAGCGGTTCGCGGTGCGGGAAGGCGGCCGGACGGTGGGCGCCGGCGTGGTGGCCAA
>WNGI01006293.1_pt1 | contig 10767 bp, 13 predicted proteins | sample 5400621 | NCBI WGS metagenome assembly WNGI01 (sample SAMN13153374, study PRJNA577476) | soil metagenome | isolation source: 20 cm soil or saprolite under Garry oak tree replicate 1 | place: USA:California | collected 2016-06-15 | reverse complement strand
GCGAGATCCAGCAGAAGGTAGGCGGCACGTGGGTCGCCGTCGCGCGGCTGCCCTACCGAACCGGGGTTGAGGAGCGCTCGGACCCCGTCCAGTTCGAGCTCCTTGCCGTCCGGCGCGACGCCGCCTGCGAGCTCGTCGCCGGACTGCACCACCTGCAGTGCGACGTGGCTGTGCCCGACGAGGACGAGTGGCGAGTCGGCAAGCTCGAGCGTCGCCAGGGCGCCCTCGTCGCTGAGGACGTACTCCCAGATCGGGTCGCGCGCCGAGCCGTGGTAGAGGGCGACGCCGTGGGCCGAGCCCTCCGGCTCCAAACCGTCGAGGAGCTCCTTCCACTGCCGCTCCAGCACCTCACGCGTCCAGGTCGCCGCCAGCCCGGCCTCCCCGTGGAACTCCTCGAGGTCGATCGTCCCGCGCACGGCGAGATCGTGGTTGCCCGCCAGGCAGACGTGGGCCCGCTCGCCGATCGTCGCGCAGCACTCGTTCGGCCGCGGCCCGTAGCCGACGAGATCGCCGAGGCACCAGAGCTCGTCAGGCGCCTCGCGGTCGATCGCCGCGAGGACCGCCTCCAGCGCGTGCAGGTTCGAGTGGATGTCGGAGACGACTGCGACGCGCATCGACAGCGGCGAACGCTAACCCGGCGAGAACCGGCACCGTCGCCGCGACCTCCGAGGTGACGTAGAAGAGCAGTCCCCAGAGCCCGGCGGCCACGCCGGTGACAGCGGCGGCACCGAGCTTCGTCCGTCCGGCGACGACGACACCGAGCAACGCAGGAGCGAGCAGGTCGAGCCAGCCCATGAAGGCGTGGCCGAAAGCGGGCTGCTGGAGGCTTGGCAGCGACATCCCGGCGGCTACGGGACTTTGCACCTGTTCGAGCGTGTTCGACGCCTGCCGCACACTCGGCGTCCCCCAGACGAGCACGATGTCGAGGGCCGCGAGACAGACGAGACCCACGCGGATCGACCACGCCGGCGCGACCATTGCGATCGCGGAGGCGGCGGCGAGGCAGGCGAGCGCGATCAGCGTGGTCCCCGCCGCGTCCCGGACGAGCCCGCTCGTCAGCCACGCCACGAACCAAAGCCCTACTGCGGACGGCGGCCAGAGCCACCAGCGTGGGTCGCCTTTGAAGATCCCTCCTGCAGCGGCGAGCACCGGCGTCCCGAAGGTCGCGATCAACGAGAGAACGTGCGGGCCCTGCGGGACGAGGTTGACGATCGCGACGCCTGCGCCGAGGAGCGCCGCCGGCACGGCGAGCCATACCCAGCTCCGTCCGAGCGGGCGCGCCTGCCGCGCCGGTGCTGCCACCGTCGCCGTCTGCGCGGCACAGAGCACGGCGTACGACGGGACGAAGGAGAGCGTCAGTTCTCTTCCGGGGCGTCGTCCGAATGGCCCGGCGCCTCGGGCAGGTTGCGGATGCCTTCGCGCGTCACGTACTTCGACCACGAGTCCTGCAGCGCCTCGATCAGCTCCGGGATGAATCGCGCCGAGGCGTTGACCCTGGCGACGACGGCGCCCGGAACGTCGCCCTCCTCGACCTCGTGCTCGATGCGGGCGAACGTCAGCGTGAACTCGTACGGCGAGAAGCTGACGTTGGCGAAGTTCGCGTACGTGCCGCCGACCAGCTCCGCCGGCATCTGGATGTTGAGCCGCCGCTCTTCCGGATCCGGCTCGGGTTGGCCCTGCTCGTCGTCTTCCATGGCCACATACTAGGGCCGTGGCCGAACACGTTCGCCTGCGCCAGATGGCCCGCCTCCTGCTCGCGATCGCGGTGACGCTCGTCGCCGGCACGGTCGCCTTTCACGAGAGCATCGGCGAATCGTGGTTCCAGTCGTTCTACCGCAGCGTCGTCACGGTGACGCTGACCGGGCTCGACTCGGTCCCGGCGAGCAACGGGGCGCGGGTCATCTCGATCGCGCTCGTGGCGGTGGGCATCACGATCATCGCCTACGCCGGTGCGGTTATCGTCGAGGCGGTCGCCGGCGGCGTCGTCACGGGCGCGCTGGCGGAACGGCGGAGGGAGCGGGCGATTCAGCAGCTGCACGACCACTTCATCATCTGCGGCTATGGCCGCGTCGGCCGCCGCGTCGGCGAGGAGTTCCGGGCGGCCGGAGTGCCGTTCCTCGTGCTCGACTTCCACGAGGATGCGGTCGAGGCAGCGCGCGACGACGAGGTGCTGCTGCTCGAGGGAGACGCGACGCTGGACGAGAACCTCCGCCGGGCGGGCCTCGAGCGTGCGCGCGGGCTCGTGGCGGCTTCCGACTCGGACGCCGACAACCTCTATGTCGTCCTCTCGGCCCGCTCCGCGCGCCCGGATCTGACGATCGTTGCCCGCGCGTCTCGCGCAGACTCCGAGCGGAAGCTGACCCTCGCCGGCGCGGACCGCGTCGTGCTTCCGTACACGACCGCGGGCCAGGTGATGGCGAACCTCGTGCTCAAGCCACAGGTCACCGCGTTCCTCGACGTCGTGACGACGGCCACCGGCCCCGACCTCCAGCTCGCCGAGATCGAGGTGCGCGACACCTGCTCGGCGGCGGGACAGACGATCCGCGAGTTACGCATCCGCCACGAGACCGGCGCGATCGTGATCGCCCTGCGGAAGCCGGACGGCACCTTCGACACGACTCCGGAGCCGGACACGCCGATCGAGGTGGGCGACGTCCTGATCGGCGTCGGCTCGCCGAACGAGATCCGGGCGCTGGAAGACCTCTTCGCGCCGCGCGAGAGCGTTGCCGGCTGATCCCGTCAGATCGCTCGCGGCCGCGCTCGCCGACGCGGCCGGAGCCGAGCTCGTGCTCGAGCGGCCGGGAGAACCGGAGCACGGCGACTACGCGACGAACGTGGCGCTACAGCTCGCCGGGACGCGGCGGCGGCCGCCGCGGGAGATCGCGGCAGAGATCGCAGCAGCGGCCGCCGGGCTCGAGGCGGTCGAGCGCGCCGAGGTCGCCGGGCCGGGCTTCGTCAACCTCTTCCTCCGCGACGGGTGGTTCGCGTCGGCGCTCGCCGGGATCCTCGAGGACGGGGACGCGTACGGGGCGGGCGGGGCCGGAGAGCGTGAGCGCGTGCAGGTCGAGATGGTCTCCGCCAACCCGACGGGACCGATCCCGGTCTCGTCCGCTCGCAACGGCGCGTACGGCGATTCGCTCGCCCGTCTGTTCGAGCTTGCGGGTCACGAGGTGGAGCGCGAGTACTACTACAACGACTCGGGCGCACAGATCGAGAGATTTCGGGCCTCGGTCGAGGCCGTTCGCCGCGGCGAGGAGCCGCCGGAGGACGGCTACCAGGGTGCGTACATCCACGATCTCGCCGCCTTGAGGGGCGACCCGGTGCCGCTGATGCTGAAGGGGATCGAGACGACGCTCGAGCGGTTCCGGATCCACTTCGACAGCTTCCGCCTCCAGAGCGAGCTCGAGCAGCGGCTGCCCGAGCTGCTGCCGAAGCTCGACACGTACGAGAAGGACGGCGCGCTCTGGGCGCGCTCGTCGGCGTACGGCGACGACGAGGACCGGGTGCTCCTTCGCTCGGAAGACCGCTCGCCTACCTACCGCGCCGCTGACGTCGCCTACCTCGTGGACAAGCTCGAGCGTGGCTTCGATCGCGCGATCTACGTCCTCGGGGCCGACCATCACGGCACCCGCAACTGGTACGCGGCGGTCGCGCGGATGCTCGACTACGACCCCGAGCGAGTCGAGGTCGTCCTCTACCAGCTCGTCCATCTGACGAGGGGCGGCGCGCAGACGAAGATGTCGAAGCGGCGAGGCGACGTCGTACTGCTCGACGACTTCATGGACGAGATCGGCGTCGACGCCGCGCGCTGGTACCTCGCCAACCGCGGCCCCGACCAGACAATCGAGATCGACGTCGACCTCGCGGCCGAGCGGTCGCAAAAGAACCCGGTCTACTACGTCCAGTACGCGCACGCCCGGATCGCCGGGATCCTCCGCAACGCACCTGACAACGCTAGTAACACTTTGTTACTTGCCGGGTCCCTGGCGCCCGAAGAGCGTGAGCTCGTGAAGCGGCTCGCCGAGCTTCCCGAGGTCGTCGCCGACGCGCTCCTGAAGCGCGGGCCGCAGGGCGTTCCGACCTACGCGATCCGCGTCGCCGACGACTTCCACCGCTTCTACCACGAGCACCGCGTGCTCGAGAGCGAGCAGGAAGCGTTCCGGCTCGGCCTCTGCCGCGCGACCCAGACCGTGATCGCACGCTGTCTCGACCTCGTCGGGGTCGAGGCACCTGAAAGGATGTGAGGCCGTGAGCGCTCGGCAGGCCCCCGACCGCAACATCGCGCTGGAGCTCGTCCGCGTCACCGAGGCGGGGGCAATGGCGGCGGCGCGCTGGATCGGCCGCGGCGAGAAGGAGAGCGCGGACCAGGCCGCCGTCGATGCGATGCGCTTCGTCCTCGACAGCGTCTCGATGCGCGGGGTCGTCGTGATCGGCGAGGGGGAGAAGGACGAGGCCCCGATGCTCTACAACGGCGAGGAGGTCGGGAACGGCGAGGGCCCCGAGGTCGACGTCGCAGTCGACCCGCTCGAGGGGACGCGGCTCACCGCGCTCGGCCAGCCGAACGCGATCGCGGTCATCGCCGTCGCCGAGCGCGGCACGATGCTCTTCCCCGGGGCAGCGCTGTACATGGAGAAGATCGCCGTCGGGCCTGACGCGATCGACGCGATCGACATCGAGCGCAGCCCGACCGAGAACGTGGGCGCCGTCGCCGAGGCGCTCGGCAAGACACCGCGCGAGGTGGACGTCGTCGTCCTCGAGCGCGAGCGCCACGACGACCTGATCGCCGAGCTCCGCGAGGCAGGCGCGCGCGTGCGCCTGATCCGGGACGGCGACGTCGCGCCGGCGATCGCGGCGGCGCAGCCGGGGACCGGTGTCGACATGCTCTACGGGATCGGCGGCACGCCCGAGGGCGTGATCTCCGCCGCCGCGCTGAAGTGCGTCGGCGGCGGGATCCAGGGACGGCTCTGGCCCCGCAACGACGACGAGCGGACGAGGCTGCTCGACGCCGGCCTCGACCCGGCACGCGTCCTCCACACGAACGACCTCGTCTCGGGCGAGGACGTCTTCGTCGCCGCGACCGGCGTCACGACGGGCTCGCTCCTGCAGGGTGTCAGATACACGCCCGGTGGCGCGGTCACCGACTCGATCGTGATGCGCTCGCGCTCGGGAACGGTGCGCCGGGTCGTCGCGCAGCAGTCGCTTGCGAAGCTGTCCGCCCTCACGGGCTTCGAGTACACCTAGCGCTACGCGGCCACGGCCTCCCGCTCCATCTCGGGCGCGTACGCACCGGTGCGCGCGGCCGCGTTCATCTTCGCGCGGTGGTAGTACGCGCGCTGGCCGGCCTCGACGTTCTCCTCCTTGCCGCCCCACGCCTTCAGCGCGGGTGCCTGCAGGGCGCGGCCGTAGGAGAAGGACAGCTGCCAGGGATGCGGCCTGTGGGCGTTCATCGCGTTGAGGTGCGCGGTCGCGTCCTCGTCCGACTGGCCGCCGGAGAGGAAGACGACGCCGGGCACGGCGGCCGGCACGTGCTTCGTCAGCGTGTGCAGCGTCGCCTCGGCCACCTCGTCGACGCCGGCGCGGCCGGCCGCCTCGTAGCCCGAGAGGACCATGTTCGGCTTGAGCAGCGTCCCCTCGACGTCGACGCGCTGGTCGAACAGCTCGGTGTAGACGGCGGCGAGCACGCGGGAGGTGACGAAGCCGCTGCGCTCGATGGAGTGCGTCCCGTCCTGCAGCACCTCGGGCTCGACGATCGGGACGATCCCGGCCTCCTGGCAGAGCGCGGCGTAGCGGGCGAGCGCGTGCGCGTTCGTCCAGATGCAGTACTCGCTGGGCAGTGTGTTGCTGATCGAGTAGGTCGCACGCCACTTCGCGAAGCGGGCGCCGAGCCCGCGGTACTCCTCGAGCCGCTCGCGCAGCCCGTCGAGCCCCTCGGTGACCGTCTCGCCCTCGGCGTGCGCGAGAGGCTTCGCGCCCTGGTCGACCTTGATGCCCGGGATGATGCCCTTCGAGGCGAGCAGCTCCGGGAACGGCGTCCCGTCGTCGGCCTGCTGGCGGATCGTCTCGTCGTAGAGGATGACGCCGCTGATGTACTCCTCGGCGCCCGGCGTCGTAAAGAGGAGGTTGCGGTACGCGCGACGGTTCTCCTCGGTCGACTCGACGCCGATCGTGTCGAAGCGCTTCTTGATCGTGCCCGTGCTCTCGTCGGCGGCGAGGATCCCCTTCCCCTCGGCGACGAGTGCTGCGGCGGTTTCGTGCAGCTCGGTGTTCGGCATGGGATCTCCCTGTCTCGCTTGCTCGCTCTTCGGGAGTTCCATTATGGCCGGGCTACAATCGCGGCAGCCGCGGGAGTAGCTCAGTTGGTAGAGCATTGGCTTCCCAAGCCAAGGGTCGCGGGTTCGAGTCCCGTCTCCCGCTTTAAGTCCCTCAGGTCTGCACGGGTTGAAACCGGTCCCGCGCACGCCGCGTAAGAACGAAAGACCACTACGCGAGAGGAGGGTTCGCCATGCGACCTCAACACGCGGTCGTGGTGGGGGCCATAATCCTGGCGCTCGTCGCGGCGGGCTGCGGTGAAGCAATTCCGAGCTCGAACGGTGGACCGGCCTCGCTGAAGCTCGACGGCCGGTATCTCGTCGACAGGCAGGGCCACAGCGTCTACCTGTTCGAGAAGGACGAGAGCGGCGAGAGCTACTGCGACGGCGCCTGCGCTGCCGTCTGGCCGCCGCTCGAGACGTCGACCGCGCCGCAGGCCGGGGCCGGGGTCCAGGGCGCTGCGCTGGGGACGATCAAGCGCTCCGACGGCGACATGCAGGTGACCTACCACGGCCACCCGCTCTATTACTACGCCGCCGACGCGAGCACGCCCGGCAAGACCAAGGGCGAGGACATCGACCAGTTCGGAGACAGCTGGTACCTCGTCGGCTCGCACGGCCAGCCGGTCGAGCCCGAGAACCACTCCGGGGGAGGTGGCTACTGATGAGCCAGCTACGCGAAAGGAGCTCGTCCACGACGAGGCCGCTGCCCGACGAGGCGGTGCTGCCCGAACAACGGCCCGGCCGCACGCCCGCGATCCTGCGGACGCTCGGCGCGATAGCGGTGCTCGTCGTCGGCGCGGTCCACCTCGAGCAGTACTTCGCTGAACACTTCCGCGTCGTGCCGATCGTCGGGCCGCTCTTCGCGCTCAACTTTGCGGGAGCCACGCTGATCGGACTCGGGTTGCTCGTGCCCGGGGCGCGGATGCGGTTCCTGCATCCGCTGCTCGCCCTCGGCGGGATCGGCCTGGCGGCGACGTCGTTCGTGTTCCTGTTCATCAGCGAGCACCAGCCGCTGTTCGGCTTCCAGGACTACGGCTACCGCGTGGAGATCGTGATCGCGCTCGTAGCCGAGGCCGTGGCCGTAGTCGCGCTCGCGGCGTACCTCGCCACTCGCGGGCCAGCCGGACCTAGCGGCTAGGGGTCGTTCCGGCGGACCGGGTCGCGCTGGGGCTCCGTGTCGACGAACAGCATCCGGAACACGTCCGCCGCCATCAGAACGAGCACGAGCACGGCAACGAGATCGACAGCCATGTCCTCGTCATACCCGCGTGAGCGATTTCCGACGCCAGCCGATCGGCCGGGATCGCCGAGACTACCGCGCGGGCCAGGCCTCGGCCAGCTTGCGGCGGGTCTCGAGCAGGTGCTCGGGGATGACCTTGATGTCGGCGAGCACCGGCATGAAGTTCGTGTCCCCGTTCCAGCGCGGCACGACGTGGAGGTGGCCGTGGTCGACGATGCCCGCGCCGGCGACGCGGCCGAGATTCCAGCCGACGTTGAAGCCCTCCGGCGCGAAGACGGCCCGTAGCGCCGAGATCGCCTCGACCGCGAGCCGGTGCATCTCGAGCGCCTCCGCCTCCTCGAGGTCGTCGAACGCCGACCCGTGCCGGTACGGCGCGACCATGAGGTGACCCGAGGCGTACGGGAACTTGTTGAGGAGGACGAAGGCGAGCTCGCCCCGGTGGATCACGAGCTCCGGCTCGTCCTGCGACTGCCCCGCGGCGCGGCAGAAGACGCACTCGTCGCCCTCATCCGCGTGCTGGACGTACTCGAGCCGCCACGGCGCCCACAGCCGCTTCACGGGGAGGAGGCTACTAGCGCGTCCGAACCTTGTAGCATCGCCGCATGACCAACTGGCTGAAGCGCCTCTTCGGAGGCTCCGACTCCGAGTCCGACTCCGCGGCGACGACCGCCCCGGCCGCGCCCGCGACGCCTCCCGCGCCCGCAACGCCTCCCGAGCCTTCGGTGACGCCGTCCGAACCGGCCGGCGAGCAAGGCACAGGCGAGCAGGCGCCGGCGGGCGACGAGCCCGCGTAACCGGCGCGCGCTACCCCGGGCTCAGAGCCACCGCTTCCAGCGGAAGAAGGCGAGCATGCCCACGATGGCGACCGCCATCAGTCCGAGGCTCCCCCAGAACGCGCCCGCGCTGTTGAAGCCGGGGAAGTCGACGTTCATGCCGAAGAAGCCGGTCAGGAACGTCAGCGGCAGCATCACGACGCTGAAGATCGTGAGCACGTAGAGGATGTCGTTCTGCTGGTGCGAGATGAGCGACTCGTTCGTGTCCTCGAGCGCCTCCACGACCTCCTTGTAGTTGTCGAGCAGGTCCCAGATGCGCTCGCTCGCGTCGACGAGGTCGTCGAAGTAGAGCTCCAGCTGCTCGGGCAGGAAGTTCTCGATCTGACGCTCGAGCAGCCTGAGCGTCGGCCGCTGCGGCTTGATGATCTTGCGGTAGGAGATGATCTCCTGCTTCACCTTGTGGATATCGGTGACGAGCTCGCGAGCCCTCTCGTCCTCGCCGATCGACTCGTCGATCTGCTCGAGCTTGAAGCCGATCTTGTCGAGGATCGGGAAGCAGTAGTCGTAGAGATCGTCGAGCACCTCGTAGAACAGCCGGCCAGAGCCGCGTGACAGGAGCTGCTCGCGGAACTCGTCGCTCTCCTCCGCACGGCGGAACAGGAGGCTCACCGGGCGCAGCTCGACCGCCGGGAGCGTGACGAGGTAGTCCGGGCCGACAAAGGCGTCGAGCTCGCCGGCGTTGAGGCGGCCTACCGTCGCGTCGTAGACCGGGAAGTGCAGGACGGTGAAGACATAGCCACTGCCTGCGACGTCGTCGCCGACATAGGCGTCGACCTTCGGCCGCTGGCGCCGCGAGAGGACGTCCTCGACGTCCAGGGGATGCCAGCCGAAGCGGCTCGCGAGGAGCTGCGCCTCTCCGGTGGTCGGCGCCAGAAGGTGGACCCAGGTGACTCCGCCGGCGCGGAGCTCAGCCGGTTCCGGCCGCGTCTCGACGACCGGGATACCCGACGCGGCGCGGCGCGAGCGGATGCGCGGCAGGCTGGGCATTGGTACTGAGGGGGTCGACGGTCGCTGGCATGGCCCGGGAATGCTACCCGCTCGCCGCGATAGGCACTCCCGGAGAGGCCCTAGCCATGCCTCGCGGGGCTACAGGCCGCTTGGGCTGGGCGCCGTGGTGGCGGCGGCTTCGAGGACGACGGCGGCGATCGGTTCGGGGACCTCGTTGGGCAGGAAGAAGACGTGGCCGGGGATCGTCACGAGATGGGCATGCGGGCACGCTTCGAGCGTCCGCCGCTCCTCGTCCGTCAGCCCGCCGTCACCCTTCTCGGCGTGGACGATCCAGGCGGGAACGCCGGCCTCGCACAGGCGATCGGCGCGTCCGTCCCCCCGCCGCAGCCACTGCAGGTACTCGCGCAGCGACTGCTGCACATCGCGCGGGACGTTCCTGCGGAAGTCCTCGCGTAACTCGGCGTGTCGCTCGGGCGAGGCGGGGATGCGCTTGACCATCGAGGCTGCGCCCTTTTTCAGCAGAGAGGCGGGCAAGCTGCCCAGGACGCTGCCGAGACGGATGAGCGCCCGGAAGAACGCGGGCTCGTCCTTCGTCGACAGGCTGACCCCGAGCAGGACAACAGGCCCGGTGAAGGCGCCAGAGACCACCATCTCGACGGCAACGACCGCGCCCATGCTGAACCCGACCACGATGTCCGCTCCGAGCCGCTGCGTCAGTTCGGAGGTGAGCCGGGCGTAGTTCTCGACGCTGTAGTCGTCAGGCGGGGGCGCACCGGCCTGGGCGGGCAGCGTCGCCGCGACCAGTCGCATCCCGGCGAGGGCAGGTTCCGCCATCAGCTCGGCGAACGAGCCCGCGCTACACATGCCGCCCGGCAGCAGCAACACGGTGTGCGCGGCATCGGCCGGGCCTTGCTCGCGAAGCTCCCATTCATAGGCCATCGCGCACCGTCCCCTCGTCTCGCCTAGGGCGAACCTATAGGACGTGGGAGCCGAAAGCGAGCGTCTCGATGCGCCGTCAGGTAGCGATTCGCTTCCGAGGAGATCGTGGTTTTGCCCTCGAGCGGCCGAATCAACATGATGTGAAGGATGGCCGGTTTTTTCCTGCGGCGGCTGATCTTCGGCCTCGTCGCCACGTTCGCGGCGTTGTCCCTCAGCTTCTACTACTTCGCCTCGAAGTTCTTCCCGCTGCGCGGGACGTCGACCGCGCACGCGTACTGGGTCTGGCTACGCGGCCTGCTGACCGGGCGGAGCTTCTCGCACGGCCTGATCTATCCCCACCTGCTGCCGATGGTGGGGGCTGCGTTCGGGCGAACGATGCTGCTGCTCGCTCTGACTCTCGTGATCGTGATCGTCATCGCCGTTCCGGTCGGCTGTATCTCCGCTGCGACCCGGGGGTCGGCTCTCGACGTCGGGCTGCGGATCGGCACCTACGTCG
>WNGI01012268.1_pt1 | contig 10768 bp, 8 predicted proteins | sample 5400621 | NCBI WGS metagenome assembly WNGI01 (sample SAMN13153374, study PRJNA577476) | soil metagenome | isolation source: 20 cm soil or saprolite under Garry oak tree replicate 1 | place: USA:California | collected 2016-06-15 | reverse complement strand
AGCGGCGCGAGGATCACCAGGAAGGGCAGCAGGCCGTTCCGGAAGGTGCGGATTTGCTCGCCCTTCTTCGCGGCCAGCATCGCCGTCCAGACGACCACCGCGAACTTGGCGAGCTCGGATGGCTGCAGCGTCACGAACCCGAGGTCCACCCAGCGGCGCGCCCCGTTGAGCGTCGGGGCGAGACGGTGCGTGAACGGCAGCAGCGGGATGATGAGCAGCACGGTCGCGGCACCCAGCACCGGCCAGGCGTAGCGCCGCCACTGCCGGTAGTCCGAGCGCGCGAGCAACGTCGCAATGATCCCGCCCACCACGGCGCCGAGCGCCTGGCGCAGCGCGAACGCCGAGCCGACCTGTCCGCCGGCCGTCGTCAGGAGGCTCGACGCTCCGTACACGGCCGTGAGGCCGAACACCACCAGCACGGCGGCGAGCAGCGCGAGCAGTCGCGTCTCCCAGCGGCGGTCGGTCATGAGAGACCCGGGCCCTGCCCGATCGATGTAGGGGCGCAGCATGCTGCGCCCCTACGATTCGCAGGCCAGGTCACATCGCCTCCCTGCTCACATCTGCTCCACGAGTTGTCTGAATAACGCCCCCCGCTCCTCGTAGTTCTTGAACATGTCGTAGCTCGAGCAGGCGGGAGAGAGCAGGACCACGTCCCCCCGCTGGGCGGCGCGCCGGGCGCGGGCCACCACATCCGCGAACGTCGTGCCGCGCTCGAGCGGTACCTTGCCCTCGAGATCCTGGGCGACGATCCCGCCGGCTTCGCCGAAGGCGATCACGAGCCGGCATTTTCCCGCGAGCAGGGGAGCCAGGCGGGTGTACGGCTCCCCCTTGTGCCGCCCGCCGAGCAGCAGCACGAACGGCCGGTCCATCGCCTCCACGGCCACCACGGTCGAGGCGATGTTGGTGGCCTTGGAATCATTGATCCACAGCACGCCGCCCACCTCCCGCACGGGCTCCAGCCGGTGGGGCAGCGCGCGAAACGACCGCAGCCCCTGAGCAATCGCCCCCGGCGCCACGCCCGCCTCCCGCACGGCGAGCGCCGCGGCGAGCGCGTTGGCCACGTTGTGATCGCCCAGCAGCCGCAGCTCATCGCGCTGCACGAGCTCGCCCCCCCCTTCGCCCAGCTGCAGCCGCCGCGCCGCCGAGTCGTACCAGCCGTCGGCCGGCCGCCGCAGCGAAAACAGCACGCGCCGCCCGGGCGCGGATCCCGGAAGCTCGAGCGCGGCCGGGTCGTCCCCGTTCAACACCCACACGTCGCGCGCCCGCGCGTTGCTGAAGAGCAGCTGCTTGTCGTGGTAGTAGGCATCCACTGACGGGTAGCGGTCCAGATGGTCCGGCGCGAGGTTCGTCAGGATCCCGATCTCCGGCGCGAAGTGGGGGCTGTCGTGCAGCTGGAACGACGACACTTCCACCGCCAGCCACTGGTAGTGATCGCCCGTCACGGCGATGTCGGCGAGCGGCCGGCCGATGTTGCCGGCCGCTTCGGCCTGAAGCCCCGCGGTGCGCAGCAGGTGCGCCACGAGCGCCGTCGTAGTCGTCTTGCCGTTCGTTCCGGTGATCGCGATGCAGCGCGTCCCCGACCCCGCCAGCGCGCGGAACCCGAGATCGATCTCCGACACGACCGGGACGCCCGCTGTGCGGGCGGCGGCGAGCGGCGCCGCGTCCGGAGGCACGCCGGGCGAAACGACCACGCCCGCGGCCGACCGGATCTTCGCGAGGTCGTGGCGCCCGACGTCCACCTCCACGCCGGCGAGCCCGCGCAGCTCCGCCACCGCGGCGCCGCCGTACGGGTGATCCGAGGCGTCGCTCGCGTACACGCGCGCGCCCTCGCGGGCGAGCAGTTTCGTGGCTGCAACGCCGCTCTTCCCCAGTCCCACGACCGCCACGACGCTCCCCTCCCGGCGCCACGCGTCGGGGATCATCGCACCTTCAGGGTCGCGAGCGCGATCGCGGCGCACAACACGCCCATGATGTAGAACCGCATCACCACCTGCGGCTCCGCCCAGCCGAGCTTCTCGAAATGGTGGTGCAGCGGCGCCATCCGAAAGACGCGGTGCGCATCCGCGTACTCCTTGCCCCGGCGCGTCTTGTGCCAGCGGTATACGCTCGTCTGGAGCATCACCGAGACGGTCTCCGCGGCGAACACGCCGCCCACGATGAGCAGCAGGAACTCGGCCTTCAGTAAGATTGCGACCGTGCCGAAGGCGCCGCCGATCGCCAGCGCGCCGGTGTCGCCCATAAACACCTGGGCGGGGTGGGCGTTGAACCAGAGGAACCCGAGCGCCGCGCCGGCCAGCGCGCCGCAGAACACCGTCAGCTCGCCCGCGCCGGGGAGGAAGTACACCCCCACGTACTTGGTCCAGTCGAACCGGCCGAACACGTACGCGAAGATGGCGAACGCGCCGGCCGCGATCGCCGTCAGCCCGGTCGCGAGGCCGTCGAGCCCGTCGGTCAGGTTCACGGCGTTCGAGCTCCCGGTGACCACCAGCGTGACGAACAGCACGTAGGTCGCCGGCCAGAACACGATCAGTTGGTACTTGAACACGGGCAGCTGAGTGGACGTCGGCGGCAGATTCGGCGCGAGCGGCGACGACAGGAGATACAGGCCGAGCGCCAGCCCGAACGAGATCTGGCCGATCAGCTTCCAACGCGCCACCAGGCCCTGCGACTTGCCGCGCACGATCTTCAAGTAGTCGTCGAGGAACCCGATCATGCCCATCCACAGCATCGCCACGACCGCGACGACCGAGTAGCGGGTGTCGAGCCGCGCCCACAACAGCGTGGGCGTCACGGTCGCCAGGAGGATGACGAGCCCGCCCATCGTGGGCGTGCCCCGTTTGCCGGCATGGCTGGCGGGCCCCTCGGCGCGGATCACCTGGCCCACGTGCCGATCGCGCAGCAGCCGAATGATCCACGGTCCCAGCACGAAGGCGAGCACCAGCGCCGTCACCGTCGCGCCCGCGGCGCGGAAGGTGATGTAGTTGAAGAGATTGAACAGAATGTGCTGCTTCGCGAGCGGCGCCAGCAGATGATAGAGCACGCCACCCCCTCCTTAGTCTCGAGGCCGTCCCGTAAGAAACGGCAGCACCCGCTCCAGGGCGACGCCGCGCGACGCCTTGAGCAGCACGATCTCGTCGCCCTTGAGCGCGGTCGCGAGCTTCGGGCCCAGCCCCGCGGCGTCGGGCGCCGTGACGAGGCGCGCCCCGAGCGCACTGGAGAGCGGCGCGAACGCCGGCACGAACGCCCCGACCGCACCGATCAACGCCGGCTCGAGCGCCGCGATCTCCCGCGCCGCGGCCGCATGCAATCTGCCACTCTCCTCGCCCAGCTCCAACATCGAGCCCACCACCACGGCGAGCGGCCGCCCGCGCCGCCCCGCCAGCCAGTGGGCGAACCGCACGGCCCAGGCGAGCGATGCCGGGTTGGCGTTGTAGGTGTCGTCCAGGATCGTCAGCCGTCCCCGCTCGAGGGCCGTGCCGCGCCCGCCCGGAATCTTCACCCCGGCGAGCGCCGCCACGGCGCGCCCGGGGTCCACCCCCGCCTCGCGGCCGACCGCGAGCGCGAGCAGCACGTTCTCGATCTGGTGAAACCCCAGCACCGGGACCGTGACCGCGTGACCTCCGCCCCACGTGATCCGCGGGTGCCCTGCGTCGTCCAGGTCGGCCGCCTCGGGGCGCACGTCCGCCTCGCTCCCGGTGCCCGCGACGACCGTGCGGGTACGGCGCCGCGCCTCGCGGGCGAGCTCCGGCGGGTCGGTGCCCACGACCGCGACAGCGACCCCGTCCAGCAGCGCCAGCTTCTCGCGTAGCACGCCCTCGAGCGAGCCGAATCCTTCCACGTGCGCGTAGCCCACGTTCGTGATCGCCGCGATCGTCGGCTCGATCACATCCCGCAGCCGGGCGATCTCCCCCGGCACGCTCGCCCCGGCCTCGACCACCAGCGCCTCGGTGTCGTCGGGCGCGGCGAGAATCGTGAGCGGCACGCCCACGAGGTTGTTGAGATTGCCGCTCGTAGCGTGGGTGCGGTAGCGCGTCGCCAGCACCGCCCGGATCATCTCCTTGGTGCTGGTCTTGCCGCTCGAGCCGGTGATCGCGACCACGGGATTGCCGTGCGGCAGCCGCCGGCGGCGCGCGCGCGCCAGCAGCCCGAGGGCCACGAGCGTATCCGCCACCTCGAACACCGGCAGCCCGTCCACGCGCGTCGTCCCCCGCCGCACCACCGCGGCGGCCGCGCCCTTCCCCTTCGCGTCGGCGAGGAAATCGTGCGCGTCGAACCGGTCGCCTTTAAGGGCGACGAACAGAGTGCCCGGCGTCAGCTGTCGCGTGTCGGTGGTCACCCCGGTGAAGTGCAACCCAGGGGGCGCCGACACGCCGAGCGCGGCGGCGACGGACTGGGAGTCCCAGGCGGTCACCAGTACGTCCCGAAGTCGGAACGCGGAACGCGGAACGCGGAACAACGTTGCAAGGTCCCTCGCCGCACGACGCTTCCCCTGATGTTCCGCGTTCCGCGTTCCGCGTTCCGCGTTCGGTTCTTCACGATGCTCCCAGTTCTCTGACGATGCTCCGCTCGTCGAACGGCTGCTTTTCCGTCCCCACGATCTGGTAGGTCTCGTGCCCCTTCCCGGCGAGCACGACCGTGTCGCCCGGGCGGGCGAGCTCGAGCGCCAGGGCGATCGCTTCGCGCCGGTCGGTGCGGCGGTGGTGGGGCTTGCCTTGCATCCCGCTCTCCACCTCGTCGAGGATGCGCTCGGGGTCCTCGGTGCGCGGGTTGTCCGACGTGACGATGGCTACATCGGCGAGCCGCACCGCGATCTCCCCCATCGGGGCGCGCTTGCCCCGATCGCGGTCGCCCCCGGCCCCGAACACGAGGATGATGCGGCCCTGGGTGAGGGGCCGCACGCTCTCGAGCGCGCGCTCCAGCGCATCCGGCTTGTGGGAATAGTCGCGCAGGATCGTACACGGCCGCTCCGCGATGCGCTCCATCCGGCCGGGCACCTGCGGCGCGGTGGCGAGCCGCTCCACGATCTCCTCGACCGGCACGCCCATCCCCCAGGCACTGGCGGCCACGCCGAGGGCGTTGGTGACGTTGAACCGGCCCAGCAGGGGGAGCCGCGCTGCCGCGCTCCCCGTCGGCGTGATCAGATCGAAACGGGCGCCGGTCCCGTCGACCACGACCTTCCGGGCCGAAACGTCGCTGCCGTCACGCTCGCCGAACGTGACGCGACGATGACGATGCGGCAGCCGCTGCCAGGCGGGATCGTCGGCGTTGACGACCTCCAGGCCGGTGGGCGCGAGGTAGCCGGCGAGCTTCGCCTTCGCCTTGAAGTAGTCCTCCAGGGTGTGGTGGTAGTCCAGGTGTTCGCGCGTCAGGTTCGTGAAGACCGCCGTCCGGAACACCAGGCCCTCTACCCGCCCCTGGTCGAGGCTGTGCGACGAGACCTCCATCGCGGCGCCGCGCGCGCCGCGCGCTACCAGCGCCGCCAGCGTCGCCTGCAGATCGATCGGGCCGGGCGTGGTCAAATTGCCGGCTTCGCTCGGCACCGGGGCGCCGGCCGGGTCGAACGCGCCCAGCGTCCCGATCGAGCCCATCGGCTCGAGCGCCGACAGCACGTGCCGCGCCAGCAGCACCGACGTCGTCTTGCCGCTCGTCCCGGTGACGCCCACCAGGTCGAGCCGCGCTCCCGGCCGTCCGAACCACGTCTCGGCAGCGAGGGCGGCGGCGCGGCGGGAGTCGCGCACCAGGACCTGCGGCAGCTCGACCGGCTGCTCGCGCTCGACCAGCGCGGCGACGGCGCCGCGCTCCCGCGCCGCCGCGACGAACTGATGCCCGTCCTGCGTCGAGCCCCGCACGGCGCAGTACAGCATCCCCGGGGCGACGCGGCGGCTGTCGGCCGTGAGCCCGGTGATCTCGGGCCAGGTATGCAGGTCCGGCGTCCCGACCAGCAGGCCGCCGCGCTCGAGCGCGCTCACGATCTCGGGGAGTCGGCTCATCGCTTCGCCCGCCGGCGCGCGAGCGTGCCGACCGCGGCGGGGGTCACGGGCTCGGCGAACAGCGTGACCGTGGCGCCGGTGGCGGCGCTGTCGCCCGCCGCCGGCCACGTATGCTCCGCCGTCCCCCACCCCCTCAGGGCCACGCGGAAGCCCCGCCGGTGCAGCGCGCGGACGGCTTCCCGCAGCCGGAGGCCCGTCACGTCGGGCACCGTCTGACGCCGCCGCTCGCCCACCGAATCCGGTTGGTACGGCCAGGGGACGACGTACGGAACGACGCCGCCGTCGTCCTCGAGCGGCACCGCCGTCGCGGGCGGTGCGGCGGTGGAGAGCCGAGCCCGGTCGAGCGCGACGGTGCGCGCCGCCAGGGCCTGTTCCAGCATGGAGCGCGTCACGGGAGCGGCGGTCTGCGCCGCGAAATGACTCCCCTTGTGCGGATTGTCGATCTTCACCACGAGCACGAGCTGCGGCTTGTCGGCCGGGAACAACGCCGCGAACGACGCGGTGTACTGCCCCGGGGCGTAGTGGCCGTTCACCACGCGGCGCGTCGTCCCGGTCTTCGCCGCGACGGGAAAGTTCGTGAGCGCCGCCTCGGCGCCGGTGCCGCGCTCCACCACCCCGCGCAGCAGCTCGCGCAGCGCCGCCGCGATCTCGGGCGACACCGCGCGGCGCACCGGCTCCGGCTCGTGGCGGTACAGCACGCGGCCCTCCGGACTACGCACTTCGCGGATCAGGGTCGGCTGCAGCAGCAGCCCGCCGTTCGCCAGCGCGGCGTACGCGGCCGCCAACTGGATCGGCGTGACCGACAGCTCGTACCCGATGGCCAGGCTGGCGGCGCTGGGGCGGGTCCACTCGGACGGGGGCCGCAAGCGCCCCGCCGCCTCTCCGGGAAACTCGACCCCCGTGAGCCCGCCGAAGCCGAAATCGCGCAGCATCCCGTACTGTTCCGCCGGCTTGAGGCGCGCCGCGAACTTCACGATGGCGATATTGCTCGACACGCGGATCGCGTCGGCCAGCGTGAGTGTCGGCTGCGGGTCATCGTCGGTGATCGTGCGTCCCGGCAGGCGGTACACCCCGTTTTCACCCGACACGTGCTCCCCCGGGCGCACCCGCTTGAGCGCCAGCAGGGCCGCCGCCGCGAAGATCTTGGCGACCGACCCCGGCTCGAACGTGTCGATGAACGCGCTGGGTCGTGCGGTCCCGTCCCGCTGCCGCGAGGCGATCGCCAGCACCTCGCACGTGGCGGGATCGAGCATCACGACGTCGCCGCCGTCGGCGTCCATGCGCCGCAGCGCATCGTCGAGCGCGCGTTGCGCGATCTCCTGCAGCTCGGCGTCGAGCGTCAGCACCACGTCGTGCCCCGCCACGGGCTGGGCGATCACGCGCGCGGGCGACTCGTACTCGCGCCCGGCGCGATCCTTCAGGACGACGGCCGAGCCCGAGCGTCCCGCCAGCAAGGAATCGAGCGTCTTCTCCATCCCCGAAGCGCCGTAGCCGTCGTCGCCCACGCGCCCGATCGTCGCGCGGGCGAGCTCGGGAGCGGGATAGAACCGGTTCACGACGGGCTCGAGGTGCACGCCCCGCACGCCCCGCAACGGCCGCACTTCGAGCGCGCTGAACGGGCCCGCGAAGTACGCGTAGCGCCTGCGCAGCGCGTCCTGCCAGCCGCGGGCGGGGACGCCCAGCTGGCGGGCGATCAGCGCGCCGTCGCGCGCCGCATCGCGCAGCTCGTTGGGCGCGACGCCGACGTGGTAGGTCTCCTGGGTGAGCGCGAGCGGCGTGCCGTGCCGAGCACGATGCGCTCGGTGCGCTGCGCCTGCGCCGCCTCCGCCCAGCGACGGCCCTCGAGCAGCTGCACCTGCGCGGCCCGCACCACCAGCAGCGCCAGGACGGCGAACACGCCGCGCTCCACGAACTCGAGGCGTACCGCGGGCTTCGCCATCGCTACGGCGGGCCGCTCCCCGGCCCCGGCAGCGGAATCAGGATGATCTCGCTGTCGGCCGGCAGATGGAGGCCGAGCTTCGCCTGGGCGCGCGGCACCAGGACGGCCCGGCTCTGCTCGGCGCGGACCCGGCGCTCGAGCTCGGCCTTGTGGCCCTCGAGGTTGGCGCGGCGGGCACGGATCTCGATCAGCTCGCGCGCGTCGTGAATCGCGGCGGTCTGCCGGGCGTACACCAGCCAGGTGACGGCGAGGAACGCCACGAGCCACACGGCGACCCAGTGGCGTCCCTTAACCCTCATGCGCCACCTCGAACGCGCGCAGCAGCGCGGAGCGGGCGCGCGGATTCGCGCGCACCTCGGCGGACCCCGGCCGCACCGGGCGCTTCGTCAGCACCCGGCCGAGCGGACGTCCCCGGCAGGTGCACACCGGTTGGCCCGGCGGGCAGACGCACCGCCTGCCCCACTCGCGGAATGCGTGCTTGACGATGCGATCCTCACCCGAATGGTACGTGATGACGGCCATGCGGCCGCCGGGGATGAGCGCCGCCCGCAGCGCCGGCAGCCCCAGGTCGAGCTGCTCGAGCTCCTGATTCACGACGATGCGGAGCGCCTGAAACAGGCGCGCGAAGTCAGGCGGCCCCGAGCGCGGGCCCAGCGTCTCGCGGATCGCGTTCACCAGGTCGTCGCTCGTGACGAACGGCGCGTTGCCCCGCCGCTTCACGATCACCTGCGCGAGCCGCTTCGCCCGCCGCTCGTCGGCGAGCTCCGCGAACGCCTGCGCCAGCCGCTCGACCGGCCAGGTGTTCACCAAGTCCGCCGCCGTCAGGCCCCGCCCTCCGGCCATCCGCATGTCGAGCGGCGCCCCGGGACGAAAGGTAAACCCGCGCTCGGCGGTATCGAGTTGGTGGGACGACACGCCGAGGTCCAGCAGGATGCGGTCGGGACGGAAGGCCGCCACGGTGCCGAGCACCTTGGCCGAGCCGAACGGACCGGTCGAGTAGCGGATGCCGTCCTCCCCCAGCCGGGCGCGTGCCGCCGCGATCGCGTCGGGGTCCCGGTCGACGGCCAGCACGTCCGCGCCGACCTCCCGCAACAGCGCCGCGTGGCCGCCGCCGCCCACCGTCGCGTCGACGGCGCGGCGACCGCCTTCCGCCCAACTGCCCCGCCTGCCGTGGCAGGCGGGGCCTGGTGCGTCGTCCCGCGGGGCGGGTTCAGGCGGGGCTGACGGGGCTCGAACCCGCGACCTCCGGTGTGACAGACCGGCACTCTAACCAGCTGAGCTACAGCCCCCTGCGACGGAGGGTCGCAATATAGGTTGGCGCGACAGGCAATTCAATGTTTCAGAAGTTACGGCACTTGAATGCCTTCTTCACCGACGCCATGGCGCCCTCGAACTTGTCCAAGGTCTTCAGCATGTTCTCGATCGTCGGCGGGTGCACGCTGCGCCCGAGGTTCAGCGCCGCGTGCACCTGGGCCAGATGGTCATTGAACGCCTTCGCATCCGTGCAGTTCTTCGCCTTCGTCATGGTCTGATACTCCGCCGGCAGCACCGACATCGACGCCAAGCCGTCCCAGAAGCTTGCGTTCGCGCGAATCGCTTGGCGCAGGCCGAGCGTGTCGGCCGGCGTGCGCGGCGCCACGATGGCCAGCGTCCGCTGCAGCCACGGCAGCGCCCGTTCGGACGCTCCGGCCCGGACGAGCTTCTCGCCGGCGCTGCGCATGATGGCCGCAGCGTTGACCTGCGTCGCCGTGTCGGGCGACGTCGCCGCGCGCTCCAGATAGGCCCGGGCGCTGTCGAGCCGGTCGGCGAAGGCGTTGCGGAACTGGCGCAGGGCGATCGTGTCGGCCTTCAGCTTCGTCGCCTGGGCCGTGTCGTACGTGGCCCCGTCCACGATCGCCTTGGCGAGCAGCAGGGCGTTGGCGACGTCGCTCGGATCGATGGCGAGGGACTGCTTGTAGGCCCACAACGCCGAGTCCCGCTGGCCCTTCATGTCGAAGCCCTGCGCCAGCGCCTTGGAGAACGCCGCCGACTTCGGGAAGTGCCGCACAGCCGCGTGCGCGAACAGCAGCAGGTTCGCCGTGTCGGAGATCTGCTGCGCCGCGCCGATCGCGGACTTGAGGAACGTCGAGTCCCCCTGCCGCGTGCTGTCGTTTTTGATCTGCTGCACGAATCCGTCCACCACGCAGCGCCACAGCTCCCCTTCGAGACAAATCCGCAGCCTCAGCTCGGACATCTTCTGGTCGGCCGCGTTGCGGGCCAGTCCCTCGTCGAGCAGGTTCACGGCCTGCTGGTATTGCTTCTGCAGCCGCAGCAGCTCGGCGATGCCGAGACGCAGCTGCGTGTTCTGGGCCTCGCCCTGCAGCTCGTGGATGAACGCGCCGATCGCCTTGAGCGTATCGCCCTTCTGTTGATACAGGCGGGCGATGTTCTCCCAGGCGGTCCCGTTGAGCGAGTCGAGCGCGGCCGCGCGCTGGTAGGCGGCGAGCTGGCTGTCCACCGAGATCCGCTGCGCCTCATACACGGTCGCCACGCACAGATGCGCGCCGGGGAGATTCGGCTCGGTCACCAGCGCCTTACGCGCCGCTTCGAGCGCCTTCGCGAACTGGCTCTTCTGGCGCAGATCGTTGCAGTCGCGCACCTGCTCCCCCGCCCGCACGATGACGTTCAGCTTCTGGGCGATCGCCTCGCCCAGCGCCGCGGGCGTGGCGGGGTTGCCGCTCGAGGCCGTGAACAGCGCCGCGTACCCCGAGGAGCCGATGTCGCGCACCCGGAGGTGGGCGACCAGCCCGCTGCCCCGCTCCAGCGTGCCGATGGTGTAGGCGTTGACGTTGAGGAACCG
>WNGI01006290.1_pt1 | contig 10769 bp, 12 predicted proteins | sample 5400621 | NCBI WGS metagenome assembly WNGI01 (sample SAMN13153374, study PRJNA577476) | soil metagenome | isolation source: 20 cm soil or saprolite under Garry oak tree replicate 1 | place: USA:California | collected 2016-06-15 | reverse complement strand
TGCCCGCACTGCGGGCGCGCGTACCCCATCGTCCAAGCGATCCAGAAACAGCTGGGACCGAAGCTGCGGTTCGTGTACCGCAACTTCCCGCTGCGTGAGAGCCACCCCCACGCCGAGCAGGCGGCGGAGGCTGCCGAGGCGGCGGCCGCGCAGGGCAAGTTCTGGGAGATGCACGACCGCTTGTTCGAGCGACAGTTCGCGCTGGACGGCGAGTATCTGATCGAATACGCGGGCGACCTGGGTCTCGATGTCGCGCGGTTTCGGACTGAGCTCAGCAGCGGAGCGTATGCGCCTCGCGTGCGGGAAGACTTCCGCAGCGGTGTCACGAGCGGCGTCAACGGCACGCCGACGTTCTTCATCAACGGCGTGCGGCACGACGACGCGTGGGAGGTCGAACCGCTGCTCGCTGCGCTGGAAGCAGCGATCCCCGCCTGATGCGCGGCTGAAGCCGCGGCTCGGCGCCTACCGCTGAAGCGGCAGAGCGGCGTCAGTTCACTGACACGTGCCGAGTCGCGGGTTCACCCGCGGATTGCGCCCGGGAATCGCTCTGAGTCCGCGACGAATCCCGGGAAGATCGCGGACAGGTCTCGCGCGCCCAAGTGGCGCGCCAGGAGCTCGGCGAACAAGTCGCGGAAGTCGGTGGTCACGGCAACGTCTCGGGCCTCGAGCCCGGGCCACTTCCCCAGCACCCTGCCGCCGTTCACCGGGCCGCCCAACACGAGCATGGCCGTCGCGTGTCCGTGATCGGTGCCCGAGGTACCGTTCTCGCGCACGGTGCGACCGAACTCGGACATCGTGAGCACCACCACGGTGCGCATCCGCTCGCCCAGGTCACGGGTGAACGCCGCGAGCGCCTGCCCCAGCTCGGCCAACCGCTGCGCGAGCCGCCCCTCCGTCGCTCCCTGGTTCACGTGTGTGTCCCACCCGGTCACGTCCGCGAACGCCACCTGGAGTCCGACCTCGGCCTTGATGAGCTGAGCGATGCCGCCGAGGGCTGTGCCGAGCTCGCTGCTCGGGTAATCGGCCCCGTTCGCGGGGTGCGGCGCACCGAACCCGTGCGCTCGCAAATCGTGGATCGCGAGGCTCGGCGCGCTGCCCGCCAGGATGCGCGGCGGCTCGGGCCCGAAGGCGACCGCACGGAACGGTGTGTCCTCACACGCCCGGTCGTGCCGGCAGTAACGATTGAGCCAGCCGTCCGGCGTCCGCTTCACGCCGGGCGTGCCCGATTCCATGTCTTCCTGCGCGTCGAAGTGGCTCCGCACGACGCTCGGTGCGCCGATCGCATGAATCGCGGCGAGGCACTTCGAGTCCCACAGCGGCTTGAGCGCCGCGAGCCGTGGGTGGAGTCCGAAATAGCCGTCCAGGTCGAGGACATCACGCTCGGGTACGGCGATGCGGGGCCGTTCTCGGTAATAGACAGGATCGCCATGCGGCACGATCATGGTGAGCCCGTCGACAGCGCCCCGCTGGAACAGACACACCAGGATTGGGCGGCCGCGCGCGAGACCGACCGGCGGAAGCCGATGGGGGGCGAAGGCCGCTCCGACGAGAGCCAGGCCTCCGGACTTCACGAAGTCGCGTCTCGAGATCGTCATGGTAGTCGGCGCCCTTATATTCTAGCAACGTGACCGCCTCACCGCGCTTCATCCCCCACGGAATCGTGCCGAACGCCAGGAGCCTGCTCTCCGGGCCCGACGGCAAGCCGCCCAACTGGTCGGAGCGGCTGCAGGCCCTCAAGTACGTGCCGCCGCTCCTCAAGCTCGTGTACCAGACCCACCGCGGATACACGATCGCGATTCTCACGCTCCGCGCGCTCCGCTCGTTCATCCCGCTCGCCGTCCTGTGGATCGGCAAGCTGATCATCGACGGCGTGATCGCCGCCATGCAGGTGCGCGCGGCGGGAGGCGTGGTGGACTGGTGGTCGCTCGGGGGTCTCGTGGGGCTCGAGCTCGGCATCGCCGTAGGGGGCGAGGGGTTGGCCCGCCTCTCGTCGCTGTTCGAGAGTCTGCTGGGCGACCTGTTCTCGAACCGCATCAGCGTGCGGCTGATGGAGCACGCGGCCACGCTCGACCTGGCCCAGTATGAGGACGCGGAGACCTACGATCACCTGGAGCGTGCACGTCGCCAGACGGTGGGGCGGATCGGGCTCGTCGCGCTGCTCCTGGCCACGGCCCAGGACCTCGTCACCCTGATCTCGCTCGCGGCCGTGTTGCTGCTGCAGCTGCCGTGGCTCCTCTTGCTGCTCGTGGTCGCCGTCGTGCCGTCGTTCCTGGGCGAAACCCACTTCGCGGCGCTGGGCTACTCGCTCTTGTTCCAGTGGACCCCCGAGCGGCGGCTGCTCGACTACCTCCGCTACGCGGGCGCCTCGGACGAGATGGCGAAGGAGGTAAAGCTCTTCAACCTGTCGGACTTCCTGGTGGGCCGGTATGCGAAGCTGTCCGGCGAGTTCTACGACGCCAACAAGCGGCTGGCGATCAAGCGCAATGTCGTCTCGACCGTGTTCGTCACGATCGGCACGCTCGGCTACTACGGCGCGTATGCGGTGACGATCTACCTGACCGTGCTGGGCCGGTTTTCGATCGGCGCGCTGACGTTTTTGGCCGGCTCGTTTCGGGCGAGCCGCGACCTGATCCAGCGCATCCTGCTGTCGCTGTCGCAGGTATTCGAGCAGAGTCTGTACCTCGCGGACCTGTTCACCTTCTTCGACGTGCAGCCGCGTGTCACGTCCAAGCCGGGCGCGCGCCCCGTGCCGGTGCCGATCCGGCGGGGGTTCGAGTTCCAGGATGTGGGGTTCCGCTACCCGGGCTCGGACCGCTGGGCGGTGCGACACCTGACGTTCATATTCGAGCCGGACGAGCGGATCGCGCTGGTCGGGGAGAACGGGGCGGGGAAGACCACGCTCGTGAAGCTGCTCGCGCGGCTGTACGATCCAGACGAGGGCCGCATCCTGCTCGACGGCGTGGACCTCAGGGAGTACGACCTGAGCAGCCTGCGGAAGAACATCGGCGTGATCTTCCAGGATTTCGTGCGCTACGACTTCGTCCTGAAGGAGAACATCGGGGTGAGTCAGGTCGACGCGCTGGAGGACGACGCGCGGGTGCGCGAAGCGGCGCGCCGCAGCCTGGCCGATTCAGTCGCCTCCCGGCTTGCCAAGGGCTACGACCAGATGCTCGGCCGGCGGTTCGACGGCGGCGTCGAGCTGTCGGGAGGCGAGTGGCAGAAGGTCGCGCTGGGACGGGCTTACATGCGCGACGCGCAGGTCCTGATCCTCGACGAGCCCACCGCGTCGCTCGACGCCCGCGCCGAGTATGAGGTGTTCCTGCGGTTCGCGGAGCTCACCAGGGGGAGGATGGCCGTCCTCATCTCGCATCGCTTCTCGACGGTGCGGATGGCGGATCGGATCCTGGTGCTCCAGGGCGGCGAGCTGGTGGACCAGGGGACGCACGAGGACCTGGTGGCGCGAGGCGGGCTGTATGCCGAGCTGTTCAGCCTGCAGGCGGCGGGCTATAGGTGATCCACCTTGGCCGGCTCGCGGATGAGATCGCATTCGTAGTCAAGGCGGCGCGGCCGGGCTTTTGGCTCACGTCAATCTGGTTTTATCTCGTGCCGGTGGGCGGGCGAAATGTGCTCGATCGAGCGGAGTTCTGGCTCGGGCTCCTCTATGTGACCTTCCCGCTGGGTTTGCTGATCTACGGCTGGAACGACGTCGTCGACTTCGAGGTCGATCGATTCAACCCACGCAAAGGCACGTACCTGTTTGGGGCGCGCGGCACACCGGAACGGCTGGCGCGCCTGCCATGGCGGATCGCGTTGGTCCAGGCACCGTTCGCGGTCCTGTTCACCCTGTTACTCGGACCGAAGGCGCTCGCGTGGTTCGCCGCGCTCATCGGCGCCGCCGCCCTCTACAACTGTCGGCCGTTCGCGTTCAAGGGACGTCCCGGGTTGGACATGCTGAACCAGGCGGGCTACCTGCTCGTCTTCGTGCTCGCGAGCTGGCTGAACCATGTGTCCCAGGTGCCGTGGTTCACGTTCCTGTTCGGCGCCATGTTCGCGATGCACTCCCACCTGTTTGGTGAAATCATGGACTTGGAGCCCGATCGCCGCGCCGGCCGTCGGACGCTCGCCGGTGTCCTCCAGGCAAAGCCCGCAAAGTGGCTGTTGATCACGTTTCTTGCGGTTGAAGCCGTGCTGATATGGACGTACGCGCGCGACCGGTGGCTCGCCGCATTTCTGGCGGGCAGCGCAACCTGGTTCACGCTGGATGTGATGTTGCTGTGGCGGGATCGCCCGTATTCGCCGGGCGAAATGCGATTCTCGTTTCTCGCCTGGAACGCCGTGGCCCTGGCGTCGATGCCCTGGGTGTGGCGAGCGGCTACGCTGGCGCCCCGGTAGTCACGGTCCCGCGTCGAACGTGTAGCACCAGGCCTCGCCCTCCAGCACCGTCTCTCCCGTCTGCCGGGTTACCGCGATGGCGAGCTGGCACACCGGCTTCGTTTCGTGGACGCTCACGACTCGGGCTTCAGCCGTGATCGTGTCGCCGATGTACACCGGTGCCGTGAACTTCCAGTTCTGGCTCAGGAAGACCGTCCCGGGCCCGGGCAGATCCATCGCCACCAGGGCGTGCAGCAGCCCGGTCGTGAGCCCCCCCTGCACGACCAGCTTGCCGAACCTGGTCCGCGCGACGAACTCGGGATCGAAGTGGAGCGGATTGTAGTCCCCGGTGAGCTTCGCGTAGGTGGCCACATGCTCGGGCGTCAAGGTGAGGCCACGGCGCGCCATCTGGCCGACCGCGACGCTCACGCGAGGTAGCGCTCCCGCAGGATCGCGACGTGGTGACGCTCGTGGCCGGCGATGATCCAGGCGAGCGCGCGCACGCTGATCGGGTTGTTGTTGGCCGTCCCCCGCCGAGCCAGGGCGTCGGCGTCGAGCCCCGAGAACAGGGCGATGGTCGCCCGCCGCACGGCGTCGAACTCGGCTGCCAGGCTCTCGAGGGGGCGCGCGTCGAACCGCCCGGCCGGCACCCACGCTTTCTCGTCGAACCCCGGCAGGGGGTTCTCGTCGGCCCGCCCGAACCCCAGCGCGCGGTAGCAGAACACGCGCTCGCTGTCCATCAGGTGGCCGATCACCTCTTTGATGCTCCACTTCCCCGGGGCGTAGCGATGCAGGGCCTTCGCCTCGGAGAGACCGGCGAGCAGCTCCTGGGTCTCGCGCCGCTGGTCCTCGAGGACCTTTAGGAGGTTGCCCTTGGGGACCTTGGAGACGTAGGTCTCATAGTAGGGCAGATATTCCGACGGCTCGGGCCGGGGGATCACCGCGGTCGTCATGCGGCTCTCCGCGGTCCCTTGGACGTGCCGGCCTTGCGCGGCTTGCCGGCACCGCGGACCCGGGCGAGCCGTGCCTGGGCGTCGGGCATTCGCAGGATGACTTGCTCCAGCCTGTCGAGGTAACCAGGGTTGTTGAGTAGCCCGCGCAACTCGGCGAGGAACGGCTGGAGCTTGCCGTACACCATGATGTGCTCGCCGTTCACGTCGGCGAACATCTGCTCCTCGATGGCGCCGTGCAGCACGAGCGCGGCGGCCATACCCCAATACGTGGTCACCATCCGGTAGTACGCGCTGCGCTTGCCTCGATAGGCCTCGAGCACGTCCTGCGCCGACTGGGGGTGGAATTCCTCTCGGAACCAGGCCCGCGCCTTGCGCAACACCGGCTCGCGGCGCAAGTCGTACAGCTGGAGCAGCAGATCGGCACTCTCGTATTTGGTGGTCATAGGTGTCTCCGGTGACATGACGATCCGGAAGCTATGCGGATGCCTGCGTCGCGGCGACCCAGGCCCGCCAGGTCTCCTCCGCCGCGCCCACGGTCAGCTGCTGCTGATGGCGGACCAACGGCATGCGGAGGAGCAAGGGCTCGAGCGTGAGCTTCTCGAGCCAGCGGTCTGCGGAGAGTAGCGCCGACTTGAGGCCGAGCTCGGTGAAGCGCTTCGCGTCCCGGTCGATCAGGCCCTGCACGCCGAACTTCTGCGCGAAGCGACGCAGCTCGCCGAGCGACGCGGCGCGCTCATTCAAATCCACGAAATGCGTCTTGATGCGACGCTCGGCGAAGAAGCGCAGCGCGGCGCGCGTGTCGGCGCTCTTACGGATGCCGAAGATCTGGACTTCCACGCTAGCTCCCCGTCGAAAACCGCACCGCCCCCAGGTCCACCAGGGTTCGTAGGGTTTGCTGCAGGACGCCCACTTCGACGCCTGCACCCGCCGCCAGCTCCTGGAGTGTGCGCTTGCCGTCGGCGAGACCGATCACCGCCGCCACACCCTCGTCCGAGCGCGCTACTGCGACCCGTCCATGCCGCGACCGGGCGACGAGGAGCCTCGTGGGCCGCTCGGGCGCCTGCGGCAGGTCCGTCCAGGGCTGGAGCAGCTTGGGCAACACGGTGGGAAGGTCGTGGGCCAGATCCAACAGCACCGTTCCCTCGACCGTCTCGGGACGGTACCGCTCCCCGCTCCCCGCTCCCTCCGCTTTGTCGGAGTCCCGCCAAACCCGGGGTCCCGCCTCAACGACCATCATCGCTTCCTCGTACCGCAGGAGATCCGCCAGATAGGGAATGGACCCCCGGCCTGACGCGACGTGGGCGGTCACGAGCCGTGCCACCGCCGCCGCGGTCTCGCGGCTTCCCAGGACGAGCGTGGGGAGGAGCGCGTCGAAGGTCGGAGACTTGAGGATGGCCTCGGGCGCGCGACCCGTCACGCGTGCCAGGGTGCGCGAGTACTTGAAGAAGTGGACGATGCGCTCGTGATAGAAATGACGCGCCAAGAACCGCGCGTACCGCTCCACCCGGTCGGGATCCGCGAGCCCCCGGCGCCGCCACTCCAGGGAGTCACGATACGGTGCATCGGCGAGCGCACGAATCACGTCGTCCTGCAGGGCGCGATCGGTCGGCAGGCCGGTCACGGCGTGTCTCCCGGGGCGCAGCGGCGCAGGCGCACCACGGCCGCGCGCCCGTCGGAGATGACTTTCTGGCCGGAGACGTTTCGCGAATCGGTGACCGCCCCAGGAAGCCGTATGTAGTCCACCAGATCACCGCATCCGCTCGCCTCGAGATCGTGCACCACCCGGTCGCGCTCCCAATCGATGTGCGCGTCGATGCGATGCGTCGCCTGGGGCTCCCACGGTTTGAAGATCACCCCGACATCCTTGGTCGCGCCGCCGACCCACACGAGGGAGAGGCTGTCGAGCAGCCAGAGCCGGATGTGATGACGAATCCGGACATTGGGACCGGCCAGCTCGTACGCGAGATCCTGCGACCGTCCGGCGAAGTACTGCGTGCTCACGGGAGCGGTCACCGCGGGCCGGCTCGCGATCACGGCGCCGACCTCCCGCGTGACGGTGAGGACCGAGCGTTTCTGCGCGGGTAGCCAATCGGCACGTCGAAACGCGCTGTCGATCTCAGCGGCCGTACCCAGCAACAACACGTTGAAAGGGTCGCCCAGCACGGTTCCGCCGCGGTTTTCGGTACGTGGGACGAACTTCGGAAACGCCGGCATGTCGGTCAGCTTGCGATGTGCCGCCAGGGATTCGCAACGCTCCTCGCTCGGGAGCATGAGGGGCTCGGTGAGCCGGATACCGCCGATCTCTCCGGCCATGACGCGCACCGGCGGTCCCCGGCGCAGGAGCGAAAGACCGCCGAGCGCCGCCACCGGGACCGCGTCGAGATCGACCGCGGCCGCTACGCCGGCCGGCACGAGCTTCTTGCCCACCCCCGCCACCGACGTCTTCCCGCTCGACACGAGTCCCGAATCGGCGAGTCCCCCGCGCGGGGCATACTCGAGCGTATCGAGCACCGCCGAGACCGCTACCCAACGCCCCGGGCGAACTTCGAGCGAGTCGAACCGGAGGCCTAATCGGCCGTGCCGCCCGAATCGACCGCCGCCCTTCGAGACGACCACATGCCCCTTGGCGCGCAGGTAGGGAGGTACGATGACGCAGGACTCGCGCACCACGGCACCTATCGTCTGGACCAGGACGGGCGTGCCTACGGTGTCTCTGCCGCTCGTCACACGCTGCACGAAGCGGATGGGGATGTGCGTGCCCGCCGGGAGCACGACGTCGGTGAGCAGCAACGGTACCAACACGAGCGAGATCGCCTTCATACGGCTGCTCGAATCCGCTCCACGCTCCGGAACAGGATGTCCGCGGTCAGGGAGGGCGAAAACGCGTCGAACGTCACGGCTTTGAGGCGCGGGCAGCGACGCACCGCATGGGCGGCGAAGGCGAGCATCTCGTCCGAGGGCTCGGCAGGAGCGATCCACGGACCGGCGAGATCGTCGTCATGCTCGATGCCCGCGACGTGCAGCTCCACGACGTGCTCGAGCGGAAACTCCGCGAGCCAGCGCTCCGCCGCCATGCCATGGTAGTGCGCCTGCAGCCAGACGTGCGGCAGATCGAGGAGAAAACCGGCGCCCGTCGCCTCGAAGAAGCGATACAGCCACGTCGGCTCCGGCATCTGACTCGCTTTGACGTCGAAGAACCCGGGGATGTTCTCCATGACGAGCGGCTGGTCGAGGCGCGCCTTGAGCGCGCGAGCGTTGCGGACGAAGCGGTCGAGGAACGCTTCCGTGTAGAGCGGCGGAAACACGTAGTTCAGGTTGTAGCTGCCGTCCTCGGTGTGGAGACACTGGAAATGCTCCGCGACCCAGGGTGAGCGGTACAGCTCGGCGAGCGCGCGGGCGCGTTGGATGGAGCGCTCGTCGAGCGGCTCGGAGAGCTGCCCCAGGTAATCATGGAGCAGGAGGGTGTACCGTTCGCGGATGGCCGGCCACCACGGGTCGCTCGCCGCGGGAGGATCCGCCATGGCGAGATGATCGATGCCGGTGGCCACCGCGAGCTCGCGCCCGAGGTGGGGATTGTAGAAGGCGCCGACCATCAAGTCCGCATTCCCCATTCCGCACTCCGCACTACCCTACTAACCCGCGTTCGGCGAGTTGGTCACAGAATACCTTGACCTGTGCCGCGACCATGGGGGTGGGGTGATCGTCGGTCCACAGGGCGGCGATCGTCTCCGCGCTCGCTGTGCCGTCCAGCCGCTCGACGATGAAACGCTCGCGCTCGCCCCAGGTGACCGCTTGCCGCTTGAGCTCGTCCGAGGCCCGGGCCGACGGGAACGCTTCCGCGACGATCCGATCGACCTCCGCCACCGTGCCGGGATTCAGGGGTCGGGTGCCGGCAAAGTTCTGCTCCACCTGGTCGCTGCTGCGTGCTCCAGCCAGTACGATACTCACGCCCGGCTGTGCGAGGACCCATGCCAGCGCGAGCGCCGGCACCGTCATGTCGAGCTGCCGGGCGATCGCGGTGAGCCGCTCGACCACCGCGCGCCGGCGCTCGAACTCCCTGCCCTTGAACCAGTAGATCTTGCTGCGGTGGTCCGTGGTCGGGAACGCCGGGGGGGTGGCGTACTTCCCGCCGAGCAGTCCGGCGGCGAGCGGTCGGTAGGGCAGGAACGCGATGTGGCGCTCCCGGCACAACGGCAGCTCCCGCTGCTCCACGTCTCGGTCGAACAGGTTGTAAGGACCCTGGTAAGTGACTACGGGCGCGATTTCCAACGCCTGGGCGAGCTGGCGGTGAGTGGCATTGCAGAGCCCGACCCCCTGGGCCTTTCCTTCCTCCTGCAACGCGTGCAGCCGCTCGAGCTGCCGCTCCCAACCCTCGAGCGCTTCGTGCAGCTGTACAAGGTCCACGTACTCCGTCGCCAAACGCCGCAGGGACGCCTCGAGTGCGCGGCGGGGGTCGTCGCGCGGGCCGACTTTGGTGGCGATGGCGACTCGGTCGCGGTCGGCCTTGAGCGCGCGGCCCAGCAGGACTTCGGATGCGCCGTCGCCGTAGGTGGGGGCGGTGTCGAAGAAGGTGATGCCGAGCTCGAGCGCGCGGCCCACGGTGGCGAGGCGATCGCTGTCGGCCGAGGTCGCGCCCCACGCCGTGCCCCCTACCGCCCAGGCTCCGAAACCCAGGCGGGGTCCGGGCGTCAGGAAACGCAGCGGGGGCCCGACAACAGTCCGGGCCCCCGGGCGCATCTGAACCGCTCCCTTAGGAGTGGCAGGTGGGCACCAGCTCCGCCGTCTCGACGATCTCGGGACGATGACAGCTGGGCACAAGCTCCTGCATCTCGACGATCTGCATGCATCCTCCTTCACTATGAGACAATCAGAAAGACGGCCGTTCGGAGAATCCTACGGGTTGCCGTCGTACCCGTCAACCGGTAATTCTCAAGCCCTGATGATTCTGATTCATACGCTGTTGACAGAGAACGCTCTCGCGGACGAATTCGTTTCCGCATTTCACGCGAGGCGGCTGCCGGAGAAGTTCTTCTACTGGTTCCCCCTCTCGGTGCGTGCCTGGCTGGCCCTGTGCTCGGACGGCGCGTATCGCAACTTCGTGCGGTCGCGCTCGTTGATCGCGAGCTCCGGGGCGGAGTTGGCGCGGTTGTTTCCGGTGGCCCCGCTGGAGGTCATGAGCCTCGGAGCGGGCCAGGGCGACAAGGATTTGCTGCTGCTCGAGGCGTTGCGCGCGCGGGGCGCGCGCGTGTCCTACGTCCCGGTGGACACGAGCCAGGCCCTGCTCGAGATGGCCTGCGCCGGCGCAGTGTCCGCGGGCTTTCCGGCACAGGGGATCAAGGCGGACTTTACGAACCCGACCCACCTGAAGGCGCTCGCCGCCGAGCCCGAGACGCCGCCCCGGCTCGTGCTGCTCATCGGAAACACGCTCGGCGCCTTTGATCCCAT